>ERZ890953.1014-NODE-1014-length-14898-cov-6.722495_pt1 | contig 14898 bp, 10 predicted proteins | sample MGYA00521264_ERZ890953 | MGnify/ENA primary metagenome ERZ890953 (study PRJEB32303, sample SAMEA104408629) | aquatic metagenome | biome: Brackish water; feature: Chemocline; material: water | place: Baltic Sea | collected 2014-10-26T21:54:00 | depth 200 m ...
TGTCGGTGTCGGTGTCGGTGTCGGTGTCGGTGTCGCCCTCGGGCGGCGCCGTGTCGTCCTCTTCCTTGTCACCGCAGGAGACGGCCAGGGCGAGGGACAGGGCGAGCAAGGACAGGATGGACAGACGCTTCATGGATTCCTCCAGCACGGGTACGGGTTTGTAGACCCGCAGAGGGTACCACAGCTCCCGTGCCCACGAGCGCCCGCTGGCGCATGTACAGAGGATCGCAGCTCAGGCGCGGGTCGCCGCCAGCTGCTCCTCGAGCCACCCGAGCCAGGCTTCCATCGCGGTGCCACGGCGAGCGGAGAGCTCGATGCGCGGCAGCTTGGGGTTGACCGTCTCGATGTTTTCACGCAGAGCGTCCATGTCGAAGTCCAGGTGGGGCACCAGGTCGATCTTGGTGATGAGCCCCAGGTCGGACTCCTGGAACGCCAGGGGGTACTTGAGCGGCTTGTCTTCGCCCTCGGTCACCGACAGCAGCGCCACCTTGGCTCGCTCCCCGAGATCGAACTCAGCGGGGCACACCAGGTTTCCGATGTTCTCGACGAACAGCAGGTCCACACCATCGAGGTCGATCTGGTCCATGCCCATGCGGATGGTGCTGGCTTCGAGGTGACAGGAGCCGCCGAAGGCCTCGGTGCAGATCTGCACCACGGGTACATCGTGGACCGCGAGGCGGTCGGCGTCCCGGGTGGTCGCGATGTCGCCCACGATGACCGCCGCGCGGATGCCCCGCTGGGCCAGCGCCGGCAGGGTGTGCTCGAGCAGCGTGGTCTTGCCCGCGCCGGGGCTCGAGATCAGGTTGATCACGCACAGCCCCTTGGTGGCGAAGAGGCGACGGTTTTCGTCGGCCACCCGATCGTTGGCAGCGAGGATGTTGGTGACGACGCCAACGCGCCGGGTCTTTTCAGTGGTCATCCGAGACCTCCAGGGAATCGATGAGCAGCTCGCGACCTTGGGAGATCTCCACATCGGGCGAGCCACAAGAGAGACAGAGGAAACCGATCTTGTCGAACTGACTGGTCTCGCCACAGGCGTGGCACAGGCCCTGCACAGGCACGTCCTCCCAGCTGAGGTCCACGCCCTCGAGGGCGGTGTCCTTGGTCATCGCCTCGAAGCAGAAGGCCAGGTAGTCGGGCACCACGGCGGTGAGCTTGCCGATGCGCAGCCTGACCTCCACCAGCTTGCCGGACCACACGCCTTCGTCGTGGAGGCGCTGGATCTCGTCGATGACGCCCTGTGCGATGGCGGCTTCGTGCATGGTGGACCTCGCTAGCAGATGCGGGGGAGCTGGGCGCCCTCGAGGGCCACCAGAGGCCGGCGGCCGCCCATGCCCGTCTCGAGCACCAGCTTGGCCGGGGCTTCCACCACGGCGCCCACGATGGCCGCGCCGACGCCGCGGGGGTGAGCGCGCATGGCGGCCAGGGCCGCGTCCGCCTGATGGTCGGGGACCACCGCGATGAGCCGGCCTTCGCAGGCGACGTAGAGGGGGTCCAGCCCCAGCAGGTCGGTGGCGGCCCGCACCTGGCGGCGGATGGGGAGCGCGGCTTCGCTCAGCACGATGCCCACGCTCGAGGCCTCGCACAGCTCGAGCAACGTGGTGGCCAAGCCGCCGCGCGTAGGATCGCGCATGCAACGAAGACCGGGGGCGACCTCGAGCACCACGGCCGCGAGATCGGCCAGGGGCTGGCAGCAGGAGACCAGGTCGCTCTGGATGCCGAAGCCTTCGCGGGCGAGCATCACGGCGGTGCCGTGGTCGCCGATGGGTCCGCTGACCAGCACGCGGTCGCCGGGCTGGCAGGCGCCCGCGGAGAGGGTGACGTCCTGAGGCACGAAGCCCACGCCGGTGGTGTTGATGAAGACGCCGTCGACCTCGCCTCGCCCCACCACCTTGGTGTCGCCAGCCACCACCGTCACGCCGGCTTCAGCGGCGGTGGCGGCCATGGCGGCCACGATCTTGTCGAGCTCGTCGAGCTCGAGGCCCTCTTCGAGGATGAAGGCGCAGGTGAGGTAGCGGGGGGTAGCCCCCATCATCGCCAGATCGTTGACCGTGCCGCAGACGGCCAGCTTGCCGATGTTGCCTCCGGGGAAGAAGGGAGGCCGCACCACGAAGCTGTCGGTGCTGATGGCCAGGCGCGGGGCGCCGGGGACCACCGCGGCGTCCTCGAGCACGGGGGGAGCGCCAAGCCAGCGCAGGAAGACCTCGGACACCAGGCGAGCCGAGGCGGCTCCGCCCTCGCCGTGATCGAGCAGGATCCGGGCGCCCATCAGGCACCTCCGTACTTGTAGTAGGCCGCGCAGGCGCCCTCGCTCGACACCATGCAGGGCCCCACGGCCGAGGCCGGGGTGCAGGCCTTGCCGAACAGCGGACACTCGCTGGGGAGCAGCAGGCCCAGCATGACCGCGCCGCAGGAGCAGCCCTTGGGCAGGTCGGCTGGCGGAGGGATCTCCACCGGGACGCGGGTGCGGGCGTCCATGGACGCGAACTCCGGCCGGGGCTCGAGGCCGGTGCCCGGGATGACGCCGACCCCACGCCACATGGCGTCACAGGGCTGGAGCACCTGGTCCACGATGGCCATGGCCTTGGGGTTGCCTTCGTAGGGCACAGCCCGCTTGTACTGGTTCTCGACCCGGGCCTCGCCCGCGGCGATCTGCTCGACCAGCATGGCCACGCCCTCGAGGATGTCCAGGGCCTCGAAGCCCGTGACCACACAAGGTACGCCGTACTTCTCTGCGAGGGGCAGATAGGGCGCCACCCCGATGAGTGCGGTGACGTGGCCCGGGCAGATGAAGCCGTCGATGTCGGTCTGGGGCGACAACACCAGCGCCTCCATGGCCTGGGGCACAACCTTGAAGGCGGGCAGCACGCAGAAGTTCTCGACACCAGCTGCGCGCGCCCGGAGCATGGTGGCCGCGATGGTGGGGGTGGTGGTCTCGAAGCCGATGCCCACGAAGACCACCGTGTGGTCGGGCTTGTCCTGGGCCAGCCGCAGGGCGTCCAGGGGCGAGTAGACCACCTGCACCTGGGCCCCCTCCGAGCGGGCCTTGGCCAGGCTGCCGCGGGTGCCAGGCACCTTGATCATGTCGCCGAAGGTGGCGACGATGACGCCGGGCTCCTTGGCCATGGCGATGGCGCGGTCCACGTCCTCAGCGGGCGTGACGCAGACGGGACAGCCGGGGCCGGAGACCAGCCGTAGCCCAGCGGGCATGCGCGAGCGCAGGCCGTGGTGCCCGATGGCCATGGTGTGGGTGCCGCAGACCTCCATCAAGGCCATGGGGCGTGTGACCGCGGCCTGGATGCGCGCCACAAGAGCGTCGGCGCGGGCGCGCTCGTCAAGCAGGGGAGCCATCGCCGCCTCCGCTGGGCTCGACGCCGTCCAGCGGCGTGGGTCCCAAGCTGTTCTCGGCCTCGAAGTCGGCCCACTCACGGAAGAGCGCCAAGGTCTTCTGGGCTTCTTCCTCGTCCAGGATCTGGATGGCGAAGCCCGCGTGGGCCAGCACCCAGCTCCCCAGCTCGATCTCGGGCAGCAGGTCCATACAGAGCTCGCGCTGGATACCACCAAAGTCGACTCGGCCCATGGAGCCTTCGAGCTCCAGGACCTTTCCAGGGACGGCTAGACACATGGGTCACTCCTAGGTCAGGCGGGCGACTCGCCCCGAAGCACCGCGCCTGCCACCAGCACCTGCCCCAAGGAGAGGCCCCCGTCGCCGACGGGGATGGCGCCTGGAAGGATGGGCTCCAGGCCGACCGCTCGGAGTCCTTCCGAGCAGGCCCGCGTGAGTATCCGGTTGTGGAAAACCCCTCCACAAAGCGCAACATGATGTGGCCCGCCCGCGTCCCGAACCCTGACCGCGCACAGGACGAGCGCATCGGCGAGGGCCTGGTGGAAGGCGAGGGCCAGGTCGGGCGTGGGCAGGCCCAGGGACATACAGCCCGCCAAGCCCCGCAGCAGCGGTCGGGGATCGATGATCAGGCTTCCCCCCTCGTGCAGCACGTCCACGCGCAGCCGAGCGCGGTCGGGACGCCCCAGCAGGGCATGCTGCTCGAGCTCCATGGCCGCCTGCCCCTCGTAGGAGGCATCGGTGACCAGCCCCAGCAGCGCCGAGACAGCGTCGAAGAGCCGGCCCACGCTGGAGGTCTCAGGCGTGTTGAAGCCCCTGTCCACCATGCGCCGCAGGATCTCGAGCTCACCGGGCTCGGCCTGCCGCCACAGGCGCAGGTCCAGCTCGATGGCGTCGGGCACCAGGGCATGCAGCCAGGCCGCGGCGATGCGCAGCGGGCGCTTGACCGCGGCCTCTCCCCCAGGCAGGGGCAGCGGGCGCATGTGGCCAACCCGGCGGTAGCCCGCAGCGTCTCCCACCAGGATCTCCCCGCCCCAGATGCTGCGATCCGGGCCGTAGCCCGTGCCGTCCAGCACCAACCCCGTGGTGGGCTCGCTGCGACCCACCGCGGCCATCGCGGAGACCAAGTGGGCGTGGTGATGTTGCACCGCCACCAGCCGCGGCTCGGGCCGCCCAGCCTCCCGAGCCCGATCCGCCAGACGGCGAGCCAGGTGGGTGGTGAACATGTCCGGGTGCAGGTCGTGGGCGATCACCTCGGGCTCGACCTCGAGCCAGCGCTCGAGGCCTCGCACAGCCTCCTCCAGGAAGTCCAGGGTGTCCTGGTCGTCCGTGTCCCCCACGTGCTGGGACAGGAACGCACGGCGACCCTGGGTCAGGGCGAAGACATTGTTGAGCATGGCCCCGAGGGCCAGGGTGCAGGGCTGGGCGTGGGGCAGCTCCACCGGCAGCGGCACCCAGCCGCGGGAGCGCCGGATCAACACCGTGCGTTCGCCCTCCACGAAGCCCACCGAGTCGTCGCAGCGGTTGGCGATGCCCCGGTCGTGCACCAGCAGCGCGTCGACGATGGGCTCGAGCACCCGCAGGGCCTCGGCGTCATCGCTGACCATGGGCCCACCCGAGCGGTTGCCCGAGGTCATCACCAGCACACCCAGGTCGTCGGGCGCGAGCAGCAGGTGGTGCAGGGGCGTGTACGGGAGCATGACCCCCAGGCTGTGGTGTCCGGGCGCGAGGCCGGGAGCCAAGGGGGTGGGAGAGTCCAGCCGACCCCGCAGCAGCAGGATGGGCCGCCGTGGCCCCTCGAGCTCGGCCGCTTCGGCGGGGGAGATGACGCACAGGCGCCGGGCCGTGGCCAGGTCCCGGGCCATGACCGCCAGGGGCTTGTGCGGGCGCCGCTTTCGCTCCCGGAGCAGGGCCACCGCCGCCTCGCTGCTGGCGAGGCAGGCCAGGTGGTAGCCGCCCAGCCCCTTCACGGCGAGCACCTGGCCGGCGCGCAGGCGTTCCTGGGCTGCGGTCAGGGGGTCGCCTTCGTCCAGCACGCTGCCGTCGGGGGCCAGCAAGCTCAGCTGAGGGCCACACACCGGGCAGGCGTTGGGCTCGGCGTGGAAGCGGCGGTTCAGCGGGTCGCGGTACTCGGCCTGGCAGGCGGGGCACAGTGGGAAGGCCGCCATGGTGGTGAGGGGCCGGTCGTACGGCACGGACTGCACGATGGTGAAGCGCGGGCCGCAGTCGGTGCAGTTGGTGAACGGGTAGCCGCGCCGCCGGTCCTCGGGATTCCCAAGCTCGGCCATACAGGCGGCGCAGGTGGCCACATCGGGGCTGATCAGCGCGGCGCCGCCAGCTCGGGAGCTGCTCTCGATGATGGTGAAGCCACGCATCCCCGCGGGCTCGAGCTCGCGCACCCGGAGCAGGTCCACCCTGGCCAGGGGCGGCAGCTGGTGCCTGAGGGCATGAAGCAGCCCCTCTACCGCCGCGGGGCTACCCTCGACCTCGATCTCCACGCCGAGGGAGGTGTTGCTGACCCGGCCAGCGAGGCCCAGCTCCTGGGCTACCCGGTAGACGAAGGGCCGGAAGCCGACCCCCTGCACCAAGCCCTGAATCTCGAGCTGCACGCGGCGGGCTCCATGGTCGTTCGTACCGGACATGGGCGGCTCCGAGGGGCTGAGGCAGGCGGGATACCACAGGCTGCCCTGGGCGGCCAGCGGAACAGGCGGAAGGTTGATGGCGGTCTGATGCGTTGACAGCGGCAGCTACGGCGTCCAAGCTCCGGGAGATGCTCCTCTCCCCTCACCTGTCCCCGCGCGCCATCCTGCTCTGCGTGCTGCTGGCGTCCTCCCAGGCTTCAGCCGTCCCCAGCGAGCCTCCCCTGGCGGCCGAGGACGCCCTGTGGAGCCTCGACCAGGTGCTGCGCGGGCGCAAGGACACCCTCCAGGATCGCAGCGACCGCAGCATCTACCTGAGCGAGACCACCACCCTGGCCATGGAGCTGGCGGTGTTGCGCGGCGACCGGGAGACCTTCCTGCGGGAGCGAGCGGTGCTGTTGGACCGCTTCCTCTCTCCCCTGGGGCTGCTGCGCTGGCGCCTGGGACGAAGCGACGACGGCTGGTGCAGCAACGCCAGCGTGGACGACCTCAGGGCGGTGCGCGCCCTGCTGGAGGCCCACGAGCGCTGGGGGGACGACGAGGACGCCCGCCTGGGCATCCGCATCGGCAGGGCCGTGCTGGACCACAACGTGCGGGACGGTGTGCTGGTGGACGCGGCCTCGTGGACCTGCGGGCGCCACGCCCCAGAGCCGCCCACCCCTGGCCAGCCCGGCCCGGCGCTGACCCTGGCCTTCGCCGATCTCGAGGCCCTGCGCGCGCTGGGGCTGCACGAACCCCGGGCCAATGGCGTGCTCTACCGCACGAGGGCCGTGGTCCTGGCCGGCACCCTGCACACCGACGGGCCCCAGGGACGCTACCTGGTCGACAGCCGCAGCTATGAGCCTGGATCAGGCAACCCCATCGAGCGCGAGCTGCAGCGGGTCTACCTGCTGAACGGACAACCGCCGGACGCCATGGGAAGAGCCACCAGCCTGGAGATCTGCGCCCAGCGTGACGATGGGTGGCGCAGCAGCGACAACGTCGCCCACACGGCGACGGCCTCCCGACGGCTCGCCCGCTGCGGCCTCGAGACCCAGGCCGACGAAGCCCTGGCGCGGCTGGGCACCTTCGTGCTCGACGAGGGCCCGCACGCTGGCCTCCCTGGCTACCGCCACTCCGAGGACGACACCGTGGTCTGGGCCTTCGACGTGCTGGTGGCGCTGATCGCGCTGGAAGAAGCCGCGCTCAGAACTGATAGTAGGTCACAGCCTGAAGCCATAGCTCCGTGAACAGGAGCGGATCCGGCGCCTCGTCCAGGTTCTCGCGGCCGTAGTAGCTGCCCAGGTTGAAGCCCAGCAGCAGGTCCAACGGCACACGGGTCTGCCAACGCCAGCGGTGGGCGACGCCCAGGTCGGCGCGGTTGTTCCAGTAGTCGCCCTTGATGTCGCCGAACGCCCGCACCTGGACCAGGGGCTGCCAGACCACGGCCCCGGTGAGCAGAGGGCTGAGACCGAGCCGGCCCCGGGCCATGGCGATGACGTTGTGGTCGAAGCGGCTGGCGTACACGGCCTCGCCGTACACCTCGTGCCAGAGCCCGCTAGGCCCCTTGGCTCGCTCGCCTCGCTCCAGCGCTCCCGGCCGCGTCGGCCCACCCTCGAAGCCCACGAAGGCTGCGACGCGCGCGTCGAACCACCAACGCTGGCGCCCATCGTCCACCAGGTTCAGGGCCGGGCCCAGCTGGGCGTAGACTCCAGCCTGCCGCTTCCAGAAGCGGAACAGCGCGCCCGGGCCGAACATCAGGGTGTTGTCCGCGTAGATCAGTGGGTAGCCGTCGGGCCCCCGACCGCGGGAGGCCATGTCCCGGCTGATCTGAAGGAACAGGTAGGCATGCAGGTCCAGCGTCCCCCAGGGCGTCCAGTAGCCCCGCGCCCGCACCATGGGCACGAGATCGAGGCGGCTGCTGGGGCTGACGCGCCACCAGCCGTAGGTGTCGCCGTAGATGTCGGCCCACAGGGGAGCGTCCAGGTGCTCGAGCTCGGCCCTGGCCTGCACGTCACGCTCGGCGTCAGGCCCCTGGGCCGCCTCGAGGAAGTACTGCCGCGCCTCGTGCCGGTCTCCCCGCGCGATGGCGTTGTAGCCCAGATCGAGGGCCACCAGCTGAGGATCCGCGCCCAGCTCGGCGGCCGTGAGGAAGGCGCGCCGCGCCCCCTCGTAGTCCCCCGCATCGCGCAGGCTCCAGCCCTGCTCGAGCCAGTACTCGGGCTGGGCCTTGTCGAAGACGCTCTCGCCCGGCGCCGGCGGGCGTGCCGCGGCCGCTTCGTCGGCGGCCAGGGCAGCCAGCACCGGATCCGAGCCCAGGCCGGCCTCTTCGAAGTAGAGCAGAGCCAGATCGAGATCCTGGTCCGCCAAGGCGACGTAGCCCAGCTCCAGCGCGACCTGCTGGCCGGAGGCTCCCAGCTCGCGAGCGTAGAAGAAGGCCTCCCGCGCCTTGACCAGATCGCCCTCGGCCCGGGCGGTCCAGCCCTCCTGCATCCAGTAGGCCGGCATGCCGGGCTGTAGCTCCTCTTCGGTCGGGGGTGCCATGGCCTCGAGCTGTGCAGCTGCGGCCTGGGCCAGCTCCGGGTCATCGCCCTGGGAGGCTTCTTCCAGGTGGAGGACGGCGGCCTCGGCGTCGCCGACCATCAGGTCCAGGAAGCCCAGCTCCAGCGCGATCTGCTGGGGACTCGCTCCCAGCTCGGCGGCGGTCATGAACGCCCGACGCGCTGCGTCCAGCTCGCTGCGATCGCGCGCCTGCCACCCCTGCTCCATCCAGTACCAGGACTGGGAGCGCGGATCCGCCTGGGCATCCTGGCCGGGGCGCGGGCTCATGGCCCGAAGCTCCCGCCTCGCGAGGTCGGCGAGCGACTCATCGGCCCCCGCCGCGGCGACCTCGAAGTGACTCCTGGCGGAGGTGCGATCCCGCCTCTTCATGGCCAGATAGCCCAGCTCCATGGCCACGCTCTGCGCGCTGGCGCCGCGCTGCTCGGCGGCCTCGAAGGCCTGCTGCGCCGTGTCGTAGTCCCCCCGTTCCTTGGCTCTCCAGCCTTGCTGCAGCAGCACCTGCCAGCTGACGTTCAGGCCGACAGCGTCCGGATCAGCAGCGACGAGCTCCCGCCGCGCCACCTTGGACCAGTGGGCGTTCGGACCGTGGGACGCCGCCTCGAAGTGCGCCCTGGCCAAGGGCAGATCTCCGGCTCGGGCTTCGAGGTAGCCCAGCTCGAGGGTGATGAGCTGGTGATCGGCACCCGCCTGCTCGGCCCTCTGGAGGGCTTGACGGGCCAGGTCCCACAGCCCGCCTTGCTGGGCGCGCCAGGCCTCCTCGAGCCAGTGGACCCGCTCGCTGCTCACGATCCCGAGATCGTCAGCCTCCTCCACCAGGGCGAGCTGCACCAGGGACGAGCCGGCTTCGTTGGAGGCGCTCCGCGATGGACCCTCGCGAGCCTCTTCCAGGTGCCCCCGTGCGAGGAGCAGGTCCCGGGTCTCCTTGCCCAGGTAGGCCAACTCCAGGGCGATGAGCTGGGGGTCCGCGCCGTGCTCCCGCGCGGCCTCGAGGGCCAGCCGAGCCCCATCCAGATCCCCTCGGTCCCGGGCCAGGTAGGCCTCTTCGTACCAGCGCAAGCCCAGGTCGTCGTAGGGGCTCATGGGCGCGGGACCCAGGTCCACCGGCTCCGGCTCCTCTGCGCGCAGATCCCTCGCTCCCGCCAGGAGCAGTACGCAGAGCGCTGCGACAGGGACCAGGCGAGCTGGGAGCAGCTTCGGCGTATCCAAGGGGATCATGCTCCCTCCTCGGAGAGAGCGGAAGGGGGAGGCAGCGTCGCCGCCAGCCGGGGTGGCAGGCAGCTGCGAAACAGGCGCTCCATGTCTGGGAACTTGGAGGGACGCGCCACGAGCCCACTCACACCCAGGCGCTGCAGGGTGACAGGGTCCCACGCCGCCGCGGCCGCGAAGCGGGTGCAGATCACTACCGGCGGCGCCGAGGGGAGGCGCTTGAGCAGCGCCACGAAGTCGAAGCCCGAAGGCTCGGGCCCCACCAGCTCGATGCAGATCAGATCGGGGGCCAGCTTCTCCATGCGCGCCAGCGCCATGCGAGGCTCATCCACGTGCTTGGCCTGCCAGCCGTTGGCCACCAGGTAGCTGCCGAGCAGGCGCGCGAAGCGCTGGTCCGGATCGAGGATCAGCACCCGAGGCTGCCCGCGTCCGGGATCAGAGGCCCTCGCTGGAGTGTCGTCGTTCACGAGCGGACTCCCGGGAATCAGACGAGCTCGCGACGCCGCGGGGCGAGCCAGACGGTGCGAACCACCAGGACCGCGACGAGCAAGACCACCAAGCCCAGCAGCAGCCACCAGTAGTGCTTGCGGATGGGCTGGTAGGCCGCGTCGCGGACGGGGCGCTGACCGACGTACCGGACCTCATCGGCGGCCACTGCGGCCAGGTCCGAGCAGGAAGAGATCCGCGTGACCTTGCCCGCGAGGCGCTCGAACAGTGGCGTGTAGTGCAGGCAGGGACCGACGCGCTCGAAGAGCTCCGACTCCACCGCGTAGGCGACCAGCGCAGCGCGATCCTTGGCCCATGGCACCGCGAAGGACTCGATGTAGGCCACCGCGGGGTCGGCCCCCAGCGCGACGGCGCCGCCGCCGGCCAAGGCCACGCGCACGAAGCCCGGGCGTTCGCGGGAGAAGGACATGGAGGAGAGCAGCCCGGCCTTGCGCAGCACGCTGGCTTCGGGGCCGGCATCCACGACCACCAGGTGGAAGTCTTGGTGCTCGGCCTTGTTCACCTCGCCCATGGTCACCTGGTAGGCGAAGCGATCGCCGCGGGTGACGCGGCCCAGCTCGGCGGCCAGCCACAGGTAGACCTGCAGCTCGTTGGCGCCGGGGTTGTCCCGCAGCACGAAGAGGGTGTCGGCCAGGTCGGGGTGGACGCCGAAGGGGTAGCCGCCGAAGCGCAGCAGGGACAGGTCGTTGATCTGGGCCCAGCGATCCCGCGGCAGGGTGATGCGCGTGTCGGCGTGGACCGTGCCCCACATGGGCTCGAACCACTCACCCAGGCACTCGTCCTGCTCGAGCCCCACCAGGCGGAAGGCCACGTCCAGGCGAGACGCCGGCCCCATGTCGTGCACGGGGAGGTCCAGCAGCAGGCGGGCGCGGTTGCGGCCATCGACATCGCTCAGGGCCACGCCGCCGGCGGCGGCGCCGTTGAGCAGCACGTCGATGCGGCTCTGGTCCTGGCTGGCCTGGGCCGTGTAGGAGTAGACCAGCTCGACGCGGCCCTGCCCGGCCACCGGGTGGTCGTCAGGGATCAGGGACAGGGGGATGCTGGCGATGCCGCCCCGTGCGCCAGAGGTCATGATGTCTTCGAGCCCAAGCTCCTCGAGGGTGAAGCTGATCTCGGGGGGTACAGAGTGCTCCCAGCGCCGCGCCTCCATGTCGTCGTCCGCCTGAACCTCCTCGACCCACTCCACCATGCCCGTGGGCAGGGTGGCGCCTTCTTGGTTGCTCAGCAGCCGAGCGAGGGACATGAGCCCCTCCGCGTCACGGCCGAGCAGGCTGTAGATCGCGAAGTTGGAGCTGCCCGGCCGCGGCATCACCGCCACCGCGCCAGCCTGGGGGAAGTCGCCCTGGCTCGAGGCCTTGGCCAGGCCCGTCAGCTCCGGATCGTCGGCCGCGGCCAGCAGCGCCCTGATCTGACTCTGGTGGCCGTCCTTGCGGTCCATGCGGGACAGCACGATGAGGTGGCCCGGGGGAGCCTTGTCCAGGTCGCCCTGCCACACCTTGAGGTCCATGGGGCGCCAGGTGACCGAGTGGCCCAGGTAGGAGGCCAGGTAGCCCGCGGCCTGGAGATCGGTAGCGTCGGGCTTGGGGGGCAGCACGAAGGTGACGAGGTTCTGGTCCGGGTCACGGTCGTCGCGCAGGGGGTACGGCCAGTCGGCCAGGTTGAGCTCGGGCACGGAGGGACGGTAGCGCACCCGGATGAAGCTCTTGTCGAGCACCCTGCTCCAGAGCCCAGGATGATTGGTCAGCTCGCAGGGCAGGTGGCTGCGGTGGTAGCCGAGGAACTCGATGTTGTGGTAGCCCGCCGTGGGGTCCAGGGGCAGCCGCACCAGCGCCTCCTGATCTTCGTCCACGGCCCCCTCGAGGGGGATGGTCTGGATCGGGGTGCCGTTGAGCTTGACCGTGATGGAGGAGATGTGCTCGATGAGCTGGCCCGAGCGGCGGATCACCACATGCAGCTCCGGCTCCTCCGCGAGCTCCCAGTAGCCGGGGATGCCGAAGCTCACCGAGCTGAAGGCCCAGACCCCCGCGAGCACGACGTCCCCATCGTGCCTGAGGTCTTCGTCGAAGACCAGATCGCGCACCATGAAGTCTTGCTGGGCGGCGCCGTCACCCTCCTGGCCCAGCGCGGGGCTGGCGAGGGGGATGCAGAGCAGGGCCGTGATCGTGAGGACCACGCTTGTGAGCCAGTTGCGCAGCTGCGGCATGGGGACTCTCCTGGTCAATGATTCGCGGGGACCGAAGCCACACCGGCCGCGGTTCCGCCATTATCGTTGTGTACACTGGCCAAGGGCGCTGCGAGCGCCCAGCCGATGGGCTGGTCTGGAAAGAGGCCAGCGACAGCGCTGGTCATCCAGCGCTGTGGGGAGGCAGCGGTGGCCAGCAGGCCTCCCGCGAGCCGGAACAGGTGCACGCCCGCCGCCGAGAGCGGGCTGTCTGGAGGCAGCGACACCAGCTCGCCACGATGCGCCGGTCCGGCCACGGGGATGCCCAGAACCCGCGAGCGAAGCTGCGCAGCGTCCTCGTGGCCGATCGCGCCTTCGACCACCAGCTGATCGATGGGGCCGCGGCCCTGGAGGCGGGCGCGCTCCCACAGCACAGCAGGGTCGATGCCCCGGCCGCGGAGCGCCTGGAGCTCGACCCCATCCATCACGGGGACCCCTCCGGCGAAGCCGCTGGGCCACGCCTGCTGGGCCGCCAGCGCCAGCGCCAGCTCGATGTCCACCGCAGGCGAGAGCTGCGTGTTGACCGGACGCCCCAGGCGGTGGGCCACGGTGCCGGTGACGGACTCGGGCACCCGCTGGGACATGGCCAACACGACCGGCTCCCCGAGCCCAGCGCGCAGCGGCACCAGCCGGTGGAGGCTGCAGAAGCCGTAGCCCAGGACCCGCAGGGCCTCGGGGCTGGCTTGCTGTGGCGCGAGAGGCCGCACGGCGACCTGCAGCGAGCCAGCGAGCACGGCCGCCAGATCCTCGGGTCGAACCCAGCCGCGCCGCACCAGCAGCTCGCCCAGGAACTCTCCGCTGTCGGCCTGCTCCGAGAGCGCTTGCTCGAGCCTGCCGGTGTCGAGCAGACCAGCCTCGAGCAGGCTGCGGCCCAGGGGGCTGGTGCGTTCCTGGCCCGGAGTCTCCAGGCCGAGACGGCGGTAGGCACGGTCGCGAGCCGCATCCAGCGCCGGAGCGAGACAGAACTCGAAGCGCACGGGAGCGCCGAGCTGCGCTGCCAGTACCGAGCCCAGCTCGGAGTCGGGGGCCCGGGAGACCGCCACCAGCACCGACCCGTCGGAGTCGCGCAGCAAGGGCAAGACCCCCAGTCGGGAAGCCTCAGGCTCGCCGATTCGCTGCAGGAGCTCGAGGGGCACGGAGTAGGGATCGGGCTGGCAGACCCGGAGCTCGAGCTGGTTGCCCAGCGCCTGGCTCAAGCCATGAGAGGACATCAGCCCGCTGGTGGTCAGCACCTCGCCCAGCTGGAAGCTGGTGCGGCTCTGCATGTCCAGGGCCTTCTCGAGATCGTCGAGGCTCAAGCCCTCGCGCTCGACCAGGAGATCGCCGATGCGGCGGTGGAAGACCTCGAGGGCCTCGACGGACGGGAACGCATGCTCGGTCTTGAGCCAGCGCAGGGGCTCACCCGTGACCTTGTGGTGCAGGTACTGGCGCAGGGCCATGCTGGTGGCCACAAAGTTGATGATGTTGGCCACGAAGAAGCGGGGGATGGACAGCAGCGCATGCACCACACCGTAGATCTTGTGCACCGTGATGAACTTCATCACGATGCGCCAGGCCAGGATCAGCGTGTTGGACATGACCAGCCACCAGAGCAAGGAGCCCGGTGGGAAGACGTTCTCGAGGGTCCACGGGATCCCCGTGACCGCACCGATGAGGTAGCGCCAGCCGCAGTAGAACAGGATCAGGTAGGCAAAGACGGTGAAGAAGTTGGTGAGCAGCGCCTTGCGGTCGCGCCACAGGCAGTAGAGCACCGCCGGCGGACCACTCCAGCCCACCTGCTCCCAGCCCTGCAGGGCGATGCCCAGGACCCAGCGGGAGCGCTGCCGCACCGCGAAGCGGAAGGAGTCAGGGAAGAACTCCCGGGTGGCGATGTACTCGTCCTCCACCATGTCCACTTCGCGCTTGTGGAAGATGCCCTTGGTGCCCTTGACGTAGCGGCGGACGGCCCTGCGGGCGAAGTAGACCTTCTTGCCCGCCAGCCTGAACTTGAGCCCGATCTCGTAGTCTTCCGTCAGGCTGTTGATGTTGAAGGCCTCTTGCTTGTTCGCGAGGGCGATCTCCTCGAAGACCTCCCGGGCGAACCCGCTGCCCACACCCGCCGAGGGCACCAGGCCCCCGATGTGCTCTCGCACGAGCATGTCCTTGAGGTGGTGCTCGGTGAACTCGTCCTTGTAGGTGGCGGCGACGAACTTGTGCCAGGGGGTCTCGAGGGGGAACACCGGGGTCTGCACGAAGTCGTGATCGGGGATCAGGTAGTTGTACAGGCGCAGGGCCAGGGGATGGATGATGTCCTCGGCGTCGTGCATCAGCAGGATGTCGAAGCGACGCCCACGCTGACCCTCCACCAGCTGGATGCCCTGGTAGATCCAGTTGAGGTTGTCGGCCTTGCAGGTGGGCCCGTCGTGGGGTGTGACCACCTTGTGTACATTGGGCAAGCGACG
>ERZ890953.1016-NODE-1016-length-14854-cov-16.415501_pt1 | contig 14854 bp, 21 predicted proteins | sample MGYA00521264_ERZ890953 | MGnify/ENA primary metagenome ERZ890953 (study PRJEB32303, sample SAMEA104408629) | aquatic metagenome | biome: Brackish water; feature: Chemocline; material: water | place: Baltic Sea | collected 2014-10-26T21:54:00 | depth 200 m ...
CTCGCACAGGTGAGCGGCAAGCCTCACACCGTGGGGGCGTTTACGGACGTAACGCGGAACATGCGGCTCCAATCCAGTATCGACGCAGAGCGGTTTGTTATGACTGACCTCGCGCGGACGCTGGGGCAGGGCATCCAGACCGCCGTGTTCGCGGGGACTGGCGTTGCGGGACAGCCTAAGGGATTGCTGTACGCGGACGACCTCAACACCGGCACCATCACCACGCCAGGAAGCGCCACGTGGGCCAACATCCTTACGTTTGTCGGTACTGTCATGGCCGATAACGTGAGCGTGGAAGCTGGTGGAGCGTGGGTTATGCGCCCGCTCGTGTGGGCCAGTCTCGCCGGCATCCCGAAGACTACCGGCGAAGCCAACTTCCTGCTCGACGCAGAGCGGAAGACTATGGCCGGATTCCCGTATCAGGTCACGACCGGCATTCCCGCAAAACACATGTTCTTCGGCATCTGGAGCAATCTGGTACTGGGGATGTGGGGCGGCCTCGACCTGACGCTTGACACCAGTACCGGCAGTTCAGCCGGTACTCTCCGTGTTGTCGCCTTGCAGGATGTTGACGTTTTGTGCCGTCACGGCCAGGCGTTTTCCTACAACACCGGCGTGATTGCCTAACCAATAACCCGAGGCGCCCGGCGGTAATCCCCTCTCTCACTCCCGCCGCCGAGGCGCCCACTTCAAACACCACGAAAGGACTAGACCAATGCAAAACGTCACCATCGGAACAATCCACAAGCCCATTACCAAGAGCGCGGCTGTTACCGCGACTGGTGCAGGCTCGGCCGTTGTCGACCTCCAGGACTATCAGGGCATCGCCTCGATCATTCTGAACAGCGGGGGTATTGACGACACTGACACGAGCGCGAGCCCGACTTGCACCGTGAAGCTCCAGACCGCTACCGACACCGCATTCTCAACGGCTGTCGACGTGACCGGGGGCGGCTTTACCGCCATCAGCACAACGGCGGCAAGTTCCCAGGAGCTCGCCATTGACTTGGCAGGCTCGACGGTCAACCGCTACCTCCGCACCTATGCAACTGTCGCCTCCGAGGCTAACGCAACGGCGTATGTCGGGGTAGTCGGCCTGTTCTGTGAGCGCGGCTGGTAGTAGCAGCATCCAGGAGAGCCCCCGTGGCCTATTCGTACTCATCGGTTGCAATGATTGACTCAGTTCCTGCGGAATACCGTGGGACCGTGAGTAATGGCACCGACAGCGCGAAGGTCGCGGGGGCATCCATTAAGGGCGAACTCGTCACGGCTCTATACGGGCAGGGGACGGCATACTCGGGCTCGTTCTACATCACGCAGACAGACGTTACACGGCTATCGTTGACCGCCGGCGGCGCAGCCAAAACGCTCACCCTCGGAGGTTCAACGCAATCCGTGAGACTAATCGGCTCGCAGCCATTCGCTGGCGGGCTCACGCGATGGGACTACGGACCGACACTATGAGCGATGCGTTCACAATTCAATTCACAGAGGCCGAACGGCAGAAACTGGCCACCCTCACGAACGACCTGGCGGCTGACGCGGGCGTTGCCATTGGTGACGCGTTGCGCGTAACGGGTGGATACATCGCGAAGAACGCCGGATTTGCCACCAAGAAGGCAAAGAAAACACTGCCGATCAGGGCAAACACGAAGAATATCGCCCGCTATCCGCGGTCGGCATTCCCGTTCTATGTCATCAGGAACGGCCAAGGGCTACCGCCCGCCGGGCGAAATATCTTTGTGTTCGCGCAAACGCGGGCGGAAGTCCGAGCGCTGCCGTTTGTGCAGATCAAACGCCGGGGGTTGGCAAAGTCAGTTTGGGGCGTTGGCGCCCGTACCCTCGGGCAATCTGCCGCGGTAGACCAGCCGGGGGCATCTCGATACTCCAGCGTAACCGACCGGAGCAAGGCCAAGATCGACAAGAGCGTCACTATTGAGAGCAAGGTCAACTATGCGGCCGATGCATTCAAGCAGAAAGGCACCCGTACCGTTGCCAGCATTTCCGGCAAGGCTGTTCGGTTCTTGGGCGAGGGTATCCAAAAAGGCACCGCGCAAAAGTGGGCGGCGCGACTTGCGGACCAGACGGCCGACGCAGCGGCGGCAGCGGCAGGTATCAACTAATGGCACGATCCCGAGTAAACGTAGAGCAACGCACCGAGACACTGCTACGGGCAACCATCGTAGCCCAGCTCGCGTCAGACTCCGTGGCCGGCGTGACCCATCGCCGCTTCTGGACATCCGACACCGACACAGCAACCGAGAGCATCAACGACAAGACGATCACATACAAGGCAGACCCGAACGCACCGCGCGACGGCGAATACCACAGCCCGTATCGCATCGTCCCGGCAACGGTCACGATCATCACGAGCCAAGCAAGCGACCCCAAACGCACCACACTGGCAACCGTATACGAAAGCGTTCGCGAGGCGTTGGACTTCGGATCATTCACCGATACCGACATGGACCCGGTTGAGGTCATGCCCACCCCGGGCGGAAGCTCGGACGTCATTGAGACCGATAAAGGATGGATCAATCAGGTAGAGATTCCGGTGCAAGTAGACGTGAACTACCCAGGGAGCTAGGAGAGAGAAGATGGCCAGACGGATCACAATTCTAGGGATGGGACCAAGCGCGAGTGAGCGGTGTCACGACATCGCCAAATACTGCGAAGGCACCGAGATTTGGAGTCTCAACAACGCCTACAACCGCTTTCCGTCGTTGATCGGCGGCGGCTTTGACCGATTCTATGAGCTTCATTCATGGGCGTATCTGAAGACATGGAGCCAGGGGCAACTGCCAGACGGTTCAGAGGTTGACCATTGGGGCAATCTAGCCAAGCTCGGGTGCAAGGTATTCACCGGCCAACATATCCCACTCGTGCAGGATCAGGAACAGATTGATTGGGACGCGCTCTGGCGGCACTGGCACGACAAGGTGTTCCAGTACGTCGCGGCCCCGGACTGCAACTGCTACTTCCTCGGCTCGCCCTCGATCATGCTGGCACACGCGCTGTACGAACACGACCAGGGCGACACCATCGAGTACATACAATCACTCGGCATTGACACCACGGACGGCCGACACCAACAGCAGCGGCATAGCTGGTCATTCTGGATCGGCCAAGCGTTGGCCCGGGGTATCACTGTCGGCGGGTCTGCGTGTGGCTACATGTTGGAGTTTGAGAACGACGAAGGGCTGCGCGGGTTGCGCGAGTTGGTCAACGAGCGGCTACAGAAGACCACGCCGAAGACCGGCCCCGTGGACGACTACGTGGTTTGCACGTTCTGCACTCCCTCGGAGACCTACGACCCCGACCCATACGTTGCAGGCTTCAGTCGCATTAAGGCGTTTTGCAAGCGCGAGGGGTTGACGTTCCACGGCAATATTGAGGACACCCCGGCCGACATTCTGGCAGTCGAAAACAAGGAAATGCGCGACAAGATGCGCAAGATATGGATCATCAATCGTAAGCCCGAGATCGTACAACAGGCGCTCGAGAAGCACAACAAGCCAGTGTTCTTTTTGGACTGTGACGACGAGTTTCTGAGCAAGCCCACATTCCCGGTCTGCGACGTTGGATTCCTGCGCAACCCCGAGCAGAACATTCCGAGCACGTCCTTTACCCATCTGTGCATCGCCTCGACTGCCATCATCGCCCCGACCGAATGGGGCAAGACGTTTGTCCAACGATGGCGCGATTACACCAAGCTCGTCAACGATCACCGGGCCATCCAAATGGCATGGACACAACAGTTTCAACGCAGCGGCCTATGGGGCACCTTCGTTGATTGCACAGAGCACATGACCGGACTCTACAAAATCAACGCGGCCCCGGATGGCCACAGAACAGAAACAGTGGTCTACGGACTCAAACCCTAGGAGCAGGACATGATTGGAGCAAACACGGATCATTGGTCACTGGCGGACACGAATCACAAGCTGATGACCAGCAGCAAGACCCCGCAGAAGCAAAACGCGCAGGCGCTGGACAGTGAGGGTGACGTAGTTGCCGAGACGGTATTTGACACACGTTACACCTACGAAGCGCAATACAGGCACGTCGGAACTGCCGCGTGGGCGTTGGACTCCGTTGTCAACCCCGCCAAACTGGGCCAAATCGTGGCCAGCAACAAGATCATCACCGGCATCACCATCGCGACCAGCAACACCGAACGCCCGACCGTTACCGTCACGGGCGAGGACTTCGCTGGTGACACGGCAACGCAGCAAGTCTACGCCACCGGGCTCAGCGTCCCGACCGGCAAGATTGCGTCCGGACTCGGCGCCATCTCGGCCGACACCAACAGCCGCATCGTGTCCAGTACTGCAAACTGCACAGCACAGGTCGCAAGCGCGCAGGACAGCGAAGGCACGACCGTCACTGTCGACGTGTACGCGGGCCGCGTTGAGGTATCCGCAGAGCTCCAGAGTGCAACCGCTGTCGCAGGTGCCACGGCTGACACTGGCTACACCGCAGACGGCGGGACCGGCAACACCGAAGAGAACACCGGGTACGGAAGCAGCACCTTCGCTGTCTTCAAAAACATCGCGGGAGCGTAGGATCATGGCTACTGAGGTATTTACCGAAGGCACCCGGGAAGCCAAGCGCGCGGCCAAACAGGAGAAGGACCGAAAGTCAAATGCGACACGTCCCCGACATAGCGAAAGCGGAACTGGCAAGGCTGAGAGCGGCGGGGATCACGCCGACTGACGACGAGATTGTGTGGCTGGCCTCGCTGGGATGGACCGTTACCAACCCGAGCAGTGGCCCGCTACTGCCATCCGCTCATGGCGTCACGGTCGGCCCGCTAACACTGTATCCGCAGACGATCCAGGCAAGTATCTGGTTGGATCGCTTTGGCCGCTTTTTCGCGGACACTGGGGGGCTCTATGCGGTTGCCTATGCCATGGTACGAGGGCGAACCGTCGGCGCGTTTGTGGAACTGGTCACGCTTTCCGAATCTGTCCGCGCCGTTACTGAGTTCCAGGCGACTTGTCCCGTATCCATAGAGGAACTGGTGTGGGCCGTTGAACAGGTCCAGTCGCACGACGCACCCACGCCGGAAGTAGACGAAGACGACTCGCCGCCCCCGAGCTACGAACGGACCATCGCTGCCGTCGTTGCCGCGACAGGTATCCCGCACGAGCATTGGTACACAAAGACCATCACAGACGTTGCCGACGTGCTCCTGTTGCGGCGCAGCATGGACAGTGACACATTCGACCTAGACAAGTACGAATCACAGGCGGCGCTGGCTGATATGTTGCGCGCCGTCAATCAGATAAGAGAGGCCCATGCCCAAGGGTAAAGTCAGTTTTATTGTGACGGCCCGCGACATGATGTCGCGAGGGCTCAAGCGCGCCGGGGCAAGCGTTAAGCGGTTTGCCAAGTCTGCGCGCTTGAGCTTCCTTGCGATGTCCGCGACTGCCGTGCTTGCGGTGAGAAAGATTTGGGCCGAGTACGAAAAAGACGCCAACGCGCTTGCCAAAGTGAAGGCAGTGTTAAAGGCGACCGGAAACGCTGCCGGATTTACGGCGCAGCAACTACTAAAGACGGCCAACGCACTTGAGGGCATGACGGGGATAGGGGCTGACGTCATTATGTCAGCCCAGGGAATACTTGCATCCTTCAAGGAGGTCAAAGGGGACGAGTTCAAGCGCGCGACCGTGGCAATACTTGATATGTCTACGGTGCTGAAAAAAGCAGGCCAGGACGGGAACACCGTAGAGACTGCCGTGGTGCAGGTGGGTAAGGCGCTGAACGACCCCATACGCGGCATGGCTGCTCTCCGGCGCGTCGGTGTAACTTTCACAGACACGCAAATGGAGCTGGTGAAATACTTCCAAGAGACAAACCAGCTCGCAAAGGCGCAGAGGCTTGTCTTGGCTGAGCTTGAAGCGGAGTTTGGCGGGGCTGCGGCGGGCGGCGACAAGGCGGTCATCAGCTTCAATCTGCTCAAACATGCTATCGGCGGTTTTTTGGCACGAATTGGGGAAGTCGTTGCACAGACAGGCGAGTTTGACGGCGGAATCAACACGCTCAGAAAGTCGATAGAAGACCTAACAGAAGCGGGATATATCGAAACGTGGGCGGAAGCCGTAAAGAGTGCATTCGCGTCAATGCTGCCATCGATGAAGGCCGTATTCAACGGGTTTCAGAACCTTCATAAGGGCTCACGATTCATTGCCGCCATCAGTGGTGGAATCATAGAAAAGGCAAAGGGTGCGGCCGAATCGGCCGGAGTGAACGTTGCCGTGTCACTGGCAAAGTTGTACGCGCGAATCAAAGGCAAGGAAAGCAAAGAAAACCTGTCAAAGCTGGAACAGGTCGGGAAACAGTCAGAACAGCAGTTGACATGGACAGATGTGGGGGCTAACGCGCTGGACATCGCCAACGGCGGGGAGAAGTCAGACGCACATGCGAATGCGGCAGCTCGCCGCAAGGCCGCGCGCGAAGACAGGGAGGCCAGGATGAAGGCCAGTGACGACGAAGAGGCGGCGCGGGTAAAGGCAGCCGCAGCAGCAAAAGCCGAACGCGCGGAGGCCGCGGCCCAAGATGCCAAATTACTCGCGGCCAGGATGGCAACACACGAAAAGCGCAAGAAGATCACCAAGGAAATCGAGGACATAGAGAAGAAGATAGCAGCGCTACAGGAGGGGGCCGCGCGCGATGCCGTCAAGGCCGCAAAGATAGCGGAACTCACTGCTCAGATAGAAGCCGCCACAAAACGCCGCGACAATGCAATGTTCCGGAATCTGGAACCTACCGAACGCGAAGAGTTTGTCGGCTTTCGGTCCCGTGCCAACGAGCGCCGCAAGGCGCAAGCAGAGCAGGTACAGTTACAGCAGAAGATCGCACAGATCAGGGGCAAGATTGACGACCGGCGCAGGCTGAGCAAGGGAGAAAAACAGTTCGTGTCAGACTTCAACGCGTTCAAGGTCGGGCAAGCTAATGCCGCAAAAGAGCAGGCGGGTATTCAGTCGCTCGAACAGCGCCGCGACAAAATCCAATCTGACCAACTAGCCGAGCTCCAAGGCATCAGAAAAGACCTCGCGAAGAATTTGGAGGCCGCTTAGATGTCGTGGTTCAGTTCATATACCGCAGCGCCCGCAGTCAACACCGGCACGGAATACATCACGCGCTGGTACTACCCGTATGCACCGTACGGGAATGGCGTGTATCAGCGGGCCGCTGAACGGGTTACGACGGAGTGGCGTGGACTAACGGCGGCGGCGGCAGAGGCGCACGCAGACTCACTCGCAACGACGTACAACGCCTACATAGATTCGGGACTCGCAACCGTCACCAAAACAGCGACAGGCGGCGGCGGTCACAACGTCACCCTAATTCTGGATAGTTGGTCATGAGTTGGCTCGTTGGCACATTCAGATCAGGCGACCCGGTGAGACAAACACCGGGGGCGCAATGGTGCCAGCGACTTACAAACTACGTCAACGAGCTGGCGGGCATTAACGGCGTCGTAATCTACCAGCCAGACGCCAACGGGCACGGCGCTGCGATTGGCGTTGATTCAATGGCCATTGCCCGAACCATAGGATGGGCCGATACCGGCACGATTGACACGACCTATGACATTCCTGTCATAGCCGACCGCTCGGACTCCCAAGCGGGAATCACCCTGTTCGCAGACCTGCCAGTCATTACCGATACCGTCACACACCTACTCGGGCGCACAGCGGCCGGCGTGCAGGGCTGGATAGCGGGGGATGCATGTGACACATGACCACATGGTGGAAACAATCCGGCCACGCTGGCCCCATCGTGGGCGACACAGGCGCTCCTGTACTGTGCGCGACGTGCCCGTGTACAACCGTGTCCACTATTTGTGATTGCATACTGGAACGGCAGAAGGCGGCGAACGTGTACTATACGGGCTGGACAACATGCCCTGGGACTTACACGCTTACCCAGCTAAAGGCATACGTCAACGGCATGGCACCGAGCTACATCGACGGAACATATACAGGCGGGGCGAGCCTTCCGACGATGCTCACAAACACCTATGCGAATGCCGCCGCCACCGAGGCTGAATTACTTGTACTCGTCAAGGACATGCTCACAACCAAAACCGCCTACGGAACGATGACGTCTCCCAACAACTACGCGGGAGGAGTCGGCAACCGTGCCACCGAGGCACTGGCTAAGGCAGATGCGATAGCCGCGTATGCTTATACTACCGGAGTAACGTATTGGGCGGCAAAACTGGCCAACTGGAAGTTTGACGGGACTGACTACGATGCCCAACTGAACACATGGAGAGCCTATGTGTCGCGGAACAACGTGTATGACGGAATAGCCTCGGATGTAAGATTCTTTGGGCAGTCTGATCCAGGACTGTTGACGTTTGACAAGCAGGGCTTTTCGATACCCGACGCGTACGAATACGGCGAAATGGCAACCGTGCTGGGAAACACGTCAACAACGGTTGTGAGCGGGTATGTTGTCGACGCTGCATACCCTCCGAACTGGGCGCCGACGGCTTTGGCGTATGGCTTTGGGTTCTACCTGATACCGCAATTTATCCTCTTCGACTGGGATTTCGCATGCGTGTAATCGACGGCAACCAATACCACGAGCTTCCCAACGGGGATCTGGTCAGTGAGCGTCATCCGTGCCCCGCCGGGTATCGCGTACACGTCAAACTGCCGATGCGATTCATCCCGGTGATGGGCCACACTGAACGACCTACATCGAAACGGCGACCGTGCCGCAACTGCCGAGGACTGTAACATGGCTGGCATGACAATCACACTCCAGGCGACAGGCATCGAAGCCACTGCCGTCACCGGGACCATTACCAGCTTCGGCTCGTTTGACCTGGTATTCACCGGCAAAACCTTCGACGCGGACAGTTACGCGCTCATGATCGCGCCACCCGCAACCATGGGAACGGACGTGAAGGCATGGGCAACCGCAGGCGCCTCGGCGTGCGTCGTGTCCGGTACTGGCGACATTACGCTGACTTGCACGGTCAGCACCGCAACGACCGAGCTGCAGCGAGCCAGCGCGCGCAACATCAATGCCGTCGATGCCGTTATCATCGTGGTTGAGACGCGAAGCGGTGTGGTGTCGCCAATTTGCGCCGTGGACCTTCCTGGCGGCCTTATCCTAGTCCAGAACCCGGGTGACGTGGCAACCACCGCTGCGGGCGCGGGCCTGGCCACTGCCTATCAGCCCTTGGCAACGCTCACGGCCAAGGGCGATATCTATGCTGCCAGCGCATCGGCAACCGTAACGCGGCTAGGCGTGGGGACTGACGGATACAAGCTCACGGCAGACAGCACCGAGCCCACCGGGCTCAAGTGGGTGGCGGCTGGTGCTGGGGACGGCGATGTGGTAGGGCCGGCATCCAGTACAGACGGCAATTTGGTCAAGTTCGACGGCACCACCGGCAAGCTCATCAAGGACGGGGGGAGCGCAGGCACGGGCGATGTTGTAGGACCGGCTTCCAGCACAGACGGTGCTGTGGCCACGTTCGACGGGGCTACGGGCAAGCTACTCAAGGACGGCGTGACATTGGGCGGCGCCGCGCAGCTCGCTGTCGGGACTACTGCTGGCACGGTTGCGGCCGGCGATGATTCCCGATTCCTTTCGGCCGCACAAAAGACGGCAGCAACGCGCGAAGCCACGGACGCTCAGAACGGGCTAGCTTCGGCCACGCAAATAGCGAAACTGGACGGAATAGAAGCATCTGCCGACGTTACCGACGCGACCAATGTGGCCGCCGCGGGCGCGGTCATGGATGCCGATTTCACCGCTGCCGATGAGATTATGATCGGAACCGGTGCAGGTACCCACGGGCAGGTAACGCTCGCCGCGTCTCAGCTTCTCGGCAAGAAGGCGGCCGGGGCGGCGACGAACCTCACCGCGACCGAGGCGCGCGCAATTCTCAACGTCGCGGACGGTGCGGACGTGACAGGGAGCAACGCGCCACAAGCTCATCTACTCGGCAGTCACACAACCGACACGTTGGCCAATCTCAACGCCAAAGTGACCGACGCCACGTTGGATGACAGCAGTGCTGCGAGGACGCCTACGGCCCACGCCGCGAGCCACACGGACGGCACCGACGACATCCAGTCTGCCACCAACGCTCAGAAGGGCGTTGCGACAGCCGAGCACGTCCAGGCCATCGAGGCGAACACGGCCAAAGTCACCAACGCCACACACTCAGGTGACGTGACCGGCGACGGCGCACTGACCATCGCGAACAAGGTCACGATGACCGGGACGTCTCCCGTAGCTATCACGGGGAGCCCGACCGTCATTGCTGGCGGGGCGGTTGCGGTGTCCATGGCCGCCGCGACCAATGCGACGCCTGGGCACGCAACGGCCGCACAGATTGCGGCACTGGAACGTACTGCCGTTCGCTTCCTCCGTGGTACCCTGACCGACCCGCCTGGATACCAGGCAATCGACACTCAGATTCCGATCTGGATTGCCACGGACGCAGCCATAACCATTACCAGCATCAAGGTCAGTTGTGACGCCGACCCGACCACGGAATTGGACCTCGACCTGAAGTTCGCGGATGCCTCGATTGGCTGGGCGAACGCGACTCTCATTGACGTTTGCGACACGACGGCTGGTGTGTTTGCCGCGACCAGCGGGTTCGATGATGCCACCGTGCCATCGGGCAAGGTCGTCTACTTCGAGTTCGGTGCAGCCCCCGACGCCGCTACCCTGTGGTTCACGTTTGAGATCCAATTCACCTACGATTGATAACGGAGGAAGACATGGCAACACGCCAAGAGATCCAAATCGCGCTAGACCTAATCAAGCACGTAAACGTGCCTAACGACCTGCTGCTGAGTGCTGCGGTTCCGGTGGCGCTTGGAGAGATCCAAGTAACGAAAAACGAACTCGGTGTACAGACCATGCGCGACATGACCGTCAAGGAACGCAAGGCCAACATTGCCACTCTGTCTACTCAGGTTCGTGGCTATCGCGAGAGGTGCGCGAGCTTCCTCGCGGACTCAGCCAACCGCGCTATGGCGATTAATGGCTTAGCGGCATTGGGCATGACTGTCGAGGAACTGGAGGCAGACATTGCGACGATCAAGATAGCGACCGACAGGATGACGACGGGCTCAGCGAGGGCGAAAAACGGCGCAGACATGCAGGCAGTTGCGGCAGAACTCGAGAAAGACACGCCGCCATTGCCTCTCGTCCGGAAAGGATAGCTCATGGCAGCTATTGACGTAGGGCCGGGTGCGACAAATCGCGCTACAAATGTCCAGGGGTTTTCGTTGGTGTCCCAGGAAAACCCAGCGAACCTTAGCGGCGTGATCGACCATATTGATCTGTGGCTAGCCGGGTATTCTAGCGGCACGGTTGACTTTGCCGCGTTCGTCGACAATGGCTCCAATAGTCTGACGACAAATGGGACTGCAGCCGGGCTTACCCCTGCCTCCGGAGACAACGACTTCGATGCCCCTGGAGACTTCACGGCCTTTGATATAGGCGCGGGGGAGTATCTCGGGGTGTTCATCGACGCGAACAAACAAATCGAAGCCGATACGTCGGGTGGAGGCAACGTCTGGTATAAGGCACTCGACCAAATCCCGTGTACCGGGGTCACATTCGCCGTGCTGACAAGTTGGGCTATCTCGATTTACGGCACCGGCGTGGAGGCCAGTGCCGGCTACACCCCTCGCCTGATGATGGTGACGTGATGCAACAGCGCATGATAATCCCCGACTCGTACTGCGAGGCCACTCCGGAGGACAGGAAAGCGACCTGCAACGGCATGGGGCCGAAGGGGCGCGGATGGACCGTACCTGATACCATGCTAGGATTGCGCGTCACCCTGGCCGGGGATCTGCACGACTGGATGTGCGACGGGCGGGACGACTCTATCCTGATCGACCTGCCGCTGACTCACGAGACGGCTGCGCTGGCGATGCTGTGGAACACCGTGTCACTGATTATGGCTGGTGAAGGTAGCGGTTTGCGCGGTCGAGTAGCTACCCGCTGGAGGGTTGCCAGGGCCGCATGGTATTTCGTGTTCGTTTGGTGGTGCGGCCGCAAGCATTTCAAAGCATTTCCGCACGGCGGCGGGGCACCCTCCCTCCCTTCTTCCTCTACCTCCCTGTCGCCGTGCCCTAACCAACCAGCAGGAGACTGACTATGAAGACCCTCGCCCTGATCATCGCCCTCGCCGTGCTGTGTGGCTGCCGCACAACCTATGTCGTCAACGTCAACACCACGGGAGCCCCGACTACCGACGTGCAGCAGGGCAAAGCCGTCCCTGTCGCGAACGGTATAAGCGCTGCCGTGGGGCAGGACACCGAGTCCGGCTCGCCTGTCGTGGATCTCAATGACCTGCTCCGAGGAGACTGAGCCAGTGACATCCGCCAAAGACCCATTTCTGCGCTGCACTTTGGGCCGCGTGGTCCTAAGCATACTCGGGCTGCTCCTGGTCCTGATGGGGTACGTGTCAACTAAGGTTGCGACTATCGACACGTCGCAATCAGACATGCGCGAGCGGGTAAAGGCGGTCGAGGTCAACGTAAAATGGCTCTGTCTGATTAACGGCGCAGACGTCGCCAAGTTGGACGAGAAGAAGGACTCCAAGAGTAACTGACAGACAGCAACCGGAGGGAGACATGCAGCCGAATCTAGCACTACGGGAGCAGATCGTTAGTCTACACGAGGACGGGCTGAGTCAGTATGCCATCGCGGCACAACTTGGGCGCGCTCAATCCACAGTAAGCGACCACCTAAAGGCACACCGGGAGAGTAACACACCGACCCCGATAATCACAGGCATCCATCCTGACGACCTGAACACACCTCACGAGGACGTAATCACCCGACTACTGACCCGCCAGGAACGCACAGAGTCCCGTATGGCCATGCGTGATGCTCAGGTGGTCGAGATACCCGATAGCGGGCCAATCGGGCTGGCGTTCGTCAGTGACAAACACATGGGCGGCGACTGTGACTACCGGGCCATGGTGGACGATGTAGAGCTGATCCGCGACACCCCCGGCATGTACGCAATCGAGACGGGCGACAACAGCGAAAACTGGCTCGGCTCACTAGCGGGGCTGAAGGGGGAGCAGGTCGTTACGAGTGAGGAAGAGTACGAGCTGGTGAAATGGTGGTTTTCGCGCCTGACCGAACACAACAAACTGCTCGCGGTCGTGGCCGGAAACCACGACAACCGCACGAAGCGATACGCAGGGCTCGATCTGATCCGGCAGGCACTCCAGGGCGCGGCGCTCCTGTACGACTGCGAGGAGGTCCGCTTTCGGCTCAAATTGGGCGCGGCCGAGTGGCGAATCAAGGCGCGGCACAAATGGCCGGGGCACAGCAAATACAACCCGGCTCACGCCATGACGGGCGGCAAGGCTGGCTACCGGTTCGGCGGGGACGACTATGACATTGCAGTGGGCGGGCACAAGCACGTCGGGACCATGTTTTTTCCTGACATTTTCCACATGACCAAGCGTCTTGTGGTCATGGTTGGGACATACAAAATGGATGACGAGTACGGCAGGGCAGGGGGATTTCCGGGGACGTTCGGCCGTGGTTGTGGTGCGCTTATCATGCGACCGGATGGGCGATGGCAACAGCAGGACGACCTAGAGAGTGCGTGCGACTATCTGACGTATCTGAGGAGGTGACGCGATGAAACCATGTGACAGCTGCACATCTGCTATTCCAGGCTGTCACCGTAGCGGATGCGGCGAGCTCCGGAGGTGGGAGGAGAAGCACGCCAAGACAGACACTCCGTCTGCCGTTCTGTCTGGGCTCATTGCAGAGTTCCATGCTCGGGAAGCACTGGGGCTGGTCAAATACGGGACCACGCTGGACCGTACCGACCTGACATGCAGGCAGATTCTACAGCACGCGAAAGAGGAGGCGATGGACCTGGCCATGTACCTCCAATCCGTGCTGGACTCGCTCGCCTGATCGACATCCCCAAAAAAAGATTCAAAAAAACTGAAAAACCTGTTTGTGTGCGCTTGAAAGTGTCCACGGGACACCTATAGTAAGTAGTATAAGGAGAGCGTGAGATGAGCAAAGCCAACACAAACCGAAGCGAGACCTGGGCCGGGATGAACTGGATTCGCCAGGACAAGCGCTTGGCCATCTACCTGAGAGACGGCCTGGCCTGCATGTACTGCGGAGCGACCGTGGAAGACGGTGCCACGCTGAGCCTCGATCATGTTGCCCCGCACAGCCACGGCGGCAGCAACAGCGAGCGGAATCTGGTCACATGCTGCTCGAAATGCAACAGCAGCAGGGGCAACCGGGACGTGACAGACTTTGCCACCGCCGTGGCCGGATACGTCAACCATGGTACGACAGGCGAAAGCATCATGGCGAGCATTCGCAGCAACACGCGGAAGTCACTGAAGCCATTCAGGGCCGAGGCCAAGGAACTCATCAGCCGCCGAGGAAGCGCAGCGAAGGCGTTGGCGGTCAAGTAGAAAACAGAAAGGGAGAGTGATGATGGCAACACTGCACAACTACGATACAGGCGAGGCAATCCGCGAGGCCACCACCGAGGAACTGGCGGAATCCATCGAGGCCGCCGAGCACGACGGGGGCGCTGGCGTGATTGAGGTAGATGGAGTGCGATGCTACGTGGTTGAGTGAAGCATCCCGGCAAACCAAACGAAAGGAAGACCATGACCATCCGCGAACTCATCAAGCAGCACGGCGGACCGGCAGAGTTTAGCCGGCTGCTGCACATCCCGCTCGACACGGCCAAGAACTGGAGCTGCGGCCGCCGGGTGCCGAGTGCATCCACGCTCGGGCTGGTGCGGGCCGCCATCGCATGGAAAACGGCCCAGGACAGGGCGAACAAGGGAGC
>ERZ890953.1017-NODE-1017-length-14848-cov-5.676469_pt1 | contig 14848 bp, 12 predicted proteins | sample MGYA00521264_ERZ890953 | MGnify/ENA primary metagenome ERZ890953 (study PRJEB32303, sample SAMEA104408629) | aquatic metagenome | biome: Brackish water; feature: Chemocline; material: water | place: Baltic Sea | collected 2014-10-26T21:54:00 | depth 200 m ...
GTATAAACCCATCATCATAATTTGAAGTAAATCCGTTTTTTGGTAAATATTATTTTTCTTTTAAACTATGGGTGTCTCATAACTAGGTGAAATAAAATGAATTTGTGACCTTTTGGAAAAACGTATTACCACTCAATACTTTACCTTCGTGCTCTCGGCAACTGCTCCTGCGTTGCTCTACCTACCTACTTCCGTGTAGGCGTTCGTGAGCTTCGTGGTGAAATTACCGGTTTTATGCTAATCCTTTAAAGCTCTTTACTCTGCTCCACTTCTTCAAAAATGGCGCGTAAGTCACTTTCCCAGCGGCCGAACTGATTTTGTAATTCTTCCCCCGGAAAGAATAAGGACAGGGTTTGCGGATTAATGGAGACGAGTACGACGGTATCCTTTTCCTGCATTACGGCTATTTTTAAGGGCAGGTAGGGGATGAGTTCAGGATGGGTTCCGGTCAGTTGCTGCATTTCTTCAAACTTACCAAAAAATATAGATTTATAAAAATCTGTTTTATAGCCAGAATCTGTCAGGCCTCCATCGCATTTCTGAATATGGGCAACTTTATAGCCATAGTCATTAAGCTTTTCCTTGATCAATATCATCGTGTTATCAAAGCTGTGATTAACCCGTAACATGATCATGTTTTCAGCCTGTGCATTGCAGGATATAAGCAATAGCATGATTGTTAATAGCTTAAATAATCTGATCATAACGTCGCCTCTTCAATCAGTTCCATCAACGATTCATGCATTTTTTCGGCTGTTTCTGACAATTGAGTATTGTTGAACAGACGTGCCACCACTTTCATGTTCATCACGTATAACTTGACCTGTCCGTCAGCCTGTTCGACCACGGTCACCCGGCAGGGCAGTACGACACCCAGTCGAGGCTCTATATTGATCATTTTATAAAGTTGTTTGAAATTGCAGAACCTCAAAGAAAGCTGCTTCTTGTTAATTTTATTATCGGGAGCCAGTCCCATTTCCATGTAGCGATCCGGAAAGTAGCGGAAATTTAAGCCCTGTAGACTTTGTTTAAGATTAGCGATAGTGGTCTTAAAATCGTAGGGGGAGTCAAACACCAGGGTCGGTTCATCTTCTTCGAGTGCTGCGTGTGGCTGGTAGCTTGATTCGAAACTACGCACATAACTGACGATATCATCAAGTTGCTGATCGTTGATTTGCAGTGTTGTTTGAGATGGCATGATAGTGCCGGGTCGTCCAGTCTTTATGGTTTGCCTTATCCAGTGGTCATTTGCCGCCGCGAGGAATCCCGGATTATTTAAGGCGGGAGGAACGACCTGAAATTTGCGCTCCCTGGAGACACTGACCCCGGTTCCAATTCCTTCGCTCTTTCCATCTTTTCCATGACAGGCTGAACATTTCTGTTGAAACAGCAACTCACCGTTTTTCACGTCACCGGTAATTTTACTGTCACTGTAAGTATCAGTTGTGGTAGTTTTTTTCCAGCTGAAGATGTAATCAACAATGGCGTTAATCTGTGCATCGCTGAGTTTACTAAAAGCTGGCATAACGCGGCCTTCACGTCCCAGGCGTACCGTCTTGAATAGATAGTTTCGAGGAAAATGTTCAACCTTGTCACCATTCAGTGGTAACCCGATTCCGCCCATGCCATTTTCATTGTGGCAAACGGAGCAGTGTTTGTTGTATAAATTATGCCCGTCAGGTGCTGAAATGACCGTTGAGGTAAAAAGTGTAAAACAGGCAAATACAAAGAGTTGACGCATGATTCTCACAATAAGACCTTTAACCTGGATTCCGCAGTTGACCGCTATTAATAGACTGTAAGTTTATAAAATAAATAGATATTTTCAATGCGCCGTAGTTCACCGAATGGGTGAAATCGCTACCGTATCCATATCGGCCTTGCCCGTTCGCCTGGCTATGCTAAAAAAACAGTAAGGGAGCAGCCATTACCTTATTTTTTAGCTACGCCATACAAACGGGCAAAACCAAACTGAATACTGTCCAACTGCGGATTCCAGGTTGAATTTAAGTAAGTACTATTATTGTAGTCGCTTAATACAAATACCCGTTAATTAATGATTAACTTTACTCACACATTGAATCTAACCTTCTGCACCATCAGTTCTGGGACGGGTTAAATAAGGGTAGTTAACCCATGCAAACAGGCTATACCCGGCAATCCAGAGTAGTTGAGACGATACAATCCAGGTGTTATAAAGAGACGGTAATACAACAGGAAGTACAACCCGGGTGATGATAGTGATTAATAAAATCCATTGCACAACATCTATCCATGGTGAAGGCTGATTAACACTTCGACCGGTGTGGCCCAGCGTAACTCGTGACATCATGGAAACGGTAATCAGGGATATGCCGCCAATGGTCAGAGTGTGTAACGCTATCGAGCGGGTGATAAACGAGGTATAGGGCAGAATGCTAAACAGCAGAAAAGCCAGCGTGATAAAAACAAAGGAACCGTATAAACCCCATAACAATGAAGATTTCCAGATACCCCTGGTGTGCCAGTTATACAACCTGATGACAGAAATGAGGAATAACGGCGCTGCGATATAACTGCTTATGTAGCTGTCCAGGATAAATACTTCGACAATGGCTAAAGCCAGGAACAGCACCAGGCTGCTGATATCCAGCCATTTTGAATTTTTTAGTTGCACGGGATAGCCGACACCCTTTTCGATGAAAAATGGCATGACTCGTCTACCCATATTCATGACAACGGCGATTACTAGGAATAATCCACCATAGATGCCCCAGTAGACACCGCTATCCAGAAATCCTAATAAGCCAAGGTAAAAGAAAGCATTGAATATACCCAGTAATAACACTTTAGAAATGATACCAATCTGTTTCCACTGCTTAACCTGTACGATAGGTTGCAACATGGCTATAAACAGCATCAGATTGAATGTCAGGTCAAAAACTGCTGCCACCATAATTAACTGAGTTCCGAATAGTAGTGCAATACGGGCCACCAGCCACAATGAAAAAAGTGCCATTAACGGGCGGTATTGTATGGTCTGAACACCAGTCCAGTTTTTAATTGCGGTGAGTAAAAATCCAGAAATGATGGCCAGGCTAAAACCGTAAATCATTTCATGCGCATGCCAGTGAAAGTTAGCCAGCCCTTGCAGTGGAATTACAAGCTGACCACTATAGTTGACCATCCACAATGCCATGCTGATTACCGAGAAAATACCTGCAGCGAGAAAGAACGGGCGAAACCCTAAAACGAACAGGCTAAAGGCAACGTTCTTTTGAGGATCCTGAATGTTCAGTAATGACATGATGTTTTCAGCTCGGAGGATAATTCAGTATATTACTATGTGTTGATGCGTTGACTGAATAACAATAGTCAAGTGACACTTTACTATTTGCGGGTTAAAGGCTAACTGTGTGACTCACCTAAGCTTTATTTTTTTAAATGGCTCTGCATGAAAATCAGGTAATACAGAAAAAAGGCGAATCGTCATTCCGGGCTTGGCCCGGAATCCATTATAAACGAAGCCAGGGTAATAAATTGGGGTAATTTTTAATGGATTCCGGCTTAAAACATGCCGGAATGACAGTTTCTCACTGGAGATTGAATACAGCCTGAGTTTCATACAGAGCCATTTTTTTTATATCTGGAAGAAGAATATTTATCCTGCCAGGGGCGAGGCTAAAGCCTCGCTCCAGAGCAGTTATTACTGTTTTAATTCGGGTCTTTGATTGGTTTCAGGCTGAGGTAATAATTGATCAATCCATTTGTTGAACAGTCATGGTTAGTGACAGGAGTCGCGGTATTAATTTCATCAAGAATATTACGTGCCAGTACCTTACCCAGCTCTACTCCCCATTGATCGAAAGAGTTCAGGTTCCACACCGCGCCCTGCACAAAAATTTTGTGTTCGTACATTGCAATCAGCGATCCCAGTGTTTTAGGGTCGAGAGTATAAAACAGGAATGTATTAGTCGGGCGATTTCCAGGAAATATTTTGTATGGCAGCAAATCTTCCAGTTCTTTTTCCGGCATCCCCTGCTGGGTTAATTCTGCACGCACTTCATCTTCAGTTTTTCCCATCATGAGAGCTTCGGTCTGTGCGAATATGTTGGACATTAACGCGCGATGATGGGTAGCTATGCAATGATAGTTGGAAATAGGGGCAAGCATGTCAGCCGGTACCAGTTTGGTTCCCTGGTGTAAAAGCTGGTAAAAAGCATGTTGACTGGCAATGCCAATTTCTCCAAATAAAATGGGACCGGTAGAATAATCTACAGAAGCTCCTTCACGATCACAGCCTTTGCCGTTGCTTTCCATATCGGCCTGTTGCAGGTAAGCCGGGAAACGGTGCATGTTCTGGTCATAAGGTAATACGGCGATGGATTCAGCATTATAAAAATTGTTATACCAGATACCAATTAAAGCCATGATGACTGGAATGTTCTGCTCCAGCGGGGCAGTCCTGAAATGATCATCCACTTCATGAGCACCTTCCAGTAAGGCATCAAAGTTTTCTGCTCCAATGGCAATGACTATGGACAGGCCGATTGCAGACCATAATGAGTAGCGTCCACCGACCCAGTCCCACATTTTGAATATATTTTCTTCTTTGACACCAAATTCGACGGCCATTTTGACATTCGAGGTGACGGCGACCAGGTGTTTATGCAGGTCGCTTTCTGAATGCAGCTTTTGCATGAGCCATTCTTTTGCGGTGACTGCATTAACCAGCGTATCCTGAGTCGTAAAGCTTTTCGACGCAATGATGAATAGTGTGGTATCGGGGTTCAGGGATTCCAGCGTGTTATTAATATGGTTTTCATCCAGATTCGACACGTAGTGAATCTCTAAATCATGGATGGAATAGGGGTGCAATGCTTCAGTCACCATCAGTGGACCAAGGTTAGAACCGCCGATTCCAATATTGACGACATCGGTGATAGGCTGGTTACTATGTCCGAGCCAGTGTCTGGATCTAATTTTTTCGGCTAAAAACTTAACGCGATCCAGCTCAGTTTTAATTTCTTCATCGATACGCACACCATTAGCATAGGCAGGCTCTTCGGATTTATTACGTAACGCCGCATGCATAACGGCACGATGTTCTGTATGGTTAATGGTTTCTCCAGAAAACATACGTTCACGTAATCCCGCCACATCTGACTGTTCTGCCAGCTGTAACAGTAAATCCATGGTTTCCTGAGTCACCCTGTTTTTTGAATAATCAAACAATATGTCATTCAATTTGAGTGAGAACTTTTCGAAACGCTGAGAATCCTGCGCGAACATTTCACGCATATGGATATCTTTAGTGTCTTCGTAATGTTGTTGTAATTGTTGCCAGGCAGGCAGGTTAGTTAGCTTAGTCATAGTGATACGTTCAAATTTCGTCGGTACTGATTATAGGGATGAAAAAAATATAACCGCAAATTTATACTAAAAAAAACTTTTTGAAAGATGCTGGTGTCATAAAATGGTGCTAAATTAGAATAAGCAATGATCTAGAATAAATAATGCCTCAATTCAGTGCGAATATAGAATTTTATAGAGTGTAACCGCAACTGATTTGAAAATCCGCTAAAAATAGACATGATGTGTCTATAACACCCACCTGAAGTATGTGAGTCAGGAATAAAACTTAGAGGAAAGTTTTTATGCCATGTGATATCGCCGTAATAGGTTTAGGAGTTATGGGGCGAAATATAGCCCTTAATCTGGCTGATCAAAGCCATAAAGTTGCCGTTTATAACCGTAGCCGGGGTAAAGTTGACCTGATGTTAGAGGAGGTCACCGAAAACCAGACAGTAGTTGCTGTGGATGATTTAGCAGAGTTGCAACAACAGCTTGTCGCACCGCGCAAAGTATTATTGATGCTAACAGCCGGAGCAGCTGTTGATTCGGTGATAGAGCAACTGCTGCAGGCACTGGAGCCGGGCGATATTATTATCGATGGAGGCAACTCAAACTTCCATGATACTCAACGCCGTTGGGAAATGCTCAAACAGAAAGGTATGCTGTTTGTGGGAGCCGGTATTTCTGGCGGAGAAGAGGGTGCGCGTTACGGACCATCCATTATGCCTGGTGGCGATAAAGCGGCCTGGTCCCTGATTAAACCGCTATTGCAATCTATTGCGGCGAAAACAGATGATGGAGAGGTTTGTTGTCAGTGGGTCGGTGAAGGAGGAGCCGGGCACTATGTTAAAATGATACATAACGGTATTGAATACGGAGATATGCAGCTAATTGCCGAGAGCTGGTCCGTGATGCAGGCTATTGGAATTTCTGAGCAGCGCATAGCTGATGCTTTTCGTCAGTGGAATGATGGCGTGTTGCAGTCCTACCTGATCGAGATAACGGCCGACATTCTGCAGCAAAAAGATGATGATGGGGTGTTAAGAGTGCATCGAATTGTGGACAGTGCCGGTCAAAAAGGCACCGGTCGCTGGACAGCCATCGATTCTCTGGAGCTTGGCGCTCCACTCACGCTGATCAGTGAAGCAGTGTATGCTCGCGTACTCTCCTCCTTTAAACAGCAACGTTCTAAAGCTGCGCAGAAACTGCCAATCATACGTGAGCCTTTTAGCGGTGATCTGGATAATGTATTGTCCAGCTGTCACGATGCGCTGTATGCCTCAAAAATTATTTCTTACACGCAGGGTTTTATGCAAATGCGCCTGGCTGCGGCAGAGTATGGCTGGAATTTAGAGTATGGCAATATCGCGTTGTTATGGCGTGCGGGTTGTATTATTCGCAGTCTGTTTCTTACCGATATCAAACAGGCATTCGAAACCGATCCTGCACTCGAAAGTCTGATGATGGATGATTTTTTTGCAGAAGCCTTACAGGGTGCTGAAGATGGCTGGCGTGCCATCTGTACTCTGGGGATTCAGCAGGCAGTTCCGATGCCGGCGATGAATGCGGGTTTAATTTTTTATGATGGTTATCGCACTGAGACTTTACCTGCCAATTTACTGCAGGCACAACGGGATTACTTTGGTGCGCATACTTACCATCGAATAGATAAAGTTGAAACTGAATCTTTTCACACTCACTGGACAGGGGATGGAAGCGAGGAGAAAGTCGATGGATAGCACAACGATAGTCATTCTTGGAGCAACCGGGAACCTGGCTGAAGTTAAACTAATCCCTTCTTTATTTCATCTTGATGCAGCAAATTTACTGGATGATGATCTTAAAATAATTTGTAGCGGGCGTAGAGAATTTAGCCAGAAACAATGGACAGAGAATATTAAGCAGATAGTCAAACAGCATTCCCGTGATGAATGGAATGATAAAATCATTAAAAAGTTCTGTAGTCGCATTACCTATTTTGCAGGAGATTATTCTAATACAGCAACATTTGCGGACCTGAAACAATTGCTGGAATCCAGTTTTCCACCAAATCATGTGTTTTACCTGTCAGTTGCCCCCGTGCATTATGTACCGATAGTGAAATTTCTGGGTAACAAGGGAATGCTGGAGGAAAGTTCTCACTGGCGTAGAGTGGTTATAGAAAAGCCGTTCGGCCATGATCTGGAGTCGGCGACAAGTTTACAGATGATGCTTAAACGCCACCTGAAGGAGAGTCAAACCTACCGAATAGATCATTACATGGGTAAGGCGATGGTACAGAATATTCTGGTTTCACGTTTTGCTAATCTGATGCTGGAACCTTTATGGAATCGAAATTATATCGATCATGTACAGATTACCCGTACCGAAAAACTGGGTGTGGGTACCCGTTCAGGTTTCTATGAAAAAACCGGTGCTTTACGCGATATGTTGCAAAGCCACCTGATGCAATTAATGTCATTGATTGCTATGGAACCACCGATATCAATGGATGCGGATGATTTACGTGATGAAAAGGTTAAAGTATTAAAATCTGTCCGTCCAATTCACCCGAATGCGGTACATGCTCAATCTTTTCGTGCGCAATATGCTGAAGGGGTGATTGATGGGGTACGAGTTCCGGGCTACCTTGATGAACCCAATGTCGAACCGGAAAGCGTGACAGAAACTTATGCTGCTTTAAAACTATATGTGGATAACTGGCGCTGGCACGGTGTACCGTTTTATTTACGAACAGGCAAACGCATGGCAGAAGCTAGCACCATGGTATCGATCTGTTTTAAGCAGCCGCCAAAACAATTTTTTCGCAATCTGCACATTGATCGAATTCCACCAAACTGGTTGATCATGAGCATGTCGCCGGAAGAGTCGATGCGGCTGGAAATGACGGTTAAAGAACCTGGCCTGGAAATGACTACACGACAGATCAGTCTGGAAGCCCCGTTTCGATGTGAAGATAGTAATCGTGCAGATGCCTATGAAGGGCTGCTACTTGATGTTATCGAAGGTGACCGGTCATTGTTTTTACGTATAGATGAAGTGGAATACGCCTGGCGTATCGTTGACCCGGTGTTACGTCACTGGGCAACCGAAAGAGATTATATATCTACCCATCCTGCCGGCGAATGGGAGCCACTCGAAGTCAGTCGTATTTTTGATAAATCAGAACATCACTGGCGGATCGGACTGGAACCTGAAGTATGACCAAATGGGTCGAATTTGACACAGCACAGGATGTTGCTGCGGCTGCTGCCGATACTATCCAGGAGCATGCCCGCTTCGCGATACAGCAACGTGGTGAGTTTAAACTGGTACTGGCCGGCGGTACCAGCCCGATGGCCTGTTACCAGATTTTAGCCGGTCGTGACCTGGAATGGGATAAATGGAAACTGTTTTACGGTGACGAACGTTGTCTGCCGGCTGATGATGCCGAACGTAATCATCAGATAGTGGCTTCGAGTGGGATAACCAGGTTGATTAAACAGCATTATATTATCCCCGCTGAACTGGGATCTATTAACGGGGCAGAGTCATATCAGCAACAGCTTTCAGGTCAGACACCTTTCGATATTGTGTTGCTTGGTATGGGAGAAGACGGGCATACGGCCAGCCTGTTTCCCGGCCATGACTGGAAAAATGTAAATGCCAGTCAGATGACACTGGCAGTTCATGGAGCGCCAAAAGCGCCACCGGAACGTATTAGCATGACAGCAGCGGCTCTGCAAAACTGTGTTCAAATGCTGGTCTTGATCAGTGGTGAATCTAAACGGGATGCCGTTACTCAGTGGCAAAATGGCCACCGCTTACCGGTAGTTGAAGTATCGGATATCGAACAGGCGACAGTTTATATTGAAGCCGGTTTAATGAGGTGATATGAGTATATCCAACGCACTGCAACAGGTATTACAGCAGGAAATCCACAAACGTTCTCTACCAGATAACTTTATGCATACCGTGCTGCACTGGTATTTGCCTGTTGCTGAACAAATTATGCTGGCAAAAAAAAATACTCAGCAAACTTTGCTGGTCAGTTTTAATGGTTCACAGGGTTCAGGTAAATCGACTATTACTGCATTTTTACGGTTGATTTTAATTCATCAATTTGAATTCAACACAGTCGAAGTCTCAATTGATGATTTCTATTTAACGCATCATGACAGGCAGCAATTAGCTAAAAATATTCATCCTTTATTTGCCACTCGTGGAGTACCAGGTACACATGATATTCAGCTGGCTGTAAATACTATTAACTGTTTGCGGAGCTGTACTCAGCAGTCACCCTGTGCAGTTCCGCAATTTGACAAGGCGATTGATGACAGGAAACCTGAAGCTCAATGGCCGCTGGTTAATGAGCCAGTAGATGTAATCCTGTTTGAGGGATGGTGTAATCATGCGCCGCTGTCAACTGCTGCGCAACTTGAACAGCCAGTGAATGATCTGGAGCGTAATGAGGATGCGGAAGGTATATGGCGTAGTTATTCCAACAGGCAGCTTGCTGAATATCATCGGCTATTGTTTGATCGGGCAGAACTGCTAATTCATTTGAAAGTACCTTCTTTTGAAAAGGTTTACGAGTGGAGAGGCTTGCAGGAAAAGAAACTGGAAAAGGATGCGGGTGTTGATAATCATGCAGTTATGAATGAACAACAATTACAGCGCTTTATCCAGCATTACGAACGAATTACCCGCCTATGTTTGCAACAGTTACCGGAGCTGGCCGATATCGTTTTAACTTTAAATGATCAGCATGCTATTGAATCGATACTGTTGAAAAGCTCAGAGTGTGAAAATGTTTGATACCTGTTTAGTAGTATCGGATATGGATGGTACTCTGCTTAATCATCATGATTATCAGTTCAAGGCAGCTTTACCAATGCTAGAGCGCCTTGAAGATTTAAAAATTCCAGTCATCTTTAATACCAGCAAAACATTTGCTGAGCTGAAAGACTGGGTTGCTTTACTAAACAATAGACACCCTTTCATAGTAGAGAATGGTTCGGCGATTTATATACCGCAGAATTATTTTCCGCATAATTTTCAACCTGAAATTTTAACAGGTCTGAAATATGAATCTGGTTACCAGGTCTTATTGACAGGCATTGATATTCAACCAATAAAAGAATTTTTAAAATCTCAAAAGCCAGATGCTATTGATCTGACGCAGTGCAGTCTTGAGCAGGCCGTTGAAATTACCGGGTTGTCCGGTTCAGATGCGACAGCTGCTCAAAACAGGAAGTTTTCAGTTCCTTTGCTGTTTCATGATGCGCTTCAACAACAGGAATTTTCTGATCAGGCCATACGGGCCGGTTTTGGTATCCTCAAAGGTGGACGTTTTTTACATGTACTTGGGCGCTGTGATAAAGGGCAGAGTATGCAGGTTTTAAAAAGCCTGTATGAAGATTGTTATAAAAAGAAATATGGAATTATTGTACTGGGCGATAGCCCGAATGATATAGCAATGCTGCAACAGGCGGATGTACCTGTGATTGTAAAGTCACCATCCAGTGCTTCTTTTGCACTGGATCATCCAGCAACAATAGTGACTCAAAGTGAGGCACCAGAAGGCTGGGTAGAAGGTATCGAAACTGCTTTCGAAAGAATTAATATAACATTAGAACAGGAGTAATAACATGGCGGATAGTTTTCAGTCAGGTAAGGTTACCACCTTACATAATATAGTAAACCGGCCTTTGCAGGAGCTTGAAAATGAGCTCATGAGTTTTTCTAAAGTTCGGCCTATGGGATTAATACTGCCTGCATTATTTTCAGAACTTGAACGACCTGCTCTGGCACATATTGTGGATGAGTTACAGAAAGTTAAATACCTTAACCAGGTTGTAATAGGCCTGGATAGAGCCAGTGAAGATGAATATCGTCATGCCATTAATTATTTCAAGCGTCTGCCGCAGGATCATCAGATATTGTGGAATGATGGACCTAATCTGAAGAAAATTGATGAGCAGTTACAGAAAGAAGGTCTTGCTCCTACCCAGTTAGGTAAAGGACGCAATGTCTGGTATTGCATGGGCTATTTACTGGCGTCTGATAAAAGTGAAGCCATTGCTTTACATGACTGCGATGTGGTGACTTATGACCGGTCGATGCTGGCACGTTTACTTTATCCGGTAGCAAACCCAAGCTTTCGCTATCAGTTTAGTAAAGGTTATTATTCCAGGGTAGCCAATAATGCACTGGGTGGCCGTGTTTCAAGATTGCTGGTAACACCTTTGATACGAGCATTACAAAATAATCTTGGAAACCAGGAAAGCCTGGATTATATGGACAGTTTTCGTTATCCACTGGCAGGTGAATTTTCTCTGCGTAAAGACGTTATGAATGACTTACGCATTCCCAGTGACTGGGGGCTGGAAGTCGGTGTATTAATGGAGATGGCAAGAAATTATTCCACCAGGCGTATTTGCCAGGTCGAAATAGCCGATATTTATGACCATAAACATCAGGAAGTTTCAGCGGATAATGAAAAGGGTGGTTTATCAAAAATGTCCATCGATATATCCAAGGCATTTTTCAGAAAACTGGCTACCAATGGTACGGTGTTCAATAAAGGGGTGTTTCGAAGTTTGAAAGCAACCTATTACCGGATTGCGCTGGATTTAATTGATAGCTATCGATGTGATGCGATGATGAATGGTCTGGATATAGATTGCCATGCCGAAGAGCAGATGGTCGAGCTATTTGCCGAGAATATCATGAAAGCTGGTAGTCACTTTTTAAATAATCCGATGGACCAGCCTTTTGTACCACACTGGAATAGAGTAGTTAGTGCGATTCCTGATATTTTTGAGCAGTTGCTGGATGCAGTGCAGAAAGATCACGAGCTGTATAGTTAAAAACAGGTAACTACTCAGCGTATTCATCTTTTGAACCATTACAGCGTTATTTTCGTACTCGAATGATTACATATGGCCTATATGCTCACATTCTCCGTGCGAAAATGCCTTGTTCTGGGGCAAAATCTAAACACGCTGAATAGTTACATAAACATAAGAATTTATTAATCTATGAAAAAAAGACTGTGCGAACTCCGCGAAAAAATATTAAACCATATTCGGTTTATCTATCCCGATGTTGATGCAGATGATCTGGCGAATAAACTAATCGCCATTATGGGGCTTGAAAAAGACTGTAAAAAAGTAAAACCCTATAAAAATCACTGGAACCAAAAGGATGTGATTGCGATCACTTATGGTGATACATTTACACGAGAAGGGGAAAAACCGCTGCATACCCTGCACCAGTTTTTTAATACGCAATTTGCCGATATTATTAATACAATTCATATATTGCCTTTTTATCCCTATAGCTCTGATGATGGATTCTCTGTTATTAACTACAAACAGGTGAATCAAACATTAGGTGACTGGCCGGAAATTGAAACCATCACCAAAGATTTTAAATTGATGGCTGATCTGGTTGTCAATCACTGTTCGTCACGCAGTTTGTGGTTTGATCAATTTAAAAATAATAAAGAGCCCGGCAAAGATTATTTTATCGAAGCGGATCCAGATGTTGATCTTTCAGCAGTCACGCGTCCGCGTACTAACCCGTTGTTAAATGAAGTAGAAACAGTAAACGGAATAAAAAATGTCTGGTGCACCTTCAGTTTTGACCAGGTGGATCTGAATTTTAGAAACCCACGGGTGCTACTGGAGATTGTAGATATTATTAATTACTACCTGGAAAGAGGTGTCAGTATTTTTCGCCTGGATGCAGTCGCTTTTCTATGGAAAGAAATTGGAACCAGTTGCCTCAATTTACCGCAGACTCATGAAATTATTCGCCTGTTCAGAACCCTGATTGAACATAAAAACTCTAAAGCAGTTATTATTACTGAGACAAATATACCAAATCGTGAAAACCTCGCTTATTTTGGCAATTCAAATGAAGCGCATGTTATTTATAATTTTGCTTTGCCCCCATTACTGTTGCATGGATTGATTACCGGTAATAACTTTTATTTGAATAACTGGTTGATGAGCATGCCACCGGCTCAACATGGTACAACTTATCTTAATTTTATTGCATCACATGATGGAATTGGTTTAAGACCTGTTGAAGGTATACTGGATGATACTGAAATTAATCAGATAGCTGAAACTATGCAGAACAACGGGGCAAGAATTTCCTGGCGCAATCTGGCAGAGGGGGAAGTTCGTCCGTATGAGATTAATATTAGTCTGTATGATGCGCTGAGCGGGACGGTAGAGGGTCATGATCAATGGCAATTTGAGCGTTTTATCTGCGCCCACACGATTATGTTAGGGCTGGAAGGCATTCCTGCATTTTATATCCATAGTTTGCTGGGTACTGAAAATGATTTAAACAAGATGGAATTGTCTGGAAATAACCGGGCAATCAACCGACATGTATGGGATTGTGATGAATTATCTAACTCGCTAAATGATGAGCAGTCTCATCATTTTCGGGTTTTGCAACGCATGAAAGAAGTTATTTCTATTCGCACCAGGCAAAAGGCCTTTCACCCGAATGCAACCCAATATACTTTACACCTGGGAGAGGGTGTGTTCGCTTTCTGGCGACAGAGTCAAAAAAGGGATCAGAGTATTTTCTGTATTCATAATATCAGTAATGAGATGAAGTCATTCCCTTTGAGAAGTGTAAACCTGATAGAAACCTGTGACTGGTATGATTTGTTATCGCAAACTACATTTGAAGATTTGTCTGAAACTATTGAGTTAAAGCCTTACCAGTGTTTATGGATTAGTAATAAGATCTAACCAGTATTTCTGGATTTATTGATATTATATTCATACTGGTAGTCAGATGCAAAATCTACTATTGGCTAAGGCAGGGCTAGTGAAAACTAGCCCATACCCCCACCTTCTTTAGTTGGCTTTACCAGCTTCTGTCGCCTCAGGAACTTCCACCAGGCTTCCCGTTTTACAGTCATAGATATAACCATAAATCGGTATATCACCAGGTACCATGGAATTATTTCTGATTCGTTGAACATCGGCGACTACGCTTTTCGCCTGGTCGCCAATAGTTAGCCATTCAATATATTTACCATCCGTGGTGCCACCACCGGCATTACTATCATGCCATCCGGAAGCATCAACGCTGGCCGTTTTCAGGCTACCGGACAATAAATCACCCATGATCTCATTATTGAATGTTTCCATTCCGCAATCAGTATGGTGGATAACAAACCATTCTTTTGTACCCAGTAATTTATATGAAATCACTAACGAACGGATAGCGTCATCACTTGCACGGCCGCCGGCATTACGAATTACATGGGCATCACCCTCAGCAAGCCCTGCATATTTTGCTGGATCTAAACGTGCATCCATACAGGTTAGGATTGCAAACTGTCTTGCGGGAGGCATAGGTAAATTACCTTTATCTCCAAAGGCTGCTACATAATCAGCATTAGCTGAGGTAACTTCTTTAACTATTTTACTCATTTTTATTCTCCGGCGGATTCAACTCTGAAGTGCAACGCAGTTAATTCCAGATCTAGCGAACGATT
>ERZ890953.1018-NODE-1018-length-14827-cov-5.283374_pt1 | contig 14827 bp, 18 predicted proteins | sample MGYA00521264_ERZ890953 | MGnify/ENA primary metagenome ERZ890953 (study PRJEB32303, sample SAMEA104408629) | aquatic metagenome | biome: Brackish water; feature: Chemocline; material: water | place: Baltic Sea | collected 2014-10-26T21:54:00 | depth 200 m ...
TTCGCTAGATCTGGAATTAACTGCGTTGCACTTCAGAGTTGAATCCGCCTAACTTTATTCATGAATTCTGTCAATGCCGATATTGACCTTGAACGCAATAACCTGGCTAAACTGGTTGAGGAAATCGACTACTTAATGACACGAGTTAATGATATTCAACAGGACTCACCGGGAAATCAACGGATTACCTTTCACTATGACACGTTAAAGAATGATCTCAATTTGATTCGTGTCGGTATCAATGACCATATCAACCAGTCATTAAAGGCTGGTCGTGATTTAAGGCCTTTGTCGGGGCAATACCATGACCATCAATAGCTGATGTTTGATGCATTTGAGCTGGGAGCCGGTATTTCGGTCACCGACCTGAGTATATTTTTCCGGACGATTTTTGCGTCAATTGTAACCCTGTGGACAGCCTGGGTTGCCTACCGTCAATTTTTCCTGTTTACGGATGGCAAGATCCAGTTAGGTGAATGGGGAAAAAACATGATTATTTTGATCATCATGTGGACTTTTTTAATGATTTTAATTGTTGTTTAACTAATGAGGAATGAACCATGAATAAACCTATCAACGCCGTAATCGCTTTATTGTCAGCGTATATTTTAACTGCTTTTAATGCTGTCCATGCGGCTTTGCCTACCGGTGCCGCAGTGACAACGGGTGCCGGTGTAACGAATACAACATCACCTTTTGTATTTGTTTCAGAATTATTGTCTTCCGGAGTTGGAGTAGCGGCACTTGCCGTATCTGCACTCACTGTACTGGGCGTTGCCTGGACATCTTATGCCGCCTTCACAGAATCGCGTCAAAAAGGTGAATGGAAAAACTTTGGTGTGACTGCTTCCATCGGTGTTGTTCTAGTGGTCGGTGTAGTACTGATGTCTATTCTTGCAGTGGATTACGCGGCATAACCATGGCTCTGTTGAAAGACACTGCCCATCGCATTGATAAAGAGCCAGTACTGTTTTTAGGCTGTTCCGGCACCGAAATATTGTCTCTTGCTGTTGTTGGTGCTCTTGCAGGGATTTTGCTGAGTGTGTTGCTCGGTTTAATCACGGGTTTGTGGTTTCTAATCTTGCCCTGCCTCTTTATTGGCGCATTTGTGGGTGTCTACAAGGGAGGCAAAATAATGATGCACAAAAAAGAAGGGAAGCCTGAAGGCTATTACGGAAAAATTATTCTTTCCTGGCTATCTGATCAGGGCATTCTGAAGTTATTCATCAATCGAAGTGGTTATTGGAGTATCCGTAAATGAGTTTTAAAAACATTCTGGATACTGAGCAACAGGCCAGTCGGTTTAAAACCAGAATCATTTTTGGGCAATTCGCATTGATGTTCATCATGGCATTGGGATGGTCATCGGCACCCACACAAATTTCATTGCACTATCCACCAGACCTCAGGTCTGGTGGCTCAATGAAGGTCGGAGAAATCCATGAGTCTGAAGTCTATTTGTTCGCCAGTTACATCCTGCAGCAACTCAATAACTGGAAAGAAAATGGTGAAATCGATTATTTGAACAAGATCAGCGTTCTACGTTCCTATTTTACCCCAACCTATCAAGCTTATTTGCTGCGTGACTTTGAAACACGAAAACGGCAGGGAGAACTCAGACGTCGAGTCCGTAACTGGATACCCATAGCTGATGCAGTATTTGAAGAATCATTTGTTGAACATGTCGGTAAAAACTGGATTGTCTGGATTGATGTTCATATCGAAGAATACATAAACGGCGGTATTGTTAAAAATCTGATTAATCGAATACCCATGCAGGTTGTTCGTTATGACGTTGACAGAGAAGCTAATCCCTGGGGACTGGCTTTAAATGGTCCTGGTATCTATCAGCCGAAATTGATTGAGAAAAAGTAATGAAACCTTTCATCAGCATTATCTTATTCCTGCTATCACTACCCGTATTTTCTCAGCCAATAGATTTACTTGAGCATAGAGTCTGGAATAAAGAACCTATTCACATTGTGTTACCGGTTGGCAAAGAACGTCGAATTGATTTCCCATTATCAATTGATCTCCAGGTGTCAGCATCCGTACAGGCAATGTCTGAACGTATCCAGATAACAGAAAGTGGCAGTGTTTACTGGATTGCATCTAAATCGTTTAAAAGACAACGCGTGAATGCTCTTACTCATACGGGTTATTCCTACATTCTGGATATTGAAGCTCGGCCAAAAGGTCATCAGCATCCGATTGCTATTGTGGATGACCGTATTCCGACAGAAGCATCAAGTACCGGGCAATCAACAAAATCAAAATACGATTATGATTACGTCGATCTAACACGTTTTGCGGCTCAGTCAGTTTACGCACCTGACCGTTTGATCAAACCGTTACCAGGCATCAGGCGTGTAGCGGTAGATTCCGGGCATTTACCTTTAGTGAAAGGGGCAGACCTTTTAACTGAACCCATGGTGCAATGGGTAGCACCCACCGTACCCAGTCTCTACGTAACAGCGGTTCGGATTACTTCAAATTCATTGAGAAAAATCACCCTGGACCCTCGATTACTCAGAGGAGACTTTCTTGCTGCATCCTCTCAACATGCCAGCGTAAATGCAGCCGGTGAAGAGGGCGACACTACCACCTGGTATTTAGTGTCAGACCAGCCCTTCGATGAGGTATCACCATGAACCGTAATAAATTGTTATTACTGTTAGTGGTTTTCATCGTGATTGCTGTCCTGTGGTTAATCCTGAAAGTAAGTTCGGATCAAAATGAAGTTACCGGTAAAAAAGATGATGTCGCACCCACAATATCGGAAAAGCAAATCACCGATGCTGAACGTGATACCTATGTCAATACTATTCAAACGATGAATGAAAGGAATCGTTTACTCGAAGAACGCATGATCGCTCTTGAACAAGCTCAAAATAATAAAGACAGTGATGAAATGGTAGCTGAGCTGGTCGATCAAAAAATAGATGAACGATCCAGTGGAATTTTTGATAGTTATCAGGATAAATTCAATTCGCTGCTTAATAACCTTCCGGGGCAAAAGAAGGGAGAACCCTACAACGCGAATAAGCAGTTTAAACCGAACCCCGCCGATGTACCATCTGGACTCGGTTTTGACAGCCTGTTAAACCCTGGTAAGTCTAACGGAAAAAATATCACAACCGCTTCAGGTAATCGATTAACAGCTTCTGAATTAAAAGGTTATCAGAGTGATCAAATGATCACGATAACGCCATTTACCAGAATAGCCTTCAGCAATGATGATAAAGAGCCGGTACCGGTGACCATTACTGGAATGCCGATTAGAGATGAAGCTGAATCAAACTCGCCAAAGAGTCTCATTTCAAAGAAAGCCACCGATGATAAAGGTGAACGAATTCCATTTTATACCATTCCACGCAATTCCACGTTGTTCAGTAATACCACGTTAACGGCATTGCTAGGGGTCGTGCCTAATGAAGAAGGCAGCGTGCTTGATCCTATTCGCTTTAAATTAATCACGGGCCCGGAAAACCTGGCCAGTAATGGTCATTTTATTCCCGGTATACGCAATATTGTCTGGTCAGGTATATCGATAGGTAACCGTGAAATGTCCTGTGTTCGTGGTGAAGTGCATTCGGTTACGTTTACTTTCGATGATGGTCGGGTCTATACCCAGTCCTCGACTCGTGACGGTGATACCAAAACCACCAATATCCGCAAGATACTCGGTTATATCTCAGATACTCGCGGAAAACCCTGCCTGTCAGGTCAGTTAATCACTAATGCCCAGGACTACCTTAATGATCGCATGATAGCTGCCGGTGTTGGAGCCACTGCCGATTCTTTTGCACAAACTCAGGAAACCACCACGCTGAGTGAAGGGGTTAGCCAAACATTTTTCTCCGGTGATCAAGGGGCATTTATAGCCGCCTCGACGCTTTCCGGATCATTGAAAGAACTGACCGATTACCTTCGTGACCGGCAACGAAATGCGATTGATCTCGTTTATCTCGATGGGGGTCAGGATGTAGTACTGCACGTTGAAGATGAAATCACCATCGACTATTTAACCAAAGGAAGAAAGCTAGACTATGCCAATCAAATACCCTCTCAAACAACTGTTATCAGCTACTTTGATTAGTCTTACGCTGTTAACAGGATGTAGTAGTCGAAAGCTTATTCCTGATACCGGTGATGAGATATTAAACGTGTATAAAAATCACGTAGGTTCAACCGATATTGTGCCAAAAATGTTTAGGCAATTGAGAAATGATCGTCGGGATCTTACGGGTTATACCCGAGAGGCGAATAATGAAATCAGTCAACAGTTCCCACGGTTACCGAACCCTGAATTAAGTCTTTATGTGTTCCCTCATTTCAGTCGAAAAGGTCATCCAGTACCAGGCTATAGCTCGGCTTTTTTGATGTATGAAAGGGATGAATATGCGTTACCAGGGGAGCTCGTGCAATGATCAACTTCACCAGAATGTCTTCTTTGATCCGAAAAGATTTGAGTTTGTCTGATGACTATATCGTGTTGAAAAATACCTGCCTGGCTTTTTCAAATGGATTGCATTATTTATGCGATAGCATGTATGACCTTAAAGCTTCATTCAATCGTGTTTGCCAGCCTTTGCCTTTTGCCTTGAAAAAGGTAATGACATCTTCATCCAGGCGCACAGTCGTCGATATCTTGGGGTTAGATATCTTAGGTCTACCTCTAACTAATTTTTTTAATGACTCAGGTAAGTCAGCTTGTTCAAATGGTTTGAACTGTACCAGTTCCTCATCGGTCAAGTTTGTACCATCTTCAATGGCTTGTTTTGTAATTTCGACATCTTCTTCATCAGAAGGCCAAATAGTATCTGGTTTAAGTTTCGGCATAATATCTAATCTCTCGTTTATTGGCTTTTCGAAGGCTAATTACACGAAGTGTATCCACTCTAAGTGTGTAAGTAATAGAGTAGAGCCGCTTTCCGATGTATCCGAGCGCATTAAAACGAAGCTCTCCGTATTGCTTTCGACTATCTATCCGTATAACAGCGGTTTCAAGCTCAAATTCAGTCGCCAGTTCAAAAGTAAGGCCTCTATCTTCAATATTCTTCCGGCTTTTTACCGGATCAAACTCAATTTTTATCATCTTTATTGTAGTTACAAATATTCTTTCTTACAACCATTTATTGTAGTAACAATAAATGATCTTTTAGTTTGTAGATTTAAAATACAGGGATATTTTGATGCCTGACACTCAACACAAAAGTTTTGTAATGACTGATACTACAAACGGTACAAGATTAAAAGATTTCGTACAACAGTTATTAGGAATATTGCCTGCAGATGGTAGTACGCCTCTAACAGCTGAAGACTATGAAGCCGTCTACAAAGAGCCACCTTCCTTTAGCCAATTCTTGCCGTTCAAAGATTACGATAAGGAACAACAAGTTTTTATGATGGATGATGGACTAAGTGTCGGAGCTGTATTTGAACTGACACCTATTGATGTAGAAGGTCAGTCACAAAAGGTTCTGGAAATTATAGAGTCAGGCATTCAGCAGGCTTTACAACGGTTGCCCGGTGACAGGGATTACCCGTTTATAGTACAGACTTATTTAAATGACGAGCCAATTACAGATCTTGTCGATAATCTTAAAGCCTATGCAACGGAAGAAGCCAAAGCCACTAAACATCACGATTTGTGGATGAATATAATGTCAGAGCATCTTCAACACCTGGCCAAAGAAGACGGCCTGTTTCGTGATGATGTGGCTCAGTTCAACTGGAACGGGCAGTACCGTAAAGTCCGTTGTGTTATCTATCGTAAGTGCAACAAATCAAACTACTTGACCAAGTCTGGTCTACCTATTCCAGGACGGGGTACACCGGCTACAGATTTAAACGATGCGGTAGAATCATTCATCAGTGCCTTACGTCAAATTGGCATTGAGTCAAGGCGTTATGCATCGGCAGACTTATACAACTGGTTGCTACCCTGGTTCTCTCCAAATCCCGACAGCTTTGATTCTCCTCAGGATTATCTTAAAGCGCGTCCATTTCCCGATGACGAATTATGTATCGGTATCGGTGCGGATTTATCTGAAATGCTATTCACGGGTTACCCTGAATCGGATAAAGAAAATGGAATATGGACATTTCATGGTATGCCGCATCGATTGATAGCTTTGCAGGCCATCGATAATCCTCCAATTACCGGTATTCTAACTGCAGAGATACAAACTCATGCAGGTTCAACCGCTTCAATGTGGGATCTGCTGCCGAAAGGGTCAACCTTCGTGACAACCATTGTGGTGGCCTCACAAAATGCCGTTGAAAAGCATTGTAATAACATTATTGAATCTGCAGGGCAGGGTAGTCCTGCAGCTAAACAAGCGGCTAAACAGGCACATAGTGCACTGGATAACATGGCCAGTGGACATGGCCTCTATCCTACCTTTTCAGGTGTATATATACGAGCTAAAACAGCTGTAGAACTGGCGCGAAAAGCACGGCAAGCAGTGACTATTCTCTCTGCCTCCAAATTTAACCCAATAGAGCCCAAGTTTGATCCAACAGCTCTGGATAATTACTTGCGACATCTCCCGATGGCATTTGATTATCAGCTTGATCAACGACAGGGCAAGAGTACTCGATTGACCTATACCAATCACCTGGCCTGTTACTTACCTTTATATGGTCGTGGTCGAGGAACAGGCAATCCTGGTAATTTGTTTTTTAACCGGATTGGTGAACCGATGTTATTTGACCCGGTTAAAGATAAAACCCGAGTAGCACACGGTTTAATCTTCGGCCCTACCGGTGCCGGTAAATCGGTGTTAATAAATTACCTGGTATTGCATGACATGGCCATGGTGAAGCAACGACTCTTTATCATTGAAAAAGGTAACAGCTTTGGATTAACCGGTAAGTACCTGGAATCCACTGGCTTCACGACCAACATGGTGAAATTCGGTACGACATCTGATATTTCATTACCGCCTTATGCCAAAGCTTTTGAAGCCCTGAAGCAAGCTGAAGTCAATGAAGAAGCGATGGAAGCTGCATTAAATGTATCCGTCGATATCAAGTTTGATAAGCAGGGTGGTCTTGACGAAGATGATGACGAACAGGAAGAAAGAGATTACCTGGGAGAAATGGAGCTGCTAACTCGATTAATGATTACCGGTGCAGACCCAAAAAAAGAAGATGATATCGAGCAACCTGATAAATTATTAATACGACGAGCTATTCTGGATGCCACGCGTGAAGCTCGCAATTCGAATAAAGGTTTTGTCATTATTAGTGATGTCGTCAGACAATTTAAAACCTACTCGACTAGTGAAGAGTTAACGAGCAAGCGTAAAGATAAAATAATACACCTGGCCGAGTCATTGGAGTACTGGACTCAGGGTCTACATGGTCGTTTTTTTAATAGACCGGGCAGTCAGTGGCCAGAAGTTGATGTCACCATATTAGACATGGGTATTCTAACCAGCGAACAGTATCAGGACATGCTGGCCGTGACGATTATTTCGCTAATTAATACCATTACCGATATCGGTGAAAAATATCAAAACACGGGTCGCCAGACTCACGTCTATACGGATGAAGGCCATGTTATTACGACCAATCCTACCCTGGTTAAACCATTTGTATTTGGTGCCAAAACATGGCGTAAGTTGAACATCTGGTTACGCCAGGGAACACAGCAACTCAAAGACTATCCGAAAGAAGCCGAAAAAATGCTGGATCTGTCGGAATGGTGGTATTTGATCAACACCACTGAAAATGAGGTGGCTGAATTAGAACGTTTTAAGACACTCACCGAAGATGAAAAACATCTGATGTGTAGCACTCGTAAAGAAGCCAAAAAATACACCGAAGGCGTCATTCTATCCCCCAGGCTTAAATCGATTTTTCGTGTCGTTATGCCTGCACTCCCTCTGGTACTCGCAGGCACGGATGGTGATGAGAAATTAGCCCGACGCAAAATCATGCAAGAGAAAAACCTCAGTGAATTAGAAGCCTGTTTTTATATTGCTGATCAAATTAAACAAAAGAGGGCAGAGTCATGAAACCGATATTTATTATTGCATTGATATTATTTCAAAGCTTATCGGTTACTAATGCCAGTGAAGTCTTTACTAAAATGACTTACCTGGGAACTAATCAAAAAACGATTTTAAACCCTGAAGCAGCTACAGAGCATCAATTTGAAATTGAAGTTTTCAACCTTGATGAGCTGAGTAATATTGAAGCAGAAGTCACAAAAAACCTGCCCAAAGATCCTGTTGAAGCTGAACGAATAGCTGATGAAAGAATGGGAAGTCTGGATAAAACGAAAGCCATGAGGTTGTTTAAAGGCGTGGCTTTATTGATTGAATGGGATATTAAAAAACTACCTGCATTCGTATTTGGCGAAGGCCAATACGTGATTTATGGCGTGACCGATACGGCTATTGCCATTAACCGTTATGTTAATAGCAGGAAAAGGAAGTGAGGATATAAATATGAAATTATTTTTAATCAATTTTATCTGCTTCGTCACCTTCAGTTCAACAAATCTGTTAGCTGAAGGTGGTGATTTTAATTTTGGTCCACCACCCAACCCACTACATTTTGAGGTTGATACTAACCCTGCTAATTTCACTGAACCCGCCGAAATGGCTGATAGTGATAGTCAAACGTTCAAACTACAAGATCTGATCGGAACATCCATCAATGGCATGTTGGACGAAGATTGTGGGGGGTACTGTGTGACCGGTGTATGTGCTCATTGGAAGTGGGGGTTTAGCCTGAGAAGAGGAGCTTACATATACACCATAGTTTCACCCCGAATTCAACATGCATTGCCTGAGCTATTGATATCTGCCTACGATGAAGTGGGTGAAGAACCGCTTAAAGAATGGAGGGATTCGTTCGGAGCGATAATTTCAACGGCCAATACTGGGGCAGGTAGCTTGCTTGGTTTGGTGGGTGGCTTGCAGGGAGGTCGTGCCGATCCATTAAGGCAGGGACAGCACCAAACTATATCTTTTAAAGAGGTGGATATAGTGGGACACCCACTGGCTCTCTTGCCTGATCTCATTAATGAAGGAGCAAGTCCATCGTTTAGTGGTTATAAAGTCCCTGAATACGGAAATGATTCAACGGTGGAACCTGCCAAAGTAGACAATGACACTCAAGATAAAATTGATGATTCTGGCTTTGGGTTTGATACCAGTAAAATAAAAATACCGACCATGGAAGAGGTCGTCAATACGATAAAACGAAAACTTATAGCAGCTATACAAGCTTTTGAAATCATTCAACAGGTTGAAGAAGTTTTATCGACTGTGCAGACGATAAAAAACATTAAGAAAGATGTTAATACCATAATGGATGGGTTTGAGGCTACATCCATGACAGCTATTGCCTCTTCTGGATGGGGAAATCTAGCGAGGCCTCGATTTAGAGCACCCAATCTATTTTGCCCTACCAATATAAAACCGTTTCAGCCTTATTACTTATCGTTTGCAGATGCCTTCTGGTGGCGTAGTGGCTATCCATTAACCGATGGCCCGATCAGTGGTACTGATCATAGTAAAACGATTATTAACCCATTGAGTAAAGATACTCTGCAAAAAGTTAATACAACGGCAGAAGTTTTAACAAAAGAAATCTGGGGAAATATGTATCCAAGGGATGGCTCTATTAACCAAAGTCATGATGCTAAAACAGCCAGTGTACTAGCCTGGCGCGGACTGGATGTCTTAAAAACAGCTGTTAAACCCGGTTACCGTGTTGGCGTTGAATTACCTCATTCAATTGAAGGTGGTAAATGGCAAATGATATTCCCACAGGTTAAAAGTTGCCGCGCTGATCCTTATTACCCGCAAGATGATAATTTGACAATAGATAGCTTAAAACCCAGTGGTTACGGAGGCTACGCCTGGAATTACTATAAAACTTATGAATGTTGTTCAAATACCAGAGGAAATAAGATTGGTGAATTAGCCCTGCCTAAAGTTTGTCTGTCACTGGGCAATATTATGGCGGGAATTGAAGAAGATCGTGCTGCTTATGAGCGATACCTGGAAGAGCAGGAAAATGATTATTTTGGATAAGGTTTTAAAGATTTCCTCAAACACCGGTAGTAGGTTAACGAAGATGAAAAGAGTGATGAATCAACAGGCTCAAAAACTTAACGTAGCCATATTGGTGTTTTTAGTGAATTTATTTTACATAGGATCAGCATTTTCTCAAGACCCAACTTTACCCAATGTAGATGATGGAACACATGTGCTTTTTTACAAACTAGGTGGTGGCCGAGTCGTGCCTGCACCAGGATCAGGTTTTGTGACTCATCGTGTGAATGCGCGATTTAAAGGTGGTTTTGGCTATTCCTGTGGTGAATTTGATTTCCAGAACAATGTTGCTGAAATGATTAATCAAATAGAAACGAGAGTTAGAGAAATCCCTATGCAACTGCAAAACGCAATATCTGCAGCGGTGGCTGGTTTGCCTGGGTATTTAATGCAGAAGATCAACCCTAATCTTTATAACATCGTGACGAAAAGCCTCGATGAAACTGCTGAATTGTTTCGTTTTTCTTACAAGACCTGTGAACAAATGGAAGTAGAGATGCGGCAGGGGAAAAATCCATATGATGGTTTTATGACTGCGGTGGTTGCCAATAAATGGAAATCTGGAGCCGAAGCTGGTGATAATATCGCAGATACTAAAGATGATATTGCCGATGATCCAACAGGACCCATTGAATGGTTAGGGGGTAATGAATACGGCACCGTACAACGTCCTATCCAGATAAACCATGACCTGGTAATAGCAGGTTACAACATCATGTTAGGTCGAACAGGAGATGTCTCGACCGATGCGATACCGGTGGGTGTCCTGGCACAACAACCTATCGTACAAATCTGGTCACGTCCATCAGATGCAGGAATATGGATACAGAATGTAGTGGGTGATATGGTGATAGTAACCACAGAAGAAGATACTGAGCCTGAATCGATTATGGGTGAAGGTCTAAGGCAAGTCGTTACCGATTTAGAACCGTTAATACGAAACGCATTAGATGATGCGATAAATACCTATGATTTTGAGGCGATTAACCGGTTTACCAGTCTTACACTTTCAAATGGACTGGTTGAAGGATTAAGAGCAATGCCCCTTGGTGAGCAATTGGTTTTTGTGGAACGCCTGGTCAGTGAAATGGCCGTCAATGAAGCCTATGAACGGGTAACACTTATTCGACAAATGTTATTAATGGGACTCAATCATCCTGATAATGTTGCGGCAAAAATATCTGATAAAACCGAAGAATATATACGCAGTAAAACGTTCCCGGACTTTGATATTTTAGTGAATGAAATCTATGAAACTCTGGCGTTGAAGCGCACAACTGTCAACTCAACAGCTCTATCCATTATCAACCAACACAATGCCCGACAGTCCAGTGGTATTGCTGCAGAAACCGGTATTGTCATTGAAGAACCCACGCTGCTAGATGGCAGCATTCCAACCAATTGAAAGCCGTCGCATGAATTCAGATATTAATAATGCCTCTTCTAACTCCTTGGCTAAACGTGCCATTCGAGGTTTTTTTATTGTCGTTGGCGTTCTAATTATTTTATTCATACTGTCGAGTCTGGGATTATTCATGGTAGAGACAATGTCTGGAGATCAGTTAAAAAGAGTCAATGAATCAATACGCTCTTTTGGCTTTTGGACACAATTCATTCGATGGATGCTTTACCTGCTGTTATTTATCTATTGGCAATCCATTATTGTTTTTTTTGGTAATGCTCGGCATTGGGATGAAGTCACCATTGAGCGAGCAAAGATGAGCAGAAAATCAACATTATACATCCTACTTGCAGTGGAATTGTTTTTGATACAAAACATTCACATCTCACTTTATTCGTTATTAATTAGGCAATACTTATGAGGCTGTTTTAATGAATGTCGGGTCTCTATTAGAAATTTACACCACCATGTTTGGATGGTCGATCTATGGATCAATGTATGATTTATTCAGCAAATCAGGATTACTGCTATTTCCGTTTATTTTGATGATCATAAAAAACTGGAAAGAGCCCTTACAGTCCCAGAATGATAAAGCGGCATCCTTAGTCTCACAGTCAAGAGTGAATTTTGATGCTCTGGCCATGCTGGCAGTTTTTATGATAGCGGTCGTACCGACATCAAAACTCGATTTGAATGAAGTACGTTATCGAGTCGCGTGTACGAACCAGGTTGGAGGAACCGATGTTTTTACCAATGTGGTCGGGAATAATACTGGTTCGACTTACGATGCTCATTTAGCAGCAATCAATAATGTGTCGATACCAGTGTTATGGTGGTTAACATTATCTGTCGGTTCAGGTGTTAATGCAGCCATATCAACATCCTTTACCTGTTTTGAAGATATTAAAGGTCTGGATATGCAGTTACGTAACCTGACGATTAAAGATCAGGGTTTACGCCGAGAGTACATGCGGTTTGCTAATGAATGTTACTTACCAGCCAAATCAAAATATACCGAAGCCATGCGCGGTGGCCAGCACTATAATCATGTGGCCAGACAGACATGGCCCAATTTCTTAATATCCAGAAATGTTGATACAGGCGGTGTCAGGAGCCCTGAGCACGATGACTGGATGTTTATCGGTTCACACTACTATCTGGAAACATCTGGCTTTTACAAAGAGCATGATAAAAGGCTTTGTAATAATTTCTTTGGGGGCTGTGGTTTTCAAGCCAGAAGTGGCGTTTATAACTGGCCTGTTAACCAGGCGCGAGACTTTTACCCGGATGAACTGATCAATAATCCAGACCCGAATAAACCACTCTACGGTAAACCGTACTGTGATGAATGGTGGGAAGATGGAGCACGGGGACTAAAAGGTAAACTATTAAAATCGATTGAAGCTTCCAAAGATTACATGGCTTACACACCATCATTGCCGAATGAAACTCTCACTCAAAAAGTTATCAGGCTGTCTACGAATGCTTTTACTGCTGTCGGTAATGCAGCGGCAAGGTACACATTTACCGATGAACAACTTGAAGACATGGTGATCAACAATTATGTTGCACAAGACCCACCTTCGTTCTCTGCTGATAAAGGTGGTCTTTTTGGTGCCAACGATTTTGTCGATACCAGAACAGATTCATCAGCACAGGCGGGCGAGAAAGGTGCTGCAGCCCTAGCAGCAATCGGTGGTGGGGCTTTATTATTAAAAACAGGTGTTGCAAGCAAAGTATTTAATGCCGCAAAAGGAGCAGCAGCGTCAAGTTCATTCAGTAGTCAACTCATAGATTTCTACACCAATATGTTTATTGCAAAACAGGCAGCCCCCATGGTTCAGGCAGTCCTGTTAATGATGATCTATATGCTGTTACTAATTTACATGATCATGTCTAACTATGATATTGATGCAACAATTCAAATGATCTTTATCATGTTAGCCATTCAGTTTTTTACCACTATCTGGAATTTTGCAGATTACCTGGATGCACAATTGTTTGTATCGATGCATCCTGATGCCACTATGCTGGGCAGTACCTACAACATGGGTGCTAATCGTTTAATACTGGATATCGTGCTCACGTTATTTTACGTTGTAGCACCATTTTTGTTACTGTGGATTATGAATATGGCAGGTACTAGAGTAGGGAGCATGGGACAAGCTATGGGGTCATTAGGTAGATCTGGAAATTCTAGTGGAGCGAGTAGCGGAGTGAAGGGTGGTTCTAGAGGCTACAATAAATAAGGAAAAGACTAAATAGCCTCTTTTTTCTTCATTTCTAAGAACTGTAACCATGTTTATTTCATGCCTATACGATTAGCACAGGTACAAGTGCGTGTTCCGAGTCAACCGTCGATTCTGGCCGATGGTGTTTTTTCACAGCATGCTGAAGATTGCCGCTCAAGTGGAGCCGCTGACTTGCAGGGATTTTTACGAGGACGTGCAAACACATTCAAACCCCGGCGGAATCAGCCGAGCCTGTGACAACCGGATAGGCATGGTTTATTTAATCTTATTTCTGATCGTCCCTAGGTATGAACAAGACGCCACATTTCGTCCTAGTTTATCTTTAAATGTGATAATACTTTTACTGTAGTCGCATGTTTTACTTGCCCAACTAACTGGAATATCAATAATGGTATCCTGCGGAATATCTTTCAGAATAGATGCTGCCGATTTACCTGTCTTTTTAATTGTGGATTTACTTAACTCATGTACTAACCATGAGTAACTCTCAGCATAACCATTAGCTGAAAATAAGCCTGTTAAAACGGCCACTACAATCGCTAAATTAATTTTTTTCAAACCTTACTCTCCTAATTTTTATGGGTTTGCCCAGTCATTCCAATAATTAGTCTCAAAGTCGCAAGCATCACGACATTCTTTATTATTACGTTTTACTTCTTCGCTTTCCCGCTCAAGATCCATCTCTCGTTGGCGAAGAACAGAGTTTGAATCAGGAGCATGAATACTGTCACCGGTTGCATTCTTCTGATATTTATTATGACTAGAATGGTTATCCAAAAAAAGAAACTTTTTATTCTGACTAATGCTAAGCACGATGAAATAAAACAACCCCATAGGGATCATGATTAGCAAATTATTGTTATAGCCATAAGCAGCATCAACAATCTGCATAAACTCCTGTTGCCCTGATGCATATTCAGGTAACAGGTAAAGCATTTCACCCACTATGCTGAATATAGCAATAACCAATGCCAATAAAAGCGGCATTATTCCCAGGAGAGCTGTTCGTATTTTCCATTTCTGGTGAATTAGTGTTTTCTTAAAGTATAGGAAGTATAAAAGCCATATTTTCATATTACAAGCTGTGAAATATC
>ERZ890953.1021-NODE-1021-length-14814-cov-7.295616_pt1 | contig 14814 bp, 8 predicted proteins | sample MGYA00521264_ERZ890953 | MGnify/ENA primary metagenome ERZ890953 (study PRJEB32303, sample SAMEA104408629) | aquatic metagenome | biome: Brackish water; feature: Chemocline; material: water | place: Baltic Sea | collected 2014-10-26T21:54:00 | depth 200 m ...
CACCTGAGTATATGCTTCAACCGATTATAATAATTATCGGAAAAAATAACTTGTTTGTTGTGTTTTTGTGTGATATTGCTGGGTCTGTAAATTGGTATTTTACTCCAACTTAATTCTTGAGACAGTCTATAAATCCCCGTGTCAAAATTTGACAGATCGGTTAAGAAATTGTAATTGTGCAAATTTTCTTTGGCCTTACCTAACAAATATTCTCCGTCATTTTCCAAATTCGGGATTTGAATTTTAGGATTGGCAAGCCATTGTATTGAATTGGAGAAATATCTGGTTAACAGGTTATCCTGACCCATACTTATGGCGTAATCAATGTAATCTTTTTCAGATTTCAGAGTACTGACATCTTCAAGGAAATTGGAGTTTGTACTGTGCCGGAGGTAGTGATATTGTGAAATAAACATAGAAATTGGCTCGCGGATAATACTGATCCTGAAAGGGTTTTCAATCAAATCAGCAAACATCTCAGCCCCATGGCCCGAAATAACCTTGTAGCTATTTCGTTCAGCGATATTAATATGCCTGAATTTCTCAATTGATTCATTGATATTCTTACTGTTTATAAAGAAAACCTTATCTATCCCATATACCCTGTTTAGTATTATTCTGAGTGTAGTTCCACCTGTTTTAGGGATATGATTGAAGAGTAATGGTCGAGTCATGGATTTAGCCTAAGATTCGTAAAAATATCAAAATATTTTTCAATTCTTAATCCATTCAACAATTTTATGCATTCCTTCGATAACGTTACCGGCATAATAATTGGTAAAATCTTCAGGAAGGTTTTCACTTAGAGGGATTGTTTCACTTGCTGATAAGGCAGCAGTACCGTTAAAGTTTACGAAAGCCAGACGTGCTGATAATTCCTCCGGTGGACGTTGAAATGCTTCTCCGGGAAGTATAGCAACACCTGTATCACTAAGTAGTTTTTGGCATAGGTCACTACTGTTTACAATACCCTTCGATCTTAGTGTTTTACCATGTGGGGTAAAATCGAGGAAAAGATAAAATCCCCCATCAGGTAAATGTACTTTTATATCTCCATAGGCTAATATTTCAGTACACTGTTTGGCCAATTGTTCCAGAATACGGCGTGAATGCCATAAATATCTTTCGATCTGTATACCACCCTTAAATGCCCTAATGGCAGCATATTGTATGGGGGCTGAAACAGATGTGTAGGTTTCACTAGCTACTGCAGCCATTGCATTGAGCAACCATTCAAATTGGGGTGGAAAGGCAAAAGTTCCCAAGCGCCATCCTCCAGCACCGCACCATTTTGATATGCCGGAACTAATAATAGTCCTTTCAGGGTAATATTGGGCAATTGATACATGTCTTCCCTTAAAATGAAGCTGGCCGTAAATTTCATCGGATAATATTATTAGTTTGTGCTTACCGGCCACTTTTGCAATCTTTTTCAACTCATTGGGATCATATGTCCCACCATCAGGGTTTGAAGGGTAATTTAGTATCAGTATCCTCGGTTTGTAATGATCGTTCTCATGGGTCAGAAAATCACTTAGTTGCTTTGCCGTTATCCGCCACTTGTTTTCAAAGCTTGTGTGGATTAATTTGATATTCCTACCTATTATTTTAGCCTGTGGTCCATATGAAACCCAGCATGGAGTAGGCAGAATAACATCACCATAAAATACCATTAAAAGTATAAACATAAGCTCCTTGGAACCAGGGCCTATTATTATATCTTTCGCTTTAATATTTACATTATCCTTTTGGCGATGAAAATTTGCAACCGCCTGACGTAAGGCCTCAAGTCCCTTTACATTTAAGTAATCCTTTTCGTGTGCATGAAATTTTAGGGCTTCAACAACAACCGAAGGTACAGGGAAGGGTGATTGTCCCAATCCCATTGCATAGATTTTTTTACCTTGTTTCGACAGTGCTTTACTAAGTTCGTTTATTGCCAGTGTTGGTGATTGCTTTATGCCCCTTACCCGAAGGTTTAAACTGATATTTTCATCGGATTTCATTTTTTCTGCTTTAATTAAAACCAAGAGTTAAAATTAACAAAAGAAACCCGACAAATAATGATTATTGAGAAAAATGAATATTATTTCAATTGCTGTATTAATAATGCCAGAATAATACTTACCACCAAACCTATATTAACCTTATACAAATCAAAGAATAATTTTTTATATGTTTCCTTTATCAGATGTTTATGCATCAGATAGTTAATCGCATATTCCCGTCCGGCTAGTATGCCTACAAAAGTCCAGGTGGTGCTCATTGGAATTGGATTGATAACCGTAAAAACATAAAGTACAATACCATAGCATAAATCGATTAATGTTGCAGAACGAATATTGGCAGTATTGGTTTTCTGAGTTACAACATCCTGAATTTTCCCACCTTTACGTTTAAACACAAATGCAAGTATTACTAGTATAAAAACAAGGGAGCCAATTAATTGATATAGGTCAAGCTGTCGTGGAAGGTAAACATAGATATTGGCGAAATCCTGAATAAGCCATTGTGACCAAAGAAATCCGGTAGAAAACCACTGTGCTACCAACCAGAATCTTTTTTGATCCTTTAAATTGGTTTTGTCGAGAGACGATTTAGATTCAAATTTCCTGGCAATTATCAAATAAATGATAAATGCAAAAAGAAAAGCAACTGCATATCCCGACACCGACTTAATAACCATTTTCCCAATAATCTGGCTTGTTGAGAAAACACTCAAAATCATAAAGGTAGTACTGACCGGAAATCCAAACTGTGTGATTATAAGTAAAGCAAGCGGGGGTAGAAGATACCACCATTCGATAGTTTCGGGTAATGGAATTTTCGACAACCTGCCATATGTAACATCACCATCATTAAGAGCCCAGCCAAGTATTAGGGTAGAACTTAGAATTATTGCTGCAAAAGCCCACAATATGAGCCAGTGTTTTTTAGCGTTAGAGGTTAAAAATGTGCCAAGAGTCTGGATTACATCGTTAGCAATAACTGCATATGCTGCTAAAGCGAATCCAATTAGGGAAATTAAAATCGGTATTGTCATTATAAAGTTTTAATTGAGACGGTGAGATTTGCTTTAGTAACTTTTTTTGTTGTCGGGGTGAGAGGATTAGAACCTCCGGCCTCGTCGTCCCGAACGACGCGCGCAGCCTGGCTGCGCTACACCCCGTTTGTAAGACAAATGTATATTTATTTTGACTTGATAGATATAGTTGAGGCTTTGTTTTATTTCATTTAGTTATTCATTGCTAATTTCAAAAAGCTTATTATACTTATTATGAATTTCCCTTACAATTTCCATCTGATTGCCCTGGGGTTCGGTGTTAAATGTTTCTTGTTGATTTGTCCATCCCCATTCAAAAGAAGCCATTTCTTTTTTGAAAGCTTCGGTATCTATAGTTAGATCGTCGTTCTTTACGTTGGTTTTAAGCTTTTCAAAGAAATTTTCCCATCGCTTTTTGTAATATGAAGATATTAAACCCGAAAGACTACGGCTGGCATAATCAATAATGCCATTACCTTCGCCACCCCAGGTTGTTATTAATACGCGGGCATCTTTTTCGTAATAAGCTTTGCTAATAGAGTCGTTTCCAAATTTACGGGCATCATCCAGCCATTTTCCTAATAAAAAATCTGATTGCGTTGCCAATAAACGATCCTGATCGTCCATAATTCCTAAGAAAATATTGATTTGATTTTCCAATTCTATGGTGTCCTTTTTGAGATATGCATCATTTAATTTTTTTCTTACAGGAATAATTAAATTATCAAGAATTTGTTTTGTTACCAATACTATATCTTTTTGATATTCTGGGCTTTGTAAACTCTTCTCATCGGCCATTAACATTAAACTTAATATATTGGTAAGTTCCTTATAGTCATATTTATTAGGCCTTTGCCATCCTGCTACGCCGGTTAGCAAGGGACGTGCATGCATTAAACTTCCTGTTGCAATTCCTGAGACCTGATCGTTGTACACAAGGTCAACTAACCTGCGATAGGCTTCATCTGCAATTGTATCTTCTTGTTTCGTCCTGGTTTGAGCATATTTAGTTATCCAATTATCCGTATTGGCAGCTTCTTTATTCCATGTGTAATCAAAAAGCCATTCGAACATAAATCTGTTTACACCAAAACCTTCTAGCGTAGAGCCAATACCATACAATTTCCCATGTGTAGTATCGCTTTCTGTTTTTGAAATAAGTTTCGATACTTCTTTAATGGGTGCTGCCATTTCGGTATTTCCACCAAAATTTCCTAAATAACACCAAATGTAAGGTGTCCCGTGCCATGCATTTGTATTTTTCCAGACTTCTTCTTTTTCAGCAAAATAATCAAGTATAACCATCCTGTTTTCAGGAACTGCTTCAATCATAGCTTTTAAACGAGCAGGATCATCTTTCCATAATTTCATATAATAGAAAGTCCAACCCATTTGAACCCATGTTGCTTTTGGATCAATACTACTCATCCCATCATAAATGGTTCTTGACACCGAAGCCAGATATTCAGGTTCAGTACTGGGAGGATTCATTTCATTAAATGGATCGGCACCATAGAGGTGATCTGTCCCAAAATGCCTGGTTTGAATTGTTAGGAATTTTTGCTGGATATTGATAAATAATGAATCCATAGGATCCAAAAAGAAAGCTTCATATTCTTCACCTACATTGTATGAACCCAACGAAGTTATTTTTGAGTCGGGATATTTTTCCTTGATTAACTTGGGTACGTGACCTGCAAAAGCCGGAAGTACCGGAGTCATTCCAAAGGAGCGCTCCCGCTCTAATATTTGTTTTTGCAGATCAAATTGATGCGAAATAAACTCCTGGGGCAGTGGCCCTAAAAAACCATCAAGGTTACCCATTCTATGCCATGGTAAATGCCCGGGACCTGTAAAATATGCTTTTATTTGATCTTCGCTCATTCCATAATCTTTCCACACCTCCAACCAAATAGCTTCCTGACCTGTAATTGCCAATGGCATATTAATACCTTGTAAAGCCATCCAGTCAATAAACCTTTCCCAGTCGTCCCACTGCCACCAAAGCATGGTGTAGCCAAAAGTACAGTAGTTTAGGAAGAATCGTTTTTCAAATCGACATTCCTGTGTAATAATTGTATCAACCATTGGCAATTCCTTTGGCGCAACAATAGGGTCTGCATTATACCATGAAACACGTGTGTAACAATAATTATTTAGGTAATGATTAAAACCTACTGTTATGGCAAGGTCATTTGTACCTTTTATTATAATTTTCCCGTTTTTACTACTTAGCTCAAAAACTTCTTTTCCTTCCTCCAAATCTAAATTTTCAATTGTAAATCGGGAGGATTGCCCCGGAAGTATTCTTTCAATAAATTGATATATGTTTTGATGTGTTAAGCTGTTCGATTGACTTGTATTGCAGGAATTGATCCCGATAAATAGAAAAATAAGAAATCCGTTTTTTAAACTTTTCATACTAAGTTTTACTAACCTCATCTTCCATATTTTATGTTAGTGCATTCAATATTAAACTTCAATTTATTCATTACTAAGCAGAATTCCTGCTGGCATTAATATTACCATATAATGACCGTTCAACTATTTTTTCATAATTATTTATATATATGGAATCCTGATCGATTTTCTGTAAAGCAGCTTGTTGGATAACCAGCAATGGTAATACGATTTGTTCCCTGATTTCAATTGAATTCCTCGATAAGGATTCTTCCTCCATCAGTATACCGTATTGCGAAATGAGTAATGTCATTTCTTTTGACAGTTTGTACTCTTCAAATAATATGTTCCAGAAATCTTTGTATTGTTCATCCTTGGCAATATATCGGGTTAATTCAAAATTACACTTGAATAAAGCCATCATACTGTTTAGAATTAATGCTTTAAAGTACGGTGCTTCTTTAAATAATTTCTTCAAATCTTCCAGTTTGCCATCAACTACGAATGATTGAATTGCGGATCCGACACCAAAATAGCCGGGAACATTTTGCTTTAACTGACTCCATGAGCCTACGAAAGGAATAGCCCTTAAGTCGGTTAATTCCAGTTTTTCCTTATCTCCTCTCCTGGTTGGCCTGCTGCCAATATTTGCCTTGCTATAATACTTCAGCGTGCTTTTGTTTTCCAGATAAGGAATAAACATAGGGTGATTTTTAAGCGCCGCGTATTTTTCAAAACTTAGTTGTGCCAGCTTCTCAATAATTTTCCTCGATTCGTCAGAAATGGAATTTTCTTTTTCAAATAGACTATTGGACAAACCGGCTGTAAGTAGTTGTTCACAATTATATTTAAAATGTTCTTTGGTTCCATATCTGCTGGTGATTGTTTGACCTTGAATGGTTAATTGTATTGCATAATTGGCAATCTTTTTGCTTTGGGAGGCGTAGAAACGATGCGTCTTACCGCCACCACGCGCGGGAGGGCCACCCCGGCCATCGAAGAATATTGCCTTAATATTGTAATGATCACAAATAGACGACAAGTTCTCTTTTGTTTTAAAAATAGACCAGTTTGCCTTTAAATAACCGCCGTCTTTAGTGCCATCTGAAAAACCAAGCATAACGGTTTGGATATTTCTCCTCTGACTGACGTGATCCCTGTATTTTGGGATATCAAAAAGTTCTTTCATAATTAATCCGGAGTTTGCCATTCCTTCCATCGACTCAAACAACGGAATGATATCAATAGGTATTTCCTCTTTTTCCCAACAGCACCACCTTAACAGGCTGAAAACAAATAATACTGAGAAAATATCTTCAGAATTGCTGATTATGTATCTGTTACAACCTTCTTCGCCATTTTTGCCCTGTATATTACCTATCTGTGCTATTGTTAGTATTGTATCTTTTACAATATCTGTTTCAAACTGATCAGCATGAACCCGGAATTCTTTTTGGAGTAGAATCGAAATCAATTCATCTTTTGGAAGCTCATCCAGGCTGTTTACTATCAGATTTTCTTTTTTAAGGATTTCTTCGATGGTTTGTTTGTGTACATTGTGGTTTTGCCTGATGTCGAGAATAGCGAAATGTGTCCTGAATATTTTAACTTTATCGATCAGGTTTTCCAGTTCTTCGATGTATAAACTATTGTAATTATTTATGAGTGAATCTTTTATTTCATAAAGAGGCTTTATTATCTCATCAAATTTGATAGTTTTTGTCCTGTCGAACATGGCAACGTAAAGGCTGGCCCGTAATTTTGCAACTATATCTTCCACATCCCTGAAAGTTAGTTTTTGCTCCAGATTTTTAATGTCACGGTAATAACATTTCATTAAATTCATGCGTAGTTCATCAGCAACATCATTTGTTGTTACTGAAGTAACAAAGGGGTTGCCATCGCGATCACCACCCGGCCAAAATCCAAACTGGATGATATTTGGATTATCAAAATTTCTTTTCTGAATATTCTTTTTTAGATCGGAATACAGCTCAATTACTGCATCATAATACACATTTCGAAGGAAGTAGATGATATTTTTTGCTTCAATAAATGGTGTAGGTTTTGTGGGGTTAATTAAGGATGTTAATCCCAATTGCTGTAAATTAAGATCAATTTCATTGATATCATTTTTCGCAATTAGTGATTTTAATTTAGCGATGATATCCAATACCGATGGAGGATAGAATTGGGTGGGGTGAGCAGTAAATACAAGCCGTGTACTAAAAGACGAAAGTTTATCCAATATCGCATCGCAATCATTTTTGTTTCCTATAAGGTGTATGTAATCTTTCAGCGATAAATTATTATTGAGGGTTAGAAGTTGAGTAAATGCGGCATCTTCAACACTGTCATAAAGAACTATTTGTCGTTCAACATACTGAATTACACGAAACATAAAGTCGATTTTCTCTTGTTCCGCTTTTATGTCTGTATGAGTGCTGAAAAATGAATCCAGAATTCCGAGTGGGTCGCTACCCGATTCAAGCCCTTGTTTGCATGCATTCTGCAATAATGGAATCAGCATTCCAATGTTACTGATATTTGGATAAGGAAGGCTTAGGAATAAACTGTTATAGACGTTGAACTTATTCTTTATCAGTTTTTCAAATTCTTTAGCTATTATAAGATTATTCATTTTAGTAATTTGTTAGTTTTAGATTTAGTTATGAACAGGCTATTCTAGGTTGCCCCAGATTGCACAGATTTTGGTTTGTTTTTCAAATATCAAATTTATCAAATATTTCATACCGGAACAAAAACTGCTGCTATGTAATCATAGCTGTTGTTTATGTAGATGTGTTTTTTAAAAGGGTTTTATATTATTTCAAAAATCGAACAATCAATAATATCTCTTTTGGAAAATTGATTAGATGTCAAGTCCAATAGAAGTCCATATTTTGGATGAGGAATTATTCATATATAGTTTAATTAACGCGTATGTAACATCTATCATGTCCGGTCAGCATCTGTATATAATGTGTTGATATTATCTAATTTACCGTACTTTATTGATGCGTTTAGTATTTACAATTTGATTTTCGATTTGCAGTTGAACCAGGTAAATCCCGGCAGGTATTTCATTTCCTGAAATATCTTTTCCATCGAAATTTATCTCATGCCAACCTTCTGAAAAATTACTAATATCAATAATAGCGATCAGGTGACCCTGAAGATTATAGATTCTTAACACCTTAAATTTTCCAATATCAATATTATCGATATAAAAACGTATGGTAGTTGAGTTGTGAAATGGGTTGGGGTAATTGCTGTAAACAAATGATTTTGGATTACTAGCCTGCAGCTCAGTTATTGGATCAGTTGATACATAAATGGTTTCATAGTCTGCAAAATATGCTGTATATATGCAACGAATTTCATACCGCAGGCTTAAAGAGATAACAGAGTCTTTTAGTTCATTGGTTTCTCCATATATTGATATTTCCTGCTCTAAAGCATCAATCATTTCTTTGGCCCATAATTTTTCAGAAAATTTATTAATGTTTGTACTATCTGTGAACTCAATAGGGAAATCATATTGTGCAGTTCCATTATAATCCTCACCGGTTAAGTTTAATACAGTGGATCCGGCATCCTGATACCTGCCCGTCACCAGAAAAAAGGATCCTGCATGGATCGCTGGATATTTTTGTGGAACTATATTGTAAACATCAGATTTATTGAAATTTAAATCTACATTTTTTAGAATGGGTTTGTTAATTTTCTCAAAAACACGTAGTATACCTTCCCGAAGATTGTCGTCCTCATTAAAATAAGTTGCAAATCCATAATTATAGGATGCTGTCATTTCCAATCGATATCGGTCAATATTGTCTCCAATGCCTATGGGGAATATTCCTGTTTCATAGTTATTGCTTTGGGCTACTGTAATAGGGTCAATGGGAGACTTACCATCAGTAAATGCTATAATTGCATTGCTATAGTCAGAATTTTCAAATTGTTGCATTGCAGATTGAACTCCAAGATCCAGTCTGCTACCTCCGGTACCAATAACACTTTGCAGGAAAATTTTTGCATTATCGATATTTGTAGTGGATGCATGAACTAAATTATTTTCCCAATATTCTACAGAGTAATTGAAAAGCATAATATTAAAAAAATCTGTAGGATCAAGTTGATCCAGTGAGTTTGAAATAGCTTCAATACTTTGCTCAAGTTTATACCCTGTCATACTACTTGAATTTCCCAGTAGAAAAACAATATTATTTGATAGGGACTCCGTTGAAAGTGCATAATTCTCAGGCCGTATGAATAGTGAAAAATGCCCGTCCATGGTATCACTATTGACAGAATAAAAATCAATATTACGAAGGTTGTTTTCCACGGAAAAATTAAATACCAGATCCGTAGCAAGAAATGCCATAGGCTTTCTCATCCTCAATTTGAGGTAGGTTGCATCATTTTCAAGTACCTGAAAATCAGGATGGGTTGGAATATTGTACTGGGTTATTTCCCGATTGGCTTCTACTTCAAAATTGAATTCCAGGTGGTCGATAGGATAGGTGATAAACTCTTCTGTGGCCAGAGGATATTCGTAGGTACAAGCCCCCTTGTGGTAATCCAAAAGACTGATGTAGGATAATTCAACAGATTGTATTGCTCCTGGTGCAATATTTTCCAGAGTCAACTTCAGGCCGTTTGGACCAATATATGCATTCACAAGTGCAGCCAGTCCACCCTGACCGGTACCGGGATTTGGGTCTTGTGGTTCTACCTTTAGGATAGCCCGAAATGTAGTGTCATTTCGGGTATATAATAATTGAGTAGAGCGTGCTTCAGCAGGAAGTGGGAAATTATAAACTGCATCAACAGCCTGATTCCATTCATTAACAAATTCTTGATAAACAACCGTTTGTGCAACCAGGCCCTCAACTTTTACTGTTACTTCAGTTACTTTATTTCTCAGGAAATCAGCCGGGTAATTTTCATCTTTCGGTAATAATAAGCCATCTGACATGGCAAGCTTTGACAGACCAAATAAAACAAGGGTTAATATGTAACGATGGTAGGTATATATTTGTGTTTTCATTTCTTTTCGGGTATTATTATTTCAAATAAATTAACTTCATAACAGGCAAACTAACAGGTTTACCTTTCGGATCATATAATTCACAATGAATAAAATAAAGACCATTGTTGTTGGTACTACCAAAGTTGTCCTTAGCATCCCATGTGAATGTCAACACTTTGTTTCCACTTTCGAAATATTTGGCAGAAACCCGTTGTCCCTGGACATTAAAAATTTCAAGCTTTGCTTCCAATCCTTTCGGATTATCAATTTCAATACATGCAGATGAGTTGAAAGGATTAGGAAAGTATCTTAAAGTAGCATTGTCATTTGTTCCTAGAGATTTTGATGGAGCAACAAATGTAATGGTATCCATGCCCCCTAAACCGGCATAATGAACTTCAACAATATCATTATATGTGTCTCCCGGATTTGCACTGGAAACATAGGACAACCTGTATGACCCCGTAGAGTTTAGCCTGCTTATTTCTAATAAAATATCACGGAAGTTACCATTGATATCATAAAAATCCCCGCCGGTGGGAAATAAAATCGGATTGTAAAAATCAATTTGAAATTGAGTATTGCCAATACAATGAGGATCAACAGAATGTGTCAGCATTTCGTTTACCACATCCTGAGGTATAAGTTGTGTATAAGAATTATTAATATGGTAAGATGCATCAGTAATCCAGATAAAAACACGATTTGCCATAGGTCTGAAGTCAAATTGAGTAGCTGCCATTAATGCCTCGAGGGAATTTTCAGGCATGTCTCCGCCCCCGTGTGCGTATTGTTGATTAACATATTGTTGAAATTGCTGAACATTAGAAGTAAAGTCATAAATATTTTCAACCTCATCAAGGAATGTTACCATACCCAATCGAAAATCAACACCCTGAGCGCTAAGGCTATCTGCAAATTCAACAATGTTTTCCTTTACACCATCAATCTCATCTGACATACTTCCTGTAACATCCAGTACAAAAATTATATCCGCCTGATTTACACCCCCTGACGTGTCCTTTCCCAGAGTAAAATCTTCAATTTTCATCAGGTCTTCGTAGAAGAAAACATTTTCTTTGCTTAGATCCTTTAAATATTGTCCTGTTTCTTCAATTTGCGATTTAAATATTAAATCAATAATTGGAAAGTTTGACAGGATGATGGTATCAATTGTAACAATCAATCCTGAATCGGAGAATGGTGCAGCGGGCACAAATATGTTTCTTTTAATCTGATCTACAATCCCCGTATTATCCACAAGGTTTAGCTCCAGCATAATGACTTTGTCCTCATAATTTTCAGGTATATCCAGAAAAGCGTTGCTATAAACGGTATTGTGTGCAGGAATATCTATTATATCCGGTGAACTCCAGTTCTCTATGTATCCATCCCCGAATATTTCCAAAGCTGTACTCATTATATTATTATTGCTGTTATTAGCAAGCTTCACCATAGACTTTACATCTCTTGGAAACAAGAGATTGTTTTCTACGGATAAAAAATAGGGTAAATCCGATCTCATAAAAACTCCGTTGGGAAATTCCGGCGATTCAAGTTTAATATCGATAATAAAACTTACCTCCTCATCAGGATTTACAATTGTCTCAGACCATTCCATCTTAACACCCAGATCATAGATCGGAGTTGCAGTATGAGTCTGGTTGTTATGCAGATTGAACCAATTGCCTAACATTAATTTTGAAGGTAAATTATTAACATATTCAAATTGAACTCCCAATCCTTTCGGAGCATCAGACCTTTCCCATATATCAAATATGGTAGGAATACTATTCTGGAGGGTTGTATCAATATTGATTAATTGCCCATCAATAAATGTAAAACCATCACCCCATAACCCAAGTGCGGGATCAAATAGTAAGCCCATGCCGATGTTATGGGAAATTGTATCGATGTTCCGGATTCTTAACTGCACGCGAATAATGTCACCGTTGTTTTGCTGAGTCATATTAAAGGAGAAGTCAATCTTTTCAAGGTCAGTAGCGTGTAAACCCAAAAGTGTATCTCCCTGATTTATCAGTTGTTTGGGTTCATCATAAAAATAAAGTTCAGGATGATGGACAATACTATCCAAACTAAAAAACGGATAGGAGGTTAAAGCATACGGGTGTCCAAAGGTAATCTGACAATTATTATCCAGAATATCCTGTGATAAACCATTTGTAGTACCAATGGTAAAATACCCGTCTGACAACAGTGAAAATCCGGTCTTGTCATTTTCCAGACTTTCATACTCCATATTTATGTTTCGTGATGCCCCTATCTGATAAGACTGGGAATTTGTTATTTCGTTTTCCGGAAAACTCAGATCAAGGTTTGACTTCTTCTGACCGAACCCGGAAAAATAACAGGATATTATCAATATCAATAGAAAAATTTTTTTCATAATCCCTCCTTAGGTTTTTAATTATTGAGAAATACAATCAATACGGAAATAGACTATAAAGGTAAAGATATAATTTAGACACTATTAAGTATTCGAAGACTTTTTTTACAATTATACCAATCAGGTATCAAAAGGCGCATGGCTTCTGCTTTACTCAATACTACAGGGAGTTCCTTGGGTACTTAAAAGTGGGAGGGAGCATAAGATGGCTGAGATGCCTTTATCGTCAACACATGTAACCTTGTAGGCGAAAATAAGGCCATAGACAACCAAACCATTAAAAATAATTATTTTCGTGTTAAAAAAAATGATTATAAATCAATGTCATCATTTTATATTTGACATCTCCGATTTCGTTGAAATGTAGACATGAAAAAAGGTGAAAAATACATTGTTCCCTAAATATCAATGTTTTATACTGCAAGGCATAAAAGTTGCAACAAAGTCTCAAAATACATCATAATGAATAAGATATTTGTTCCATTATTTGTGTTTGTGTTTCTTGTAGGCATCTTAAGAGCACAGAATATAAAACAGCCCTTTCTTGAAAAAACTAATCAGTCAAGTATAGGTGCAGATGCAATATCACTAAGTTTTTCTTATGCGTACAAATTTAATAAAAAAGCAATTTTTGGGTTTCAAGCTCAATTTGGTGCCGGAATAAGGTTTTTATTAAATAATCCAACTTTTAACCATCTTAGTGATCAGAGTGACGAATCTCATAAATGCAAGGTAAAAACGGTTACTAATTCGTACATTGAAATGCTAAAATTTCAGTTATTTTACCGATTACCTATTAGTAAAAGTTTTTATTTAGATGTTGGACCTCATGCATCATGGGGAATAGGTTCTTTTGATGCAAGAGTGGGAGGTAGATCACTCGGCATTGAGTTATCCGGGTATTATACCCGTAGTATCTTTTTTATGGGATTAAGGTTCCAGGGGTCTTATATTTTTATTGAATATCGGGAAAATTTTGACAATAATTATTTTGGCCTGTTTTTAACTCCTGTTGTTTTAGGGCTAAACTTTTAGTAGTAGCACTAAATAATCTTTGGTTTTATGCTATTCAAAGTCAGGTGGGTCATATTATCGCATATTATGTATAATATATCGAGTATATTAAAGTGCAACTTTCTCCATATATAACATCTCTATCAAACCTTAAGTTGATTTCAGGTTTATTGCAATGGTTATTTGACATAAAAAAACCTAACTATCTGGTAGATAGTTAGGTTTAGTTCAAATTTGTCGGGGTAGCAAGATTCGAACTTGCGATCTCCTGCTCCCAAAGCAGGCACCTTAACCAGACTGGGCCATACCCCGTAATTTTGAGAGTGCAAAGATAATTTTTTTTTCAATTCAAAAGCAAATAATTATAAAATTACTTTTTAATTATTAATTCTTTTATGGAGTCGTATAAACTTGCAAGTCGGATGGGCTTTTCAAGAAAAAAATCACCGCCAGCTTCCTCGCATTGCTTCTGCTTATAATCAAGTACATAAGCCGTTTGAAATATGATTGGAAGGTTGGGGTCGATTGTTTTTATAGCTTTAGCAGCCTCCAAACCATTCATTTTGGGCATATGAATATCCATCAATATAATATCAATATCAGGGTTTGTTATTACAATATCAATAGCTTGTTCACCATCCAGGGCAATTAAAAGGGTTGCTCCGGTTCTTTTAAATGCTGATTTGAAGAACATTATGTTAGATTCATTATCCTCAACTACAAGTATTTTAAGATTACTAAATTCAGCTTTCATTTTTAATACTATTTGTTGTGGAAAATTTTAAATATTAATTGCGATAGTTCAGCAGCTTTGAATGGCTTACCAATATAATCGTTCATGCCAGATTTTAAAAACTTCTCTTTATCACCTTTCATTGTATTGGCCGTCATCGCAACTATGGGAATCTTCTTTTC
>ERZ890953.1022-NODE-1022-length-14808-cov-7.287399_pt1 | contig 14808 bp, 16 predicted proteins | sample MGYA00521264_ERZ890953 | MGnify/ENA primary metagenome ERZ890953 (study PRJEB32303, sample SAMEA104408629) | aquatic metagenome | biome: Brackish water; feature: Chemocline; material: water | place: Baltic Sea | collected 2014-10-26T21:54:00 | depth 200 m ...
ATCACCACGAGAAAGTTGCATTTTTCTTGTTGCTGCCAATTTAAGCCCATTGCTTTCAAATCTGTCTAAAATTTTGCCTATAACACCCTTTGCTACTGCGTCTGGTTTGATTATTGATAGTGTTCTTTCCATCAAATCTCCTCTTAAAATATAAAATTAGAACGGAATTGTATCCAAATAAAGATTGTTTTTAGTTTAAAAAAAGATATTTTTGATTATTTAGTAAAACGGAAGGTGTTTTACAGAAAAAAGTGAAACACCACAAAGGTGTTTCAAATGAAAGACTACTCTACAACAGGTTCTTTACTTGAACGTTGCTCCTCAGTAATGTCTTCTCTATGCTCAGAGCTTTCACCAATAGCATCCCAAGTAATACATCCCTCAGTAGGACAAGCTGTAGCACAAGCTGGTTCATCATGATGACCAACACACTCTACACATTTATCACCGTACACATAATAAATCTCTTCACCCGTTGGATTATCATCCTCATCTACGATTGCTTCTACAGGACACTCATCAATACAAGCTCCACAGTTGATACATGTATCATTAATTATAACTGCCATTGTCTTCTCCTAAAATTTAATATAAGTATAGTACACTTTAGTTTTTTAAAATTAGCTAAAAGTATAGCTATACTTTCAATAAATGAGAAAGTGTTACACTTTCTCATCATTCCATTAAAGAGCTAAATACGCTTTAATCTCATCTACTCTATCTGTTTTTTCCCAGTTAAAGCCATCTTCTTCACGACCAAAATGTCCATATGCAGCTGTTCGCCTATAAATAGGTTTTAAGAGGTCTAAAGACTCTATAATTCCTGCTGGACTTAAATCAAAAAGTTCTTTTATACACTCTTCAATTTTGTCTTCTGCAACTTTACCTGTACCATGAGTATCTACCATAATAGAAACAGGCTGAACAACCCCAATAGCATAAGCCACTTGAATAGTCGCCTTATCACAAGCTCCACTAGCTACAAGGTTTTTAGCAACATGACGAGCAGCATAAGCAGCACTTCTATCTACTTTAGTAGGGTCTTTTCCAGAAAAAGCACCGCCACCGTGAGGACAACTACCTCCATAAGTATCAACTATAATCTTACGACCAGTAAGACCAGCATCACCTTGAGGTCCACCAATTACAAATTTTCCTGTTGGATTAATGTGAAAAATTGTCTCATCACTCATCATATCTGCAGGGATAACTTGTTTAATTACCTCTTCAATCATATCTTTATGAATTTGCTCTTGAGAAATGCCATCATGGTGTTGTGTTGAAATAACAACAGTATCTACTGAAACTGGTTTATCATCTACATATTTTACACTAATTTGTGCTTTTCCATCAGGACGAAGATAAGGGACAATACCCTCTTTACGTACAAATGCCAATCTTTGAGTAAGACGATGTGCTAAGTGAATAGGTAGAGGCATTAGAACATCTGTCTCACGACAAGCATATCCGAACATTAAACCTTGATCACCAGCACCAATCTCACCATCAGCTTGATCAACACCTTGATTTATATCAGGTGATTGCTCACCAATTCCGTTTAGAATTGCTGCTGCTCTATAGTCAAAACCATACGTCGCATCTGTATATCCAATTTCTTGGATAACTTTTCTAGCAATCTCTTGCATAGGGGCATAAGCCGTAGTCTTCAATTCGCCTGCAATTACACAAAAACCATTAGATACCAAAGTTTCACACGCAACACGTGCCTTTGGATCATGTTCAATAATATAATCCAGAATTGCATCACTGATTTGATCTGCCATCTTATCAGGGTGCCCTTCTGTTACAGACTCAGAAGTAAAAATATACTCTTTTGTCATCGATTTTTCCTTATTGAGATATAGAGTCTTGCTCTATAAATCAAAGGAATTATAGCCAAGAATTATAAACTACTTCTTTGTTTTCTTCTTTTCTTGTTCTAAATTGTAAAAATAGTTTGTTGCTTCAACAAAACCATCAACAGAACCACAATCAAATCTTTTACCTTTAAAATTGTAAGCGATGACCATACCTTTTTTAGCTTGTTCACAAAGAGCATCGGTAATCTGAATCTCTCCACTTTTACCCGGCTTAGTTTTTTCAATCATAGCAAAGATGTCTGGAGTCAAAATATAACGACCAATTACAGCTTGGTTTGATGGAGCTTTGTCATTATCTGGCTTTTCAACCATATTGGAAACCATAAACACACCATCCTCAATCTGTTTGCCCTCTATTACACCATATTTATGGACATCTTCATTTGGAACTTCCATAGTAGCTACTATACAGCATTTATATTTTTTATAAACTTCTACCATCTGTTTTAAGACACCATCACCTTCAAGGTTAACACATAAATCATCTGCAAGGACAACAGCAAAAGGATTTTCAAATCCAACAAGAGCATGTCCTGTATAAATAGCATGTCCTAAACCTTTCATTTCATGTTGAGGAGTATAAGTAAAAGTACAAGTGCTAATAATATGTCTAATCTCATCAAGCATTTTTTCTTTTGAAGTATTTTTAATTTCATGCTCTAGCTCGTACGAGATATCAAAATGATCAGTAATAGAACGCTTACCTCGTCCTGTAATAATTGCCATAACATTACAACCCGCTTCCATCGCTTCTTCAACACCATATTGAATCAATGGTTTGGTTAAAATAGGTAACATCTCTTTTGGCATAGCCTTTGTTGCTGGTAAAAATCTTGTACCATATCCTGCTGCTGGGAATAAACATTTTCTTATCATTTTTTAAGATCCTATATTTTATTTTTAAGCCATATCACTTGATAGGCTTGCATTATTATTGTCTCATTGGGTGCTACTTGCAAATCACTGAGTAAATCTGAAAAAGTTTCAGATCTCTTATCTAAAGAAAGACTTATTGTATCATGTGAAAAATTATGTAATGCATAAATAGACTCTTTTTCATCTAAAGATTTTTGATATATGACAAAAACTGATGGATGAGCATCGAGAAATTTAAAATACCCAAAAGGATTAAATGCTTTTTGATTTGTCCTAATCGAAATAAGTCGTCTATATGCTGAAAAAATAATCTTTTGAGATGAACCATCTTTTTCTAATATATCTTCTAATCTATCAAAATTAAATTTTTCACGATTAATCGTTCTATTAATTCCACTTAGTTTGACACCTTCGAGATAATTATGTGAACCTACTAAAGAGTTAAAATATATTCCGGGAACTCCCGGCATAGCCAAAGTTACTGCTTGAGTTAAAAGAAATCGTTTGATTTTTAAAGATTCTACATCATCTGGATGGGAGAGAATATCAATATAAGAACAATTAAGTTCATAAGCTTGTTCCCCCTCTGGCGTATTTCTATAAGAGACCAACCCTCCGTGTTCTTGTGTATTTTTTACTAAGAAATTAACTTCTTTTTCACTTAGTAAACCACTTACTGGTCGTAATCCACAACCATCATGTGAAGCAGCAAAATTAAAAAAACAGACTCTGTCACTTGGTAAACTTAATGTTTGTGCCCATTTTGTTAAAGTAGTTGTGTTGTGTGTTAAAACAGAGTGTGCAAGTAGTGGAGGAAGTGCAAAATTATAAACCATTTGAGCTTCATCATCACCACTTCCAAAATAAGAAATATTTTCATCATGAGGAACATTAGTCTCAGTAATCATAATAACTTCTTTAGCTAATGTATGTAAAACTTCACGAATAAGTTGTATAAGTTCATGTGTTTGAGGCAAATGAACACTTGAAGTTCCAATCTCCTTCCAAATAAAAGCGATAGCATCCAAGCGAATTAGTGTTGCCCCTTTTTCAATATAGTAAAAGAGAGCATCTAAAATTGCTAATAAAACTTTATAGTTTGCATAATTTAAATCAACTTGATCACGGCTAAATGTTGTCCAAATATTACGAATATATCCTTCTATATCAGTAAATTCTGATAGTAATGGTGAGGCACGAGGTCTAACAACTTGTGTCAAATCAGTTATAGGATCTAAATCAATAAAAAAGTTATCATATTCTGGATCATTTGCCAAATAAGCCTTAAACCAATGAGAATATTGAGAAATATGATTAATAACTCCATCAACCATAAAACGGTAATCATTACTTATCTCTTCTATCTCTTTCCATGAACCCAATTTTGGATCCACTTCACTATAATTAATTACTGAAAAACCATCATCTGAGGAGTATGGATAAAAAGGTAAAATATGTATAGAGTTAATAATACCCTTGAGATGTGTATCTAAAAATAATTTCAGTGTATGCAGTGGTGCTTCACCTGGTCGTTGAACATGGTCTCCATAACTGATTAAAATCGTATCCTTCTCACTTAAATGGTAAGAAGTTGACTTTATACGAGGAGTGTACTTTTTTATCAAGCCCTTAATATCAATCAAGGCATTTTTAGCATCTTCTTGTGTATATAAGGTTTCTAATCGCTCTTGTAGCGTATGTGCTTCGTATAATATCTTATCCATAATAATTACTCATTATCTAGTTTCACAGCACTGCAAAACTCTTCTGAGAACTCCGGCATGACAGAGCGAACTGTAATCCAAGGAGAGAGAGGAGGTATACCCATTGGATTTTCATAATACTCTTTTGCGGCTTCACTAATTGCATCTTGAAATGCTTCAACTGCTAAAATCTCATTTTGACGATTATATGCAAGTCCATTGAGTTTACTTAAAGCATTGTACTTAGAAATTTCAAAACGAGACTCCTGATAATATGAGGAAAGGAGTGTTTTAAAAGAGGCTTCAGAAAAAATAATTCCCTCTTGAGCCAAAATTCTAAACATTGTTTTTGCTATATCGTTTGCCATTTTATAAACACCGCCCACATTATCTGTCGAGCCTAGTTCTTGATGTTTATGTTCATAACTTTCCATAATTTCTGTTTGGCATATTCTACGATTTGAAGTATTTTTATATACTTCGGAGAGTGTTGAAACTTCTAAACCCCATGTTGGAGAAATAGCAATACCACGAGCCAAAGAGCGGATAAATGCAAACTCACCAGAGAGTGCATATCTAAAACTTTCCATATAATCTAAATATCTATTCTCTCCAAATGTAAGAGTAAGTGCCTTAATCAGCGGTGTATAAAAGAGTCTTGTCACACGTCCATGCAATTTACCGCTTACCCGAGAGTAATACCCCTTGTTAAATTCAAAATCTAAAGCAGGATGGACAATAGGGTAAAAAAGTCGTGCCACAATTTCACGCTTATAATTGACAATATCACAATCATGCAAAGCAAAAGCATAATTTTCTTCTCCTGTTAAACCATATCCCAACATTGTCCAGACATTTCTTCCTTTACCCGGTGTTTTTAACCCTGGAAATTGTGCCTCACTTAAATCACCGTAAATTTTTTGAATATTTGGTCCATCATTCCACAAAACATCCACTTCACATTGAAGTACGCTCATTCTCTTCTTTACATCTACAAATTGCTCATAACTTGCGCAATCCAATCCTAAAATAATCTTATGCAGATATGTCACATCTTTTAGCTCATCTATAATAGTCTGCATTGCAGGTGTCTCAAACTCTGAATACAAAGCTGGTAAAAGAAGCACCATATTTCTTCTTTTTGCAAATATATTTAATTCAGCTTCTATATCTTCAAGTGAACGCTCACCAACATTTTGTAGGGTTGTTATAACTCCATTTTGAAAAAAATCTGCCATTCTTTTATCCTTTTATTATTATGACTAAATCGGCAACATTTGTACCACTTGGTCCTGTTTTTATTGCACTTTGTGTTTTGTTAAAATAGTTGTAACTATCAAAGTTTTGCAGATATGCATCAATATCTAAATCTAAGTAGCTCTTTTTATCCACAACAGCTCCAGCCGCATCACTATTGCCATCTATACCATCGGTTCCTGCTGATAAAAAAGTTATATTTAAATTATTATCATGTATCTTTTTTAACATCAATAAAGCTGCATGTTGATTACGTCCACCCTGACCACTGCCACTCATATTTACTGTATATTCACCTCCAAGCAAGATACATTGCTCATCAGTTTTTAAAATCAAATCAAGCATATTTGAGATAGTTAAATTGACCTCATCTTCAAAGGATTGCTCCACTTTTTTAACACTCAATCCATAAGACAAAGCCGACTTTTGTGCTGCATCAAGTGCATGTTTATTTGAAGAAATAATTATATGTTTGACTTTTTTTAAAGCTGTTCGTATAACTTTTTGTGTCAATACTTTTTGAACAGATAGTGGCATTTGACTTAAAATATTTTTCTCTTGTAAAATACTTTTTGCATCTAAAGTAGAATCCTTTTCAAAGTACAAAGGAGCAGAACCTATACTGTTTAAATCATTACTAATGACATCAGATATAACTAATACTAAGCCCTCTGCTTTACAAAAATTTGCAAGTTTTCCACCTTTTAATGTTGAGAGCTGTTTTCGTACACTATTTATCTCTTCTATTTTGAAACTGTTTGATAACATGAGGGATGTCGTTTTTTGCAAATCTTCTAAAGTAATCGACTCCATAGAAATTTCAAGTAAAGCAGAAGTACCACCAGAGAGTAAATAGATATAAAGGTCATCTGCATTACACTCCTGCATCATCTCTACTAAATCTTTTGAAGCATCTATACTTTTTTGTGTAGGTAGAGGATGTGAACCAATTTTTACTTCTATTTTTCTCAATTCTCCATTATCATAAGGAGATACAACTAAACCTTTGTATAATCTTTCTCCTAAAATTGTCTCCATCTCTTTTGCCATAGTATATGCCGCTTTACCAGAACCAAAAACATACAAATTTTTATATTTTTTTAAGTCATACTCTTCATCTGCAACAATCAAAATATCATTTTCAACTCTACATGATAATGAGATAACATTTTTTGGTAAAACTGCATCTAAAGCATCTGTAAAAATAGCTCTTGCCATATTCTTAAACATGAAAAATATCCTTGAGTGCCCTATTCCAACCCTTTGGTCCAGCAAAAGGAGCTTTAATGATTTTCTCATCCGATATATCTGCATAACTACCATCGTATTTAGGAATTAAAATACCAACATCGGCAGCTTGTAACATCGTAAAATCATTTTCACTATCACCTAATGCAATCACTTTAAGTTTCCTCAAGTAATACTCTTCATAGAGGTGTGTCAAATGTTTCATAGCAATAGCTTTATCTTGATTTTGAGATATTAGATGATAAAATCGTCCTCCCTTGACAACATCAAGTCCCTCTTGCTTCACCTCTTTAATAAAAGCTTTCATATCGACATCGCCTTGTATTACAAAAGGTTCTGTGAAATCTCGCTTCATTGCATTTAGGGCACTCTCTTGGCTTAAAGATGTTAACTCCATCACCTCTTCTACTAACATATCACCAAAGCCACGAATTGAATATTTTTGCTGAAGTTGTTTAAAAAAAAGTCGTAGTTCCAAATAACTCTGTGCAGTGCTAATCTTTACAAAAGCTTCTTCTGTTTGTATCTCAGATGCTATATCAGAGTCAGACGGTATAAAAATTCCAGCACCATTTTCTACAATAAAGGGGCATTTAATGCTAAGTTTTTTTTGTAAAAGCTGTACTTCTGCGAATGTTTTACTTGTTATGAGGATTAACGGTGTATGATTATCATGTAGTAATTTTAGGATATAGTTTGCTTCTTCAAAATGATAATCATCATGTCGTAACAAACTCCCATCTAAATCACTAAAGACTAAAGAATCTTTCATTATCCACCTTTTACACAAATTTTTGTATTGTAAATTGTACTATAAATAATTTAGACTATTGAAGTTGAACTGATTAAATTTTAGACTCTTCATATTCAAAACTTATCACTCAGTAATATTTACATGATAATCAACACTTTTATATGCACTCCAATAAATATACTTGCCATAAAAATGGTATTATTTCAAAAAAATTACTTGTAGGTATGCTATGAATCAATACAATCTAAATCCAGCTCAAATGCAAGAAGCATTAGAAATTCATGCTCACAATTTGGAGCTAGAACCTTATCAGGCTGAACTCATAAAACTGCAGCAATATGTTGAAAAAAATAAATTACGAATCGTTATACTCTTTGAAGGTCGTGATGCAGCGGGAAAAGGTAGTGTTATTGGAAGTATCAGTAGATATATGAATCCAAAACATTACAATATTATCGCTCTAGGTAAGCCGACTGAAGAGGAAAAAACACAATGGTATTTTCAGCGTTATATCAAACATTTCCCAGATGCAGGAAAAATTATACTTTTTGATAGAAGCTGGTACAACCGTGCAATGGTAGAAGCTGTTTTTAATTTTTGTACACAGCAGGAGTATACTACATTTATGAAAAATGTAGTTTCATTTGAAGAGTCTCTGTTAGATGATGGAATAATACTTATTAAGCTTTATTTTAGTGTCACAAAAGAGAGACAAGCAATTCGTTTTGAAGATAGACGTACAGACCCTTTACGACAGTGGAAACTCAGTGAAATAGATTTACAAGCACAGAGTATGTGGGATGAATTTACAAAAATGAAACATGAAATGTTACTCAAAACTGATCATGCTCTTGCTCCATGGTATATAGTTCGTTCATCCAACAAACACAAAGCACGATTAGAGACTATGAAGCTGATTTTATCTAAGATAGATTACGAAAACAAAAATAGAAACTTAGACTATACATTAGATGAAAAAATAGTTTTTTCAGCTAAACAAGAGCTTGAAATTATGAAGAAACAGAAGAAAGGAAATTTAGCACAAAATACTTAAAAAAAGTGTATAATTTCTTTTTAAAAATTATATAAACGAGGAACCTATGAAAATTTCTGAACTGGAATTTGAAATGGAACTTAATGGCGTTGATGAAGCTGATATAGCTGAAATCGTTGAACTTTATAAAAATAAAGATATAAATACTGAAGCGGTAGATAGAGAACTTGTACAAAGAGGATATCCAAAAATTTTTAGTATTGATTATGATTCTTATGATGAAGAGTGGGAAGATGATGAAGCTACATCAGTTGAAAGATTCCCATATAAACATCATTTAGATGAGTAAAGAGGGAAAATATTTAAAATTTATGCATTTGTTTTAACAAATGCAAGAATACCCTCAATAATAAACTGTACTGCAATAGCAGCCAGTATAAGACCCATAATTCTTGTTGCCACATTTAAACCTGTGGCGCCGAGTCTCTCCCCAATTGATTCAGAAAGTGTTAGAATAGGCCATATAGTTAATGAAGCTAGCACCACAATAACTCCTAGTGCTGTTTTATCAACAAAAGAGTGCATACTTGAAGAAAACAAAATAACAGAACTAATAGTACCAGGACCAGCAGTAAGAGGAATGGCTAAAGGAACGACAGAAACATCTTCTTTTTCTATCGCTTCGTCTTGTTCTACCATATTTGTTTTGGTAGGCGGATTTTTTGCTTGCAACATGTTAATAGCCATTAAAAGCAGTAAAATTCCACCTGCAATTCTAAATGAGTTTATATTTATACCAAAAAATCCTAATAAATAATTTCCAAAATAAGCACTTAATAAAAGTATAATGATTACTGCTATTGTTGTTTTTTTTATGGTCTGTTTTCTCTGAGTTTTACTCTCATTAGCTGTAATAGCTAAAAAAATCGGTATCACTTCAAGAGGGTTTAAAATTGAAAAAATAGTTATAAATATATGTAAATAAAGTGCAAAATCGAGCATTTAGTTTCCTTGTTTATTATTTTTTTCTCAATTCAAATAAATCTGTTCTTCTGTCTTTAAGATTTTTCACACTTCCGTACTCATGCAACTCTGTGAGTAAATCAATGTCAACATCTGCTATAAGCACCATTTCTGTATTTGGTGTTGCTTCTGCTTTAATGCCATTGGTAGGAAAAGCAAAATCACATGGGGTGAATACTGCTGATTGTGCAAACTGCATATCCATATTTTCAACATTAGGCAAATTACCAACACTTCCTGCCATTGCCACATAACACTCATTTTCTATTGCTCTTGCTTGTGAACAGTGTCTTACTCTCGCATAGCCATTTTGTGTATCTGTTAAAAAAGGAACAAATAAAATTGACATGCCCTCATCTGAGAGAAGTCTACTAAGCTCTGGAAACTCAGAGTCATAACAGATAAGAACTCCTATTTTTCCACAATCAGTATCAAAAGTTTTTAAACTTGTTCCACCTTGCATTCCCCACACTTTTTGTTCATCAGGAGTAACATGAATCTTCTCATAACGCTCTACCGTTCCATCTCTTCTACAAAGGTAACCAACATTATAGAGATTGCCATCTCTCATCTCCGGCATACTTCCTGAAATGATGTTAATATTGTACGAAATCGAAAATTCAGAAAATTTTTGGATAATATCATGAGTATACTTTGCTAATTCTCTAATAGCAGTTGCTTCTGGAAGATGATTATTTCCTGCCATTAAAGGTGCATTAAAAAATTCTGGAAAAAGTGCGAAATCAGCTCGATATCCAGAAACAGCATCAATAAAAAACTTCGCTTGTTCCAATAAATCTTCTAAAGTTTTATATGGTCTCATCTGCCACTGTATTAAGCCAAGACGAACTATTTTTTTATTTATTTTTGTCTTTTTACTTGGTTTTTCATAATAAATATTATCCCATTCAAGTAATACCGCATACTCACCTGAGTCTACATCACCCTCCAAGTAACCTTTTAAAATCTTTGATGGATGAAAATCATTTGAAATTTGAAAATTAAGTACAGGGTCTTGAATCTCTTTTCTTTTCACTTTTTCTATATACTCTTTTGGAGAAATTTCATTTTTATATTTATGATAATTTGGAATTCTTCCGCCAAATGCAATACTTTTCAAATTAAGCTTTTCACACAGCTCTTTTCTATAGTCATACAAGCGTCTTCCAAGTCTTAATCCTCGAAAACTAGGCTTTATAAACACATCAATTCCGTAAAGTATATCTCCATTGTTAGTATGTGTATTAAATGTATAGTCTCCTGTAATTTCCTTATAGGTGTGATGCTCTTCGAGTTCATCATCATCAACAATTATGGAAAAAGCACATCCAGCTAATTCATCATTTACTTTGATGACAACTTGTCCCTCTGGAAACATTTCTATTAAACTATTTATCTGCTCTTTCTTCCAATAAGCATCTTCAATTCCCTCGTAAGATACGAGCATAATCTCTTTTAACTCATCATAATCATCAAGAGTTAAAAATTTCAGTTCAACATTTTCTATTTCATTAGTTTCCATGATTATTCTTCATCTTCTACATGATCAGCATGTGTTTTGGCTTCATAGAACTCTACATCTTCTAAATCTTCAAGCCAAAATTCAGAACTAACTATGTCATAGATAACTTCAGAGTCTGATTTTGATACCTCTTTAATTTGCCATAATATATTCTCTGCTTCAAAAAAATTATCACTTGCTATTTTTTCATCATAAAGACGGTTTAAAATTGCATTTTCTTCCATGCCTGCTGCGAGTAAACGTGTCACTGCTGGTTTAAGTGAAATTTCAAAAATTTCAAAATCATCCTTGTGTTTTGAAGATATTTTGATACTCATTTTAATACCTGTTGGCTTTGCAAAAGTACCATTAAAAGCTTCTCTCAAAAGCCCATAAGCCTTAAAAAATCTTTCATGAAAAGAGAGGTCTGCAAACTGTTCCCACAATCTATCATCTATCATTTCATTGGAAATTTGCTCAATTTTACCTGGAGTAAGCTCATCATGCATGAGATATGTTATTACATATTTTGCAGCTTCTTCTGGCTCAAAGTCTGACAAAGACATTTGACACATCTCTTTAAGGTCAGTTCCACTCATAGTGCTCAAATCATCATCACCTAGACCCATACTCTCTAAAAGCATTATGTAATCATTAGTATTCCACTCATTTGTTAATCTATTGATTTTTTGAAATTGCATAATTTCAACATTAAATTTAGTAGACATTTTTCACCTCATTTAGAAAAATAATATTTGGATTTATATACCCTTTTTACTTAAAAGAAACTGTTTTATTTTTACTCTTTACATTACTGCTTTTTCAGCATCAAAAAATACCTACATGATATCAGCAAAGCAAATTAATTTATCTGCTATAATTATAAAAATCATAAAAAGGCGAAGAATTGAATATTTTAATCGTTGAGGATGACAAGCTTACTGCAAAACAGCTATTTCAGCTTTTAAAAAGCGAAAAATATGACAGCGATTTGGCTGATGGTTATTTTAAAGCCAAAGAGCTTATAGATCAAAATAACTACTCTCTTATCTTACTTGATTGGAATTTGGGTGATGGTGATGGTCTTATGCTTCTAAAAGAGTTAAGAGATTCCCAAATTGCTACTCCTGTTTTAATGCTCTCTGCAAATTCAGAAATCAACGATAGAGTAGCAGTTCTTGATAGCGGTGCAGATGATTACCTCTGTAAGCCCTACTCTTCTGTAGAACTTTTAGCAAGGATCCGTGCACTTTTAAGACGAGAAACAGGAGAGAAAGTTTCTGTTATTACCATTGGCGATGTAAAATTAAACCTTACAAGTAGGGAAGCTTTTGTACATGATAATTTCATTAAACTCACCACTGCAGAGTTTGATTTACTTGAACTTTTTATGCAAAATAAAAATCAAATCCTAACTCGTTACCAACTCAGTGAGCACATAAACAAAGATAACTACTCCATCAAACATAGTAACCTTGTAGATGTGCACATAAAAAACTTAAGAAAAAAACTAGGCAAAAAAGATTTTCTTCTTAATGTACGTGGAGTTGGCTATAAAGTTAATCTTAGTAGTTAAAAATGACAAGAGCTATATAAATTCAATTTCAGAACTAATTATGAAAAATAAAAACATTTCAAAATGACATACTTTTCAATGAAAATAAATTATTTTAGTATTATGAATAAAATCAATACTTGGAACTTTGAACAATGAATGAGCTACAAACGATAAATACACAAAACTTACAAGATAAAATTTATACTATCCGTGGGCTTCAAGTGATGCTTGATAGTGATTTAGCAGAGCTTTATCAAGTGGAAACAAAAAATCTCAATAGAGCTGCAAATAGAAATAGTGAAAGATTTCCGCAAAGTTTTCGATTTCAACTTACGGAGAATGAACATCAAGACTCTTTAAGGTTCCAAATTGGCACCTTAGAAAGTGGGAGAGGAAAACATCGAAAATATTTGCCTTATGTTTTTACTGAACAAGGTGTATCTATGCTCTCGGCTGTTTTAAGAAGTGATATTGCCATCAAAGTAAGTATCCAAATTATAGAAGCTTTTGTAGCGATGAGAAAAATCATAAGCTCGAATACTTTGTTATTTACTAAAGTAGAATCTTTAGAAAAACGACAAATTTCGTATGAGATAAAAACCGATGCAAAAATAGAACAAGTCTTGAATGCTCTTGAACAAAAAGAGCAAATACCAAAAGAAGGGATATTTTTTGACGGGCAGATTTATGATGCTTATGTTTTTGTAAATGATTTGCTAAAAAGTGCAAAAAGTGAAATATTACTGATAGACAATTACATAGATGATACCATCTTTACACTCTTTAGTAAATATCCGAATTTACAAATCAAAATCTACACGCAAACAATCACAAAACAGCTCAAACTCGATTATCAAAAATACAATTCACAATATAAAAACATAGAGCTTCAAGAGTTCAAAAATGCTCATGACAGATTTATGATAATAGACAATACTCAGATTTACCACATTGGAGCGAGTTTAAAAGATTTAGGCAAAAAGTGGTTTGCATTTTCCAAGTTTGAAATAAATGCTTTAGAGATTTTGGGGAGAATAAAATAATGCCAAATTTAGTAAAAGTTAATCTTAGTAGTTGAGATTAATATTAGTTAAAAAAATTAACTTTATTGTTACATTGTTTTGGCATAATCCACTTATGAAAAAAAATAGGTTTATAGCGCTCATCATCTTCTTTAGTATTAGCTTTTCAGTTTTACATGATTTTACTATTGACCTTTTTAATGAAGGTCAAGATAGCGTAAGTCACTATGTTAGCGGGACTGATCATAGAAGTGAATTCATTGCCGATGGAGATATTGATGATATTCACTATCTTTTTCATGCACCAATGCTTTTAACATTATATACTCCTTTTTCTTTAACAATAAATAGCTCTCCAAAAATACAGATTAACCCACAATCCTATGTATATAACCACATAAACACCTTCCTCAAACCACCTATTCTTTAAATTTTAACTCATAAAATCAATTAAAATTTAAAGGAATAAACCATGAAGTATATACTTCTTATGGCTGCTCTTGTACTAATTCTAGGTGCAGATGTGGCAGAAATAACACAACAAGAATATAAAAAAATACACCATAACAACTTTAAAATGGGACTAAAAACTCAAGAAAAATCATATATGCATCGCATACATAAAGTAGATGAAACCCAAGCAAAAGAAATCGCAACAAAAGAGACAAATGAAAAAGTTTCGAAACTCAAACTAGAGCATAGAGGTAGAGTGCTTTTTTATAAGGTGTACACACAACATAATTATTTAGAGATAAATGCAATGGATGCAACAGTAATGAAAAAGGATAAAATATAATGAGAAATAGTTTCAAATTCACTCTATTGCTTACATTGATAGTTCATACATCAATCCTACAAGCACAACAGGCTGATTTAGCCACTTATTTATTCGGTATAACAAATACAGATGCACTTAAAAGTCGACTACATATTTTAGAAGCACAAACATTATCACAAGAAAATGAAATCCTCTCTGATGGTTTTTATTTCAA
>ERZ890953.1023-NODE-1023-length-14791-cov-5.217698_pt1 | contig 14791 bp, 14 predicted proteins | sample MGYA00521264_ERZ890953 | MGnify/ENA primary metagenome ERZ890953 (study PRJEB32303, sample SAMEA104408629) | aquatic metagenome | biome: Brackish water; feature: Chemocline; material: water | place: Baltic Sea | collected 2014-10-26T21:54:00 | depth 200 m ...
AAATAATGTGATAAAAAAACGGGGATAACCCATCATTTATTTTGGTTACTCTCATCAACGCTGTCAAGAATTCCTTCTCGCCCTTATTCAATTGCTTTCTTTTCATACAGTGAGTTTAAGTCTGTAACAAACACCTGGTCAATATTAGTTATTACGAGTTTTCAGGATATTCGGCAATTCACGTGAAATCAATATTAATCAAATAATCATCACTCAACATCATTCGTCAATAACATCAAGTGTTGAAACTGGTTGAATGATAAACGTGTTATCAATGTCGATATGATTGAGGCTTACTTCCTGCTTATCAGATAACCACTTCTTAAACTTGCCCAGGGTTTCAAGAGCTTTGATTGCGCCAGCAGGGTTAAACTCTCGTTGTTTCAACTCCAATCGATGAACAATATTATTTTCGTCGAGCTTTTCTACAACCAAAGTAATATCTTCATCAGCCATACACATTCTTTTTACCATAAGTATATCTTTAACCCAATCAGCTTGGTCATAATCAGCTTTCAGTTCAGCTATTACCTGCTTAACTGCGAGGTACTTTTGAACCATAGTATTTGATAGCAATTTACTGGCGCAGACTTGGGCTACTTTATCCGATTTAACTTTGTAATTTTTCAGGTATGCTTTAGTGGCGGACATATCAGGACTAGAACGCAGATCATCACAAAAACCCTGTTGCTGTTTAGTCAGCCCGTGCTTGTTTTTAGCCACTTCAAACATCCTTCATATCAAAACGGTTACCACACCGTGTACACAAGGCAATAAGTCCAGGCTCTATGTAAAAGTGTTGGTTGTCGCAGTAATCACAGGCAAGCATTTCTTCAACCGTTAAATCAAAGGTGACTCTCTCACCAGTCTCTTTCAGTGATGCCTTATCCAGTTTCGCTTTATACTTGCTCACGTTCTTTAATAGCGGCAGCATAGCAGCCTCTAATTCCTTATATAAGGCCGGATTATCTCTACGCATAGCATGATCTATGACGTTCATGCGCGGCTTGTCGGAAGCTGTATTAACGTAGATTACGTCCGAGTTTTCCGGGATATAAACGCCGTTAAAGAAATTTATATCAGAATCTAACTGGACACCGACTATTCTTTTTCCGAAGAGCTTTTCGAGGGCTTTTGTGACAGAAACGGGTAAAGGCAATTCCGCTTCGGTAACACCGGCTGCCTGGTCTCCTTTGAGGTATTTTTCAATGGCTTCTTTGATGATTTTTGTGTCATTGGTTTCTGCTCCTTTTTTGCCTACTGTAGCAGATTTTTGTTTTCGGCTGGCTAAATGGTTGGAAAACATCAGACATAAGTTCGAGTTACTTATACTGAGACAGCCTGGAAATAAATAAGCTGTTGCTCTGTCCTATTCCTAACAACATCAATCTCCAGTCCATTTTCATCACAATATCGCTTTAATACATCGTCAATTGTTTCGTCCTCGCTAACAAAAAAAATGGGAAGCGGAGAAAATGCTTTTTTTCGTTTTCGTTGTTCCAGTGATTCTAATCGTTTTGACATGGTCATGAAATTTTCTCCAGTTCGGTGATGCGCCTTTCAATCTCATCAATTTCTAAAATCCTCGCCTGGCTGGTGATAGCATTCATTATGCTTGATCCTTCTGCCGGGGTTATTATGCCTTGTACCACATGCCTCAAAACAAGCTCTCCCTTATCTGAAAGCTCTTTTGCCGTAATGAAACCATCTATGGTAATAAGCCTGTCTGTTGCTCGCAGAGGAGCGCAGAGACGATCCAGGCAATGCTTGAGAGCGGTCATATCGCCTTCATCAGCCATATCCACTACTTTCTGAATTAAGCGCTTCGCATGAGGCTCTAACATAGCTCTGTATGTGGATGCCTGCCCTGATCCTTTCTTGCGTCCTGCGCCCGGTCGTTTGCCACCATGCCTTGATTGATCTTGAATATTATTCATATGATGTTTAGTTTTCATTTCTATTTACCTCATTAACCAATAAACCTGATTTAACCTGCTTTTTTCCAACTGGCTAAATAGCCTGCTTTAATTCTCGGATTAACTTAACTTAAACGATTAATCCCTTCTTTGCGGATATTGGGGTAAATCCTTTTTCCTCATAGACTCTAAGTAAAAAAGCCGTGATCTGCGAACTCGTTGAATTTAGCTCAGTGTTCATCAGAGCTATTTTTTAAATATTTGCTATAATCCTTTCCATAATAAAGTCTCATTAAATTACTAAGCTGTTTTTGGAACCCGGTAACGCATATATCTTTCATGTGACAATGCGTTATCCGGGTCAGTAGTTAGACAGTTAGTGTTATTCAGCCCACTACGATTATCCAAAGGGCTAAATTTGTTTGCCACACCAATCACCGTTCAAGCCTTTAAATACAAAGCCATTAAGGTGTTTTAAAGTAGGTATAGGTACAGGCATAGGTTAAGGTATAGGTTATAAATTCTTTATCTTAAGAAGCTCCTCTATGACACTGTACTGAAGTGACTCAGGAATCTTCCTTTGATTAAAGCTTTTAGTGACTGTTTTAACTCTGCCTTTAATCATCACACCTTGAAAACGACTCATAGGGAAACGATCTAATCGTTTAACGGATTGATCTGGAAACAGGGTTAAAAATTCACGTAAAAACTTAGACTTTCTGCCTACCTGAAACCCGCCTGATTTTTTCGGCTTACTGGTTAATCTTGTCACTCCATAATACTTTGGAATAATTAACCCGAAATAATCACCGTACTCCATGACTTGAAAGTTAATGACTAATTTTGGATTCTTCCCCATCATTAGCATGGTCGAGTAATCCACAAACCCTAAGTCATAGTTTTTTTCTGGAATCAGTGATAATTCGTCACCGCAAATTTGACCAGAATAAATAGGGACACAAGCATTCATTTTTCACCTCCCTGTGATATGGGTCTGACTGAATGTAACGGGCAATCAAAGATAGGGCAGTTTTTGACCTGTTTACGCCATGTTCCTGCGTCTAATTCATCGTAGGAGCAGTCTATACACTTGGCATTTATTAAGGCTCTTAAACCGCCTTTTTTGACCATTTTATCGAGCAAGTTCTGTTTATGATTCATCTCATTCTCTCCATAGCTTTTCTGGCATTCTCAAACTGACCAGGGAGAATTTGATATTCACAACAGGCAGTAGGTATACCTTGATAACCAGGGCGCTTTATTCGTTTGCGATAAACATCAATTTTCCATTCGTTTTGAAGAGTTGAGACAGTTGTGTGTAACACCCTGTCATTTACCTCTTGCTGAGCTTTTATGAAATCTAACGGTCCTTGCATGAGTCGATGGGTAACACGTTTTATTTTTGAAGGTGTTTTAATACTCATTTTATTACACCTCCTAAAAGCATTTTCATTGCTTCATTTGGTGTATCAGCGCAACCATAACGAACCCATTTTCGAGCTAACTCATCAAGAATTTGCTTGCCGTTAATGCCAGAGTGAAAATATTTTGGATTTTTGCTATCATTTGATTTGCGAAGATCAAAATTTAGCTCTTTCTCATTGGTTTGGGGGAGAGCTTTTTTCATTATACTGCTTCCCCCTCTGAGTTGATTTTATCTATCAGTGCCCGAATTTTTTTTACATCCCATGCTGTAACATTAGCTGCTAATTTTACGGGGGTTGGGTAAATTCCTTTTTTAATACCAGCCCACCACGTAGAGGAACAGACTGGAAAAATTGCGGGAATGGGTGGCTTAGCCTTCTTATCACCAAGAATATATTTCTGACGAATAAAACCTGTTTCAGGTAAAACTATCGGTTGAACTAAAGCCGGTAGGCTTGTAGCTGTTTTGATATATGCTTGTTTTGTTTGTGTACTCACGTTTAACCTCTTACATTGCTGTTTGAGGTTTTAATTTAAGTTTTCTTTATTTCTAAGTCTGCGGTATAACCCCCCTTAGGTTATCCCGCATAGCACCTGAATAATGGAATAAAACATCAAGATCAAGATTTTCAAATGCTGAAGAAATAGTTTTGTCTGAATTATTTCCAGTTATTTTTCTATAACTCTGAATCGTTGTCCGATCGATGCCTTTAACATTGCCTAACCAAGAAATAGACTGTTCTTTACCGAATCCACAATGAATTCTGAGTATCACATCAGCTGCAATTATTTCATATTTATCATATTTTATGGGAGGACCGCCGTAAGTTTTCTCTTCTTCTAAATTCAACGCACGCGTTAGAGGAACTCCTTGAAAGTAATCCCAAATACAAGAGCTAATGTATTCACGTATTGGATGCTCTAATTCATCTGAAAAAATTACTGATCTAACCTCATTAAAGCATTCTTTCCCAGCATCAACACTTCCCTTTCTAGCTTGTTTTATCCTTAATTCCCAATATTTACTCACAATATTTACCCGTCCTTCTTCTGATACATTCTTCAAATAAGCATCCAAGCCAGGCAGTGAAAGAATCTGCTTTTCGCTCGGTCGAGCTAGACTTGGAAAATACGGTTAATTTGCTGCTTTGTTGATCGGTACTACGTCTGCCATGTTTTTATCGTTAAGACAATAATCAGCCCATGAATCCATCAGCTTTCTACGCTTTTCAAACATATCTCCACGTTGGTAGGCGGCCTCTGTTTTATCTTTAATTACATGCGCTAAGGCGGCTTCAGCTACTTCTCTCGGATAATTAGTCTGTTCAGCGCACCAATCTCTGAATGATGACCTGAAGCCGTGAACAGTAAGGGTAGGATGGGTCTGCTTTACCAGTTTTAATAAAGAGGCGTCACTAATAGGTTTTGCTTGGGCAAGACCAGGGAAAATTAAATCATCTGTATGCCGTTTGAATGGCTCCATTTCCTGAAGTATTTTCAATGCTTCAACTGACAAGGGTATACGGTGTTCTCTTTCAGTTTTCATTCTGTTTTCAGGGATGATCCATGCCTTGGCTTTATCGTCTATCTCTTTTCGGGTTGCACCCCGTGCTTCACTAGTTCTGGTAACAGTTAAGATAGTAAAAGCTAGTGCTTTGCTGGTTAGCGTGTCTTTTTGTCGTATTGATTTGAAATACAAAGGTAACTCTCTGTAATCCATTGCTGCAAAGTGTTTAGGCTTCTGGACTTTGTTACGTTGAGGTAATAATTTATCTAATCTGCCTCGCCATAGGGCAGGGTTATCACCTTGGCGGTATTTTCTGACGGTCGCCCAATCCAGAACATTTTCTATTCTTTGTCGGACTCTAGAAGCTGTTTCTGTTTTCTCAAACCAGATTGGCTCAAGGATTTTCATGATTAAATCAATATCTACATCCTGAACCGCAATTTTCCCGATAACAGGATAGGTATAGGTGGAAAGAGTATTTTCCCATTGTGATAAATGCTTCTTATTCTTCCATCCACGTTTATGAGCTTCTATGTAGGCGAGAGCGCAATCTTTGAAGGTTATTGATTTGGACTCTGCTAACGCCTTTTGCGATTCTTTAGCTTTTTGATGTTCGATTGGGTCTATTCCATTCTTTCTGAGAATACGGCACTCGTGAGCATCTTCTCTAGCTTTTTCAAGAGATATAGTGGGGTAGGGACCAAGACCTTTCTTCTTACCTTTATCTCCTAACTGATACCTGTAAAACCAATCCTTAGCGCCAGAACTCCTTATCTGAAGATATAGGCCGTCACCGTCAGGATAGGCACCAGGCTTTGATAGTTTTTTAATCTTTATATCGGAAAGCTGTTTTACTAATTTTGCCATGTCGGTGTACGGATCGGTGTACGGATTAATCTTGGATTTGAGTATACAGCATTATACGGGCTTGTGCAGTATATGCTATGTAAGTATTTGTTTATAGCGGTTTTATGGGCTACTTTGTTTTGTATGGATTGCGGTAAGGAACCTATGCTCTCCGCCATATATAAGCCTTAAGTTATTGTAACTTAGGGCTTTTTTATGTCTGTGTATAAGCTTTTCCCCGGTTATACCCCCTTATGCCCAGGTGCTGAAATGTCTTTCGACATTTGAGAACTCTCAGCATATGAAACTTATAGTTGTATTTGAATTCTTGTATGGAGACCCGGTTTTTAACTTAGAGGATAATTGTTAAAGCTAATTATTTATAAAATGTGGAAAAAATTTCTGCTTGCATCATTCAAAACCATTAGTTCTATACGATTACCCAGGCCCGATAGACTCCTGGAAAAATATTTATATTGAACTATAAATTTATGTATATAGAAAAATATTACTACTCCTCCTAGATTAATCCACTTCAGGAACATACCGTCTTAATGAATATCCATGCAGATAGATAAAACAGAGAAACTGCAATCCTGGTTAACTTTGTTATGTCAGATGGTCCCAGGTATTAGTCAAGCGGTGTTACAAACTGAAGATACAGCCGGATCGGTGTCATTTCTTTAGTGGCCACTAACCGGTTTAATACTGGATGATGTGACATCTGCAGTAAAACTCTCTGCCTCTCAACACAAAACGGTAACGACTACCCTTACTTCGGGAAATGTCAATAATTCCATATCGGATATGGTTATCGCCTTACCTTTAGATAGCGGCACTGACTGGACGGTAACTCTCGCTATACAGGTCAGAATAAAACCTTCTCAACAAACAGTTGTGATGCAAATACTGCATTGGGGTGAAGACTGGTTAAAGCTGTTATTGTTGCAAACAGACAGCAATGAAAGCACCGCAAAAAGTCAAAATAAAATTCAACCAAAAGATGTTAATCGCTCAACGTCCATTATTACCCCTTTCAGACTGACTATCCTGACAGGGTTACTCTTTCTTATAGTAATAGCTTTTATCCCGGGTCATTACCGGGTCACTGCTCCCGCTAGTCTGGAAGGCAAAATTCAACGTGTCATTGTTGCTCCATTTGATGGTTATATTGCCAATGCCTATGCTCGAGCGGGTGAGACCGTGAACCAGGGGGATCTGATCGCAGAACTGGATAGCCGTGACCTGCTATTACAACAGCAGAAATATGAAGCAGAAAAAAATGAACATACTCGTCAATATCGTCAGGCTCTGGCTAAAAGAGACCAGGCTCAGGCACATATCTTTAAATCACAGATTAAGCAGACGGATTCACAGATAAAATTACTACACAAAAAAATTCAGCGCTCTTCACTATTATCACCATTGTCAGGAATGATCATTTCTGGAGATCTTAGTCGTTCTCTGGGTTCTACGGTAAAAACCGGTGATTTGCTGTTTGAGGTAGCCCCTCTGGATGAATATCGACTCATCATATTAATCGATGAAAAACTGGTGGTAGATATAAAACCCGGTTTAACGGGGGTGTTAACACTAAAAGCCCTGCATACGGATGAACTAACCTTCGTAGTAGATAAGGTTTCGCCAGTTTTTGAAGAAAATGCAAATAGCATTGCTTATCGTGTAGAAGCGCAGCTTGATAAAAAGCACCCCTCCTTAAGACCCGGAATGCAAGGCAGTGCCAAAATTGACATCGCCCAACGCAGTTATGGCTGGATATACCTGCATGAACTGTATTATGCAGTTCGTCTATGGCTGTGGTCATGGTTACCATGATTTCTGCACTCCATGATGATTCTATCGAAGAAGCCTGGCGCAATATTGCTCAATTGCAGCTACGACTAGCTCAATCAGTTCATTTTTATCAACATACCTATCGTGCTAAACCCTGGTTAATCATTGCAAACCAGCAAAACGAGCATTATTTTCGCTGTAATATTGAAAATAAAACGTTTCTACAATTGCTGGATGGTTCTCGAACGGTTGATCAGTCCCTGATCGAAGCGAATCAAAAAGGAAATTGTCAGCTGTCGCAACAGGATATTGTTTTACTTATCGCTAACCTGAGGAAATCCAACCTTTTGCAGCAGGATAATAATTCTGCTGACGATCTATCTAATATCCAGCAAAATAAAACCAGGCCAAATCCCTGGTTAAGACCTTTTTCGATCAAGTTTGCATTATTTGATCCTGAGCATTTTCTGAACAAAACACAGAAGTTTATAAAACCGCTATTCAGTAGAACGGCATTTATAGTCTGGATTTTGATGTTGATGACCGCATTAATAATGGCATGGATGCACGGGCCGGAATTGCTGGAGCACAGTCAGATGAGATTCGCAGACCCGAAAAACCTGCTGTGGTACTGGTTACTATACCCGGTCATAAAAGCACTACATGAACTGGGGCATGCTTTTGCCACAAAAGTCTGGGGTGGGGTGGTACATGAAATGGGCATTATGTTACTGGTGTTTTTTCCAGTGCCCTATGTCGACAGTTCTGCAGCTCATCGATTCAGCTCAAAAAAACGACGTTTACTGGTCAGTGCCGCCGGTATCATGGTTGAACTGATGCTGGCTGCAATGGCTTTACTGGTATGGGTTAACACCGATGCAGGGATGCTACACGATATGGCTTTTGATATTGTCGTTATTGGTGGTGCGTCTACCATTATTTTTAACGCTAATCCGTTGTTACGATTTGATGGATATTATATTTTGTTAGAAATACTGGAGATTCCTAATCTGGCAACACGTTCGAATCAATACCTGGGTTACCTGTTCAAACATTATTTTCTGGATATCTCAGATGCCAGATCACCGGTAACGGCACCCGGAGAAGCTAAATGGATGCTGTTTTATGCCATTTTTTCTTCTATTTATCGTTTTTTTATTAGTTTGTTTATCGCTTTCTGGGTTGCCGGTAAATTTTTTATCATTGGAATGATTCTGGCCAGCTGGGCACTGCTAAGTCAAATTATATTCCCTGTGGTTAAAAATTTATCTGGATTAATACCGGTTGCTCGTAAAGCGCAAAGACTCCAACGCTTAACCATAATAGTCATATTTTTCAGTATGATTTTACTAATTAGCCTGTTACTACCGGTTGGTCATAGCACTTACGCCGAAGGCCTGGTCAACCTTCCAGAAAATGCATTCATTAGAGCTGGAGCTGACGGTATAGTTACTGATATTTTGATCACCGATGGCACAACGGTGTCGCAGGGAACAACGGTTTTAAAACTGGAAAACCTGGAACTACAGGCCAGGCGTAATATTCTTCAGGCCAGACTGGAGGAAGCCACTGCAAGACAAAAGGAGGTGTTATTGCTGGATAGAAATCAGGCCGATATATTAAAATCTAAAGCGACTGCCATTGACGTAGAGCTGGAACAGGTAGAGATGCAGATAAAAAGTCTGAATGTTAACAGCGCAACTCAGGGAGTCGTCTTTCTGCCCAGATCGGATGATCTTCCAGGCCGGTATATAAAAAGAGGTGAGATCATTGGTTATGTCACTAATTTAAAACAGGTGACAGCACAGGTTGTTATCCCGCAATCAGATATTGACTCGGTCATTAACGACACTGTTCAGATTAAAGTCATATTAAAGAGTCGACCTGACGAGATACTATCTGCCCAATTAATCAGAGAATTACCGCAAATTAATAATCAGTTACCAAGCCGATTATTAGGGTCGGGAGCTGGGGGGAATGTTGCAGTTGATGCCAGGGATGGAACAGGGTTACAGGCCATCTCCAATATATTCCAGCTGGAAATAGCGCTACCATTGAGAAATACGGGTAATTACCTTGGGCAAAGGTTATACCTGCGCTTTAATCATTCACGTGAATCGCTGGGGCGCCAGCTCCTGAGTAAATTTAAACTTTTTCTCCTAAATTCATCATTTTTATAGAATTACTATTTTACAGATTTATAAAAGTAAAAAATGATATTAATAAACTACACTTACGTGAGTTTCTTAAAATATTTTATAAGTTTACTGGTAAGCAACTGAACTCGAATGAACAGGTTAATCATTATTAACAAATTTCTTTTTTTATTTCTATGTGGTGTTTGTAGTTTTAAGGCTGTAGCAAACGAGTCTCCCACTGAGTATAGCTCTATTCCCGGAGTGGACTGCGTGATTAATCCATACCGGGTTGTTGAACTGGCCAGTCCTGTTTCAGGTGTGATCGACGTGCTGCACGTAGAGCGTAGCCAGAAAGTGACTGCGGGACAGGTAGTCGCGCAACTGCAGGCAAATGTAGAACGATCCAATGTCGAGCTGGCCCGCTACCGTGCCAATATTCAATCAGAAATCAAACTCGAACAGGTAAATGTTAATTACGACTCTTTACGAAAAAAACGTATCGATTCTTTACGTCAGCAACAGGTTGTTTCTGTAGAAAATACCGATGAAGCCATACGTGAGGAAAATTTATCACGCTGGAAGCTGGTACAGGCCCGAGAACTGGCCGCTATTCGCAAACTGGAACTGCAACGGGCTGAAGAACAGTTACAACAAAAATCAATCAGAGTACCATTTGACGGTTATATACTGGATACTTTTAAAGACAGTGGTGAATATGTAGAAGATCAGCCGATTCTGCGGCTGGCTCAACTCGACCCATTACTGGTTGAAGCAATTGTACCGATGGAGCATTTTTACGAGGTTATGGTGGGTACACCGGCGGAAGTTCTTCCCGAGGTTCTATCGGGTGTAAAACTTAAGGCAAAAGTGATCGTGGTTGACCGTATCGGTGATACGGCCAGTAATACCTTTGGCGTCAGACTGGTATTGGCCAACCCGGAGAATCGTATTCCCGCCGGACTCAAATGTGTTTTAAAATTTCTCAAACCTGTAAAAGAACCGGTTGATTCCTCAATTCAAGCGACAGATGACCCGAACAGATTTTTAAAAAAAGCCGCCAGTATTCAAAAAGACGTTGATAATCCTGTGCTGGATCAGCAGATTGCAGCAACGAACAATATCGAACAAAGTACTAAAACTGCATTACCGTCGACAGAAAATAAACCTGCAGATTCATCAAATACTTTTGTTGTTGCAAATGATACTAAAAGGGAAACTGCTTCAGGTTATTTTGTTGTGACACCGCAGAAAGAAACAGTGCAGCATACCCGGGCGCTGATAAACAGGCTTCAACAGGCAGGTATTTCTGACTTACTGAAAATGGATCATGGCCCTTATAAGGGACAAATAATGCTGGGTTATTATGAAAAGCTCAATCCAGCTGAAATCAGACGAAAATCTCTGCAAAAACTGGGTTTTACAGTTGAAATTTTGCAACGCGAATAATTGATAACCTGCCTTAAGCGCATTTACCTGCAAAGCGCTGAGTATCGACTATAGTTTTATAAACTGAACAGTGACTGTTAACAGACAGCTCTGATTCATCACATTGAGACTCTAGAAATTTACCAGTATGTGGAAACACAGGTTTTTCCAGCGCGAAGTAGCGCCATCTAAATCACCTTCCTCCAGTTTGTTCTTTGAACCCATGGAGCCCAAAATCCTGCTTTCTGCAGATGCTCTGGGTGGGCTGGTGTCTGCTGATAGTTTTAATGATGATCATGCGACAAATGCCAGCCTGACTGTATTAGAAAGTATTGACCTGTTAAATAATGCTTACGGAATAACCTCAGAAGACTTCGAAAACAGTTTTTCTAACACAGATACCAGTCAGTTAAATCCAGATCTGCTGGCCGAAGTGATTTTTGATTACTCAACGCCTGATAACAATGAAGAATTTATCGAAGGCTTAACGTTATTTTTAAACGAAAATGACAGCCACACAGACGGTCGTCAGGAAATAATTTTTGTCGATGCTGCAACGCCAGATTATCAAACACTGATAGAAGATATCAGCTTCGATCAGCAAACCCATTATCAAATCGTCATTCTGCAATCTAATCAGGATGGTATTAAGCAGATTAGTGAAACCTTGAATGACAGACAGGGGATAGATGCTATCCACCTGGTCAGTCATGGTAATGCTTCAGGCCTGCAATTGGGTGATGTCTGGTTATCCGGTGATAACCTGGACCACTACTATACCCAGTTACAGCAATGGACTTCGGCGCTCGATGCAGATGCCGACCTGTTGATCTACGGTTGTGATCTGGCATCTGCCGTAGCCGGACAGAATTTGATTATCAGCCTGGCAGAACTAACGGGTGCAGACGTGGCGGCTAGCGATGATCTCACGGGTGCCACAGCGTTAGGTGGTGACTGGTCTCTGGAATACGAAGTGGGTGAGGTTGAAGCAGTAGTTGCTTTCAGCCCTGATATACAGCAAAGCTGGAATTATGTGTTAGGTGCAATCAATGTTACCACATTTGATGATGTGGTCGACGGTGATGCCGATCTGACTTCATTAGCTGCATTGGCACTTAATCCGGGAAGTGATGGTTTTGTGTCAATACGAGAAGCATTGATAGCAGCCAATACTGATAACGGTGCCGATGAAATTGTGCTGAGTGCAGGAACCTATAGCCTGAGTATTACCGGTAACGATAATGTCTCCAACCTTGGTGATCTGGATATTACGGATACTGTGACGATTCGGGGTGATAGTGCTACGACCAGCATTATCGACGGTACGCTACTTAATGACAATATTTTTGAAATACGCAATGCCGGAATACAAGTTACAAATCTCTCTATAAGCAACGGTGGATCGCTATCCACTCAGGGAGGCGGGATAAAGGTAATCAGTGGTAACGATGTAACTCTCACCAATGTTGTACTCGATAGTAACCAGGGTAACACAGGCGGTGCGATTTATAATCAGGGAGGTACGGTAACGCTCAATCAGGTCGTTTTTACTAATAATTCAGCGAATGATGGTGGCGCTATTTTCAACACTAGCGGCGGCCTCATCACTGGTACAGACGTAGAATTCAACTCTAATACGGCTTTAGTATCAGGTGGTGCCATTTATAGTAACCAGAGTCTAAGCTTGGAAAGGGTGTTGTTCTTCGATAATACAGCTGATTTTGGTGGTGCCATCTTTAATGAAGGCATTGCAGGCAATGTGGTTAACCTGAGCAATGCCACATTCAGTGCTAATACAGCGACCACCGAGGGTGGAGCCATTAACAACAATGCCAGTCCGTTATTAGTTCCTGGGTTGTTAAACATTACCAATTCTACGTTTAGCGAAAATACTTCTGCCGGTGTGAACGGAATTTGGCAGGATGCCAGCTCGATTGTCAATATTCAGAACAGTATCCTTAACGATGGCGGCTCTAATATATCCGGAGGTATTAGCATTTCGCTGGATTACAACATCGATAATGATGGTTCGGCAGGCCTGGGAGGTGTAAATGATCAGACTGGAGACCCGTTACTGGACGTGCTGGCCGATAATGGTGGATTTACCAGAACACATGCTTTACTGACGGGTAGTACAGCGATTGATCCGGCAGGTCTGACAGGAGCGCCGGCGCAAGATCAACGGAATTTTACCCGGGATGGTTCAGCTGATATTGGTGCATTTGAATATGGCATCCCACTTTTACTGACCAATACCCTGACCCTCAGTCAGGGTGATGTGACTGTAATAGATGCATCGAACTTTGCGGCTACCGATTCTAACTCTGTTGATGAAAATCTGGTTTTCAATGTCTCAGCACTGAGCAATGGCTATTTTGCTTATGTCGCAGATCTGAATACGGCCATCCCTGATTTTACTCAGGACGATATTACGGGCGGCAGTGTTCGATTTGTTCATGATGGCGGAGAACTGGCTCCTGATTTTTCAATTTCAGTTTCAGATGGAGTGCTGAGCAGTCCAGTAGTGACTGCAGACATCAATTTTACCGGCACCAGTGATGGGGTGTTGTGGCTATCGATGGAAGGTAATGAAGGAACGGGAAGTGGTATTCCTGGCGTGGAGTTGATCGACCTGGAAGATGATGATGTATTACAACAGGCTAACCCTAATTTATCCCTGGGTGCTGCGGGAACCATAGGTAGCGATGGTATCGATGGCACCGATGGCACCTTTAGTATTGCCTTTAATGCCTCGGATTTTGCTGGAAATGAAAACATTAATGGTATGCACTATGTAACCCAGTCAATCACTATAGGGTCTACCAACCCTATCACCTTAGAGGCTGGAGATTTAATTCTGACCAATCTGGATGGAGCCACCTTTGTGAGTAATGGCGTGAGTCCTCCCGCAAATCTGGATGTGGCTGCTGAAGACATCTTCTTTTTTCGACCCGATACCGCAGGTGATTACAGTGTCGGTAATTTTTACCTGTTAATGAGTGATCCGTTTCAGAGTGGTACCAGTATCCGGGGCATCACATTGGTCGAACAGGAGATTATCCTGCCGGATTACACTTTAAACGCAGGCGATTTTTTATTTACCCGATTTGGAGGGGCTGAGTTAAATGATATCTGGTTAATGCAGACTTCGGCTATAGACCCGACTAATGGAGTTACTTTTCCGACTGTTCTTAAGCTCATTGAAGGTGATGATATCGGGGTCGATATCGAAGACAGAATTTATGGCCTGGATATACTGGAACAAAACATCAGCCTGGGTGGACAGAGCTACAATGCTGGCACGATTCTAATTACTATAGATGGTAATGACACCTCTGATGGTATGGGTTCTAATTCTCAGTTTGTAGAAAATGTAGATATAGCCGCATTATCAGTGACTCAAACAACGCTTGGATCTGGGGCAGGCAATGCCCTGGTTACTGCCAGTCTGTTTTTTGACGGTCATGATGTAAGTGATAACGATGTCAATTTTGATAATGGAAACGAAAGAATTGATGCTCTTACGTTGACAGTAGCAATCAATAATGTGCCGGTAGCATCCGGTAATACGGTGATCGCCAGTGAAGATTTGCCACTGGTGATAGGTGCCGGTGACTTCCTGTATACCGATATCGAAAGTGATAGCCTGGTTTCCGTGACGATTTCCGGATTAACTCTAAACGGTGGCACTCTAACGCACAGCGGTGGCACTGCCGTCACCAATGGCATGACCGTGACCG
>ERZ890953.1024-NODE-1024-length-14783-cov-8.954984_pt1 | contig 14783 bp, 13 predicted proteins | sample MGYA00521264_ERZ890953 | MGnify/ENA primary metagenome ERZ890953 (study PRJEB32303, sample SAMEA104408629) | aquatic metagenome | biome: Brackish water; feature: Chemocline; material: water | place: Baltic Sea | collected 2014-10-26T21:54:00 | depth 200 m ...
CCGTCGAAGGCGACACCGACACCGACACCGACGCCGACACCGACACCGACACCGACACCGACACCGACCCCAACTACTTCGAGCCCTACCTGCTCAGCTGGGGCTTCGAGGGTGGCGTGGTCGGCGGCGAGCTGGCCACCGTGTCCACCGCCCACGGCGACTCCCCCCCCCTGTTCTACTTCGAGCTCTACGAGAAGGAGTACCTGAACGGCTACGATGATCGTTACTCCTGCATGATCATCTACGAAGCCTCGGCGACCCACGGCACGACCGTTCCCGACGCCTACCAGGACTTCGTCTTCGGCCTGGACGTCCCCTACTTCACCGACTGCGAGAACCTCGACCCCAACATCTACGGTTCGGATCCCTACGCGATCTTCACCGCGACCACCTGGGAGCTCACCGTCGAAGCCATCGACGCCGAGATGCAGGGCATCTTCGTGAAGCAGGTCGGCCAGCAGAAGTGGGAAGACGAGTTCGAGCCCTACTACTTCGGCGGCCAGACCTACCAGGACGGCGCCTCCTCCATGGACACCCAGACCATGTACGGCGTGGCCTGGGCCCTCGACTCCGGCGCGGTCTCCGACGAGTTCGTCGAGATCGGCGACGTCGCCATGGGCGCTGATGGGTTCTACCTCATTCGCAACATGTACCTCTGGTACCTCCAGTAGACATCGCATCGGATATCTTTGAAGCCCACGAGCCTCGGCTCGTGGGCTTCTCGCGTTGATGGAGGTGTGATCGTGCGCAGTTTGATCCTCGTCTCGGCCCTCATGACGGCTTGCGGGCCCAAGCCCGACCTCGACACCGCCCCCACCTGGGCGCTCAACTGGGCTGAGGTCACCCCTACGGCCGACGGTATCGAGGGGTTCCAGGTCTGGGAGCTGTTCGTCGACGGCTGGGAGCGCAAGCACGACGGCGACTTCTTCAAGTGTCGGGTGCTGCAGGAGCTCAGCGGCACGGTCACCGAGTGCCCCCTCACCGGCGTCCCCACCTGCTACGCCGCCTACGACATCGAGCTGACCGTCGCCTTCGACGATCCCGCCATCGACTGCCCCGAGGCCCTGTCCAGCGAAGCCGGCTGGGACGGCCCCCCGTGGCTGGCCATCGGCGCGCTGCCGGGCGAGCTCGAGCCCGACTCCCCCCACGACGAGTTCGTGCTGGGCTGGTACATCGGCTACGAAGACGGCACCCGCTTGCCCCACGGCTACGCCTATCCCGAGACCCTGGACGACGGCGGCGAGCCTGCTGGCATCGGCTGGATCGACGACACCTCCTACATCCTCTGGCCTGGCTACGTCTGGGAGCTCTAGCAGCCACATCGGCCAAGGGGCCCACACCGTGCTATCCTCCGGATCCGCCAGCGGGTCAGGGCCGCGCGGAGCCACCATGTCAAGCACTCGAGCCTCCGCGGCGTTCGCCGCCCTCGTCATGTTCACGTCGCTCTGCCAGGGCTGCACGTCGGACCTCGCGTGGGAGGGCCCCGGCGACACAGCCAACCTGGCCGACTCCGGGGACGAACCCCTCGACAGCGACAGCGACACCGACGGTTCCGACTCCGTGGACCCCTCATGGTGGTCCCTGTCCGTCACAGCCCTGATTGAAGAAGGCCTCCCCGTGCAGGGCGACACCACCCTGGTGGTCTCCCTCATCGACGATACGGCCGACGCCAGCAGCCCCATCTGCCAGGCCACCTACGCCCAGCCGGAGCTCACCGTGCTGGATCCGCCAGACCCCAGCATCTACCACTGGTGGCAGATCGCACCCGGCGAGCCCACCACCGACTGCAGCGCCCACCTGCTCACATGGATCCCCACGGGCCTCGAGCTCGGGGTGGGATCGCTCCACCCCGACATCGCCTCGCTGCTCGAGCCCTCCGGCTACGCCGAGGTCGAGCCCTACCTCTACGGCGCCTATGTGCGCAGCGACCTCGGCCAGGCCATCTGGACCTACGGGATCGCCGCCACCACCGCGGGCTTCGCGGGCGACCAGCTCCCCGTCAGCGCGCCGCCGGTGCCCGACGGGACCTACAGCCTGCTGCCCATCTACCTGCTACCACTCCAGGGTCGGTAGCTCGGTATAGCCAGCACTGGCGAAAACCCGGCCGCTGGTCTCGCAGTAGTGCCAGTCCGTGTCCACGCCCTGGATGGTCTCCTGCGTGGGGACGTCGTTGCAGTAGGGCAGCACGCCGCCCACCGAGTCGGTCAGCAGGTTGTCGGGCAAGCCGCCGCGGACCAGAGGCTCCCGGATCTCCCCGGGGCCTTCGCCGTCGATGTCGTAGGTGTTCTGCTGAAAGTCGTTGATGGACGGCCAGGGGCTGGCCACGGCGCCGGCGGCCACCATGGTGTCGTGGGCCGCCTGCAGGCCAGCACGGAGCGCGGCCAGGTGCTCCTGGGTCTTCTGCAGCTCCCAGCTGGAGGCTTCCCGCGCCAGGGGAGGCGGGGGCTCCGGCACGGGATCGACGCCCCTGGGTCGGAGGACCTCGACCAGCGCGGCGCCACAGAGCAGCAGGCCCACCACCACGGCGCCCACCTGAAGCCCCAGGGCCACACGCTCGATGCGCAGCGCGTCAGCCCCGGGCAGCAGGCGTCGCAGCACGAGGTACCAGCCGGCCGCCCGGAAGCGAGCACCTCCCGCCAGCAGAGCCTTTCGCCGCGCGGAGTCCAGGCCCCGGGAGCCACAAAGATCGGCACCAGCCACAAAGGCGGGGTCAGGCGCGCAGTCGACGAAGGTGGTGCGGCGCAGCACGGCACCCCGCAGATCCACACCCTCGAGGGGGCAAGCCTCGAGCCTGGCGTCGCTCAGATCGACCGTGGTGGCCTGGCCCAGCCGCACCCCGTGCAGCCGGGCACCGCTCATGTCCACCATCACCGCGCTGCTCACGCGGCAGTCCCGCAGATCTGCCTCCCGAAACGAACACCCTACCATCTGGTCGATTTCCACCTGCTCCAGCCTCGCCCCCTCGAGATCACAGAGCAGGAGCTGGCGGATCTCGACTTGCTTCCATGATGATCCACGGGCCAGGCAGTGCTCCACCCGGTCCGCCTGGACCCCCTGGACGGCGCCGCTGGTCAGATCCGAGCGCAGCAGGCTGGCCACGCGGCCCTGCCCCGGCTCGAAGGGACCCAGCCGAGACAGCCGCTGCCCCTCGAGGTCCAGGCCCTCTTCGCTGGCTTCACGTCGTTCCGCCGCGGCGGCCGTACCCAGGCGCAGGGCCCACTCCGGATGAAACAGACCGGCCAGGCGCCAAGGCAGGAGGGGGAGCTTGCTCATGGGGGTCACCTCACTGAGGCCAACCCTGGAAGAATAGCCCGCTAGCCCATGAAGAACAGGAGGGTGACCAGCCCGAACACTGGCAGCAGGACGATGGCGGCCCAGCCCATGTAGCCGAAGAAGCTGGGCATCTTGTACCCGTTCTCTTCCGCGATGGCGCGCACCATGAAGTTGGGCCCGTTGCCGATATAGGAGTTGGCACCCATGAAGACCGCGCCGCAGGAGATGGCGGCCAGCATCGCCATGCCCTCGGGCCCGGTCAGGGTGCCCAGCTGCTCGGCCGACGGGCAGACCTCGGCCCCGACCGACCCGCACGCCATGGCGCCGAAGGTCACGTAGGTGGGGGCGTTGTCCAGGAAGCTCGACAGCGCGCCGGTGGCCCAGAAGTACTGCCAGGGCTTGGTGACCCCCATGGCTGCACCGTTGGCCTGCAGCAGCAGCGTAGCCGGGATCATCGTGATGAAGATGCCCAGGAACAGCGCCGCGACCTCGAGGATGGGGCCGTAGGTGAAGCTGTTCTTCTCGCGGACCGCCTTGGAGGTCACATAGACACTGATGATGGTGAGAACGGCCATGCCGATCTCACGGGCGTAGTACTGGCGGAAGTCGTCCACGCCCTGCTCGGGGGACAGCAGCAGCACGCAGGCGATGACCCCGCCCAGCAGCAGGAAGTTGATCTTGCCTTCGAAGCCGATGGGCTCGACGTGGCCGCGGTCGTCCTGGATGTGAGCGGTGTTCTCCTTACGGTAGAAGTAGGTGTCCACCACGAAGAACATCACGACGAGGATGACGACAGGCACCAGCCAGATGTGCCACAGGTGGGTCAGGGTCCAGAAGAAGGGCACACCGCGCAGGTAGCCCAGGAACAGCGGCGGATCCCCGATGGGGGTCAGGCCACCACCGATGTTCGAGACCAGGAAGATGAAGAACAGCGGGATGTGCTTGACGTACTCACGCTGGCGGTTGGTGCGCAGCATGGGCCGGATGAGCAGCATGGAGGCGCCGGTGGTGCCGATCACGTTGGCGATGATGGCGCCCACCAGCAGGAACATGGTGTTCACACCAGGCTTGCCCTCGAGATCCCCCTTCATGTAGATGCCGCCGGAGATCACGAACAAGGATCCGAGCAGCGCGATGAAGGAGACATACTCCTTGAGCGCATGGATCAGCCCGTGCTCGGCATCGTGGGTGAAGGGCGAGTGCGTGATGATGTGGTAGCCGAGCAGGCCGAGGATGGGCACCGCCCAGGCCACCGCCACGATGAGCTGGTTCCGGTTCTTCTCGAACCAGTGGTGGGCCACCATGGGCAGCACGGCGATGCAGAGCAGCAGGCCCGCGAACGGAACGACGTGCCAGATCGAGAGCTGATCGGCGAGGCTCTGGGCCTCGTGGCCGTGAGCAGCATCGGACGCCAGCACCGGCTGCGACCACAGCAGTGCGAGCATGGGCAGAGAAAGCAGCTTGGACAGCATCGTTGGAACCTCCAGCCATTCGCGCGCGCCTCTAAACCACAACGCCACCACCTGCCACTCACGCGGAACGCTGCAGATCATGCACGGTCACGCGCCCATACCGAAAGGGGCCGAAAACGCCCACAAAGAGCGCTGATGGGATACCCATGGGCCTCATGGGCGATCTTCAAAACACATTCTCATGGTCCCACTCGCGCCGCGGCGCTTTCGAGCGATGCCAGCGCCAGTATTGGCTCACCTATTACGGCTCTTGGGGAGGCTGGAACCGGGATGCACCTCCGGCCGTGCGCCAGGCCTACATCGAGAAGAAGCTCACCACCCGCCCCATGTGGATCGGCACGGTGGTCCACGACATGGCCGAGGGAGTCCTCGAGGACCTCATGGCGGGGCGCAACCCCAACCCGGACTACCACATCCGCAAGGCCATGAGCCGCGCCAACAGCGACCTCCGCGAGTCCAGGTCCGAGCGCTGGCGGGAGTGGCCCAGCCGCGTCTGCGCCTTCCAGGACCACTACTACGGCCAGGAGCCCCCGCCCGAAGCCTGGGACGAAGCTCTGGGCATCATCGAGGCCCAGCTGCGCGGCTTCTTCGAGTGCACCACCTACAAGCGCCTGCACCAGGTCCCCGAGCGGCTCATCGAGGTCGAGAAGCTCACCAAGGTCGATGTCGGCGACGTGCCCGTGTGGGTCAAGCTCGACGCCCTGGTCTCCGACGGCAGCGGCGGCGCCGTGGTCATCGACTGGAAGACTGGCAAGCACCACCAGACCAGCGTGGTGGCAGCCCAGCTCGGGGTCTACGGCCTGTACTGCACGCTGCTCCACGACATCCCGGCCGACCGCATCATCGCCATGCACGTCAACCTGCGCACCGGGGACCGCACCCAGCACCCCATCGACGACACCGTGCTCGAGCAGGCTCGCGCCGACATCCAGGCCTCGGCCGACGCCATGCGCACCAAGCTGGTGGATCTGCCCGGCAACCTGGCCCGCGAGGAAGACTTCCCCAAGCTGCCAGAAGGCGACGAGCGCTGCGCAGGCTGCGCCTTCAGGCGCAGCTGCGGCAGGGAGCAGCCCGCTCGAGAAGAGGCCTAGAAGCCTTCGTAGTTGGTGGCCTTGCCCGCGATCTCGGCGATGCCCACGGCGGCTTCGGTGCCGGGGTAGACCTCGAGGATGTCCACCTGGATGTCGCCGAAGGCGCCGCCAGTGTAGCCGGTGATGGTGGGAACCATGACCCACTGCATCGCCTTGCTGTCGTCCAACAGCTCGTGGACCAGCTCGCGGTTGTTGGCGGTGACCTTGACCTTCTTGGGGCGAGCGTGGCTGGTGGGGCCCGCGTGGATGCCGATGGAGGACACGCCGAAGCCCGAGGCCTCGACCGTGAAGCTGCCGTCGGCCTGGGTGGCGTAGAAGGTCTTGGCGTTGTCGTCCTGGGCCAGCTCGATGGTGTTGGCGCCCACGGAGTCACTGGAGGCGAGCATGGCCAGCTGGGTGTCGAACTCAGTGAGGTAGACCAGCAGCTCGCTGATGGCCATGTTGGGGTAGTCCTGGCCATCGTAGATGTCCACGACGTGGATGCGCAGCTTGCCGCCGAAGAGGTCTTCACCCACGGCCAGGTCGTCGATGTCCATGACCTGCATCTCCTTGAGGTCCTGGAACTCAGCGGTGGTGGCGCCGCTGGGCGAGGTCTGTTGCTGATCGTTGAGGCTGAAGGCCTCGACCTTGATCTTCTTGACCCGCGCGTAGTCGGAGAAGGTGCTGTCGCTCTCGGCCCAGCCCACCACCATCGCGACCTTGTCGACCGTGGACTTGGGCAGATCGAGCTCGATCCACTCACCGCGGTTGGGGCTCTCGCCCGTCACCATCCAGCAGGTCTCGAGCTTGCCGTCGATGGCGGACTGCGCGTTCCAGTAGTTGGCTCCCTTGCGGTGCTCTGGCTTGAAGTTGGACGCCGTGGCGCCGGCGAAGGCGACGGCGGGCACCAGGAGCATGATGAAGGCGCGGGCGTAGGACATGGTCTCTCCAGATCTGGCGCGCGGAACGGTGCGCGTGGCAGGGAAGCTCCTATAACGCTTCTGACGGGCCTGTTCCTGCCGAGTGGCCGCCGGTTGACCACCACTTGGCGCGCAGAGCCCGCCCAGCGCGGAGCCCGCCTGGGGAAACCTCGCCGACAGCAGGATATTCCTTGCCCCCGCGCCGCCAACTGGAGACCACCCATGGGCAGCCCGCCAGCCACGACCCTCCTGGTGGTCGCCCTGATCGCCGAGGCGCTCCCGCTGCTGAAACGCCTCGAGCGGGCCAGGATGCTCAGCCCCACCCTCTGCGCGGGCCTGCTGGCCGGGCAGCCGGTGCTGCTGCTCCGCTGTGGCGTTGGCCGCCGACGAGCAGAACAGGCCACAGCGCGGGTGATGGCGGAACACACCGTAGGCCGAGTGCTCTCACTGGGCACCTGCGGCGCCCTCACGGACGACCTGATGGTCGGTGCGCTCGTCACCGCTCAGACCATCCTGGATGCCTCCTCCGACGAGCTGGATGCCCTGACCGCCCACGCCCGCCCCGTGGTGATGGCGACGGTTCCCAGGGTGGTGGACACCGCCGACCACCGGGCCCGCTGGGCCGCACGCGGAGCCCAGGTCTGCGAGATGGAGGCCGCCGGCGTGCTCAGTGCGGCTGCAGGGCATCCCTTCCACACCCTCAAGGTGGTCAGCGATCTGGCTGGGGCGCGGGCACCGCGGATCCGCGGCCTACCTCGGTCGCTGCGCGTCACGGCCTTCCAGCTCCGAGCCTACCGGCTGGTGGACCAGCGCCTGGCCCCCACGCTGGAGGCCTGGCTCAGGAGCGCACGGTAGGGCGCGACCGGGGAGCTGGAGTAGGCGAGACTAGGGCGCCGCGGTGTCGTACAGCGAGCTGAAGTCCATGCCCATGTTCTGGCCGGAGATGTTGGACTGGCCGACGTTGAGCCAGCAGTCGCCCTCGCCGCCGCAGGCCCAGCCCTCGAGGCTGGCGTCGATGAGGCCGTCGTTGTCCATGTCGGCTGCAGCGTACAGGTACAGGGAGATGTTGGACGGAGCCAGGAGCGAGTAGTTCAGCTCTGAGGCACCAGCCAGATCCTCGGGGGCGAAGACGTCGAAGTCGTAGGCTTCGTCGAGCTCGGAGACCAGCACCTGCTGCTCGGCGTAGTACTTCCCGCCCACCACGTAGACGTGGACATCGGGGTAATCTACCAGGAGGTCGTCCCAGCTGCCGTCCAGCCGCGAGACGCCGCCGGTGACCCGCACGAAGGGCACCAGCTCGAAGCCGGAGCCACCCACGGGGATGAGCATGGTGAGGTCCTCATCGACCTCACCGAAGGAGATGGTGCCCAGGGCCACGCCGTCGGCATCCACGGGCTGTCCCCAGGTGTCCGAGGGATCGTACAGGCCGTTGTCGTTGTCGTCCCAGACGCCGCGGGCCACGTAGGGGCCCGTGTTCTTGCAGTAGGTGAAGCCCCAGCTGCCCGTCGCGCCTTCGGCGGTGGGGGTGACGGCGATGTCGGGCTGCAGCCACCACACGGACTCGGTGCCCGGGTAGAGCAGGAAGGTGCCCACGTCGCCGACGCCATTGTAGGGCACCGCGATGTCGAGGCTGCCGCCCACGGAGACGGTGCCGTCGGTGCAGCCGCCGCCGCCGCAGACGTCGCTGTTGAAGACCCACTGGGTGCCATCCCAGTAGTAGCAGGAGCCGCTGGAGCCCCAGCCCGGAGGACAGTCGGGGCAGGCTCCGCCGCCGCTGCCGCTGCCGTCCCAGGTGCCGCACCAGTACTCGGTGAGGATCTCGATGTTGACATCGTTGACCGTCTCACCACCCTGCAGGATGACGGGCTCGCCGTAAATGCCGATGGGGTCGCTGGGCTCGATGACCCTGTTGAACCACTTGTCCAGCACGGCGTACAGGTGGATCTCGTTGACCTGATCGGTGTCGATGTCGAACGAGAAGGTGTTCAGGGCGCCGTTGGTCTGCGGACTGGTGAGGGTGTAGTCCGCGTAGTAGGTCTCGACCCCGGTCTTCTCGTCGGTGTGGTAGGCGGTGACGAAGATGTCGCCGTAGGGGAAGTTGTCGCCGAAGCAGCTGTCTTCCCAGGCCACGTCGCTGATGTTGTCCGCGCTGTCGTACTCGTACAGGCTGACGGTCACCGTGCCGTTGATGGTGCCGTGGACGCCCACGGGGACCACATCGGTGTCGGTGTCGGTGTCGGCGTCCGCGTCGGTGTCGGTGTCGACTTCCACGGCGCCCGTGTCGAGCGACGTGTCCTTCTCACAGGGGTTGCAGTCGTTGCAGCAACCCGCGATCAGGAGCATCAGGGAAGCATTGCCGATGGTGAGCATGGAATCGAGACGCATAGAACCCTCCGCCTTCGAGAGACACAGTCCACCCCAAGAGTAGACCGAGCGCCGCCTCTCAGCAACAAGTGGTGACAATCCCAGGGGAATTCGGCAACCCGCCGGGCACGGGTGAGCGCTATGGAACGGTGGTGGTCGTGCGATCGCGCTTGACGATGATGAACTCGACGCGCCGATTCTTGGCCCGGCCCTCGTCGCTTTCGTTGCTGTCGATGGGGCGCATCTCGCCGAAGCCCACCGGATCGAGCCGGTCGGGCTCGACACCGGACTGGCTGAGGTAGAGGACCACCGACTCGGCGCGCGCCTGGCTCAGCTTCAGGTTGGAAACATCATCGCCGATGGCGTCGGTATGTCCTTCAACGCGAATTTTGAGCAATTCGGGATGATCGACCACGACCTGGGCGATCTCGTCCATGAGGCCGAATGAGTCCGGCCGGATGTCGGCCTTGGCGAACTCGAAGTGGATCACGTCGTTGATCTCGATGGCCTCCTCGGTGACCACCACGCGGGGGGTGTCATCGGGGCAGCCGTCCTCGTCTTCGAAGTGGTTGAAGACCTCACGCTCGTCCGGGCACTTGTCGCGGTCGTCGGGGATGCCGTCGTTGTCGTTGTCCAGCTCGGGGCAGCCGTCCTCGTCTTCCATACCGTCGAAGTCTTCGGGGTCGTAGGGGCAGCGGTCGACGTCATCGCGGTAGCCGTCGCCGTCGCTGTCCTCGACGGGCTCGTTGTCCGGGCAGCCGTCCTCGTCCATGTAGCCATTGAGCGTCTCGGGCTCGTCGGGGCAGCGGTCGGCCACGTCGAGGATGTTGTCCTTGTCGTTGTCGGGATCGGGGCAGCCGTCGTGATCCTGGTAGCCGTCGTCGTCCTCGGGCTCGTTGGGGCAGCGGTCCTCGTCGTCGAACAGGCCGTCGTTGTCGTTGTCCCACTCGGGGCAGCCGTCCTCGTCCTGGAAGCTGTCGAGGTCCTCCGGATCCTTCGGACACTGGTCCATGGCGTCGACGATGCCGTCCTTGTCGGAGTCGCGGGCGTTGGGATCGAAGGAGGGAGCGATGGAGAAGCCGCCCAACACCCGGTAGTCGGGGGCGCCGATGCCGCCGACCAGGCCGGCGCCGCCGCCAAGATCGAAGGTGATGAAGCGGCCCATGAAGAACTTGAGCCCGCCGGTGAGCTCGGCGGGGCGCTGGGCCACCTTGGGGCCGCCCACGGCGCCGTGGAAGTCGGCCACCAGCTCCAGGGCCTGGAAGGGGTGCAGCCCTACGCCCAGGCCGTAGACGAGCTCGTTGCCCATGGACACGTCGCGCAACCGCGCCGGGCTGCGGGTGCGGTAGCCCACGTTGAAGGCGGTGCGGACGCGGTAGTCCCGGGTGTGGATGGAGCCGTCGGAGAACTCCATGATCAGCGTGGGCTGCACCGTGAAGCCTTCCTCGCCCAGGAAGCTGCCGCCGTTGCCCGTGGGGAAGGTGACCGGCACCGCCAAGGCCAGCCCCAGCGGTAGGTAGTCCCGATCCACGAAGACCACCTTGGGCATCGCCCGCACGTCGGAGACGCCACTCAGGATGAGGGGCTGGGGATCGAGGGCCGGATTGTCGATGCTGTCGAGGGTGTAGCCGTCCTGGCGCAGGATGATGGGCACGTCCACCGTGATGGAGAAGAAGCGCGACAGCCCGATGCCCAGGTTGACATCGCCCATGAAGCGCTGGTCCACCACGCCGTCGCCGTCATCGCCGTCGGCCGGGGCGTTCGAGGGGGACACCCGCGCGCCGTCGTAGATCAGCACCAGCGGATCGTTGGCGTAGTTGAACCAGAAGCCGCCGTTGATCTGGAGGTGACCCAGGGTCGCGGCGCTCTGGGTGTGCTGGTAGCCGTAGGCGTCGGGGTAGGGGCGGAACAGCTCGAAGTCCACCGTGTAGTCCTGCTCGTTGCTCTGAGCGCCCGCGGGCGGGGACATCAGCAACAGCGCGGCGGCGAGGGGCAGCAGCATGGCTTCTCAACTCCTGGGAGCGACGCGATGGGACAAGGCGCGGCGGCGCAGGGCCAGCGGTAGGGCCAGCAGGAAAGCGAGGGAAGGCAGGAGCGGGCGAGGGGAGGAGGAGCAGCCGCCACCCTGGACCGTGGCGTAGCGAGCGCTGTCGCTGCACCCGTCGTTCACCAGGCCATTGCAGTCGTTGTCGACCGCGTCATCGCAGAGCTCATCTCGCCCTGGGTTGACGTGTTTCGCGCGATCGTCGTTGGGGTTGTCCATGCAGTCGCCGGGGTTCACCTGGCCGCACTCGCTGCGAACACTCCCCGAGCAAGGGCCGACCTCGCAGTAGCAGTCGCCGTCGTCATCCCAGTCCATGTCGCCGGCACCGATAGGCAGGCCCGTGTCGAACCCGTCGAGAACGGAGATGGACGGCGCGAGCAGCGCGGATCTGTGGGGAGCGAGACCAGCCGCGCCGGGGGGCAGCTCGGCGGCTGCCATCGGCGGGGCCAGCACCAGCGCCCCGAGGAGCAACATGCTGATGGACATGGGCCGCCTCCGCTACCTGGGGAGCCCGGAAAGGGGTCCCTGCAGGAGCCGGATCTCGACGAGGATAGCCGGCCGGCAAAGGAAGTTCAACGATGAGAAAAACGCAAATTATCCGTATGGGACGGGATCTGCGGCCAGGACGAGCCTACTCCACGCGGATCACCAGCCCATCTACATCGCCCTTGCGCAGGTTGACCGGGTTGCAGGGACAGGTGGCGAAAGGATCGTCCGCGGAGGGGCCGTCGCCGTTGGCGTCCAGGAACACCTCGAGGGAGATCTTGTCGAAGGAGCGAGGGATCTCGAGAATGAACGGGCCTGGGGAGAGCTTCTTCTTGCCCACGAAGGCCCGACCGCCCGGGCCGCCGGAGTCGCTGCGGAAGATGTCGAGGTCCAGCACCACGGAGGGGTCGGCGTGCACGATGGTGCCTGAGAGGGTGACCCGTGGCCCGTCCACGCTGGCGAAAGGATCCGAGCCAGGGCCGGAGGGGGCGACGCCCGGCGGCGCAGCCTCGGATGGGTCTGCGCCTTCGGGACGCGCGTCGGGGTCATGGACCGCCCCTCCCTCACCGCCGGGAGCTCCGGGAGGAGCCTCCACATGTTGGTGCTCACCTCCGCCAGGGGCTCCGGGCGCAGCCTCCTGGTGCTGGGCTCCCTCGGCGGCAGGGACGTCTCCGCCCTCCTGGCCACCAGGGGGCATCTCTACATGGTCGGGGCCACCGGTGGAGGAGGCCTCGGCTCCGCCCGCGGGGGGCCCGCCGTGGTGCTTGGCCATGCCGCCCGCCTCGAGCACCAGCAGCACCCCTTCGACTCCCGTGGGCCCAACCTCACACTCCACCCTGCCGAACGGGTCGTCGACCGACGGGCCATCGCCGGTCTGATCGCGAAACGACTCGATCTGGAGCTTGCCGTAGCTCTCTGGGACCAGGAGCGTGAAGGGGCCCGGGCCCTCCACGGGCACCTTGCCAAGGTGGGTGCGGCTGCCAGGCGCGGTGGGGTCCACCTGCCAGAGGTCCAGGTCCAGGGCGCCTGGATCATCGGCCACAAGGGTGCCGTTCAGGGGTACCAGGGTGCCTTCGTAGTCGGAGAAGGGCACCAACCCCGGACCCGGCCCCACCGCGCTGGTGCCGCCGCCCTGGACGAAGCGCGGATCGAGGGGTGGAGGATCGTCGGTGACCTCCTCGAGGCTGACCGCCACCAGCAAGCCCAGCACCAGCGGGCTGCCGAGCCACCAGGCCGCACGACCCTTGGTCAGGGTGAGCACCCGGGCCTTCACGGGGCCACCAGCCGGCCTGCGGCCAGCTCCGCGCGGTACCAGGCCACCGTGCTCTCGAGGCCCCGAGCCAAGGGCACCGCAGCCTGCCAGCCCAACCATGCCTGGGCCCGGGACACGTCCAGGCACTTGCGCGGCTGGCCGTCGGGGAAGCTCGGGTCCCAGCGGATGCTGCCACGAAAACCCACCGCGTCGGCGACCGCCTGAGCCAGATCGCACACGCGGGTCTCGACCCCCGTGCCCAGGTTGAAGGGCTCCGAGCGATCCATCACCTCGGCGGCGCGCAGCACCGCATCGGCGCAGTCCTCGACGTAGAGCAGCTCGCGGGTGACCTGGCCGGTGCCCCAGGCCACCACCTCGTCCACGCCATCGATGCGGGCGCGCTCGAAGCGCTGGATCAGGGCCGGCACCACATGGGAGCGCATCGGATCGAAGCAGTCACGGGGGCCGTAGAGGTTGACGGGCATGGGAAAGACCGCGTTGAGCCCGTACTGGGCCCGACAGGCCTCGCCCAGGGCCATCATGATGCGCTTGGACAGGCCGTAGGGGCCATTGGTGGGCTCGGGGTAGCCGTCCCAGAGGTTCTCTTCGCGCATGGGGATGGGGGTGATGCGCGGGTAGGCGCAGATGGAGCTGACGCCCACGAAGCAGTCCACGCCCCTATTCTCAGCCGCCGCCTGCATCAGGTGGAGGTTGAGGTGGACGTTGTCGAAGCCCACCGAGGCGGGGTGTTCGCGCATGTAGCCGATGCCCCCGCCGTTGACGGCACAGTGGATGATCACGCGGGGCCGCACCTTCGCCAGCAGGGCGCGGGCCTGGGAGGCGTCGCGCAGGTCCACCTCGGCGGAGGCCGGCGCGAAGACCATGGCGCCGCGGGCGCGCAGGCGATCCACGACGTGGCTCCCCAGGAAGCCTCGGCCTCCGGTGACCAGGGTGGGTAGATCCTGCCAGGAATCGATCATCGCAGGTCCATCCTACGCCAGCACGACGCGACCGTGGGCCATCAACGCGTATGCGTCGCCCACCCAGATGTACTCGACGCCGCCGGGGCCGTGGATCTGTACGCCCGTGTAGACGGCTGCGTCCATCTTGGAGGGATCGACTCCCTCGAGGACCAGGCGACCCAGATCGTCGGCCAGGACACGGTGGGCCAGCATGGTCAGGTCGATGAGGTCGAGCCGAGCGCCGGGCTCGACGCGGGCTCCCAGCCGCTCACGCAGCAGCCCGTACTCGAGGTCGTCGAGGTCTGGACCTGGCAACGGCTCGCCCGAGCTCAGCTCACCCAGCAGCCCCACCAGGGCTCCGCAAGCGGTGGATGGCACAGGCAGGCCCGGGCGCTCCACCGGACCAGGCTCACCCGAGGCGTCCAGTGCCACATGGGTGAAGCCGAAGCAGGCGATGCGCTGGCGGCCGCCCACCAGCGGCGCGTGGTGGGCGAAGGCGCCAAAGGCCGTGCGGCCGGGCATCACCGCCCCGGCCAGGCTGGCGAAGCTGAACGTAGGGCCCCAGACCTCGCGCAGAGCATCCCCGAAGGGCACACAGATCTCGTCGCGGCACAGGCCGACGCAGTCCAGGGTGTTGTCAGGGAGGAAGCCCTGGTGGGCCAACGCGACCTGGCTGGCGGCCACGAACTGGCGCATGGGGATGGCGCCAGGGAAGCGCTGGGCGAGGGAGCGTTCGAAGGACATAGGCTGGCTCGCTGGAGGGTGGAGGGTGGAGGGTGGAGGGTGGAGGGTGGAGGGTGGAGGTGACCCACCTAATCCGCGGCCGCGAGATGCTCATCAGAGGTGCTGTGTGTGTGGGAGGGGGGGTGCCTTCTTGGGTGAGTGGTGGGTCCGGTCCGTCCTGCGGACCTGAGCGGCCACTCACCGGCATGAGTTGTGG
>ERZ890953.1025-NODE-1025-length-14750-cov-4.960667_pt1 | contig 14750 bp, 11 predicted proteins | sample MGYA00521264_ERZ890953 | MGnify/ENA primary metagenome ERZ890953 (study PRJEB32303, sample SAMEA104408629) | aquatic metagenome | biome: Brackish water; feature: Chemocline; material: water | place: Baltic Sea | collected 2014-10-26T21:54:00 | depth 200 m ...
TGGAGAGCCAGTATATGGGTAGACCGGCCACAATGAACCCCACCCCCCATGCAGTATCCCATGGGTTCGAGTAGAGAACCGTTGCCGCAATTGCCAGAGACCCGGCTACATAAATCAGGGGCGGCAGGGGGTAGAGGGGAATCCTGTAGCCCTTCGGCACATAGCCCCGGGCGCGCTCGACAAAGACACACGCCGTCGCCAAACCAGAGAAGACGACAATCGCGAAGCCGACCCACGAGAAGATCTGCTCCACCGTCCCAATTTGCACAAACGCTAGGGCGATGCCGGCCTGCAAATACAATGAGGGGGCTGGAACGCCGCGCCGGGAGACCTTTCCGAACCAGGGCGGTAGAGCCCGGTCCTGGGCCATGGCCCAGGCGATGCGGGGACCTGAAACCACCAGCGCGGCGATGGTCCCCAGGAGCATCAGCGCCGCCAGCACCGATACTGCGAGGGAGGCCTGGCCGCCGAGAGTCCGCTCGGCCATGCTTGCAGCTGCGGCCAGATCGCCACTGCCGGCACTCCCCGCAGTGACCCGCAAATAGGCGAAGTTGAAGAGCAGGTAAAGGAGGGTCACTCCCGCCGTGCCCGCAATGAGCGAGAGCGGCAAATTGCGGCGGGGTCGGACAATCTCTGAGCCCAGATAGATGGAGTCGTTCCACCCGGAGTACGTGAAGATCACGGGCAGCAGGGCCGCCCAGATGGGGGCCGAAGGAGCCGCCATGGGGCGAGCGGGGCCGGCCCCGAACCAGGCCACCACGGCCAGCACCAGGAGACCGACGACCTTTCCTACGGTCAGAATCGCTTGAGTGGCGCTACCCTTCTCCACCCCCAGCAGATTGACTGCAGTGAGAGCGACGATAATCAGACTGGCCACGAACCCGCCGTAACCCTCCAGGGGCAAGCCAGCACGGGCCAGATAATCGGCGCACGTAAGCGCCAATCCAGCGATAGCTCCAGCGAAACCAACCGTTAGCGAGACCCATCCCGAGAGGAAAGCGGTGAGCTTGCCGAAAGCCTCCCGCAGGAAGACATAGTCCCCTCCGGCCTCGGGATACCGGGCCGCCAACTCGGCCTGAGAGAGTGCCCCCATCATGGCGTAGAATCCGCCTCCGAGCCAGAAGAGCATCACCATGGTCGCCGACGATGAACTGGCGGCCACCAGCGCCGGAGTGGCCAGGATACCAGAACCAACCATCGCCCCGACCACCAGCAGAGTTGCCTGCCAACCGCTGAGTTTGCGCTCTAGCATCCGCTACCGGGCCTCCGCCAGGGGAGGGAGAGAGACTTCGCCGTACTGCCGGGCCCAGAACTCATGGTAGGGCGATCCGGCCACGCCCGAGAAGAAGAGAGGGTAGACGGGAAGCCGACACAGCATGGGTCTAGACTCCGGGGTGCTATGGAAGGCTGGTGACGGACTCTACTCTAGAAGAATGGCCGAGATGACGCAAACAGTTTGGGGCCCCTGGGAACTACCTGGCAGCCACCTTGTCGACCGCGGCAGCGGTCTCCTTGAAGAAGACTTCCAGCGCCCGTTTGGCAACGTAGGGTCCCTTGACTCGCCACTTCGGCCCATTGACGACGAGGGAAGCGAAGGCGATGCGGGGATTGTCGGCCGGCGCGAAACCAACCAGCCAGGAATGATAGAGGCGCTCGCCGTTCTTGACCTGGGAGAGGGACCCCGTCTTGCCTGCCACCTTGATACCCTTGAGTTGCGGGGCGGTGCGGGCGAAGTACTTGTGGGCCGTGCCCTCAGTGGTGGTAGTGACCATCATGCGGGCGAGCTTGGTAGCAGTCTTGGCCGACATGGTCCGCTGAAAGGCCCGGGGTTGACTGCGAAAGATCTCCTCCCCGTCAGCAGCATCCACCGACTGTAGAATCTGCGGCTGCATCATCAGGCCGCCATTGGCCACCGCAGCCCCCATCAACGCACCGTGCAGCGGAGAGAGCTTGGAGTGGCTGAAGCCGGCTGCCATACGGGCAAACTCCAAACGGTCCTTGGGGACCTCCATTTTGCTGAGTTCCACCGGCCAGACGAAGGGAATAACCCGATTGAAGCCGAAGCGCTCGCCGAAGCGCTTCATCTCTTCACGGTCGAGGAACTTGTCAGCCAGACGGGCGAAGATGACGTTGGCTGACTTGCCCATTGCCGCCGAAAAGGTCATGCAGGCATTGTCCTTTTCAGGATCCGGCTCCAGCAGGCGTTTCGAGATTCCGGACCGGCCTCCGTGGTAGCAGAACTCCTTTTCGGTCCGCACATTGTGTTCCTCCACCAAGGCCGCGGCGGAGACCATCTTGAAGATAGAGGCGGCCGGGCCATCGGCTTGCAGCGCCCGATGGGGAGCCAGTTCACCATTGGCCCAGCCCGTCAGGGCCAACACTTCGCCAGTATGGGGGTCGATGGCGACGAAGGCCGCTTCCACCGGCTCATAGTCGCCGTAGACCTTCTCCACTTCGGCCTGTAGGCGGGAGAGAATTGAGAAGGTAAGCCGCTCACCACTTTCCAGTTGCACCTGGGCGGGGCCGCCACCTTTCCCGGCTTCAAGCAGGAGTTCCATGCTGGCATCGAGGAAATCTGCCGGCTCGAAGATGTCCTCGGCAGGCACATCTTCGGGAGGCACGGGGGCATCCGGCGAAGCCGGCTGCTTGCCAGAGAGAAAATCCTCAGGAAGCATAGAGGCCACATTCAGCATGGACTGGGCGATGGCTCTGAACTTCGGCTCGCCCTCAGCGCGCTCGTGGGCCACAAAGGAGATGGTCAGTCCCGCCCCGAGTAACAGCCCTGCCAGAATTGAGAATTTCAGTTTCTTACGGTCAATCAGACCGGCCAGGTTTGCAGATAGGCTCATAATATCCCTCACTTTTCCGCCGATGCCATCCTAGCAGCAGAGCAGGAGGTGGCAAAAAAGTGGACAGTTCCATCAGGACCCGATGGATCGAGGGTCGGGTGTGGGGCCTGGAAAGGCTACCGCAAAGCGACAAGAACAGCCTCGCAGATAGCAGGGGGGCGGAGCCTGGAAGAATCGAGAACAAGGTCATAGACCTCGGTTCTGGCCAGATCGAATCCGTAGAACTCCACGAACCTTAGCCGCTCATCTTCTTCCCGCTCCATGGAGAGTTGCCGGGCAGCTTCGAAGGGAAGGGCTTCGCGATTGGAGACGCGGCTGACGCGAACATCAACTGGTGCTTCCAGCCAGACGGCCAGACAATCGACCCCGGCGTCCTTTAACATATAGCCGGCGAGACGCCCCTCAAGGAGAATGCCGCCGCCTCGACAGAGTTCGATCTGACGGGCGTCAAGTTCCCGATCAATGGAGGGGTCCTGATTCGCGAGCTTGCCAAACTCGTTGAGGGAGACGCCGCGCTCGCGGGCCATCTCACGGAAGATGGCCCCGGTATTGACGTGACGCAACCCGGTCGCTTCGGCAATCAGTCGGGCAGCGGTGGTGGTCCCGGAGCCGGGCATGCCTGAGAGGGTCACTACATTGACCTTCCAACTTTTCATTGGAGCTCTTCCAACAGCTGGCGGACATGGGCCAGGTCTTCGACCTCTTCCTTCTGATGAGAGGACCAGAGGTCGGCGAAGTGCAGCATGAGCGTCAGCGGACACTCGCGATTCTTCACCACCAGATTGTCCGGCACATATTGGCCATCGTGGTAGCAGATGGCCTGCGCTTCTTCGTCAGTAAGTTTGACGTAGGGGGCTATCAGGTAGAGGCTACGCACTGCCATACCCATGGCCACGAGATCCTCATTGACTCGATATCCCAACTCGCCACCAGGTCCTCGCACCACCTGATAGTAAGGCTTGTCGGGAGCCCCGACCTTGCCAACATCATGAAAGAGACCGACCATAACGCAGGCCTCATCGGAGTAGTCTGGTGACAGAGTATCTCGCACATCGAGGAGGGTGCGGGTGACCATCAACGAGTGCTGCAGCAAACCGCCGGGAACATTGAGATGATGCCTGGTTGATGCTGGTGCGACGAGCCAGTTGGTCTTCTTCTCGAGGAACAACAGAAACTTCTCCGCCTGCGCCCGGCGAGAGTCGAGCAATTCGAGCAGTCCATCGTAATCGTGCTTGAGCTTCACTGTGAACCCTCCTGCCCCCCCCCGAACGACGTCTGCTCCGGGGAGTGGAGCAAGACAGCATACACAACACGTTGGAAAAAGACAATAATCTGGTGCAGGGAGTTGCGGCAACGATCTTTGCCCTACCGCAGAATGGCCAACCTGAGGTCTATTTCAGTCCTTGAATGTCAAGGGTATAGGATTGCGAACAGTTGGCCTTTTCCGACCAGTTCTGCACCCGCACATAGTAGGTGGCATCGTCTGCCTCACCGGTCTCTTCCCAGTCGATGCTTTCGTTGGCTCCGCCGATGGTCACCGCGGAGGCCACCGAGTTCCCGGCAGAGCAATCTGCGTACCCCTTGTAGAGGAAGAGGTCGCCATCGACCCCGGCTGGCTGGTTCTTCAGGGCGATCTTGATATGCTCCGCGGTGGGCCACATGTTCCAGTTGTCCACCCCTTTGAAGCAGAAGTAGTCGTCGGTATCGGAGCCGCCGGAGTTACCGCCCAGCGTATCGAAAGTGGGATAGAGGGTCACTACCGGGTCGTCACCATCGATCCAGTAGCATTTGCTGCAGCTGTTGTTGGGTTCATATTGGTCGGGCTGGGTCTTGTCCGAGCCATTGCAATCCTGGTCGATGCCATCGCCGCAGATCTCGGATTGCGGGTATTTTGCCCCGAGGCAGGAACCCCAGGAGTTCCACATGCAGGAGTTGTTGCAGGTCTTGGTCTGATTGCCTTTCTCGCAGATCCCTTGACTGGTATTGGGACCGCAGGGTTGAGAGGCAGCATCGCCGGGATCACATTCTCCACCTTCCTGGCAGTTGCTAAAGGAGCCCCAGGTGCAAGAGTCTGTGCAGGTGCGAGACTTGGTGCCACAGAAGCCGCAGGGATCGGTATCCTTCTCGGCGGGTGCGCAGGCCCCTTCATCCACACAATTTCCCCAGTCTCCCCAAAGGCAACTCGCTTCACAGTATCGCTTCATGGTGCCGCAGTTACCGCAAGGCTTGCTTTCGTTCTCGCCGATCTTGCAACCTTGACCTTCGGCGCAGCTGCCCCATGGCTGCCAGTAGCAGTCCTCGCCGCAGATCTTCTCCTGGCTGCCGCAGTTGCCACACGCCTTGTCCTCGGTGTCGCCGGGCATGCACATGCCCGCATCCTGGCACTCCGTCCACTCGCCCCAGGCACACTCCTCGCCGCAAACGCGCACCTGGCGACCACACTGGAAACCACAAGGAGTCTCCTCTTCCTGCTCTGGCTCGCAGATGCCTTCGCCCTGACAGGGGCCGAAGGTATCCCACATGTAGAGGGTGGTGGCTTCGACCTGTTTGCAAGTGCGTGCCATTGCTCCGCAGTTGCCGCACGAGACTTCGTCCACCGCCCCGGGGTCGTCACAGATACAGTCTGTCGGGGCTGAGCACGTTCCCCACATGCCGTTGTCACAGGCCTGCTCACCGTCCCCGCAGGGGGTAGAACAGGGGAGGGGAGTTGAAGCCGGGGTGCATTGCACGCACTCTTCATCTACCTGGCCGTCGCAATCATCATCGATGTCGTTGCCACACGCTTCGCCATCGAGCACCGGCGGCGCGTCGCAACTTGTCCAATCGCCGTTGACGCAAGACTTCTTGCCTTCATGGCAGCCGATGAAGCAGGGCAATGCCTGGCCATCTGGACTGCAAGTGTTGCCAACGCACGCATAGTCGGAACAACTTTTACCCGGGGGGCAATCGGTATCAGCCTCGCATTCCACATCCTTCTTGCAGGCCCCGGAGGCCAGGCATTGGAATCCGGCCGGGCACTCTTCATCGGAGGTACAACCGGGCTCTTTGCAAATGCCTTGAACACAAAACTGGCTGCCGCCGCAATCATCGTGGCTGGTACAGGCCTGGCCATTGGAGTTCTCGCCCCCGCTTTCACAGGAGAAGAGCACCGCCCCGGACAGTAACAACATTGCAACCAACCATTCTCTCATCAGCAGACCCCTCGATGCGCCGCAAAGGATACCTTGGCGGGCGTGGTCGGTCAATTTTAGATTTGCCGCAGACACACTGCCGAAGGTAGGGTGGAAAACGGAGGCCTCAGAATGGAACTCACAGCAGTGCACCTCGGCGCATCTGGATTCAGCTACGCCGATTGGGTCGGGCCGTTTTACCCGCCTGGGACGAAGAAAGAGGAGTTCCTGGCGTACTACTCGCAGCAATTTGGTGCCCTTGAGATCAACTACACCTACTACCGACTGCCCACCCCGGATACCATGACACGCCTGTTGGAGAAGAGCGGCGGCAGGCTGCGCTTTGCCGTCAAGCTAACAGACCTGTTTACCCATGGACGGCGCTACGAACCTGCAGACGTCATCGCCTTTTGCAAGGCCATGGAGCCCCTTGCCGAGGCTGGCGTGCTCGGGTGCTTGCTGGCCCAGTTCCCCCACTCATTCAAGCCGACTCGCACTCAATGGGCCTACTTGAAAGAGCTGATGGCCCAGTTCAAGGCCTTTCCGCTGGTAACTGAGTTTCGGCACTCAGCCTGGATCAAGGAATCCTTCTTCGAATGGCTGAGGGAGAGGCAGATCGGCTTCTGCTGCGTGGACGAACCACGACTCCCCGGGCTTCTCCCCCCCATGGACACAGTCACCTCGCCCGTCGGTTATGTGCGTTTCCATGGACGCAACGAAGCAAAGTGGTGGACGCACCAACGTCCTGAGGAGCGCTACGACTACCGCTACTCGGCAAGGGAATTGGCTCAGTGGCTTCCTCGCTTGCAGAAGATGACCACTGAAGCTGAGGAACTATACGTGTTCTTTAACAACCACTTCGAGGGGAAGGCTACTGACAACGCCCGCGAGTTGTTGGCGATGCTGGAAAGGGCCTAGCGACCTATACTCGATTCCACCAGGAATGCAGCAGTTCTCGCACAACGGCGCGATCACTCTCTGGGGCGAAGCCATATTCAAGGGCATCAAGTTGGCGCTGGAGCAGGTCGCCGGGACCGGCATTGCAGATACGCGCATAGACCTCCAACTCACCGGTGAGGTCGATACCGAAGAGTGCCGGGTCGTCGGAATTGATGGTAATGGGGACCCCGGACTGATGAAGACGACAGACGGGGTGCGCTTCCAGAGAGGGAACCGCACCGACGATGTAGTTGCTCGTAATGGATATCTCGAGGGGGATATTGCGGGTTGCCAACAGCTCCATGATGTCGGGATGGTCGACGATCCGAATGCCATGGCCGATACGATCTGCATGCAACATCTCCACGGCCGTACGCACATTCTCGGCACCAGTCTGCTCTCCGGCATGGACGGTGATGCCCAGGCCGTTGTCCCGGGCATAGTCAAAGGCCGCGAAGAAGGGCTTTGGAGGATGGTTGTCTTCATCCCCCGCCAGGTCCACGCCCACCACGTAGGGTCGGTACTTTGCCGCCAGTTTGAAGGTACGGAGGCAGACCTCCGGCCCCATTTCACGGGAAGCGATGGCGATGAGAGGCACAACCATCCCCCGTTCTTGCGCTGCCGCCTGGGAGCCGGCGATCACCGCCTCGACTACCGCCTCCAGGGCAAGACCATGGCGGAAGGCCATGAAGCCCGGGGAGAAGCGCAGCTCCAGATATCGTACCGCCTCCCGGGCCGCGTCCGCGACAGCCCGGTTGGCCAGGAACTCGACGACCTCGGCAGAGATACAGATGTTGGCGAAGAACTCGAAGCGACTCAAGACCTCCTGGAGGGATGTCATGGGCCGCTCGAGCACCGTCAGTTCTCGCAACTTGGCGACGGTTACCGCGGGCAACTCCACTCCGAAGCGACGATTGGCCTCCAGGAGCGTAGCGGAGGAGATGGAACCGGCAAGATGGCGATGCAGCTCCGCCTTGGGCATGAAGGGGAGGGTGGACCGGTTCATCGAGACAGTTTCTGCTGGCATATTCTCCTCCTGCAGGTGCGGTTGCCACAATTCTGCCAGAAATTTCCGAGGGGTGGAAGTGTCTAGAGAGTGCCGTCACCAATGGCGTTTCTTACTGCCCGCCAACGGCTAATAATTTATTTGTTGCGCAGTGCATAATTTTGCCATGACGCAAGACCTGAAATCCGCCCCGTTTCCCCTTGACAGTGCTCGATCCAGCATGCTATCTGAAGCCGTCGCTGGGCCCCGGGGACTCCCATGGTGGGGATCACGTGGTCGCTCAATTGAACTGGTGCGGACAGAGGGAGGAACTCAATGGGCAACATCACAGAGAAGAACGGCGTCTTCTACCCGTCAGCCGAATTTTCGGGCAACGCTCACATCAAAGACTTCGAGCAATACCAGGAGATGTACAAGCGCTCCATCGACGATCCTGAGGGGTTCTGGGGTGAAGTGGCAGAGGACTTCGTCTGGTTCAAGAAGTGGGACAAAGTCTGGGAATACAACTACGACATGCGCAAGGGCCCGATCAGCATTAAGTGGTTCCTCGGCGCCAAGACCAACATCACGGTCAACTGCCTCGATCGCCACCTGGAAACCCGGGGGGATCAGACCGCCATTCTCTGGGAAGGAAATGACCCAGGGGACGTGCGTAGCTACACCTACAAAGAGGTCTACACCGAGGTCAACAAGTTCGCCAACGTGCTCAAGGCCAATGGCGTCAAGAAGGGCGATCGCGTCAGCCTCTACATGCAGATGATCCCTGAACTGGCCTTCGCAATGCTGGCTTGCGCCCGCATCGGTGCGATTCACTCCATCGTCTTCGGAGCCTTCTCGCCAGACGCACTTGCCGACCGCATCAACGACTCGGACTGCAAGCTTCTGGTCACCCAGGACACTGGCCTGCGCGGTGCGAAGAACAACGTTCCGATGAAGACCAATGCGGACAAGGCTGCGGCCAAGTCGCCGAGCCTGCAGACGATCATCGTCGTCCAGCGCACCGGCGTAGAAGTGCCGATGCAGGACGGTCGAGACCTCTGGTGGCATGCGGAGATGGAAGGTGTCGCCGAGTACTGCGAGCCAGAGCAGATGGACTCCGAAGATCCCCTCTTCATCCTCTACACCTCCGGCTCCACTGGCAAGCCCAAGGGCGTGCAGCACAGCGTGGGCGGCTACATGGTCTACACGGCCATGACCCACAAGTACATTTTCGACTATCATGATGGCGACGTGTACTGGTGTACCGCCGACATCGGCTGGGTCACCGGCCACTCCTACATCGTCTATGGGCCCCTGCAGAACGGCGCCATCACCATGATGTTTGAAGGCGTCCCAACCTATCCGGATGCCGGGCGTTTCTGGGACGTGGTGGAACGCCACAAGGTGAATCAGTTCTACACCGCACCGACGGCAATTCGGGCCATCATGGCCAAGGGCAACTCCTTCGTCGAGGCCCACGACACTTCCAGCCTCAAGCTCCTCGGGACCGTGGGCGAGCCCATTAACCCGGAAGCCTGGAAGTGGTACAACGAAGCTGTTGGTCATGGCAACTGCCCCATCGTCGATACCTGGTGGCAGACGGAAACCGGCGGCATCATGATTACTCCACTCCCGGGCGCATGGGGAACCAAGCCGGGCTCGGCGACGCTTCCCTTCTTCGGGGTCAAGCCCGTAGTCGTTGACGAGCAGGGGAATGAACTGACCGGCAACGGCGTCTCCGGCATTCTCACCATCAGCCAACCCTGGCCCGGCCAGATGCGCACCATCTTTGGAGATCACAGTCGCTTCGAAGCCACCTACTTCGAAATGTACAAGGGTTACTACTTTGCCGGCGACGGTTGCCGCCGTGACGAGGATGGCTACTACTGGATTACCGGCCGCGTGGACGATGTCATTAACGTCTCCGGGCACCGCATGGGCACCGCCGAAGTAGAAAGCGCTCTGGTCTCGCACCCGTCTTGCGCCGAAGCCGCAGTGGTGGGTTATCCCCACCCCATCAAGGGGCAGGGCATTTACGCTTACGTAACCTTGATGACGGGCTTCGAGTATACCGACGAGTTGAAACTTGAACTGGTCAAGCACGTGCGCAACGAGATTGGCCCCATCGCCTCCCCGGACGTGATCCACTGGGCACCGGGGCTGCCCAAGACCCGCTCCGGCAAGATCATGCGTCGGATTCTCCGCAAGATTGCGGCCAACGAAGAAGACCAGCTCGGTGACGTTTCCACCCTGGCCGATCCTTCGGTTGTGGAAAGCCTCATCGCCAACAAGTAGCAATCTCTCCAGCGCCTCGACAATTCCTTCTCCTGAACCCTTTTTTGCCCCTTCCTGTGGCCTCTCTCCGTTGCTTGACTTAACCCCGTTATATGGTAGCTTTCGTTAAGCTGTCTTATCTTAAGCGCGAAGCATCTGGGAGGTTCTAATGCGGACCATTGCGTGGAGTATCGTTGCCCTTATCTGCTGCGTCAGTTTTTCGCTTGATGCCAATGCTCAACGCCGACGTACCGATGCGCTGGACACCCGCATCAACAATCTGGCCACTGATCTGGAAGTGCTCCAGGAGTATATCCAGGAGCAGTCCACAGGGCTCACCGGTCTCAAGAAGAAGATGGCTGAGCTTGACCAGCTCAAAGGGCAGGTCGGCAAGCTGGAAAGCCAGGTAACGGGCCTTAGTTCCATCGTCTCCAAGAACACCACCGCAATCGACGCACTAGGGCAAAGAGTTGCCGGGGACGAGAAGAAGCTGACGGCCATCGAGGAAGAACTCGCCCGCAAGCGGGTCGACTTCTCTGGTCAACTCCGAATTCGTCCGGAGTTCCGCAATGCACACAAGTACTTCAACTACGATATCGATGCCGACGAGAACCTCCTGGCCAGCCATCGTGCTCGCATCAGCCTGGATATCGCCCCGGCAGATTGGTTCAACGCCCGGGTCACTCTGCAGGACGCCCGCCAATGGGGGTCATCGACACTCTTCCTCCAGCGAGAAGACCTGGGACCGGCTACCGATATCAACGGCTCCCCTATGCCCCGACCCGAAGATGCCAATCGGGACAGCGCCCTGCGCGTCCACGAAGCCTACCTCGACATGCGCTTCGGCGATGATCTTCTGGCCCTGCGCTCCGGTCGGCAGGTCTGGAACTTCGGTGCCGGACGCATGATCGGCAACAACGACTGGGAACAGGCGGGCAGGTCTTTCGACGGTCTGGACCTGACCGTCAAATACCAGAAATATATCAAAGCGGACCTGCTCTTCTCGTGGGTGGACGAGCGCAACAGCCTCGGTGGCAACGACGTGCTCTTTGGTGGTGCCTACATCACCTCACCATACATCGAAGATCTGGACATTGATGCTTACCTGCTCTATCTGGGCGACGACCGGGAAAGCGGCAAGCGCAATGTCGGTACCGTCGGGGCGCGAATAGGTGGCAAGCTGCCCTTCCACAAGAGTGTCTTCTTCGATTTTGAAGGCGCAGTTCAGTTTGGCACAGTGACTGAGCAAGGTCCCACCGACAACGCCACCAAGGACAACAGCCTCTATGCCGTCTTCTTCCACGCCGATGCCGGGTATGTCATCCCCGTCAAGTTGCCTCTATCCTTCTCGATCTTCTATGAGCTGGCCTCTGGCGATGGCAACACCAGTCCGGTGGATCCAGCCAACAATCAGGCCGTCTCGTGGGTACCGCTCTTCCCCACCAGCCACAGCCTCTTCGGCCGCATGGACATCTGGCACCAGTCCAACATCTGGGACGTCGGCGGCAAGCTCCAGGGAACGCCCCTCAAGGGCCTCGACATAACCATGGAGCTGCACTCGCTGCATCTCTACGAGAGCACCGGAGCCTTCCCCTGGGGTGGCGAGCCTGCAGCCTCGTACCTCGAGACCGTCGATACAAGCCTGGGGGTCGAATTTGACCTCTATGCTCGCTATCTGCTTTCAGACCAGTTGGCACTGGCTGCCGGCTATAGCGTTTTTGCACCCGGCGGCGCCTTCTCCGATCTGGACGAGAGCGATCCCATCATCCTCGAAGACAGCGCTGATGGTGGGCTCTATCGCTATCCCCGCGGCGATGCCGCACAGTGGTTGTACGTACAGGCCGATTTCACCTTCTGAGACAGGGAGTGCACCAGTGAAAGTAACTTTTGACGCCCGCACCGACGTGGGCCTCGCGCGGCAGTTCAACGAGGATAGCTATCTGGTGGACGAAGACCTTGGACTCTACGTAATCGCCGACGGCATGGGCGGCTCGGCTGGCGGGGAAATCGCCTCCCGCATGGCCTGCGATGAGATCCATCGGTACATCGGCGATCACTATGAAGTGGTACAGCAATTCTCCTCCGGCCACGCCGAGGCAACCAAGGAGAACGTGTCGGAGATGCTTGTCAGCGCGGTCCACGGTGCCTGCGCCGCCATCTTCACCCGGGCCCGAGACGAGCGAGAATTGACCGGCATGGGAACCACCGCAGTGGTGCTCCTCATCGCCGGCGAGCAGATCTTCGTCGCCCATGTCGGCGACAGCCGACTCTTTCTCCTGCGCCAAGACCAGTTTCACCAGCTCACCCGTGACCACAGCCTTGTTGAAGAACTCAAGAAACTCGGCAAGATCTCATCCAAGACCGAGGTCAAAGCGAAGTATCGCAACGCGATTACCCGCGCTGTAGGCATCTACGAAACGGTGCAGGTCGATACCCTGGAAGTCTCGCCCATTCCGGGGGACCGCTTCCTACTCACCACTGACGGAATGCACGGTACGGCTTCCACTGATGACTTCCTGCGACTACTGCGGGATGTCCAGTCCGCCGAGGCAGCCGACAACCTCATCCGCCATGCCAACTCCCGGGGCGGCAAAGACAACATTACAACGATCCTCATTGATATCCTGGAAACCGAGCCCCAGAGTGCGGAGCTGACGCAGCGCAAGATCAACACGCTCAAGGCAGTACCCCTCTTCAAGTTCCTCAGCTTCGATGAACTCCTGCGGGTCATCAGCCTGATTGAAGAGCGCAGTTTCGCCGCCAACGAGATCGTCTTTGACGAGGGCGAAGAGGGCAACGCGCTCTTCGTCCTGCTCCAAGGCAAGGTCAAGGTCAGCAAGAAGGACGTTGACATTGCCACGCTGGGCGAGGGAGATCACTTCGGCGAGCTTTCCCTCATTGACCGCTCGGCGAGATCGGCCACGGTTACCACCCTGGAACCGAGCCTCTGTCTGGTAATGAGCCGCCAGCGTTTCTATGAGATCATTCGTGAGTATTCGGCCCTGTCGGTAAAGATGCTCTGGTGCCTGGCACGCGTCTGCTCTGTGCGCCTGCGAGAGACCACCGACGAACTGGGGCTGGCCCGCTCCATCATGGCTCAAGTACAACTCCCCGGGGTCGACGACGTCGAAGACATGTTCAATGATTAGCAGTACCAGAGGAGAACTCCGACGATGTTGCGAATCTCAGTGCCAATCATCGCCTTGCTGCTGCTGGCAGCAACGGCTTGCGAGAAAAGACCCCGACTCCGCCCAAATCCAGTAGAGACCGGCATCACCGGTGGCGAACTGATCTTCGAGGAGGATTTCGCCAAGGGGCTGGACCACTGGAATGTCACTTCCAAGCATTGGAAGGTTGTGGACGGTCGCCTTTTCACCGGCGATGGCCCCAACCAGAACAAGGGGGTCTGGCTCAAGGGCGTCTCTTTGCCAGAAAACGTCCGCATAGAATTCGATGCCACTTCGGTCCAGGGCAACAAGCCACAGTTCGAGGGGGACATGAAGTTTGAGTTCGGTGGGGACCGCCCGGAGCATGCTTCGGGGTACATCATCATCTTTGGCGGCTGGAAGAACTCCATCAACACCATCGCCCGCCACGATGAGCATGGCGAAGGGCGCCTGGCAGTAGAGAGCACTCACAAGGTAACGGATGGTCAGACTTACCATTTCAAGGTCATTCGGTTGGATGGCGAGGTCAAGTGGTTCCTGGGTGAGAGCCTGGTGCTGAGCGTCAAGGACCGGGAGCCCGCCCGGGGCGGCGCTTTCGGGTTCAACGACTGGGACTCTCGGGTTTACTTTGATAACTTGAAGATATTCGCCCTGTAGAAGTCTGGGAGGTCACATGTGTCGACACGGGTTTCTCTCACTGCTCCTCGCCATGGCATTGTCAGCTTGCAGTAGCTCCGGCAGATCGCCGTTGCTGGAACAGGACGGTACCTCTGGCACCAGCGACACAACAGACTCCGGCAGTAGCCCGGTCGACACAATTGCAACCTCTGACATCTCCGTTCCTGACGGATTGGCAGACGGGACACCACCTCCTCTCGACATAGTCGCAGTGGACGAATTCTCGGCCGACCAGACTACCGTGACCGACGTGCCGGGACCCCAGGATACCGCCCCGCAGGAGATCTCCGTGGAGGAAGTCGCCACTGAAATCGTCCCCGTGGACATTGTCCCCGCCGGTCCCACTTGCGGCGATGTCTTCAAGTGCGGCATCGCCAAAGGCTGCGGCCTCACCAATGATATCTGCTGGGCCACCTGCTTTGGCGCCGCGGCTGAGAGTGAATTGCAGGCTTTCAAGGATCTCTCCGACTGCATCGGCTTGATGTGTGAGCAGCTTCCCCCGGAGGAGCAGGGCGAATGCCTCATGTCTCAGTGCCTTGGCGAAGTGTTCAGTTGCCTTGGCGGCAACGGCGATGCCGACTGCCTGGACAGCTTCCTCTGCATCCAGGGTTGCGGACCCGACGACGGCCTCTGCTACTTCGAATGCATCGAAGAATCCAACGAGGAGTCCCTGACGCTCCTGCTGGAC
>ERZ890953.1026-NODE-1026-length-14729-cov-7.610740_pt1 | contig 14729 bp, 9 predicted proteins | sample MGYA00521264_ERZ890953 | MGnify/ENA primary metagenome ERZ890953 (study PRJEB32303, sample SAMEA104408629) | aquatic metagenome | biome: Brackish water; feature: Chemocline; material: water | place: Baltic Sea | collected 2014-10-26T21:54:00 | depth 200 m ...
ACACCGACGCCGACTCTGACGCCGACTCTGACGCCGACACCGACGCGGACTCGGACGCCGACTCGGACGCCGACTCCGACGCCGACGCCGACGCCGACACCGACGCCGACACCGACTACGACCAGATCGCGGACATCCGCCAGGGCGCGTACAAGGAAGGCTCGGGCGTGACGGTCAGCGGCATCGTGGCCCACGACGAGGCCGAGAGCGGCTTCTTCCTGCTCGACCCCGCCGGCGGCGAGTTCGCGGGCATCTGGTGCTACACCGGCAGCAAGCTCGAGGTCGGCCTGGTGCAGGGCGACGAGATCGAGCTGGCTGCGACCTATGTCGAGTACTACGACCTCAGCGAGCTCGAGGTGGCCAACGCCGAGTCCGTCACGGTCCTGAGCCAGGGCAACGCTCTGCCCGCACCCACCGTCATCGATGTGGCCCTCTTCGGCGACGAGAAGGGCGCCATGGAGCCCTACGAGTCCACCCTGGTCACGGTCGAGACCATCACGCTCACCGACACCAGCTCCAGCTACGGCGAGATCGGCTTCGACGACGTCGGCGTGTTCGACGACCTGCTCTTCGACTGGAGCACCGTCTACGAGCTGGGCACCGGCGACACCTTCGAGTCCGTCACCGGCCTGATGTACTACTCCTACAGCGCCTGGAAGCTCGAGCCCATCTCCGCGGCCGACTTCGTGGGCCACGTCGCCCAGCCTTGCTCCGCCGACAAGTGTGTCGAGGATCTGGTGGCCGGCGACCTCGTGATCAACGAGATCATGAAGAACCCAGCGGCCGTGGACGACACCAGCCCCGGCGGCGAGTGGTTCGAGGTCTACAACGCCTCGGGCGGCAGCGTGAACCTGGACGGTCTGCCGGTGTGGGACGTGGACTCCGACAGCTTCACCGCCTCCAGCACCACCACCTTCGCGGCCGGCGAGTACATCGTCTTCGGCAACAACGCGGACAGCGCCACCAACGGCGGCGTCACCGTGGCCATCGAGTACTCGGGCATGAGCCTGGCCAATGGCACCGACGAGATCGGCCTCGGCGACACCGCGGCACCCCTGGACTTCGTGCTCTACACCGACGCGGACTTCCCCGACACCGCCGGCGCCTCCATGGGCCTCGACCCGGCCGTCATGGACATCAAGAGCAACGACGACGGCGCCAACTGGTACGACGGCAGCTCCACCTTTGGCGACGGTGACCTGGGCACCCCCGGCCTCGTCAACGACGGCCCGCCGTCCGCCCCCTGACGTTCCAGCCCTCGTGAGCAGCCCCCGCCCGGCTCGACCGGTGCGGGGGCTTCCTGCTTCAGTGCCCTGGGCCGGGCGCCTCGGGGTCAGCGCGGGGTCGGGACATCAGGGCCCTGGGCCGGCGGAGCCCCACCGTGCTATTCGGCGGGGGTACGCCTGGAACCAGACGCTGGAGGCCAGCATGAACAGACTCTTTCCCCTCGCTTTGCTGCTGCTGACGGCCTGCGGAGGCCCAGAAGGCTCCTTCCCCGGTGAGTGCACCGACGGCGAGGACAACGACGGCGACGGCCTGCTGGACTGCCAGGACGACGACTGCCGGGGGAGCCAGGACTGCCTGGTCGAGGGCGACACCGACACGGACACCGACACCGACAGTGACACGGACGCCGACAGCGACGCCGACGCCGACGCTGACGCCGACGCCGACGCCGACGCCGACGCCGACGCCGACAGCGACGCCGACGCCGACATCAGCTGTGCGGACGTGCAGGGCTACGACGGTGTGAGCGAGTTCGACACGGTGACCCTGAGCGGCGTCTGCGCCACCAGCCCCGTGGCGGACAATGGCATCGGCTTCTTCGTCCAGGACAGCGGCGGCGGGCAGTGGTCCGGCCTGTTCGTCTACCTGGGCAGCGTCGAGGCCAGCGTGGCCACCGGCGACATGGTCGATGTCACCGGCGAGGTCTACGAGTACTACGATCTGACCTCCATCGCCCCGGCGTCCTCGTCGGACGTGTCCGTCACCGGCTCCTGCTCCCCCCGCTCCGTCACCCTGAGCTCCACGCCTTCGGACTGGGAGCCCTACGAGAGCGTGCTGCTCACCCTGCAGGGGCTGGACGTCACCGCGGGTCCCGACAGCTACGGCGAGCACGAGACCGACTGGGGCGTGGGCATCGACGATCTCTTCTACGGCTGGGAGGGCAGCGCGGGCGACTGGATCGAGAGCATCACCGGCCCCCTGTACTACTCCTACAGCGTCTTCAAGATCCTGCCCCGCAGCGCCGCGGACGTCACCGCCACCGTCGTCACCTGCGCCGCCGACAAGTGCGCGGGCGATCTGGTCGCGGGCGATCTCGTGGTCACCGAGATCATGAAGAACCCCATTCAGGTGCACGACACCAGCCCGGGCGGGGAGTGGATCGAGCTGTACAACGCCTCGGGCGGCTCCGTGAACCTGGACGGCCTCGAGCTGTGGGACGATGGCAGCGACGACACCACGCTGGTCTCGAGCGACGTCTTCCCGGCTGGAGCGTTCATCGTCCTGGGCAACAACGGCGACAGCGCCACCAACGGCGGCGTGTCCGTGGACATCGAGTACAGCAGCATCACCATGGCCAATGGCGATGACGAGATCGGGCTGGGGATCGTGGGCGCCCCTGTGGACCACGTGGCCTACACCGAGGCCGCCTTCCCCAACACCGACGGCGCCTCCATGGCCCTGGACTCTCGCCACCGCGACGTCAGCAGCAACGACAACGGCGCCAACTGGTGTCCGGGCACCGCCAGCTACGGCCTCGGCGACCTGGGCACGCCCGGCTCCAACAACGGCAACTGCCTCTAAGATGGCGCTGGGCTTTCACGGTCGCCTGCTCGAGGTCGACTGCGGCGGCGGTGCCATCGGCGTGCGTGGGCTCGAGACCCACCTGGTCCGGAGCTTCCTCGGGGGCAGCGGCCTGGCCGCCCGCCTGCTGTGGGATGAGCTGGATCCGGCGCTCGAGCCCCTGGCCCCGGCCAGCCCCCTGCTGTTCGTCAACGGACTGCTGGCGGGCATCCCCATCCCCGCGGCCTGCAAGCTGTCCATCTGTGGGCGCTCCCCCCTCACGGGTATCTGGAACGAGGCGGCCGTGGGCGGAGACTGGGCCGCGCGCTTCCGGCGCACGGGCCTGGACGGCATCGTCATCCGGGGGGCCGCGTCCGCGCCGGTCTACCTGCTGGTGCGCGATGGGCAGGCGCAGCTGCTCGATGCCAGCGAGCTGTGGGGGCTGGACAGCTTCGCCACCTGGGAGAAGCTCAACGCGCTGTACGGTCGGCGGGCGGCCATCGCCTGCATCGGCCCGGCGGGGGAGCGGCAGGTGCTGCTCGCGGGCATCATGGTGGACGGTCGCTCAGCCCGCGCCGCAGGGCGGGGGGGAATGGGCGCTCTGATGGGCAGCAAGCGGCTCAAGGCCGTCGTTGTGCTGGGAGAGCAGGACCAGGAGCTGGCCGATGCCGCCGGCCTGAAGCAGCGGGTGCGCGGGGACATGGCCACCATCCGCAGCCGCTCCAAGGCTTTGCAGGACTTCGGCACCGCGGGCGGCATCCAGGGGGCCGAGGCCCAGGGGGTGCTGCCGGTGAAGAACTGGGCGGGGGGGGCATGGGCTGCGGGCGCCGAGGCCACCACCGCCCAGAGCTTCTTCCCGCGCTACCTGGACAAGCACCACGCCTGCTGGGGCTGCCCCATGCGCTGCTCCAAGCACCTGCGGGTCACCGAGGGCCCCCTGGCGGGGCTGCACGGCCACGCGCCGGAGTACGAGACCCTGGCGGGCTTCGGCGGCAACTGCCTCAACGCCGAGGTCGAGGTCATCATCGCCGCCAACGACGCCTGCAACCGGCTGGGGCTGGACACCATCTCCACCTCGGCGGCGGTGGCCTTCGCCATGGAAGCGGCCGAGCGGGGCCTGCTAGGCCCCTCCGATGCCGAGGGGCTGAGCCTGGCTTGGGGCGACGCCGACACCATCCTGGGGCTCGTGGACCAGATCGCCCACGGCCGCAGCCTGGGGGCGTTGCTGGGGCAGGGGACCCGACGGGCCGCCGCGCGGATCGGGGCGGGCTCCAGCGCCTTCGCTCCTCACAGCAAGGGGCTCGAGCTGCCCTACCACGACCCCCGGGCCCTGCACTCCATGGCCATCAGCTACGCCACGGCCAACCGGGGCGCCTGCCACCTCTCGTCCATGTCCTACCACGTGGATCGGGGCATCCCTGTTCCGGAGCTTGGCTACGACGGCCCCGCGTCCATGATGGAGTCCGCGGGCAAGGCCGCGGTCGCCAAGGACATGCAGGACTTCATCACCCTGTTCAACCCGCTGGGGCTCTGCAAGTTCCTGATCAAGACCCAGGTGGGGCCCAGCCACCTCTGCGCGTGGCTGCAGGGGGCAACCGGGTGGGAGTTCACGCCCGCCCAGCTGCTGCAGGTCGGCGAGCGCATCTTCCAGCTGCAGCGGCTGATCAACGTGCGGCTGGGGGTGGGTCGGGACGACGACACCTTGCCGGCCCGCTTCCTCGAGCAGCCCAGGCCCGACGGATCGGCCGCGGGTTCGCTGCCGGATCTCGATGGGATGCTGGTGGAGTACTACGCCCTGCGAGGCTGGGACGAGCAGGGAGCGCCGCGCCAGGAGACCCTGGAGCACCTGGGGCTCGCACACCTGGCGTCAGGAACCTAGGCCGTCACCAGGATCAGTACAGGTCCTGCACCCTCTCCGCGAAGCCGATCCGGGTGCCCATGGCCGCGTCGACCCTCCACACCGTGTCGCCGGCCGGGCCGGCCTCGTCCATGCGTCCGGCGGTGGCCCACACCGCCAGGGTGCCGCCGTTCCAGAGCCGCTGGGCGTTGCCCAGCATGTCGATGGACTCGAGCTCGTCCGGGGACCAGCTCCAGGCCTCTTCCGCCGTGCCCGCGGTGGCGTCCACCGCCAGCTCCAGGACATTGGCGTAGACTGGGCCGCCTGGCCAGCCCTCGTTGAGCACCAGGAAGGTGTCGCCGACGCGCTCCACGCTGTGGGGCGCGGCCAGCAGGTCCATGGGGGGCTCGATGCGCTGCTCGACGCGGTGATCGCTGGTGACCACCCAGGCTGTCTGGCCGGTGGGGCGGTCCACCATCAGCACGCCATTCCACGACCGCGCGGTGGCGTAGTAGGCGTCGGCTTCGGGGTCGTAGCTCAGGCCGTTCAGCGCCGAGGAGGTGTCCTCCATGGCGGACCCGGGCCACTCCCGGCCCGAGACCAGCTCGCAGGTAGCGCTGGGGGGGATCACATCGAAGTCGGACCAGATCAGGCGCTCGGCACCCTCCTCCTCCACCTCGACGATGGCCATGCCCAGGTCGACAGGTTCCTGCCCGTCGGCGCACACGATCCAGGCGATGCTGCCGAAGGTGGTCGGGCCCACCTGGACGAAGTCGGTGTGGCCCCCCTGGACCAGGGTCTCGCTCATGCGGCTGCCGTCGAAGCCGATGCGCAGGATCTTGGCTTGGTCGTCGGGGCCGGTGGCGCCGACGTTCACCAGCAGGCTGTCGCCACCTTGGGCGAGTCGGGCGCGGTAGTTCGCCGAGACTGGATAGGCCCAGACGTACTCGCCCTCGTCGTCGAGGATGACGACCAGGTCGGTGGCGCCGGTGATCAGCGGTGCGATGGTGAAGCCGCCTGCGGCCTGGGCTGGGTCGTGCTCGGACAGGGCGATCCAGGGCAGGGTGGGCTCGAGGGAGCCGGTGCTGATCTGCTGATCCGACGTACAGATCTCGTGGTCGTCCGCGGCGGTGACCACGCGCAGGTGCAGGTCGTGTTGCTGGCGCAGCCCTCGCACCAGGACGCTCTGGCTTGTCGCCGCGGCCAGCTCTGGCGTGGCGCGGTCGTAGACCTCCGAGTCGCCGTACTCCACGCGCCCAGCGCTGGGGGCGGCGGTCTGCCAGCTCACGCGGACCACGGTGGGGATGTCGGTCAGCTCCACTGCCAGGGAGAGGATCCCGGAGCTCGGACCCACCTCGATCTGCTCGCACTCCTCGCTGGGCCCGGGCGTGTCCGTCTCGTGTGGCTCATCGGAGTCGTCGAGGGGCGGATCGCTGTCGGGCTCGCAGGCGGTGCACGCAGTGGCCAGCAGCAGCAGGAGGGTCCACTTGGGCATTCGCGTGGCTCCGGTGAGGGCACCACAGCTTCGCCTGGCTCGCGCTCACCGTCGATGGGCGTGGTGTCAGGAATGAGTGTCGGGCGCGCCGCGCCTGACTGGGCGCAGATGCCGATGCCCACGAACCCTTCGGGGTCTCAGGCCTGACCGGCCTTCCAGGGCAGGTACCAGTCGTAGAAGCCCTGGACGGTCTGCTCCATGGGCCTGGGCTGGTAGCCCAGCTCGCGGGTGGCCTTGGCGTGGTCGAAGTCGGAGTTGCCCCGCAGCACCTCGAGGGCCTCTGGGGAGTAGATGGGGCGCTGCCCGCGCAGCTTGGCCCAGCCCGCCACGAAGGGGGCGCCCAGCATGGCCAACCACATGGGGGAGGTCATGGTGGGGCTCTTGATGCCCGTGGCCTGCTCGGCCCAGCCCGCCAGCTGCTTGACGTTCACCCGGTGGCCAGAGAGCAGGTAGCGCTCGCCAGCCCGACCGCGGGCCTCGGCAGCCATCAGCCCCATGACCACGTCGCGTACGTCCACGAAGTCGTAGGTGGCGTCGATGAGGGCTGGCATGGCCCGCTCGTGGAGCATGATGAACAGCTCCCCCAGGTGGGAGGGGCGGTCGTCGTGGGGGCCGATGATGCCGGTGGGGTTGCAGATCACCGCGTCCAGGCCCTTGGCCACCGCCTCGAGCACCTGCAGCTCGCCCTCGGCCTTGGACCGGGAGTAGGGCAGGCAGTCGTCGCTCAGGGCCAGGGCCCGGGTCTCGTCGATGGGGGCGTGCAGGGGGTGCTCGTACAGGGCGTGGCAGGAGCTGCAGTGCACCATGCGCCTGACCCCTGCGGCCAGGCAGGCCGCGGCCACGTTGCGTGGGCCCTCGACGTTGGTGCGGAAGAGCTGGTCGGCCTTGACCTGCCCCACCTGGACCAGGGCCGCCAGGTGAAAGACCGTCTCGACGCCCTCGAAGGCCGCGGTGAGGCTTTCGGGCTGCGTGGTGTCCCCCAGCACCTGCTCCACGCCCAGGTCTTCGAGCTGCGCGCTGTGGGTGCGGACCAGGCAGCGCACCGTGCGGCCCTGGGCCAACAGTTCGCGCACCAGGTTGTTGCCTACGAAGCCGGCGGCGCCGGTCACCAGGGTGGTCATCTGACAGCCTCCTTCGAGACGGGCTAGGTATCCCCATGGACCAAGCTCCGCCTTCGTCGACTCGCTCCCGGGGCAGGCTCGTCGCCCTGGCGGTCGGCGCTGTCCTGGGCCTGGCCGTCGTGGCGGCGGGGCTGCTGGTGCCCCGCGGTCCCGCGGGTGTCGACTATGTGGTCGTTGGGGGCGACACCCTGGGGCGCATCGCCACGGAGCACAGGGTCACGGTGGACCAGCTGCGGGCGTGGAATGGCCTCGATGGGGACCTGATCCAGGTGGGCCAGGTGCTGCGCATCCAGGCCGCGGGCGTCGAGCCCGCTGCCGAGGCCCAGCCACGCAGGCCGCGTCGCGCCGCCACCGCGCCTGTCCCCGGCGCTTCCCGCCTCATGCCGTCGGAGCTGCCCTGCCTGGCGCCCCCCGACGCCGGGGCCATCGGCGAAGGGGACGAGCCTATGTTCCTGGCCAGCCGGGGCCTGTCCCAGGCACAGGTGGAGAGCGCCATGGGCGCTGCGCTGGGCGAGCTGTACGCCTGTGTCCCGCAGGGCTCCCAGCCCGACGGCGTGCTCTCCCTCTCCCTCCAGGTCGCCTGCAGCGGGAGGGTTTCCAGCGTGCAGGTCCTGGACGACGACGCCCTGCCTCGAGACCTGGTCGCGTGCGTCACCGACAGCCTTCGCTATGCGGCGTTCCCCGCCCACGACCTACCCGATGGCTTCGGCTTCCACTATCCGGTCACCTTCAGGTGGTGAGGACCCCCTTCACCGCGCTAGACTGGTGACCTCTACGCCAGCGCCCGGAGGTTCGGCCGATGGCTCGTCCGATCTGCACAGCTCTGCTCCCCCTCGCTACCATCCTCTTCATCGGCTGCGGCGAGCCAGTCAAGGACGACACCGACCCGTCCGTGGACGACACCGGTGATCCAGACCTGCCTCGCGACCGCGACGGCGACGGCGTGACAGACGACCTGGACTGCGACGACCGCGACCCGGCGCGCTTCCCAGGCAACGTCGACATCTGCAACGGCGTCGATGACGACTGCGATGAAGAGGTCGATGAAGACCCAGACGTCGTCTGGTACCTCGACGCCGACGGGGACGGGTTCGGTGACGCCAACGAGTCCATCGCGGCCAGCTGCGAGGCCACCTCGGGCTACGTCACCAACGGCGTCGACTGCGACGACGCCGCGGCCGGGATTTTTCCCGGGGCCATCGAGGACTGCGACGGCATCGACAACAACTGCGACGGCCAGGTCGACGAGGGCGCGGCCACCTACGTGTCCCCCGAGGGCTCGAGCAGCGGCATGGGCACCGAGGCCGATCCCGTCGACTCCATTCAGGCGGCGCTCGACGACGGCGCGGCCTGCATCACGGTGCTCCCAGGCACGTACTACGAGAACCTTCGGATCAGCGGTGGCCCCCTGTGGATCTTCTCCACCGAGGGCTCCGGCGCCACAGCGGTCGACGGCCAGGGCGCCGGCCCGGTCCTGACCACCGCCCCCTCTGTCGGCGGCGACATCCTCATCGAGGGGCTGACCCTTCAGAACGGAGCGGCCGAGAGCGGCGCCGGCCTGCTGATCCAGGGTGGCGACCTGATCTTCACCGACATCCAGCTGGTCAACAACGTCGCCCAGTCCAACGGCGGCGGCGCCTCCATCAGCTCCGCCACGGTCGGCTTCGAGGGCCTCGTGGTGGCTGACAACTACGGCTCGAGCGGCGGCGGCCTGTTCATCGACGGCGGCTCCGTCGACATCCAGGACTGCACCATCAGCGGCAACCAGGCCTACTACGGCGGCGGCGTCGTCTCGGGCTACGCCACCCTGGGCATGCGCGGCTGCAGCGTCGAGCGGAACAGCGCCTACTACTCGGGGGGCGGCGGCTACCTCTACAACACCGAGCTGAGCTTCGAGAGCGGCGAGATCTCCTACAACAACAGCCAGGAAGACGGCGGCGGCCTGGTCCTCTACGACGGCGCCTCTTCCATCACCGACACCGTCATCGACGCCAACAGCGCGGCCGACAACGATGGCGGCGGCGTCTGGATCTATGGCGGCGATCTGGTCCTGCAGGGGGTCGCTATCACCGACAACGCGGTGACCTATGGGGCCGGCGGCGGGCTCTACGGCGTCTACCGCGCGGATGTCTCTGTCCAGGACGTCACCTTCCAGGGCAACATCGCCACCTACGGTGCGGGTGGTGGTTTCTTCCTCTACAACCTCGCCACCATGTCCGGCTCCGAGCTGTACATGTACGAGAACAGCGTAGGCAGCAGCAATGGCGGCGGCTTCGTGCTGGACTCCTCCTCCACCCTCGAGATCGACGGCGCCGAGTTCCGCGGCAACTACGGCTACAGCTTTGGCGCCGGTGTGGTGGATGGGTCCTATGCGTTCCTGCAGCACGTGCTCGTGCTCGACAACGAGGCCACCTACGTGGGCGGCATCGGAGTGCGTGACTACGGCGAGCTCTACCTGCAGAACGCCGTGTTCAACGGCAACACCGACGGCTCGGCCAGCGGCGGATCGTCCTACTACGGCGCGGCGCTCACAGCCTACAACTACTCGTACCTCAGCGCCGAGTTCACCACCATCGTGGGCAGCCACGGCTTCTACGCCCTGCGCCTGCTCTCGGGCTCTGGCCTGAACCTGGCCAACAGCATCGTGGCCTTCAACGACTACTACGGGCTCGAGCTCTCCCAGTCCACGGCCAGCTACCTCAGCGGTGGCTACAACGACTTCTATGGCAACCCCTACGGCAACGCGTACTACAACAGCGACGCGCAGTACGCCATCGAGGGCACCAAGTCCCAGGAAGACAACCCACTCTTCCTGGACTTTCGGGGTGTCCCCACCTCCGACGATCTGCACCTGAGCGCCGGCAGCCCGTGCGAGGACGCGGCCAGTCCCGACTACGTCGACCACGACGGCAGCTTGGCTGACATGGGCGCCTACGGGGGCAGCGGCAGCGACTGGTAGCTGTGGCTGGGACCATGGTCCACTCGGCACCATGCACTCGGCGCCCATGGGGGGTGCTAGCCAACGCCGCCTTGGCGGCCATGCTGCTCGGCTGGAACCCTGTGGCTTCGGCTGACCCGGACCCAGCCCAGGGTACGCCAGGGCAACCGCCCCGCAGCGCCGAACCCGGCGCTGGGCTTCCAGGGGGCGCAGTGGACACAGGGGCCGCGGCCCCGCTTGGCTCCGCTGCTCCTCCGCCTCTGCCCTTGGCCATCACCGTGAGCGGCGCCGTGTCCCTGGGGGCTTGGCAGGCCGGCTTCCTGCACTACCTGGCGGAGACCATCAAGCGCAACCCCGAGCGCGTCGAGCTGCAGCTGCTCACCGGCGCCTCTGCGGGCACCATCAATGCGTTGCTGGCGGCGATGGAGGTGAGCGCCCCCCCCCTTGATGATCCTCGCGACAGTCTGTTCTGGGCGCTGTGGAACGAGTTCACCTACGAGGAGATCTTCGACGTCTCGAAGGCCCAAGGCCCCTACCTGTCCTCGGGGCAGGTGCTGCAGGACCTGGCCGACCAGGTGGAGATCGCCTGGCAGCGGGGCCTGGACCCCGAGCTGGACGTGGTGTTGGGCGCCGCGGTCACTCGCTTGGAGCAGCGCCGGGTCGAGCTGGGCGCCGGGCTGTCGGTGCCCCGCAACCAGGAGCACTTCGTGGTGCGCATCCAGGGGCGTGGGCTGGGGCAGGCACCCTCGGTGAGCAACTACGCGGATCCCCAGAGTCACCTGCCGCAGCTGCTCCTGCCGCTCGACTCTCCCACGGGCTCGGCGGCTCCGCGTCCCGAAGCCTTCGACGTGCTCACCAGCGTGCTCTTCGCCTCATCGGCGCTCCCTGGGGCCTTCGAGCCCCAGCGCATCGGCTTCTGCGAGACCCCCGTGCGGCCCGGGCAACCCGGCTGTGTGACCGCCAGCCAGTCCGCCCTGTTCATCGACGGCGCCATGTCCGATCGCCACCCGCTGCGCCTGGCCTGGCGCCTCGCCGACATGGGGCTCGAACAACGTCCTGGCGGGCACGTTGCGTGGCGCGATCAGCCGGATCGAGCTGTCCAGGGCCTGCCCGACGACCTGCTCTTCCTGTACATGGACCCTACCCATGTGTCCTATCCGCCCCTGCCCGCCCCTGAGGGTGTGGCCCAGGGCGGTGGCACAGACAAGATCATGGCCACCCTGGCCGGCTTGGTGGGCGACCTGGCGGGCTCGGCCCAGGCCGCCGAGCTGTACAACCTGGCCGAGGAGCAGCCGGCCCTGAGCAGTCGCCTCGCCCTGGTGGAGCCCACCATCCCCCCGGTGAGCGGTGAGCTGTTCAAGTTCTTCGGCTTCTTCGATCGTCGCTTTCGGAGATACGACTTCTTCCTGGGCATGGCCGACGCCCGCCGCTTCCTCGATGATCAGGTGCAGCCCAGGGTGCAGGCACGGCACGACAGCGCGCTGGTCTACCCCGAGCCGGCCCAGCCCTCGGAGTTCTGGCGCCCCTACGCCTGCATCCGCGCCGTGGTCGACGGCGTGGGCGATCCGGCGCAAGCCTGTGCCGACCAGGAAGGTGGCGGCATGGAGGTGCTGCTGCAGAGCTCCATCGATCGGCTCTGGGACCACTGCCTGCGCCTGCCCGCTGGTAGCACCACCCAGCATCCGCTCTGCCAGGCGGCCATCGATCGCCAGCCGCGCCCGCTGGTTCCCAATGTTCCCCTGGCTACACCCGATCGGGCCTGGCGCCGTCGGGGAAAGACCGACAACCTCGAGGGGGACTTCGACTACCTCAGCCGCCTGCTGGTGCTCTACCAGTTCGAGTACCGGGACTTCGGGCTGTCCCGCCGCCAGGCATGGCTCGGCACCTCCTACCTGCGAGAAGAGATGGGCGGGATGGTGAGCGCCTACGGCCAGAAGCTCGATGGGCGCACGCGACTGTTGGTGCTGGGAGGTGGAAAGCCAGCCTTGAACCTGCTGCACTACGCGCCACCCATCACCACCATCCACCTGGGCCTGGGGGCGGGGCTGGAGCTGGGCGCCAGCAGCACCGGGCGCTGGGTGCCCAGCCGATGGATACGTTTCCACACCGCGGTACAGGTCGATGGGCTGCAGCGCTTCTTGTCGTCCCGTCCCAACGTGGTCACCGTCAACCCCATGGTCGGGTTGGAGCTCCAGCACCAGCGTCTGTCCGGCGCGCTGATGCAGCCCCGGCTGGTCGGGCGCGTGGGGCTGCAAGCCAGCAGCGGCGACAGCTGGGGCAGCGGGCCCTGCGACACGGCACTGTTCGACGATGACCCCATGGTCTGCACGGTCCCCACGGTGCAGGGCTTGGTGGTGCTGCCTGTGTTCGAGCGCTTGCGGCTGCAGCTGGGCCTGCGCTACGACTTTGGCTTCATGCTGGACGACCCGGACCTCAACGACGACGCCTTCAGCTCCATGGCTGGTGTGGGCTTCCAGTGGATCTCGCCGTTCGCCGAGGAGCCCAGGCGTCGGCTCACTCGTCACCATCGCCAAGAGGATGGAGATCAGGCTGAACAAAGGCCATGACCTCGGCCTTCACCAGCTCCCGATCGTAGTCCCACAGCAGGTGGTGGTTGTTGCGCGCGTCCGCCAGCACGTAGCGCTTGTCCGCGCTGCCCAGCAGAGGGAAGGCGGCCTCGGAGGCCTGCTGTGCCGCCGCGAAGTCGCTGGGGGAGTGCACCATCAACACCGGCGCCTGGATCGCCGCCAGCACGCTGGGATCGCTGGCGCGGCGCCCAAGCTCGGCCAGGGTGAGGACAGAGCGGGTGGAGATGCGCGGGTAGGAGAACAGGAAGGGCCGCGCTTCCTTACGATTGACCTGCACCGTGCCCTGGCCCTTGGGGACCCAGCGCACCATGGGCTGGAGCTTCTCGGCCCACCACTCTGGGCGCTCGAGGTAGTACCACTGGTGCTGGATCTCGTAGCAGGGCGCCAGCAGCACGAGCCGATCCACGGGTTCTTGGGCAGCCACGATGGTGCTGATAGCACCCCCCATGCTGAAGCCCACCAGGATCACCTGCTCGTGCTCCGCCTTGGCTGTGCGGAGCGCCTCGAGCACGTGCTGCACCAGCTGGTCCGCGGTGGTGGACTCCATCTCCTCGGGAGTGGTGCCGTGGCCGGGCAGGCGCTCGAGGCGCACATGGCAGCCCGCCGCAGCCAGCTGCTCACCAAGATCGGCGAAGTCCTTGCGGGAGCCCGCGAAGCCGTGGACCAGCAGGCAGTGGACTGGGGCTGCAGGGTCGCCCAGCTCGACGGCCTCGGTGCCGGGGACGACGGGCGCGGCCTCGAGAACAGGCATGGGAGGCTCCGCGACGATGGGATCCGCGTCGGCTTGTCGGGGCATGGCAGCGAGGATCGTGGCCAGGATGAGGTGCAGCATGGTGAGTGGACCTAACGCGTCGCTGCGCATCGGATGTAGGCAGGCAACCCTGGGGTTACGGTGGGGCTTCCCCGATGCACAGACCTTGCCCATGCGCTGCACCTTGTTCCTCGCTCTGCTCGTGCTCCCGTCCTGCGCCGCTGTGGAGTCCGCCCTCTTCGCGCCCGTCGACGCCGGCGACACCGAGGCCGTGCGCTTCACCGTGCCAGCTGGGGCTACGGCCAACAGCATGGGTGGCGCTCTGGCCAGCGCGGGTCTGATCAGCTCCGCGGACCGCTGGAGGCTCTTCCTCAAGCTGAGCGGCGAGGGCGGCTGCCTCAAGGCCGGTGACTTCGAGCTCAACCGCGCCATGGCCTTGCCCGAGATCATGGACACCCTGTGCGGGGTCCCCTTGGCCGACGACGTCCCGTTCACCGTGGTCGAGGGTTGGCGCATCCGAGACATCGACGCCGCCCTGGCAGCCCAGGGTCTGATCGACGCAGGACAATACATCACCCTGGCCGAGCGCTTCGAGGGCCTCGACCTGCCCTTCCAGCCCTCGGGGCCCACCCTCGAGGGCTACCTGTATCCCGACACGTATCAGATCTCGCCTTCGGGCTTCGAGGTGGACGAGTTCATCGAGCGTCAGGTGGGCACCTTCTGGGAGCGCTTCGGCGAGGGCCACAGCGGTGGCCACGGAGACTACACCCTGCACGACGTTGTGGTGGTGGCCTCCATGCTCGAGCGCGAGGAGCCCACCCCGGCCCATCGGCCCACCACGGCGGGCATCATCTACAAGCGTCTCGACGGCGGCTGGGCCCTGGGCATCGACGCCACCAGCCACTACACCCTCGAAGAGTGGAACAACCGGTCAGCGTTCATCCGGCAGCTAAAAGATCCGGATGACGTGTACAACACACGCCTGCGGCAGGGGCTGCCGCCCACCGCCATCGGGAACCCAGGGATCGAGTCCCTCGAGGCGGCGGTGGCGCCGGTGGAGACAGAGTGGTGGTACTACCTGCACGACAGCAATGGGCAGGTGCACTGGGCCCGGAACGGTAGGGAGCACGAGCGCAACCGCGAGCGCTTCGGCGTCTACTAGAGAGCGACGCTTCCTCGGGGCGCATGTGTCGGCCCAGATGTGTCATGGCG
>ERZ890953.1027-NODE-1027-length-14713-cov-8.566721_pt1 | contig 14713 bp, 16 predicted proteins | sample MGYA00521264_ERZ890953 | MGnify/ENA primary metagenome ERZ890953 (study PRJEB32303, sample SAMEA104408629) | aquatic metagenome | biome: Brackish water; feature: Chemocline; material: water | place: Baltic Sea | collected 2014-10-26T21:54:00 | depth 200 m ...
ACTAATGATTTAGATTAAGGAAGGTAAATGCTTCAAAATATAAAAATAAAACTATTTGCAAACTTTTTGCTATTTCTAATCATAATGGTTGCGGGTACCTATCTTATTAAATCTATAGATAAAGATCGACGAGACTATAGTTTGCAAGTTCAAAGTAAACTTATTGAATCGAAATACAAAACAAACTATAAAAATTTTAAAATGATGACCAATGAGTTTGCTCGTATGTATCAAAATAATGAAGAGTTAGTATCGCTTCTATTTTTAGCAAATAACGCTGATATGAATGAGTCTAAAAATATCAGAAAACAACTCTATACGGTACTTTTAAAAGATTATGAACATTTAAAAGAGATAGGTGTTTCGCAAGTGCATTTTTATCTTAAAAATGATAAAAGTTTTTTAAGAATGTATAAACCTGAGTATTTTGGAGATGTAAGTTTAAAGATAAAAAGCGATGTTATTAGAACAAATACAGTAGAGCCTTTACAAGAAGGCTTTAAAGTTTCAAAACTTACCACGGGTGTAGCTTTTGCTTATCCTCTATTTGACCAATATAATCAATACATTGGTGCTGTTGAAATAACATACTCTACAAAACAACTCATAGAAAATATTTTAGATGATTTTTCTTATGATGCACATCTTTTAGTATCGAATAAAAAGCAAGATATGATGTATCAAAAGAGTTGGGAAATGCCAGGATATACAATGGAGAGTAGTAGCCATAAAGCTGTGAAAATCATTAACCTTTATCATATTTTAAAGAGTGCATCACTTCAAAATAGTATAAACAAAGAAGCAAGTGCCCAAGAAGCTTTTTCTCTGCATGAAGTTCATGATTATACCAATGTAATTATGACTTTTTTGCCATTGAAACAGTGGTACGGCTCTGAGCATAGTGCTTATTTAGTGCTTTATACGGAATCAAATTACCTACACGAGTTAATAAGAGAAAACAAATATTTACTTATTATCTTCTACTCAATAGTATTTATTCTTTTTGTTTTTTCTTCCTATGTTTTTATAAATAAAGATAAGTTTGAGAAGTTAGCACTCTATGATAATATTACAAAATTACCAAATCGAACACTGTTTTTAATAGAGCTTAATAATGAAATAAACCGAGCTATTCGCTGTGAAAGTAAATTAGCTATTTTGTTTATAGACCTTGATGGATTTAAAGCAGTCAATGATACTTATGGCCATAAGGTAGGTGATGATTTATTGGTTCACGCTGCTAATACGTTTAGTTCAGAAGTTCGTAAAAGTGATATTGTGGCAAGGATTGGAGGGGATGAATTTATAGTTATTTTAACTGATATTAGTGAAGCGTCTCAAGGCGTTGAAATTGCATCCAAAATTATAAAAAGTATCTCCGAGCCAATCACTATGAAACAAAATACTATACAAGTTGGGGCGAGTATAGGAGTTTCGATTTATCCCGATCACGCAGAGAATATAGAGGAGTTAGTTAAAATCGCAGATAACATGATGTATGAATCTAAAAATGCTGGAAAAAACAGAGTAACGCTCTTTGAAGCAAATTCTTAAAAAATTATAATATAATTTCACTATGAATGAAATGTATAATTTGGGTTTAAGTATCCACAGTGTTGGTGAGATTGTTTTGTTAGCGGTTATTTTAGGGAATATTATTTCTCTTAAAATGACAACATCTTTAAAAAAGTATAAAAGAATGATGAGTATTATTTTAGTACCTCTTAGTGCTTCTACTATAGGTTTTGCCATCTTTACAGGTGTTATTATGATGGCAGCTAAGCATTTAGATTTTACACTTGAAAATATTGTCATGATTTTAATATCTTTTATTTTAATCTTTTTAGAAGTCAAGCGTATTAAAAATTTACGATATATTAATGCCAATAAAGAGCGAGCACTTGAGGCTTATAGAGCTTTTGGTCTGAAAATTCTTTTTATTGAATTTATTTTAGTGTTACTCATTTCTACTTGGATGTGGTTGATTTGATTTATCTGTTTGATGATAATGCTGGTGAAGAGGAGATTACTTTAAAAGGTGAAGTCTATAAATATCTTGTTAAAGTTCTTCGTCATCAGGAAAATGATGAATTATATTTTAGAAATAGAGAAAATATTGAAGTTCTTTACACTTATAAAATTATAAATATCGAGGGAAGAAGTTTAGATATAAAACTTATTTCTTTACATGATAATTTGGTAAATTCAAGTAAAGAATTGCATCTTGCATGGTGTGTGATTGATACTAAATCGATTGAAAAAGTACTTCCTAGTTTAAATGAAATTGGTGTGAGTAAAATATCCTTTATCTATTGCGATAGAAGTCAAAAAAACTTTAAACTTGATTTGAAACGTTTTGATAGAATTTTAGAGAGTTCCATGCAGCAGTGTGGACGAACTCATAAAATGGAGTTTGACACTTATAAAAATATTTCAGTTTTTATAGAGAAGTTTCCAGATACAAAAGTTTTTGATTTTTCGGACAATGTCCTCAAAGGTGATAGTGATTTTAAAAGAGTGTTAATTGGCTGTGAGGGAGGGTTTTCTCAAAATGAAAAATCTTTTTTAGCCTCTTTAGAAGTTTTTAGACTCGATACACCAATGGTACTTCGTTCAGAGAGTGCCGCTATGGCAGTAGCGAGTAAAATTTTACTTTAAATGTTTGAAGTATAAGAAAAATTTAGATATAATTCGAGTTCTAAAAATCTGCCCCCATACGGATTTAAAAAATATATCGATGTACGTATACAAATCGTGTATCAAAAGGCAAAAAAATGAAAAAAGATTTACACCCTAATTTAGTAGCTTGTACAGTAACTTGTGCTTGTGGAAACAGCTTTGAGACAAAATCTCAAAATGATACAATGAGAATTGATATTTGTAATGAGTGTCACCCATTCTTTACAGGTTCTGAGCGTATGGTAGATACTGCTGGACGTATCGAGAAGTTTAACGCACGTTACGCTAAAAAATAGTCAAGAAATTTTCTTGCTTAGTCTAGTTCCGACTCCGATTGGAAATATAGGCGACCTTTCACTTAGAAGTATTGAACTTCTAAGTAATGCTGATACTCTCCTTTGTGAAGACACCCGTTTTACAAAAAAATTAATCCACATTATCAAAGAACGTTACAACACTATTTTTAAAGAAAATCAAGAATTTATTTCTCTTCATTCTCATAATGAAAAAGAGTTTATAGAAAAGTTAGATTCATCTTTTTTTAAACAGAGTGTTATATATGTGAGTGATGCTGGTATGCCGGGCATTAGTGATCCTGGTCAAGCTCTCGTTTCTTACTGCATAGAACAAAATATCATGTACGATATTTTACCTGGAGCTAATGCCGTCTTAACTGCTTTTGTTGCAAGTGGGTTTGAGCAGACACAGATGCTTTTTTTTGGTTTTTTAGACCATAAAGGAAATTCGAGAAGTGTTGGACTGCAAAAAGCACTTCATAATGGTTTTACAACTGTTTTGTATGAATCACCACATCGTATAGAGAAGTTACTTTTAGAAATACAAGAAGAAGAACCATCTCGTGAACTTTTTTTAGCAAAAGAACTTACAAAAAAGTATCAAAAATATTTTAGAGGTACAGCATCGCAGGCTCTTGAAAAGTTACATGATAATTTTCGTGGAGAGTGGGTTGTGGTAATTAGTGCAGGTAAATTACAAGCTGATTCTGCCATCACCCAAAAAGATATTTTAGAACTTGACCTCCCAAAAAAAACTCAAGCAAAACTCATTAGTAAAATCACAGGTGAAAATACAAAAGCTTGTTATCAAAGGCTCTTAACGCTATAATAAAATCGCATTTTAATATTAGGATTTTTTATGTCTGAAATCTACAAAGATGAACAGAGTGATGAATGGTTTTTTCCAAAAGATAGTTATATTTTAAGTGAAACAGATTCAAAAGGTTTGATTCTCTATGCAAATGAAATTTTTTGTCAGATGGCTGGTTATAGTATAGATGAGCTAATTGGACAACCCCATAATATTGTGAGACATCCAGATATGCCTCGTATTGCTTTTAAAGGCTTGTGGGACGATATCCAATCTAAAGGCTTTTGGAATGGTATTGTTAAAAACCTTCGTAAAGATGGTGGATATTATTGGGTTGATGCAACCGCACTTAGAAAAGTACATAGTAATGGTGATGTGACCTATCTATCGATACGAAGAGTTCCAAGTAGACGTGTTGTAGAGTCTTGTGCCGTATTATATGGAGAATTAAAACATGCAGAATAACATTTTTTCTTCTAAATATATTGAAAAACTAGAATTTACTAACTTGACACTTTTTTTAGATAAAATACTAGCATGTTAATATATGCAAAACAACCAATTTATTATTTAATAAACAAATACCCAAAAAAGATTAAAACACTATATCTTGCAAAAGAGTTAGAAAAAAAAGAGTATTCCCGTCTTATGAAGATGGGTTTTGAAGTCAAACGGATTCCAAATGAAGCTGCACAAAAGATGTGTAAAAATGCTTCTCATCAAGGTTTTTTGGCTGAAGTGGATGATTATCACTTACAACCTTATGACTTTTTTTTAGAAAAAAAATTCATTTTAGTGCTCTCTGGACTCACAGATGTAGGCAATATCGGTGCAATTGTTAGAAGTGCCTATGCTTTAGGTGTAGATGCAATTATCGCTTGTGGAGTGAAGAGTTTACCACTTGAGCATATAGTAAGAACGAGTACTGGAGCTCTGTTTGATATGCCATTTGCTATTGAAAATAATATTCATGATGTTTTGAATGACTTGAAAATGGCTGGGTTTACCTCTTATGGTGCTGATATGAGTGGAATGGATATTCGTGAAACCCGTATTGATAAAAAGAGAATTTTAGTCATGGGAAGTGAGGGAGAAGGTCTGACTTCTCGTGTAGTTTCTAAGCTTGATTGTGCAGTAAGTATAAAAATGTCACATGCATTTGATTCACTTAATGTAAGTGCTGCTGCCGCAATTTTAATGGATAGGATGAGATAATGCTTGAAGAATTAAAAAAATTAAGAGATATAGGTGCTCAAAAAATATATGAAGACACACATATATCTCTAAAATATGTGCAGAGTATTATCCATGAGAGCTTTGAAGGTTTAACAAAAGTTCAGTTTATGGGATTTGTTTCTATTTTGGAAAGAGAATACTCCCAAAACTTGTCTGGATTAAGACAAAAAGGGATAGAGTTTTTTGATGAGGAAAGAGAAGAAAATAAGATAGATTCAACAGTTCTAAGAGTGACGGACAAAAAGAAAAATTTCACTTCTGTTTACATCGTTATTATTCTTTTGATTTTTGCAGCTGCAGTTTATTATAGTTTTGGATTAACACAAGAAAAATCGCTACACAAAAAAATTGATAATAGTGCTATAAATAGTGCTAAGAAGAAGATTGAAAAAAATATTGTGATTATTGATGAAAATAGTTCTTTAACCGAACCCTTAGTAACAGAACAAAATATAACTATATCTCAAGAGAGTAATCAGAGTGTTGTAGAAGTTATCACAAGTGAAATTGAAAAAATTGTACCAACAAAAGTAATAGCTGTGCAAAACGGTGAATCTTTAATAATTCATGCACGAGCACGACTATGGATAGGGTATATTAATAAAACAGACAATATTAGAAAACAGACAATTATCAAAGAAAATTTAAGTTTTGATGCATCTAAAGAGTGGCTTATATCTCTTGGACATGGGCATGTAAGTCTTGAGGTTAATGCGAAAACAACACGTTATAACCAAGGTAAAAATATGTTTTTTCATTATGAAAATGGAGAGTTAAAACAGTTAAGTAAAGATGAGTTTAGAAAGTTAAATAAAGGCCGTTTATGGTAAAAATATTTTTATCTTTATTACTCTTAATTACTTTTTCTTTTGCAGAGGATGATCTTGTAAATAGTGAAGACCTATTAGCTCAAAAAATAGAGAGTTTTCTAGGAACAAAAGAGTATAAAAATAAATTGAATTTTATCAATGTAATTTTTGAACCTAAGTCTTCGTATTACCAGAACGATAGAGTTGATGTTATTAAAGTAGTAAAAACTTTGAAAGATAATGGGCTTTTAAAACTGTTTTTTAAATCACCTAAAGAGATAAATCTTAATTTTCAAACAAGTGGTTCTCCTCTTTTCTTTGTAAAACTTATGGGTGATGCACTTCGAAATATTGGCTATTATCGTTATGTTACAACTGCATCTTCTTTGGATGCTGAGGCTTTTAGTTGGAGTGTTGCACTTAGTTCTGAATATGCAACAGACCCTATTATCCTACAAACTGAACTCAATAAAAGTGGTTGTACAATTATTGATATACAAAGAAATTCTGCAACAGATTGGACTTATGTTATTGATATGGCTGAAGGTCATTTAAATCTAGCCGAGTTAGAACAATCTAAAGAAATTAAGTTAAAACACTCTCTTTATGCTCATTGGCTTAATTGTTCTAAAGTAGAGAAAGTGAAAATTAGAAGTTCTCGTAGAAATAATTGGTATCCTTATATCGCTTATTATGATACATCTTTGCATCTTTTAAAAGTGATAAAAAAAGATGAAAAAAGATCAAAAATTGTACTTAATATCCCAAAACGTGCAAAATATATAAAAATTTCAGACCTCTATACACTTAAAAATGTAAAAGATGAGCTTGTAGTTACTTCTTATGGGCGAAGGTAAAAAGAGCTTTATTATCTTATTCTAAACATATTTAGCTAGAATAGCATTAATAATTTAGCTAGGACTATAAAATGTTTGATGAGATAAAATTTAACAGAGTTGAAAGACTTCCAAAGTATGTTTTTGCAGAAGTAAATGACATTAAAATGAAAGAACGTCGTGCAGGTAAAGACGTTATAGATTTTTCAATGGGGAATCCTGATGGTGATACCCCTAAGCATATTCGTGAGAAACTTGTTGAATCAGCCAAAAAAACAAGAACACATGGTTATTCTGTTTCAAAAGGAATTCCTAAACTTCTTAAAGCTATTGCTGATTGGTATGAGAGACGTTATGATTGTGTACTCGATCCTGAGACAGAGTGTGTGGCTACAATGGGAAGTAAAGAGGGTTATGCCCATCTTACTTATGCTATTACAAATCCGGGTGATGTTGCAGTTGTCCCAGATCCTACTTACCCTATTCATGAGTATTCTTTTATTTTAGCTGGTGGAAATGTTGTTAAGTTTGGTATAGAGTTTGATGAAGATTACAGAGTTGATGAAGATAAATTTTTTGAAAGTTTAGACAGAGTTTTTAAAGAGAGTTCTCCAAAGCCAAAATATGTTTTAGTAAACTTTCCACATAACCCTACAACGGCAACAGTAACACAAGAGTTTTATGTACGTTTAGTTGCAATGGCGAAAGAGAAAAGGTTTTACATTATTTCTGATATTGCTTATGGTGATATTACTTTTGGTGGGTATGTAACACCATCTATTATGAGTGTTCCCGGTGCTAAGGATGTAGCGGTTGAATCATTTACTTTAAGTAAATCATACAATATGGCAGGTTGGCGTGTAGGTTTCTTTGTTGGAAACAAAAAACTTATTGGAGCATTGCAAAAAATAAAATCATGGTTAGATTATGGTATGTTTACTCCAATTCAAGTAGCAGCTACAATCGCACTCAATGGTGATCAGCAGTGTGTGAGAGATATTACCGATAAATATGATCATCGTCAAGATGTTCTCATTGAAGCATTTGAGAGAGCTGGTTGGCATATTCGCAAAAATCAAGCAAGTATGTTTTCTTGGGCAAAAATTCCTGAATGTGCTGCACATTTAGGTTCATTAGAGTTCTCTAAAAGATTACTAACAGAAGCAGGTGTAGCCGTAGCTCCAGGTATCGGTTTTGGTGCTTATGGTGAGGGTTATGTTCGTATTGCCCTGATTGAAAATGATAACCGAATCCGTCAAGCAGCTAGAAATATAAAAGAGTTTTTAAAGCAGTTTGACTGTGAGAAGGAAAAGTAAGAAAATGATAAAAGTAGGAATAATCGGCGTAGGAACAGTAGGAACAAGTGTAGCACAGATTCTACATGATAATGCAGATGTTATTTCGGCACGTGCTGGTGTTGATATTGTTGTTAAAAGTGGTGTTGTTAAAAATCTCAATAAAGAGAGAGGTTTAGATATAACTCTTACAGATAATGTAGATGATATTTTAAACGATGATGAAATTGATGTAGTTGTAGAGCTTATGGGTGGAGTTGAAGAGCCATTTGAGGTTGTTAAACGTGCCTTGCATTCTGGAAAAGCTGTAGTTACTGCAAATAAAGCACTCTTAGCATATCATCGTTATGAACTCCAAGCAATAGCAAAAGATATTGCTTTTGAATATGAAGCGAGTGTTGCTGGTGGTATTCCGATTATTAATGCACTTCGTGATGGACTCTCTGCTAATCACATCGAGTCTATAATGGGTATCATGAATGGAACTTGTAACTACATGATGACAAAAATGACAAATGATGGTGTGGCTTATGATGCTATACTCAAAGAGTCGCAAGAACTAGGTTATGCAGAAGCTGATCCTAGCTTTGATGTAGGTGGCTTTGATGCCGCACACAAGCTTCTTATCTTAGCAAGTATCGCTTATGGAATTGATGCTAAACCTGAAGATATCTTGATTGAAGGGATAGAGAATATATCTCAAGATGATATAACATTTGCAAAAGAGTTTGGTTATGTAATTAAGCTTTTGGGAATTGCTAAAAAAGATAAAAATGAAGTAGAACTTCGTGTTCATGCTTGTTTAATCTCCAAAGATGAGATGATAGCAAAGATAGATGGTGTTATGAATGGTATCTCTGTTGTGGGTGATAAAGTTGGTGAAACTCTTTATTATGGGCCAGGAGCAGGTGGAGATGCAACGGCGAGTGCTGTTGTTGCAAATATAATTGACATTGCAAGAAGCGGAAAATCAGCTCCAATGTTAGGTTTTAATAGACCGTTAGAGGGAGATAAACTCACTCTCAAACCAACTGCAAATATTGAGTCAAAATACTACTTAAGAGTAAATGTTTCAGACAGAGCAGGTGTTCTTGCACGTATCACTAAAATCTTTGAAACACATAATATCTCAATTGAGACGATGTTACAACGTCCAAATATTAATCAAAGTGCAAATCTTCTTATCTCCACACATCTTGCCATAGAGAGTGATATTCAAGCTATGATAAATGAGATTGAAGCACTTGATTTTGTAAATGCTCGTCCTGTTATGATTAGGATAGTCTGAAGAAAAGATGAAAATCTTAATTACTGGAGCAAGTAGTGGCATTGGTGCTGAGCTTGCTCGTCAATATGCAAGTTTTGAGAATGAACTTGTGCTTCTCGCTCGTCGTGAGCAAAAACTCCAGATTCTACATGATAATTTAAAAGATAAGTGTAAAAATATTGAAATAATCGTAGTTGATGTGACTGATTTTAAATTTTTACAAGAAAAAATAAAAACTATGGGTGAAGTGGATATGGTAATTTTAAATGCTGGTGTCTCTCTCGGTCACGATAGTGATAAAATTCCTACAATAGATGAATTTAAAAATCTTTATGATGTAAATGTTTTATCAAACCATGCTATTTTAGAAGTTTTACTTCCAAAATTTAAAGCAAAAGGAAATGGTAAAATTGTTTTTATATCTTCTTTAGCATCACTTTTTTCTATGCCAAGTTCAAAAGTTTACTCTTCCTCAAAACGAGCCTTAAATGCCTATGCAGAGGGTGTTCGTTATAAATATAAAAAACATGGTATCAAAGTTTTAACAATTCTTCCCGGATTTATAAAAAGTGAATTGACAGATAAAAACAAATTTAATATGCCTTTTATTTTAGATACACAAGAGGGTGTGAGTAAAATTAAAAATGCGATTGAAAAAGATAAAGAGTTTTATGCTTTTCCCCTTAGATTCTACATGATAATTTATCTGTTGAACCTACTCCCAAGTTATTTTAAAGAAAAAATTGTTACTAATATACTCACATCATAGGAATTTTCTTCCTTAAATAGTGCTAAAAAGAGTAATGAAAGATATTTAATAAAGTTTTATTAAGTAAAATATTGAATAAATTGCTTTTGTGGTCAGGCACTTAAGAGTGGAGGAAGAAAGATGAATAAAATATTAATATCGCTATTTTCTGGAATGATGATACTGTTTTTAAGTGCTTGCAATGAGGGAAGTATTAGTCCAAAACAAGTAACAGGTACATTTTTAGATAGTGCAGTACAGGGTCTGAACTACACATGTAGTTCAGGTGTAAGTGGCATTACTGATGCATTGGGTGCTTACAAATGTAATGATGGGGATAATGTATCTTTTTTTATTGGAACAATGGCCTTAGCGACATTACGAGCTTCATCTACACCCTTTACCCCTTTTACAATATTTCCAAATAATTTTGAGGCTGCCATTAATCTTGGACAACTTTTACAAACATTAAATATCAATAACGATAGTGCCAATGGAATTAATTTAGATAGTAACCTGATAGAGAGTCTTAATGGTCAAATAATAAATTTTACATCATCGAATTTCGATACAAGTATGAGTAATATTCTTGGAAAGAGTTTAGTGAGTGAAGAGGATGCTTTAGAGCATTTAAACACAACTTTAGAAGGATTAGGCCTTCCTCGTGAGAGTATACCAGATGTAACCCCACCAGTGTTAAGTGCTTCAACACAAAGTTTTACTACAACAGTAGGAATGCCGATTACACTCTCAATAGTAAGTGCAATAGATAATAGAGATGCAAGTATAACTGTAGTCCAAACAGGAAGTGTGGATTTTAGCACAATAGGAAGATACACTCTAACATACACAGCTACAGATAGTGCAAACAATAGTGCAAGTATTACTAGAACTGTTATAGTTACATCCTATTTTCCTTCTAATAGTGCCCCTATTTTTTCTTCTGTAAGTAGTGTTAGTGTAAATGAAAATCAAACAGCAGCAATTACACTTCTTGCAACTGATACACAGAGTGTGACTTACTCCATAAGTGGTACAGATGGAGCAAGTTTTAATCTTGACCCTACATCGGGAGTAGTTACATTTAAAGTCGCACCAGATTTTGAAACTAAAAACTCTTATACTTTTACAGCCACGGCAAGTGATGGCTCTTTGAGTATAGATCAAAGCGTAACGATAAAAATTAAAAATGTTGTTGAAACTTTTTCTTTTGAAGATGAAAAGTTCAAAGTGATTCTCAAAACAGGACAAACCACTTCTTATGTAGCAAATGATGATGGAGCTTCCCAAAATGGAAAAGAAAGAAATTACATAGTCAATGTCAATGGAACAGTAATGGACAATGCTACAGGGCTTCTTTGGCAAAAAGAGGATAATAATAACCTGTATAATATGGTAGATGCAGATACATATTGTAGTAATTTAGTCATAAAAGATTGGACTTCATTTCCAGAAACATCACTAGATTCATGGAGATTACCAACTTTAGAGGAGTTGATGTCACTGACAGATAAAGGAAGATTCAATCCGGCAATAAATCCTATCTTTACTAATACTCATAGCTCTAACTATTGGTCATCTAGTGCGGTTGCTTATGATACTTCCGGTGCTTGGAGTGTTGACTTCAACAATGGCAATGGTTTCTGGGATTATAAGGCTCATACTCTTTTTGTACGTTGTGTAATTAGCTATGATTTAATAAAAAAGGAGTTTTAAATGAAAATATTTCTTTTGATTATGATAGGAATTAGTTTTTTGCAAGCTGAATTTATACGAACAGATATAAATGCTACAGCTGGTGTAGTGCTAGATACGACAACAAACTTAATGTGGCAAGATGATAATGAGGCTAAAAGCATAACTCAAACTTGGAGCAATGCTATAAGCTATTGCGAAAATAAAACTTTAGGCGGGTACGATGACTGGAGGTTAGCTAATTTTAATGAGCTTTATATGTTAGCAGATAGAAGTCAATATCAGCCAGCTTTAAGTTCAGTTTTTCAAAATCTAGATAATGTTACCTATTGGACATCTACCACATATGCTGGTGATACTTCCTATGCATGGGGTGTTTACTTCTATGATGGTGATGATGGCTGGCATGATAAGACGGATACTTTTTATGTGCGTTGTGTACGTTAGATGAGATAATTTAAATTATTTGATGTTCTTTCTTATGCTTTTCCCCTTAGATTTTATTTAATCATTTCAACTTTAAACCTATTACCCAATTTTTTAAGAGAGAAAATTGTAAACTTCATTAACTAAAAGTTCGGAGTTATTTTGATGGAAAATATAGAAACAATAGATAGTGTCTGTGCATACTGTGGTGTGGGCTGCGATATTGCTGCTCATGTAGACACTAAAGAGAATAAAATTAAAAAGATTTTTGCTCATCCTGATGGTGTTGTTTCTCAAGGAAAACTTTGTGTAAAAGGAAAGTATGGTTTTGATTTTGTAGATGCAGAAGATAGACTTCGTATTCCTCGTGTACGAAAAAGTTTTTTAGATAAAAATCCGCATATTAAAGAAGTCATTGCTGGTAGTTTGAGTGAACTTGATGATACTTGGTATGAGAGCGATTTAGAGAGTGTCACAACAGCCGCGGCCATGAAACTCAAAGACATCCAAGCCAAATATGGTGAAAAGTCTGTTTGTTCTTTGGGAGGGGCTAGAAGCTCTTGTGAGGGTGCTTACCTTTTTCAAAAGTTTACTCGTCATACTCTTAACTCTCCTCATGTAGATAACTGTGCTCGTGTATGTCACTCTCCATCTCTTAAGGGTATGAGAATGACAATTGGTGAGGGAGCTGCTACAAACCCTTACAATGACATTTATAATGCTGAATTTATGATTGTTATTGGTTCAAATACAACAGAAGCTCATCCTATTATTGCCAACCGTATTTTAGATGTAGCTAGAGAACATGATAATTTAGCTACTTTTGATGTCAGAGAGATAAAACTACATAGATTTTCAAAGTATAAAGTTATTATGCCTCATGAAGCAAACTTACTTGTCTTAAATATGCTTGCTTATGTGATTATAGATGAAGAGCTGTATCATGATGATTTTATTGCTGATAGAACGAAAGGTTTCTTAGAGTTTAAAGCTCAAATTTTAGACGACCCTTATGCAAATCCTAACTATTTTAAAGAGATAGAGGGGTATGAATATTTAGCTAAGATGATTCCAAAAGTGGCTCGTGAATATGCACTTAAAAAATCAATGATTTTTTGGGGACTTGGTATTACTGAACATACAGATGGTTCTTATGCTGTTATGGCAATTACTCACTTAGCACTAATGACAGGTAATGTTGGTAAACCAGGAGCTGGCCTTATGCCTCTTCGTGGACAAACTAATGTGCAAGGTGTTTGTGATATGGGAATGCTTCCCTATTATGCACCTGATTATCAAGAACCAAAAGAAGTGGGTTTAATGACTCCTCAGCTTGTAGATGGAATGCTTGAGGGAACTATAAAAGCGGTACTTAATGTTGGTGAAGATTTAACGCATATTCATCCAAATATCAACAAAATTACAAAAGCATTTGAAAATTTAGAGCTTATTTTTGTGCAAGAGTTGTTTATGACAGATATTGCACAGCGAGCAGATATTGTTGTTGGTGTTAAGTCTATATATGAGAAAACAGGTGTTTATGTAAATGCTATGCGACGTCTGCACCTCTCTCAACCTTTAGTTAAATCTGACTTACCTGATGATTGGGAAGTGCTACAACTTCTTGATAATAAAATGGGTGGAAATGCAAATTATGAGAGTTCAAAAGATGTATGGGATGAAGTAAGAGAAGTAGCTTATAGACGTTTTAGTGGAGCTTCTTATATTCGTCTTGAAAAACATAGAAAACGTGGACTGCAATGGCCAGTTCATACGGAAGATACACCAATCCTACATCAGTTAGATTTTAGAACAGAAGATGGACTCGGTGCTTTTTACTACAAACAGTATAAACTCCGTGGAATGATAGAAGAGATTACCCAAAAAAGGCTCAAAGGCTACCATTTGACAACTGGACGTGCCTTGGCTCACTATAATAATTCAGCACAAACAAAATATACAGAGAGTCTGAATAAACGTTATACAGAAGATATTTTACTTGTAAATGAAGGTGATGCAGCTGATTTTACAACTGAAAAGGTTATTTTAAAAACAGAGTATGGAGAAACAAATCCTCTTACTATTAAGTTTACAGATAAAGTACAACCAAAAACTCTCTACACAACTTTTCACTATGCTGAGTCAAAACTTAATGCAATTTTTGGTGATAAAAGTGATGAGCTAATTATGACAGCAGCTTTTAAATCGCTTGAGGTTGAAGTGATAAATTGTTAAATGAGTAGAGTAAAAGGAAATATTGCAGAGGATAAAGCAGTTGATTTTCTAGTTGAAAATGGCTACATGATAATTGAGAGAAATTTTTATTCTCGTTTTGGTGAAATTGATATTATTGCTATAAAAAATAGTGTTTTACACTTTATAGAAGTAAAAAGTGCTTTAAATTATGAACTTGCCGTGCAAAATATTACACCTAGAAAGATATCAAGGCTTATTAAAACAGGGGCTGTTTATATGAAAAAGAATGCTCTTGATGTAAATTTTATGTTTGATGGAGTAATTGTAACACCATCTCAAGTGGAAGTCATAGAAAATATTACTTTATAGAGCCACTTGCAAATTCAATCACTAAAAGTAGCTAATATTTCTTATAGCCA
>ERZ890953.1028-NODE-1028-length-14706-cov-5.829704_pt1 | contig 14706 bp, 17 predicted proteins | sample MGYA00521264_ERZ890953 | MGnify/ENA primary metagenome ERZ890953 (study PRJEB32303, sample SAMEA104408629) | aquatic metagenome | biome: Brackish water; feature: Chemocline; material: water | place: Baltic Sea | collected 2014-10-26T21:54:00 | depth 200 m ...
ACCAAGATCAAAGGTAAAAGCTAAACCAAGATCAAAGGTAAAAGCTAAACCAAGATCAAAGGTAAAAGCTAAACCAAGAAGAAATAAATGATTACACTAACCAATCATAAAAAAATAAATTCCAAAATTTAGTAAGACAGTATAAAACATAATATCAAACTTGAAAATTACAACTTTGCTAATATGTACAGTAATCAACTATAGAATGTGGGATTTACTAAAATTTGTCCAATATGTAAACAGACCTATTTGTCACTTGTTACATACATGTCCCATATCAAAAACAACCACAGTAAAGAATCTCCAGAATTATTTGTAAAAGAAAGTGGCGAATTAAAATGGACATTTAGAAGTGATGACTAATGGTAATGATGTCTGAAAATAAATTTTTAAATCAATCAAAATCATTTCAAAGTGGATTGTTACCAAGAATTGATTCAATAAAGCAAATTAGGCAAAAAATGGGGATTACTCAAAAAAAACTTGGCACCATGACAGGGGTTAGTACCTCAATGATCAATCAAATTGAATCAGGCAGAAGTCAACCAAGTTATAATACAGCTAAAAAAATCTTTGAAAGTCTTGGAAAACTAGAAGGGGAGTCATCTTCTCACACAGCAGGGGATTTCTGTAGTAAGGATATTGCAAAGCTAAAACCAACAAATACACTTCATGATGCAATTAAAAAAATGCATGAATTATCAATTAGTCAAATCCCTGTTTTTAATAATTCAGAAGTGGTAGGATTAATTTCAGAAGAGGGAATTGTAAAACATCTAGCTGATTCAGGTCAAACAGATTTGAAAAAAGCAACACTTGCAGACACTATGGATTCAGTTCCACCAATAGTAGATTATGACACCCCTGCAAATGTTTTAGTTCCTTTGATAAGATATTCCAAATGCATTCTAGTTTCTAAAAAATCAAAAATTATGGGAATCATAACAGCTTCTGATACTTTGAAAATGATGGGATGAGTAGATCACACCAGAATCATAGTAACAATTAACCAACTAATTGCCAAAAATCATGTTATAATCAAAATATATGAAAACTCCAATACGCTTATCTTTAAAATTTTTGTAGAGACATCATGACAAGTTTTGATGATGGTAAGAAATCAGCCATGGTATTTCTTAGTGACTTGAAAGATGATAAAATGATTTGTTGGAATCGAGTATCATTAGAGGAAGAGGAATTTTATGCTAATTTTCTTGATTTTCAAAAAGACTTTGAATCAGTTTTTACAAAAATAAAGTTAGAGAGTAAAAATACAACAGATAAAGAAAAAATAAGACAAAATACAGTTTTTATGATTTATGTAAGATACAATTATGTCATATCTCATCTTGAAATTATTAACAAACTTTTAAAATTAATGATATGTAAAAAACCTAAACTAGAATACAAAAAACAAACTACATTGCCTCAACTGATTAGTATGATTTGTGATAGTCTTGGGCATAGTGAAAATTGGAGTGAAAGGACTAAAGAAACATTCCACCCTAAATTTAAAAATGCAATATCACATCATGCTTTTCTAATAACCGAAGACGGAATAACAATTTATCCAGATGATATTAAAAAGAAAGAAACATACGATATTTTTGCATTGCAAGAACTTAATGCACATGTGCAAGGATTATTTTCAGGATTTGTAGAATTTGCAAATGATGAAAAAACAGAACATGGCATGTAGATCCTAAACATCAACAAGATAAGTCAAATATTATTTAATAATCACAGTTCTGATTTTGGACATAAAATTAAGGGGATTAGGGAAAGAGGTATTAAAATAAAAAAGATATTTGAAAAGAATCAAGTTTAAAATTAATTAAACGAAACTAACTTACATCTACTTTTTGTTCTTTGGTAAACATTCTTTACAATATACTGGTCTGCCCTCTTTTGGTTCAAAAGGAACTTCGGAAGATTTTCCGCAGTCTGAGCAAGTACATGGGTACATTTTTCTGTCTTCTGACATAATTCACATGAGTTTTGGCTCTATAATAACAAGCGTATTCAATTAGATCGGTACTGTTTAGTTAGATTCTTTTTTAGGATGAGAGCAAAGTTCGGCCAATACACCATGTAATGATTTTGGATGAATGAAAGTAACTTTAGTTCCAGCAGAACCAGGTCTAATTTTTCCTAAAAATTGTATTCCGCAACCCTCCATTCGTTCAACTTCACCTTCAATATTGTCAGTATCTAATGCCATGTGATGTAATCCTTGTCCTTTTTTATCAAGGAATTTTTTAATTGGACTTTCATCATTTGTTGGCTGCATTAATTCTATACGAGCATTTTCTAAATGCAGTATTGCAATTTTAACACCTTCAGATTCTACTGTTTCAAATTCTACATCATTAACACCTAATGCCTGTTGATAAATTTTAGCAGATTCTTCAACATCATCTACTGCAATTGCAATGTGATCAATTTTCATCTAATAGACCTCAGCAATTTACAATATTAATTGATTTATTTTATTTGAAATTATAAAAAATAATTACAATTTTATTTCATGACTAGATCATTACACGGGTTTTATTAAGGGTGGAATAATATCATTACCCAACATGAATGAATTAAAGGTGAAAAAAGATTTTACAGATATTTACACACAAGATTCACCATACGAATATCTAAAGGAAATGGATAGATTAGGATATTCTATATCAGATTCTACAAAACCGTTGTACAACGCCATCATAGATGAACTTGAAAATACTTTATCTAGACCAATTAATATTTTAGATTTAGGAAGTTCATATGGTATCAATTCATCATTAATGAAATATGATTTAACAATGTCAGAATTAAATGATTTCTTTTTAAGCAAACCAGAACCTACAAAAAAAGAAACTAAACTATTCTATAAGAAATGCACAAGTAACAATAACCTAAATTTCTATCAAATAGATATTTCAAAAGAAGCTCTAAAATTCTCCGAAGAGATGGATTTGTGTGAAAGAGGTATGAATGTAGATCTTGAAGCTGAAAAATTAAATTTGTTGGGATCATTTCCAAAAATAGATCTAGTGATTGCAACTGGTTGTATTGGTTATATTGGGTACAAGGCATTTGCAAATATATTAAAAGTAATTAAAAACAGACAAGACAATTCAATCAAATCTAAAAAAGAGTATACCGCACCAATCTTTGCATTCTCTGTTCTTAGAATGTTCGATATGGATGACATTGAAGAAGTATTTGAGACATATGATTACTACCTTGTAAAAAGTGATATAAAACCAATAATTCAAAGAGGTTTTTCTGATTCTAAAGAAAAAGAACAGACTATTTCGTTATTACATGAGATGGGAATTGACACTAAAAAATATGAAGATGATTGTAATTTCTATGCCAATTTTTATATTGCAAAATCTAAAAAATAGTCGATAATAAAATTTTAAAAATTTCTGAGAAAAAATAAATCCTTCATCTATTTTGAGATTTTAACATCCGTCTTTATCAACAGTCATATCCCAATTCTCTAGATCGGTCATAACATTTCTTTGCCTCATCATGGTTACCAAGTGAGTTTAGTGAATTACCTTTGTTATTCCATGCATCTGCATCACTAGGATCAATTTTGATTGCTTGGTCATAGGATGTTATCGCTTCATCGTATTTGCCAAGTGAGTTTAGTGAATTACCTTTGTTATTCCATGCATCTGCATCACTAGGATCAATTTTGATTGCTTGGTCATAGGATGTTATCGCTTCATCGTATTTGCCAAGAAAATACAATGCAAGACCTTTGTTATTCCATACAACTGGATTATTAGGATCAATTTTGAGGGATTGGTCGTAGCACGTGATTGCTTCATCGTATTTGCCAAGAAAATACAGTGCACCACCTTTGTTACGCCATCCCCATGCATCATTAGAATCAAACCCGCCTCCTCTTTGTGCCCCTTGAAAAATATCGGCATTAGAATATCGGCCATTAACACCAGCATGACCATATTGATCATAAACCTGTTTTTTGTCAGGGTTTGAAATAACTGCATATGCTTCAGAAATTTCTTTAAAATGTTCTTCAGCATCAGAATATTGGTTACGGTCAGGATGGAATTTTAATGCTAATTTTCTATACTGCTGTTTGACTTCATAATCAGAAGATGTTTTTGTGACACCTAAAACATCATAATAATCGCGTTTTGCAGACATGAATCATACGTTGATCATAATTATTGTATAAATGATTGAATTAGAAATTTAGATAGTTTTTGAGATTTATAAAAAACCAAAGACAAGTAAATTTCCAGAAGTAATCAAATTTCTAACAACATTGGAGTTTAAAAATAATGTTCAAATATACAATTAAAATAATTTCATGAAAGATCTAACTAAAAGACCTCTTTTGGACGATACTCACCAAACACTTCTCGTAAAGTATTACTAATCTCACCAGTTGTAGCAAATGCTTTAGCTGCTGTTACAATGTAAGGCATAAGATTTTCTTTAGTATCAGCTGCACTTTGCATTGCAGATAATGCTTTTTCTAATTTTTTAGAGTCTCTTTCTGCACGTAATTTTTTAAGTGCTTTCTTTTGTTGAATTTCAATTCTACCATCAACTCTTAGTAATTCTGGTTGGTCTTCATCTTCAGCGTATTTGTTTACACCAACAATAACTCGTTCACCATCATCAGTTTCTTTTTTGAGACGATATGCATTTGCTCTAATTTCAGATTGGAAGAAGCCTTTTTCAATTGCTTTAACAGAACCGCCCATTTTTTGGATTTTTTTGAGATATTTCCACACATCAGCCTCGATTTGGTCAGATAGTTCCTCAAGATAGTACGAGCCTGCAAGAGGATCAGCAGTCTTTGTAATACCACTCTCATGGGCTACAATTTGCTGAGTTCTAAGTGCAATTTTTGCAGATTCTTCTGTTGGAAGTGCAAGGGCTTCATCTCTAGAATTAGTGTGTAATGATTGCGTGCCGCCAGCAACTGCAGCCATTGTCTGTATTGCAACACGAATAATGTTGTTGTTTGGCTGTTGTGCAGTTAATGATTCACCACTAGTTTGAGTATGGAATTTCAATTGTAATGAACGAGGATTTTTTGCATGGAACATTTCTTTGAGAATTTTTGCATAAACTTTTCTAGCAACCCTAAACTTTGCAACTTCTTCAAAAAATTCTATAGTACAACAAAAGAAAAATGACAAACGAGGTGCAAAGTCATCAATTTTTAATCCCTTATCGATACAAGTTTGAATGTATGCAATGGCATTAGCCAAAGTAAATGCAACTTCTTGTGTTGCAGTGCAACCAGCTTCTCTCATGTGATAACCTGAAATAGATACAGGATACCAAGAAGGAACTTTTTCTGCACAGTATTCTATCATGTCACCAATTAATCGCATAGATGGTTGTGGAGGATAGATGTAGGTATTTCTTGCAATGTATTCTTTGAGAATATCATTTTGAGTTGTTCCACGAAGTTCATGACTTTTGAAACCTTGGGCTTCCCCAACTGCAATGTAATATGCCAATAATGTAGATGCTGTAGAATTAATTGTCATTGAAGAGCTAACTTTACCTAATGGAATTCCATCAAATGCAGTCATCATATCTTTGATGGAGGTAATAGATACACCAACTTTTCCAACTTCACCTTCAGCTGGTGTAGAATCAGAATCATATCCTATCTGTGTTGGCAAGTCAAATGCCATACTGAGACCAGTTTGACCTTTATCAAGCATGAATTTGAATCGCTCATTAGTTAATTTTGCATCGCCAAATCCAGAATATTGCCTCATAGTCCAAAATCTTTCACGGAACATTCCAGGATGGATTCCTCTAGTGAAAGGAAATGTTCCTGCATCTTCAATAGGTCTCTTTTTTGAAGATTTTTGATAAATTCGTTTTACGAGATATGAAGAATCAGTGAAAATTTTCTTTTCAGGCATTTTGGATTTTGTAGATTTTTTTGCAGCCATATAATCACTTTATCAAAGATTTCGTAATTTTCTCAGCAGCTAAGAAAGGATCAATATCTTTAGATTGTAATTTTTTAAGGTATTTTGAAAACATTTTATCAGAAACTAGCATATCATCAATCTTTTCTTTGATGTTGTTTAAAACAATATCTCTTAGTTCGATTTCAAGTCGTTCTCTGTCCTTTACATCCTTGAATTTCTGTTTAGATTTCATCATATCCTTCAGTGTTTTAGCAAATACTGTAATACCTGAATTCTTTTTCACAGATGTCTTGAGAATTACAGGGTTTCTTTCAGAATCTCCAATGAAATCACGAACAGCATCAAATAATTGATTTGATCCACTAAGGTCACTTTTGTTAACAAGGTAAATATCTCCAATCTCAGTTAAACCAGCTTTGATGGTTTGAATACTATCCCCAGTGTTTGGATTGAAAACAACAACTATGATATCAGCAATATTTGAAATTTCTACTTCAGTTTGTCCAGCTCCAACACTTTCAATAATTATTGGATTAAATCCAGCATACTCTAAAACACGAATACTATTACGTAATGAACGAGAAACTGCACCAGTTGCACCCCTAGATGCAATACTTCGAATATATGTTCCAGAATCAGTTGATTCACTCATCCTAACTCTATCACCTAAAATAGCACCACCAGTAACGTGGCTAGTAGGATCAACTGCCAACACAGCAGGTTTTGTACCCAATTTCTTCATAGCCATTGCAGTCTTGTTAATCAAAGAACTTTTGCCTGCTCCTGCAGGACCAGTAATTCCAATAATTATAGAATTTCCACTAGACTTGAAAATTTTTTTTAATAATTTTTTTGATTCTGTTTGATCATTTTCAACAATACTAATTGCTTTTGCAATTGCTCCACGCTTTCCTTTTTTTAAATCAGCAATTAAATCCAAGATACTACAAGTTTTCAGAGGTGCAATAAAACTTTGTGTGATATTATTTATTTAATAGATAATAAGCGTAAATTAACTCAACGATGTTTTTGAAAAACAGGTAATCATCTTAGAGTTAACGGATATTTTATCAATAATTAGATTAATCGATCTAATTTGATTTAAGAAATCTAAAGGCTCTTTTGAGTTTGCTCTCTTTGTCTGAGAAATTGACAGAACCTCCAACGTCTGTCTCAGGGTTTTCAGACATTTTGATAAATTCATCATAGTTTTTTGGAGATATTTCTCTATCCATAACCACCGTAGATTTTGGAGTCAAATAGGTCAATCTTTGATTAACTGTATCTTCAATAAAATCAGTTACGGCATACCCTAAACTAGACAAATACACCACATCCACTTTGACATCTTTATATTCTCTATGTAGTAGTTGACAAAGTTCATTTAGATACATTGGATTTTTTTCTAAAATTGCTTTATTGTTGTATAATGTTTCAATTATTTTGAATAAATTAACTCCGATAATTTTAGGATGATTGCCAGTCAATGATTAATGCTTGAAAATGCTTCTATTATACCGATTTATTAAAAAAGAGCAGATGCATGTACGATTTCTTGAGTGAAGATTGGATTTCAGACGTTTTTTAGAGTCATCTTTTTTATTTTAATTCCTTCAGACAGTATAGAATTTACAATTTGAGATAAGGATATGTTCTCATTGGTGTTTTTGATTAGAGTAGATTGAATTAATCTAAGACTAGAGTATACATCTTGATCCACGTTTATACTTAATTGAGTATATTTTATGTCACTTTTTCGGGTTGTCTCTGCGAAATAATATGAATCACATTTCTTTGAACAAAAAATTGCATTTTTTGCATTGAAATTTTTTCCACAGTATTTACATTTCATAATATTAGATACATATACTTGGCTAACGTCACATAAATTCATTTTCACATATTCAATGTTCAAATCAGCATGGGCTCAAACCATTCTTGTAAATAATTTGTGATTTAATAGAATCTCACACCCAATCTATGGTCTGGAATAGATTACAGATGGAAGGGGTTGGTCAAGTGTATGAATTTCAGTTTTTAGTTGAATGTGACCAAATTCTAAATGATCAATTTCTAAAACTATCGGATGAATTGCCCAACCATATTTTGGTTCGTTGGAGAATGGAACAATTTCAATAAATTCTGAATCAGAAAATGTTTTTTGAAAGGATTCATCCATGCCAAGAATTTCCATTACAACATGTGTTGTTTTTTGAGATTTATCAAAAAATGAAATTTCAACGTGGCCAGTATCATAGTAAACAGCATCTACTTGAAATGTTTGGCGCAATGCATCCTTATCATCAGACGCACCTCCAGTTAAAAGCACAATTGCCAATACAGTAAAAACTCCAAGAAAAATTGGAGGACCTAGTTTTTTAGCCATCTTTGAACTCTTTTCTCATACGTCTAAGGAATTTTGAGTGTATTCGTATTCTTTCAAGAGTTTGTGATTGTGTTCTTTCAGTTCCAGGAGTAGAGTTTTTCTTAAAGAATGCTTTAATTTCAGATTCCATGGAATCATCTGCAATCAATGCAATACTTGCAACAATTCTATTAAACAACGGGTTACCATAACCTACTTTTTTGCCCATTTTGACCCAGTTTTTCTTTAACCATGGCCAGAGAATCTTTTTTCCGTATGGATTGGCAGCAATTCGCATTATCGGTAATTGCATATTTTGAGAGCGAACTTCAGATGTCTGAGAAAATTGCAATGTTTTGAGTAGTAATTTTTCATCACGGAAATAACACAATGCACCTAAGAATCGTAATTTTTCCTCCATAGTTTTTGCATTCTTGTATAGTGTTACAAATTGAGAATGTGTTTTTGAATTTCCAGTCCATGCAACTAGTGAAAATACAGGTTCACGAATATCAGGGTGTAAAGTTGAAGGATTTTTCAAAAATGCTTTAAATTTTAAATTTGCTTTTTCTAAAATTGACTCATCGCCGAGTTTTCCTAATGCAAAAATAGAGAATCCTCGTAAAAATGCATCAGTGTGTCTATCTGATTTTTGTTTTTCCCATCCAAGATTAGATAAAATTTTTCTAAAATAATTAATTGTATATTCATGAATCTCATCAGAAAAATCTTCAAAAAATGTCAGCAATGATAAAAAGTTGAGATTGTTTGCGACATTTGTTTGTGGAAGATATGAATCCTCATCAAAGTATGCATCAGAAAAGTCTAGATAATTTCTAATGTCTTCTTTTCCTGCAACACACAATGCAAACAAGTCATTTTGAATTGCCCACCTATCTACATGTGGGATTTGTTTTTGGTCAACTAACATTTTAAGATCAAGTAAAATTCCATCATCATATTTTACACGGTAAAATCCAGTTCTGCCAAGGTTTGCAACAAATCCAGGACCAGATGGAGCCTTAACAGTAGTAGATTTTTTTGTTAGCAGTATTGTTTTGGTTTCTTTTCCCAGACCATAGGTGATTGGAATGTTCCACAATCCCTTCTGAGTTTTCGGAGTAGACTCCATTAGGAATCGGCTTTGTTTTAGTAATAGTGAATTATTGTTTTGTGTAATCTCCACTTGAGGAAATCCAGGCTGTTTTAGCCACGAATTAACCATATCACTGACGGGCATTTTTGATGCTTTACCAATTGCATCCCACAAATCCTGTCCTTGGGCATTAGCATACTTGAAGGATGAGAGGTATTTTTTTAGACCTGCTCTAAAATTAGTCTCTCCAACATAATTCTCAAGCATTCTCAAAACACATCCGCCTTTATCATATGATATAACATCAAAGATTTCCCTGATTTCTGCAGGAGAATTTACTTTAACATCAATAGGATGAGTAGTTTTGAGGGCATCTAATCCCATTGCGCCATTCATTGCATCCTCAATGAATTGGTCCCAAAGATTCCATTCAGGGTAAAATTTGTCAACAAACTTTGTTGCCATAAATGTTGCAAAACTTTCATTGAGCCACAAATCATTCCACCATTTCATAGTGACTAAATTTCCAAACCACATGTGAGCAATCTCATGTGAAATAACTTCAGCAATGAATTGCTTAGTTCTAGTGGAGGATGTTTTAGGATCATATAGCAATATAGTTTCTCTAAATGTAATTGCACCCCAGTTCTCCATTGCTCCTGCTGCAAAATCAGGAACTGCAATCAAGTCCAATTTAGGTAATGGGTATTTTATTCCAAAATATTTTTCATAAGAAACAAGAAGTTTCTTCCCTAAGTCTAATGAGAATCGTCCTTTTGATTTATTGCCCTTTGTAGTAATAACTCTAATCTGAATTTTTCCAACCTTACCTGTAAGATATTCAAATTCTCCAACTCCAAGATATATCAAATATGTAGAAACAACTGGAGTTTTTGAAAAATTGTATACAGTTTTACTTTTAATTTTTTTCTTTGATTTAATAGGCATGTTAGAAATGGCAGTAAATTTGTTATCGGCAATTATTGAAATATCAAATGTTGCCTTAGCCTCAGGCTCATCCCAGCAGGGAAATGCACGTCTAGCATCAGCTGCTTCAAATTGAGTTGTAGCAAGATATTTGGTTTTTCCATTTTGAGTATACTGGCTACGATAAAATCCCAGTAATCTATCATTTAGAATTCCTTGAAATTTCAAATCAATAGTAATTTCACCCTTAACTTTTTCAAATAATTTAATTTCTAATTCTTCTTTTTTCTCATTGATTTTAGGAGAAGATTTGATGATGTTCCCTTTTGATGTTACTTGACAAAATATGATTTTTAATTCAGCACAATGCATTGTGATTGAATTTGTTAGTTTTTTACAATCAGCAGTGATAGATTCAATTCCATTAAATGTAAATTTTTTTAGATCCGGTTCAAATGTAAGATTGTAATTAATCGGATTTACATCCATATTTCTGATATTTTGGTTGCACTTTAAGTAGATTTTCTATTTTATATCATGTCCATGGATCAGATTTTTCATCCCATGTAATTGCACTAAACCCATTTTCAGTTAAAGTATCACTGTTTTTAATTGCAATTAAGAGACACTCATCAGAACAATGAGTCATGTCTGAATTCTTCATGAATTTTTCACAATTTTTACAATACTGTCCCATATCTCAAATAAATAATGCTGAATTTTGCATCAATATATCCTCAATTAAAGTCACTAAAACAAATTATTTTAAAATAAAATACGATTATCAAATTTGAGAACAAGTTTCCAGTTAGGAAAAAATCATCTTTATATTTAATCTAATTTTGATATGTGTGTAATTGGACTCTACAATAAAACGACAGCAACATCCTTCAAAAAAAGAAAAAACACGCAGTATAACTTATCGTCTACCTGTAAAACTAGTTGAAGAAATTGAGACAGAGGCCATGAATCACAATATTTCTCACAATGTAATGGCAAGGCAAATTTTAGAGAAATATATTCAATGGGACAGATTTGCATCAAAAATTGGAATGATTCCTGTCCCTAAGAAACTCCTAGACTCACTAGGATTAGAAATGACTGCAGGGGAAATTAATGAAATTATTAATGTCATCAAGCCAGTAATTAAAGATACCGTATTATTCATCAAAGGGAAATATGATTTGAAAAGATGTATTGAGACATTAGAGGACTATATGCGAGCATCTGGAATGAAATCAGACCACAGAATAGAAGGAGAATTGCATCATTTTATCATTCAACATGAATTAGGAAGTAACTGGTCAATGTTCACAGAACAGTTACTACAAGAGATATTCAAAGAATTTTTGCCAGATTCAAAAATGAAATGTCAAACTACTGAATCTACAGTCATTGCAACAATTGCATTAGGCAGTGATTTCAGTGAACACAACTATTAGAAATGATAGATTAGATGTTGTTAAAAACCACATCTACATCAATTTTGCCATCATGAAAACTGGTGTTAACTTCTTTGATTTTACTTTTGTACAAAAATAATCTCTTTCCCTCTTCAGTGATTACTCCAGAAGTTCGAATCATTTTTGAATCGTGTAATTGTTGAATTCTCCTATACACAGTACTTAGTGGGATAATTTTCTCTCTTGATACTTCAATTGCAGATTTTGGAGTATCCATTATGGCCTCTAAAATAGATCTACAGTATTTATCAGAAAGAATTTCTAAAAAACATTCTTTTCTTTCAGGTTCTTCAATTTTTAGTTGATTTAAGACTTGCATGTTGTTATTAGGTGATTTTAGAATATAATCACTAAGTATGCACACATGTGCATTGCAAGACAAACAGGAATTCTATTTTACAGGATGATCTGCTTTTAATCCCTTGTAACGATTTCTTATTGTAACTTCAGTGACTCCGGCAGCTTCTGCAAGATCTCGCTGTGTAATTGATACACCGTTCTTAACACATGATAGGTAGAGTGCAGTTGCTGCAAGCCCCATAGGATCTTTTCCTGCAGATTCTTTACGTTCTTGTGCCTCTTTGAGCACTTTAACGGCATATCGTTTTGTTTTTTCAGATATCTCAAGTTTACTTGAAATTCTTGCAATACATTGTATTGAATCCACTACAGGCATTTTTAGTTCTAATTCATGGTGTAATAATCTGTAACATCTTGCAATATCTTTTCGTTTAACATTTGCAGCATCTGAAACATCTTTTAGAGTTCTTGGGGTTTCAGTATCTCTACACGCTGCATAAAGAGATGCAGCAATCATTGCAGAGATAGATCTTCCACGAACTAATTTCTTCTCCAATGCTTTTCTGTAAATGTATGCTGCTTTTTCCAAAACATTAGCAGGAACTGAAACTTTATCTTTTAATTTATTTAAATCACTTAGAGCTTGTCTCAAATTTCTATCAACAGGTGCATGAACTTGACTTCTACTATCCCAAGTTCTTAATCTTTCAATAGTACTTTTCATAGATGTAGAAAGTGGTTTTCCAGATGCATCTTTGTTTAGAGGATTAATTACAGTAGATAGTCCCATGTCATGTATCATAAGAGATGAAGGAGCACCAGTTCTTGCAGGATCTGCACCACCATCTTTTTGGAATGATCTCCATTCAGGACCAGACTCTTGAGATTTTCCATCAATTACATATCCACATTTTCCACAAAACTGTTCGCCTGTAACTTCGTCAGATAGAATAGAGTTCTTTCCACAACGTGCACAAGATGGAGTTTCCATTTAGAAAGCCATCCTATTTTTTTGAAAATTCATAATTAAAACATTAGAAATGCAGGAATATTCTGACATGATTTAGAAGTTAATATCAGGTATATGAAGGATGAGTATGTTCATAGAAATACAATACAATCTTTTTCCACTACATGACAACAGTGATTTCAGGAGTTGAATTACCCCCATAACCAGGATCAATAGTTTGTTTAGGATTTAGGCTAGTATCATGATGGCATTTCTTGTTACAAACAGGACAGAATTTTCTATCAAGTACAATGCATTGACAAATATGATTTTTCACATATGCTTGTGCTGCTTGGTTCCATTCTCCAGTCCCATTACAATAAACACATGTGTTTGTAGATGAGCCTCTGCCTTTACAAAAATCGCAAACATCTTCAGTCATATCTTACCGTCACTGTTAATGGCTGAATCAATATATTTGAAGAGGTAAACAGATGAAAATCAAATAAACCTTTTAAAATATCAAAAAATACAACTATCATTATGAAGCAAAAAGTAGCATCACGAAGTATCAAAATTTTAGTTGCCAAATTAGGACTTGATGGCCATGATAGAGGAGCTCTTGTATTATGTAGAGCATTTAGAGATGCAGGAATGGAGGTAATCTATTCAGGACTTTTTGCCACTCCAGATAGAATTGCACAAATTGTAGAAGATGAAGATGTTGATGTAGTTGCAATGAGTTTGTTAAATGGAGCACATGGGACACTTTTCCCAAGAGTGGTCAAGACACTAAAAAAGAAAGGAATCAAGGATGTTTTGATAGTAGGGGGCGGAGTAATTCCAGATATTGATCATGATGAACTGATAAAAGCAGGAGTAGATCATGTATTTGGTCCAGGTACAACATTACAAACAATTATTGATCATATTACAACTGGCGTATCTAAATTAAGAAAAATATAAGAAAAAAGATTATTCTGTGGAATCAGGCCACATCATTTTACGCATTTCTTTACCAACTTTTTCAATTTGGTGTTCGTCATATACTTTCATGTGTTTATCAAATGAATCTTTTCCGTTTTTCTGATATTCAGAAATCCACTCGCTGTTGAATGTACCATCTTGAATCATGGTAAGGACTTTTTTCATGTTTGCTTTACTTGCAGCATCCATTACCATTGGTCCACGTGTTAGTCCACCATATCTGGCAGTTTCACTTACACGTCTCCACATTCCATTAATTCCATATCTTTGAATTAAATCTACAATGAGTTTGAGTTCATGTAAAACTTCAAAGTATGCAATTTCTGGTTGATATCCTGCTTCAACAAGAGTTTCAAATGCATTTGTAACCATAGAAGCTGCTCCACCACAAAGGTCAGCTTGTTCACCAAACCAATCAGTTTCTACTTCTTCTTTGAAAGTAGTTTTGATTAATCCAGCTCTTGCACTACCAATTGCTTTTGCAATTCCTAATGTTCTATCCCAAGCTTTTCCTGTGAAATCTTGTTCAACTGCAACAATTGCAGGAGTTCCAAAATTTTCAAGATATGTTTCTCGGACTTTAGAACCAGGTCCCTTTGGTGCAACCATGATTAAATCAACGTTGCTTGGTGCTTCAATCCATTTCCAATAGATTGCAGCTGCATGAGAAAATGACA
>ERZ890953.1029-NODE-1029-length-14703-cov-7.935008_pt1 | contig 14703 bp, 12 predicted proteins | sample MGYA00521264_ERZ890953 | MGnify/ENA primary metagenome ERZ890953 (study PRJEB32303, sample SAMEA104408629) | aquatic metagenome | biome: Brackish water; feature: Chemocline; material: water | place: Baltic Sea | collected 2014-10-26T21:54:00 | depth 200 m ...
CCGCCGCCACTAGGACCGCCGCCGCCGCTGGGACCACCGCCACTAGGACCGCCGGGGCCGCTAGGACCGCCGCCACCCGAGGGGCCGCTGGGGCCGCTGGGACCGCTGGGACCGCTGGGACCGCTGGGACCGCCGCCACCAGGACCACCAGGTCCGCTGGGACCACCAGGGCCACCAGGGCCGCTGGGACCACCAGGGCCACCAGGGCCGCCAGGACCGCCGGCCGGCTTGGCATCGTCTCCTGTGGCGTAGTCGAAGTCCACGCCATCGGGACCGGCGGTGAACGTACCGCTGACGGGAGTGTCGCCCGCCATGCCGCTCACGTCCGCACGCAGACCTTGCTCGCTGTCGAGGGTGACGTGTCCCTGAGTGGCCCCCGCGTTCCAGTCGAGGACTGCGTCGTAGGTGCCGTCGGGGCCGATGTCCGCGGCGAGATCGAAGTCCTCGTTGCCCGCTGTGACCGCCAGCCCGTCTTCGCTGACGGTGGCCGCCACATCGGTGTCACCCACCTTGGCCGTGACCGTGGCGCTGGGGCCGCTTCCATCTTCACCGCCAGGGCTGACGGAGGCGCTGGCGGAGGCGCCGCCACCCGCTTCGCCTTCACCCGAGGTGGACGCCGTGGTGGAGCCCTGGCCCGTGGGCGGGTGGATGGGCTGGGGGGTCGCGGGCGGGGCCTGGGGAGAGCCCGGCGCGCCACCGTTGATGTCCACCTTTCCAGCCTTGCAGGTGAGCTGACCACCACCATCGACCTTACCCGTGGCGGTGCCCGTGAAGACAGCCTCGGTGCCAGCCTTGATGGTCACGCTGCCCGAGGCGTCCAGGGAGAAGTCGGTGCACTTGAACGACATCACCTGGCCGGCTTCGTGCTCGATGGTGTCCTCGACGTACTCGGTGATGGTCTTGTTGGGGGCGTGCAGCTCCTGGGTGATGGCCCCGCTCTCGGAGGTGGACTCGAGCACGATGCGCTCGGCACCGGCGGTGTCGTCGAAGTCGATCCAGTGGCTGTTGCGCGACCAGAACCGGCGGTGGTTGTTCTCGCCGTCTTCGTTGGCGTAGGGCCCAGGGGTGTCTGCACCGCCGTTGTAGACCGCGCCGAGCACGTAGGGGCTCATGGTGCGGTAGGCGAAGCCCAGCAGCACCTCGGTGCCGATCTCGGGCAGCATCACCAGCCCGCGACCTGCGCCAGCCATGGGGCTGATCATGCGACACCACGAGGTCTGAGGCAGGTCCGAGTGGACCACCGGGTACTCCACCTTGACCCGATGCATCCCGTCAGGATCGACGTTGTCCAACACCAGGCCGACCACCACGCCTTGGATCATGCTGGCTCCCTAGTTGATCATGGTCTGGCCGGCGGTCAGCGTGAGCTGGCCTCCGCCGTCGACCGTAGCGCTGGCGCCAGCAGAGATGTCCAAGGTGGAGCCGGCCTTGACCGACACCGAGGCCGAAGCCTCGAGCTTGAAGTCGGTGCACTTGAGGTCGATGAGGTTGCCAGCCTCGACGATGATGTCCTGGCCCGCGTAGACCGCCAGGGTCTTGTTCGCGGCGTCCCAGATGATCCACACTTCCTCGTTGTTGGTCGTGAGCTCGATGCGCTCCGACCCGGAGGTGTCGTCGAAGGTCAGGCGATGTCCGGACCGGGACTGGAACACCCGCAGGTTGTTCTCGCCGTCCTCGTTGGCGTAGGGCGGCGTGTCCACGCCGTTGTACAGGGCGCCCAGCACGATGGCGTGGTTGATGTCGCCGTGGACGAAGGCCACGAGCACCTCGTCCTCGACCTCGGGGATGGTCATCCAGCCGCGATCCTGGCCCGCCATGGGCATGACGAGCCGAGCCCAGTAGCTCTCGGGCATGTCGGGCAGGGACACGAACTTGACCTTGACCCGCCCGAGCTGCTCCGGGTCAACGTTGTCCACGACGATCGCCTCGACCAAGCCGGGCATCTGACCCGAGACGGGCATTCCTTTTCGATCCGTGACCTTCGGCAACACGGCCTCCTGTCGCAAGCGCAGTTCGCGTACGCGCAGCGCACGCGCGCGCATGGCGAACGCATCGTAGCAGGGGGATCCGCGCGTGGTCAACGAAGCTTTCACCACCACCACACGCTAATCGGCATGAGGGGCTCCTCAGCCACCCTTTCGATTTTTCCCAGGGCCCGGCTGGTGCGTGACTCTGATTTGAGTTACGACCCCCTTTCCTGCCCCACCCTTGTCTGAGAGCAACCACCATGGCGACCTTGAAGCTCACCGGCGTCGCGAAGTCCTTCGGCCCCACCCGCGTCCTCGAGCGGGTCGATCTGGACGTGAGCGACGGCGAGTTCGTCGTCCTCGTCGGCCCCTCCGGCTGCGGCAAGTCCACGCTGCTGCGCTGCATCGCCGGGCTGGAGATCCCCACCGAGGGCACAGTGCTCATCGGTGATCGCGACGTGACCAACGCTCACCCCCGCGATCGCGACGTGGCCATGGTGTTCCAGAGCTATGCGCTGTACCCCCACATGAGCGTGCGCAGGAACATGGGCTTCGCCCTCGAGATCGCCAAGAAGCCCAAGTCATTCATCGACGACGCGGTGGACGAGGCGGCGCGGATGCTCGAGCTCACCCCCCTGCTCGACCGCAAGCCCAGCCAGCTCTCCGGAGGCCAACGCCAGCGCGTGGCCATCGGGCGGGCCATCGTGCGCAAGCCCAAGGTCTTTCTCTTCGACGAGCCCCTGTCCAACCTCGACGCCTCCCTGCGACTCACCATGCGCGTCGAGCTCAAGCGCCTGCACAAGCGCATGGGCACCACCATGGTCTACGTCACCCACGACCAGATCGAGGCCATGACCCTGGCCGATCGCCTGGTGGTGCTCGACGGCGGCGTGGCCCAGCAGATCGGCTCGCCGATGGAGGTGCACGACACCCCGGCCAATCGCTTCGTGGCCGGCTTCATCGGCTCCCCCGCCATGACCTTCCTCGAGAAGTTCGACGACAGCGCCGTGGTGGGCGTGCGCCCCCAGCACGTGATCCTGGGAGAGGGCCCGCACACCGCGAGGGTGGACGTCATCGAACCCCTGGGCACCGAGTCCCTGGTCCACATGGATCTGAACGGTGAGCACCTTGTGGGCCGCACCGAGAAGCCGCCCCTGCCCGGTGACATCAAGATCGGGTTCAGCCGCATCTACCGCTTCGATCGGTCATCCGGGGAGGCGCTGTAGTCATGGTTTCGATGACCCATGGCCGACCTGCGAATGCGGTCCGGGGCTCGGCTCGGCCAACCGACCGGCGCTCCCGCGCCTGCCTCGCCCGCAAACAGTCCACCGGACTGTTTGCCCCCTCCCCTACGTTCAGTCTTCTCGCAGGCCTGCTGGTTTCGTTGTTCGTGGCGCTGCCCGCCCACGCGGACGAGGTGGTGCTCTGGCACAAGTTCCGCGGCGCGGAGCGCACCGCCCTCGAGGGCGTGATCAACGACTGGAACGGGGAGCACCCGGACACGCCGGTCGTGCCCATGGCCATCCCCAACGAGGCCTTCCAGAACCGCCTCGAGACCACCATCCCCCGGGGCAACGGCCCCGACCTGTTCATCGCCTCGAACGAAAAGATCGTCACCTGGTCCCGGGTGGGGCTCATCCAGCCCGTCACCGTCGATCGGAGCGCCTACCACCCCGTCACCATGCAGGGGATGAAGGTCGAGGATCAGAGCTGGGGCTGGCCCACCAGCTTCAAGTGCCTCTCGCTGTACGTGAACCCGGCCCTGGTGCCGGACGTCCCCCGCACCAGCGATGAGCTGCTGGCCTTCGCGCAGGCCCACGTGGGCGAACAGTCCTGGGGGCTGGCCTTCAACGTGGTCGAGACCTACTACGTGGTGCCGTGGATGAACGGCTACGGCGGCGGCATCTTCGACGACGACGGCAATGTCGCCCTGGATCGCCCCGAGAACGCCGCGGCCCTGGACTACGTCAAGCAGCTGGCCGAGCTGGGACCCGCGGACCCCACCACCGCCCTGATCACCCAGCTGTTCAACCAGGGCAAGGTCGCCATGGTGGTGGACGGCCCCTGGCTGGCGGGCGAGCTGTCCGAAGGCCTGGACTACCGGATCGAGACCCTCCCGGTGGTCAGCAGCACCGGGCAGCCGGCCAAGCCCTTCGCGACCATCGAAGGCATCTTCCTGGCCCACGGCGCCAAGAACCCCTCGGGCGCCAAGACCTTCGCCGACTACCTGGCCACCACCGGCGCCATCGACATGGCCGTCACCGGTCGTCAGTCGGTGGCCAACCTGGCCGCGTGGGAAGACGAGCGGGTCGCCAGCGACACGTTCCTGCAGGCGTTCCGCGCACAGCTCGACGCCACCACGCCCATGCCCACGGCGCCGGACATGGCCATGGTCTGGGAACCCATGAACCGCTCGATCCGGCGGGTCAATCGCGGCGCCGCCGCCGGCGCGGCCGCCGTGGCCGAAGCCCAGACCCAGTTCGAGATCGTCACCAAGCCCCCGCCTCCCGAAGCCAACCCCATCCCCTACGGCGCGCTGATGGGCGTGCTGGCGCTGGGCGGCGCGGCCTGGTTCGTGCGCAAGAGCCGCGAGGTCCAGGTCAAGGGCTGGGGTCACGCCTACCTCTGGGCGGGCCCCGCGTTCCTGGCCATCGGCCTGCTGGTGCTGCTGCCCTTCATCGTGGGCTCCGGGCTGGCCTTCTTCTCCCACCGCGAGGGTGAGTACACCTTCGTGGGCATCGCCAACTTCCTCAACATCCTGTTGGGCAGGGACTGGCCCATCACCAGCCCCCTGAGCTTCTACTACACGCTGCTGGTCACGGTGGTCTGGACGGTGGCCAACGTCACCCTGCACGTGGGCATCGGCATGGGCCTGGCGCTCATCCTGCGGGAGCCCTGGATCAAGATGCGCGCCTTCTGGCGTGTGCTGCTCATCCTGCCCTGGGCCGTGCCCAACTACATCACCGCCTTGATGTGGAAGGGGCTGTTCCATCGCCAGCTCGGCGCCATCAACAGCTTCCTGTCCTTCCTGGGGGCAGAACCAGTGGGCTGGTTCGACAGCTTCCTCACCGCTTTCTGCGCCAACCTGACCACCAATGTCTGGCTGGGCTTCCCCTTCATGATGGTCATCACCCTCGGCGCGCTGCAGGCCATCCCCCGGGATCTCGAGGAAGCCGCGATGCTCGACGGCGCCGGCGCCATCCAGCGCTTCCGGCACGTCATCCTGCCCCTGCTGCGGCCGGCCCTGCTGCCCGCGGTCATCCTGGGCATCGTCTGGACCTTCAACCAGTTCAACATCATCTACCTGGTCAGCGCCGGCGAGCCCGACGGTTCCACCGAGATCCTGGTCACCGAGGCCTACCGCTGGGCCTTCACCCGCAACTACCGCTTCGGCTACGCCGCCGCGTACACCCTGCTGATCTTCGGGACCTTGCTCATCTACAACGCCTTCGCCAAGCGCGTTCAGGAATAGGGGGAGCGACCATGCACAAGTCTCCGTCCCTCCTTCAGTGGTTCGCCTTCCACGCCATCCTGGTGGTCGTGGGCATCGCAGCCATCTACCCGGTGCTGTGGGTGGTCAAGCTGGCCCTCACCCCCGACCAGGCCTTCGCCGCGGGCTTCAACCCCTTCCCCATCGCCATCGACCCCGAGACGGGCAAGTGGATGCTGGTGGCCAGCCTGGACAACTTCATCGACGTGGTCAGCACCACGGACTCCACCGGCTCGTGGCTGTTCGGCCGGCAGCTGTTCAACTCGGTGGTGGTCAGCCTGCTCACCGCCGCCATCGGCTTGGCCCTGGCGGTGACCTCCGGCTACGCCATGAGCCGCTGGGCCTTCCCCGGCCGTGACAACGCCATGGGCTTCCTGCTCATCACGCAGATGTTCCCGGGGCTGGTCATGCTCATCCCCCTGTACATCCTGCTGCAGCAGCTGCACCTGCTCGACTCCCTGATGGGCCTGGCCCTGGTGTACTCCACCACCTCGGTGCCCTTCTGCGCCTGGAACATGAAGGGCTACTTCGACACCATCCCCAAGGACCTCGAAGAAGCCGCCATGCTCGACGGCGCCACCCGCTGGCAGACCTTCTGGCAGGTGATCCTGCCCCTGGCACGGCCGGCCCTGGCCGTCACCGCCCTGTTCAGCTTCATGACCGCCTGGAACGAGTTCATCCTGGCGGCAACCCTGATGGGCTCCGAGCGCGCCTACACCCTGCCCGTCGTGCTGCAGCAGTACGTGGGGGACTTCGGCGCGTCATGGGGCCACTTCGCCGCCGGCGCCATCCTGGTCTCCATCCCCGTGATGGTCCTGTTCTTCATCCTGCAACGCCACCTGGTCGAGGGTCTCACGGCCGGCTCGGTCAAGGGTTGATCCCATGTCCCGTCTCCCCTTCCTTCTCCTGTCCCTGGTCGCCTGCGGCCACACCATCGACCCCCGCTGGGACGACACCGACGTGGTCGATGGCGACGCCGACACCGACACCGATGCCGACAGCGACGCAGATGCCGACGCAGACGCTGATGCCGACGCGGACGCAGACGCTGACGCTGACTCGGATGCCGACACGGACAACGCAGTGGACTACTGCCACCTGCAGTGGCCCTGCAGCATGAGCGCAGCAGCGAGGGCGACCAGCGAGGTGGTCTACGGCTGGGTCTTCAACGACGGGACCACCACGGGCGAGGGCGAAGGCTCGGGCATGACCGCACAGGTGGGCTGGGGCGACGACGGCACCAACCCCGCCGACGGAGGCTGGAGCTGGACCGCGGCCCGCTACCTGGGCGACAAGGACGGCTTGACCGAGGGTGACCTGGCCAACGACGAGTACCAGGGCTCCTTCACCGTCCCTGCGAGCCCGGGCACCTACGACTACGCCTTCCGCTTCTCCCTCGACGGCGGTTCCAGCTGGACCACCTGCGATCGCGGCGGCGACGAGGGGGGAGAGTGTGAGGGGACCGGCAGCGACGACGGCTACACCGCGCAGAACGCAGGCCAGCTGACCGTGGAGTGATTAGCTCTCCACCACGATGTCATCCGACCGCCCGCCGAGCTCCCGCCTAGGCCGCCTGTCCCGTCTTGGGCGGCTCGGAGGCCGTGTGGGGGGTTCCTACGTCAAGCAGAAGGTGCAGGGCATCTTCCAGGATCCCGCGCGCCAGAAGCGGGCCCTCGAGCGGCTGAACATCGACAACGCCGACCAGCTGGTGGAGACCCTGGGGACGCTCAAGGGCGCGGCGATGAAGCTCGGCCAAGGCATGGCGAACGTGGCCTCGGGGCTCGACCTGCCCGAGGAGGTCACTACCCGCCTGGCCAAGCTCCACAAGGACGCCGAGCCCATCGCGTTTCGCATCATCAAGGAAGACATCGAGGCCCAGCTCGAGCGTCCGCTGGACGAAGCCTTCGCGAGCTTCGAGCCACGCCCCATCGGCACCGCCAGCCTGGGCCAGGCCCACGCCGCCTCCCTGCCCGACGGCCGGCAGGTGGTGGTCAAGGTGCTTCACAGGGGCATCGACGGCACGGTCCGCTCCGACCTGGCGGCGCTCAAGGCCGTCCTGCTCACCGGGCGCTTCCTGCGCCGGAACCGGGGCGAAGTGGACGCCATCTTCGACGAGATCCGCGCGCGCCTCGAAGAAGAGCTGGACTACCTGCAGGAAGCCGCCAACATCCACGAGTTCTCCCAGCTCCTCGCGAACACCCCGGGCGTGCGCATCCCCAAGGTCCACCCGGGCTGGTCCACCGAGCGCGTGCTCACCATGGACCGCCTGCCCGGCATGGACCTGGAGCAGTTCCTGGCCCAGAGCACGCCTCAGGCCCGCCAGCGGGCAGGAACCACCCTGGCCAACCTGCTCTTCACGCAGATCTTCCGCCTCCGAACTCTGCACGCCGACCCCCACCCAGGCAACTACCTGTTCGACGCAGACGGCACCGTAGGCCTGCTGGACTTCGGCTGCGTCAAGCGCTTCGACGAGTTCTGGATCGCCGACTACGCCCGCTCTGGCCTGGCTGCGGTGGAGGGCCGCCGCGCCGACTGCCTGCAGGCCTGCCGTGACCTGGGCGCCCTGCACGGCGCCAGCCCCGAGGCCGAGGAGCTGCTCTGGCAGATGGTCACCACCCTGCTGCATCCCATGACCCAGGGCCGCTACACCGTGGGCGCCCACGGCGACACCGTGCTGGAGCGCATCGCCCCCATCGGCCACAAGCTGGTGCGCTATCCCCAGGTGCGCGCGCCCCGCGACCTGGTCTACCTGCACCGATCGCTGGGGGGCACCTATGTGCTGCTGCGGCGGCTGGTGGTGCGCGGCGACTGGGGCGCCATGCTCCAGGAGCACGGCAGCTACGCCATCGCCTGCGCCGAGGGGCGAACGTAGCGGGGGACTTCACGTTCTCCCGCTGCGGCCCCCTGCGCCAGCGCGTCTAGCGCTTGGCCCAGGCAGCCAGACCCTCGATGTTGGCCAGCACCACCGGCTTGGCGGTGAGGTCGGCGCCGGTGGTCATGGCCTGCCACTTGGCCCACGACACGTCGTCGCGGATGGGAGCGTTGCTCAGCGCGTAGCCGAGCATCCCGTTGCCTGCGACCCAAGCGCCCATGCTGTAGTCGCTGCGGGCGCCGATCTTGGTATCCAGGGCGTTGGTGGGCGCCTCGAGCAGGTACCAGTAGGCGTAGCGGTAGCCGTCGCGGGTGCCACCATCCACCAACACGAGCTCGTGCTGCACGGCGCCCAGCATGGGCACGTCGACCCGCTGGTAGAAGCGCACGGACTTGGGCGGGCTGTAGGCGGGATCAGGCACGGTGCGGCACTCGGCCACGTAGTCGATGTTGCCGACGTAGTGGTCCACGTCCATCACCCGGGCGATGACCTTCTCAGGATCGACCGCGATGGGCGCCAGGCCGAAGCCCTCCGAGGTGGGGCGTCCCGCTCGCTCCCAGGACTGGAAGGTGTACTGCGGCACCGTCTGCGCCGGCAGGCGGGCGAAGATGTCCTCGAGGAACGCGGTGACGTCCGCGGGCGGCCCCGCCACGGTCGCCGGAGAGGCCAAGGAGGCGAGCAGACAGAGAAGGCCCCCGAGGGCCAGGACGACAAGGTGACGGCTACGGCTTTCCATGGGTCGCTCCTCCGCGATGTGCGCTGAAGACCCTCTAGCTGGTTCCACGCTTCCAGGCAGGGTGACGCCCCGCTCGTGCGCCGGTGTCCAACCCATGCCCCGCCCGCCCGAGGTCTTCATGCGACGTTCCCTGCTCCTCCTCCCCCTGCTCGCGCTCCCCACCCTGGCCCACGCCGACGCCAGCGTCGAGCTCTCCGCCATGGCCTATCCCTGGGGCCCAGGCACCGCGCTGGGCGGAAGCCTGTCGAGCGATCACCTCTACGGGGCCCTCGAGGCGCGGGGCGCCTGGGGCGGCTCATGGTTCTCCCGGGTGACCGGGGGCGTGGATGCATTCTCCAGCGACAAGCTCGATCTGTTCGCGGGCGTATTCGTGGGCGGTGCCGCCGCCTGGCCCGACGACATGGCGTGGGGATCGGCGCTGGTGGGCTACGAGCTGGGCCTGGGCCTGGGTGCGGGCCCGATCAAGGCCCGCTACCGCCACATCCACGGGCTGCGCCCCGCAGCGGACGCCCTGAGCTGGGGCTGCGAGACCTGTCCGACCGGCCCCTGGTACGAGGAGCAGTTCCGCCTGAGCGCCAAGGTGGCACCCAAGCTCAGCATCTTCGGCGAGGTTCTCTGGCAGGATCCCTGCCGCTATGACTCGGACACCTACAGGGCCTACGGTCTAGGCGGCGTGCTGGGCTTCTAGGAGCCCCGGGGCACCGGCACCCCGTTCATGCGCTGGATCATGGGGAAATCCAACCACCTGGCACGGTGCTTGCAACATCGCGTACCAGCATGTGTTTTCTGGTCGCCATCGATCTGTCCGATCCCTCCCGCTCAGCCATCCAGGTGAGCGCGCTGCTGGCTCGGGCCACAGGGCTCTCCCCCCTGCTGCTGCATGTCTCCGAGGGGCGCCCGCCCCTGCGTCTGCTGGCCGACCTCTACTCCCTGGCCGAACCCCTGCGCAGCCTGGGGAGCACGCCGCGCCTGCGCACGATGCACGGCTGCCCCGCCACCCTGATCCACGAACAGGCCCTGGCACAAGGGGCGCGCTTCGTGGTCATGGGCACCCGCGGCCACCACTCCCCCACCTCCCAAGGCACCGGATCAGTGGCCCGCCGTGTGATGGAAACCTGCCCCATCCCTGTGATCGCGGTGCGCCCGCAGACCCTGGCCCTGCCCTGCTCCGACGCAGGCGGCGCCGAGCGAGTGGTCGCGCTCATGGACGCCGCCAAGCCCGGGCACGCCGCGCGCTCCATCGCGCGCTTCCTGGTGGAGGCCACACAAGGCCGCCTGCTCCACGTGCCCAGTGGACAAGCATGGCGCGACGGCATCGGCATGGCCCTGCCCCCTCAGCAGGCCCCAGCCCACCTCGTCCTGGCCGTCGACCCCACCGCGCCTACGCCCGCCTGGGTCGATCAACTCCTCGACGAAGAGTCCACACCAGTGGTCCTGGTCTCTCAGGGCGGCGCGGCCTGGCCTGTGCCAGATCACACAGCCCGTGGGTGATCGCACCCAGGCCCACCGCTCGAAGACAGAGGAAGGCGCGTGTCACCGATCCAGGAACTACTGAAACACCCGGGGCTCGAGCCTGAGGACTCCCTGCGGATGGCCACGCTGGAGCGGATCGTCGGGTCCAGGCTGGCCCTGGTCGGCCGCGGCTTCCAGGACGACATCATGGGCAGGGGCGGAGAGCACCTGCTGTACCGCGACGCCGAGGACACCCAGCAGTTCAGGGCCATGCTGCGTGCCTGGCCCACCGAGATGCTGCGCGGCCCCCACGACGACGCCTACTGGGAGCGCCGGCAGGACATCGCCCGACGGTACGCCCAGTTGGGGCTGCCCCATTGGCAGATCTTCACCGCGGCCGCCAGGATGATGGACAGCCTCACCGAGGTGGCCTTCGGGGCCCAGGCCCACGGCAGCCTGCCTGCCCGCGACGCCTGCGCCACCCTGCAGGCCCTCAACCGGGTGATGTCCCTCGAGCAGGCCGTCTTCAACATCACCTACCACCGCACCCGCGAGGCGCGGAAGCTCCGCACCCTGCAGGACGTCATCGTCACCAACATGCCGGTCACGGTGCTCTGCCTGGATGCCGCTGGTGAGGTCATGGCCGCGACCCGTCCCAGCGCGCGGCTCTTCGGCGACAAAGCCCGGGTGGGCCAGCGCTTCGACGCCTTCCTCCCCCCGGCGCTGGTGGAAGCCGCCGACCTACCCTCCCACATCGGGCGCGCCCTGGCCACCCGCAGGGAGGTCACGATCCCCCGCATCCAGCTGGGCCAGCCCCCGGACACCCGGCACCTGCGCATCAACATCGTCCCCCTCGAGCACCCCCTGGCCCACGTCCTGCTGCACGTCGAGGAGCTCACCGACGTCCTCGAGGCCGAGGCGCGCGCCCAGCAGGCCGAGTCCCTGGCTCGCATCGGCGCCCTGGCCGCCAACGTGGCCCACGAGATCCGCAACCCCCTGGCCGCCATCTCGCTCACCCTGCAGGTCATCGCCCGCAGCTTCGACGAGGACGACCGCCGGCGCGGCATCATCGACAAGGTCGAGGCACAGGTCCACCGCCTGGACCGCCTGGTCACCGACCTGCTGGACTACGCCCGGCCTCCGGAGCCGGCTATCCAGCCGGTAGACCTGACGCGCATGGCCGAGGAGTCCATCAGCCTGAGCAACACCCGCGCGCTGCTGCTGGACCGGGATCCCATGACCGCCATGGCCGACCCCCACCTGCTCCAGTCTGCGCTGGTCAACCTGCTGCAGAACGCCCGGGATGCCGCAGGCGAGCACGGGGTGGTCGAGCTGCGGGTGGGCCCAGGCCCGAGGATCGTGGTGGTGGACGATGGCCCCGGCATCGCCCCGGAAATCCGCCCTCGCCTGTTCTCCCCCTTCGTGACCTCCAAGGCTCGGGGCACTGGGCTGGGTCTGGCCATCAGCCGCAAGCTGGTGGAGGCGCAGCACGGCACCCTGACCCTCCAGGAGCACGCCCTGCACATGCACGGCGCCGGGCCGGGGGCCTGCTTCGTGATCACCCTCAGCGCGGCTCAATCAGCCCGTGCTTCTCGAGGCGATAGCGCAGAGCGTAGCGACTGATCCCCAGCATGCGCGCCGCGGCGCTCTGGTTTCCATCGGTACGGTCCACCGCCTGGCGCAGCAGGCTGCGCTCGAGCTCGTCCAGGTCGATCCCTTCTGCGGGGAGCACGAAGGAGCCCTGGCCGTGCTCCCCCACCGAGGCGGCCATGCCGGCCAGCCCCAGCTCCCGCGGCAGGTGGGTGCCCAGGAGCATCTCGTCGGCCTCCATGATCACCGCCCGCTCGAGCACGTTGCGGAGCTCGCGCACATTGCCGGGCCAGTCGTAGGCCTGCAGGCGCATCATGGCGTCGTCGGAGACCCCCTGGACGTGTCGCCCGAACTTGGCGTTGAAGCGTGCCAGGAAGTGCTCCACCAGGGTGGGGATGTCGCCCGTGCGCTCGCGCAGAGGAGGTACATCGATGCGGATGACATTGAGCCGGTAGAACAGATCTTGGCGAAACCGTCCAGCCTCGACCTCGCCCTCGAGATCCCGGTTGGTGGCGGCCACCACCCCTGCGTCCAGGTGGATGTCAGCGGTGCCACCCACGCGCTTGAAGCGGCGGCTCTCGAGGGCGCGCAGCAGCTTGGCCTGGGTGCCAAGGGAGGTCTCGGAGATCTCATCCAGGAAGATCGTCCCGCCCTTTGCGACCTCGAACAGTCCCCGCTTCATGGTGCGGGCATCGGTGAAGGCTCCGCGCTCATGGCCGAAGAGCTCCGACTCGATGAGCTGATCCGGCAGGCTGGCGCAGTCCACCTCCATGATGGGTCCCTCCCGGCGAGGCCCGTTTTCGTGGATCGCGTTGGCGATGAGATCCTTGCCGGTGCCAGAGGACCCGGTGATCAGGACCGTTGGCGCATCGACGCTCTCGAGCCTGCTCAAGGTCTCGAAGAGCCGCTGCATGGGCCTGGAGCTGCCCAGGATCTTGCCGTAGGCGCCAGCCTTGCGGCCCCGAAGGTAGCGCACCTCGCTCTCGAGTCGGTGGGCCTTGAGGACCTGCCGAATGGCCAGCCCCACCTCTCGCAGATCGAAGGGCTTGCTCAGGTAGGCACCCGCGCCCAGCCTCGTGGCCTGCAGGGCCAGGTCGATGGCGCCGTGGGCCGTGATGACGATGACGGGCAGATCACTGCCGTCCGTTGAGAGCTGCTGCAGTACCTGCATCCCGCCCATACGGGGCATCTTGAGGTCCACGACGAGCAGATCCGGAGCGTCGCTGGCGACACGCTCGAGGCACTCCACGCCGTCACGAGCCTCGACCACGCTGTAGCCTTCCGCCTCGAGGTATTCCCGGAGGGACCAGCGGATCAGCTCCTCGTCGTCACAGACGAGGATCGTGGAGGACTCGGACATGCACACTCCGGTGCCAGAGCTGTGGGAGGCTTCGCACAGCCCGGCTCCAGCCTGTGCGATATAGCACAGATCATCCTCAGGCGCTTTCGGGACATGACCTGGCGCAGCTTACGGCAAACCTGCCCTTAGGGCCGACGGGAGCCGGCGCGGAATCTGGCACGCTCCTTGCTGTGGTACTGGCCCACGTCAACCGGCGGTGCGTCCATGAACCACGTGAACAATCGTGCCTGTCCCTGCGCTCACCCGTGTGAGTTCGCGGAGCTCAACACACTGCTGATGCAGCAGGGCGAGCCCATCCGCTACAAGCGCGGCGAGGTCCTGTGGAAGCAGGATGATCCGGCCGACTGGATGGTGGCGGTCTGCACCGGCACCATCAAGCTCACCCGCGAGTGGCCCGGCGGCCGCGACGCCATCCTTGATCTGGTCCACCGCGGCCAGCTCGTGGGTGCAGGCGCCGCCCTGCCCGACGCCAACCACAGCTCCACCTGCTCCGTGCTCGCCGCGGGCAAGGGAATCAGGGTCCACCGCAGCAAGCTGCAGCAGCTCCTGCAACAGCGCCCCGACCTGGCCACCGAGCTCCTCAAGCTGGCCCACACCCGGCTGCAGTCCTTCGTCAAGCGCCTCGAAGAGATGGCCCACGGGCCCGTCGAGCAGCGCCTGGCCCGCGTCCTGCTCCGCATCGGCAACGACGTCGGCCTGCCAGACTCCCGCGGCCTCTTCGTTCCCCTGCGGCTCACCCGTGGCGATCTGGCCGGCATGGTCGGTTGCCGGGTGGAGACCACCATCCGCGTGCTCACGCGCTGGCAGCGCGAGGGCCTGGTGGAGACCCGTCGCGAGGGCCTGGTGATCCGGGATCGGCAGCTGCTGACTGCCTTCATGGATCAGCCAAACTAGGGAAAAGGCCGGCCTTTGGCGGCCTTTTCCCGCGCCGTTCACACCGACATCGGCTCCGCCGCCGCGGCATATCGCCGCGCCCGAGGCGGAGAGTCCTTCGCTGGCGTAGCGCCTGCCGTACTTGGAGCAGCCTTTTCCCGCGCCGTTCACACCGACATCGGCTCCGCCGCCGCGGCATATCGCCGCGCCCGAGGCGGAGAGTCCTTCGCTGGCGTAGCGCCTGCCGTACTTGGAGCAGCCTTTTCCCGCGCCGTTCACACCGACATCGGCTCCGCCGCCGCGGCATATCGCCGCGCCCGAGGCGGAGAGTCCTTCGCTGGCGTAGCGCCTGCCGTACTTGGA
>ERZ890953.1031-NODE-1031-length-14691-cov-6.732714_pt1 | contig 14691 bp, 24 predicted proteins | sample MGYA00521264_ERZ890953 | MGnify/ENA primary metagenome ERZ890953 (study PRJEB32303, sample SAMEA104408629) | aquatic metagenome | biome: Brackish water; feature: Chemocline; material: water | place: Baltic Sea | collected 2014-10-26T21:54:00 | depth 200 m ...
ATGTTTTATACCAATATAAGATTGACATAAACTCTCCAACATTTTTCTAGCTCCACATTAAATATTTTTTTGTAGATTTTTTAGATTATTTTACGTCAACCCCTATTCCAATGCACCCTCTAGCGATACATTTTTTTAATACATTCCATAACTTTACATAGATTATTTAACTAACTTTACATTTTATGTAGATTATTTTACTTCTTTTTAGAAAAAGCAATGGAAATTCGACCCCCTTTTAAAATACACGCGCGCGATTACTACTGAACTTTACACCCCTATTTGTTACTAACTTTACAACTGGTCTATCTATTTCTCTTTAAACTTTACACTTTACACCGACCACTTTCTCTGTGTACCGCTCAAAACTTGACAAATCGGCGGAGTCGTGGCAGACTTTTGTCGAGGTCGAGGGCTGAGGATTTTATTTTAAATTCCTTATCCGAGTCTTAAGAGTCTTATAAAAGACTTCTTTTTATGGTTAATAACATGGTGTTGTTAACTAAAGCTTAGTGCATAAGCACTAACAATCTAAGGGTTGATACCCATCATTAAGGAGAATATATCATGGCTAGAATTTATAGCGGTAACGTAGAAGTAATCTTAAACACTAAGAATAAAATCACTGTAAGAGCAAATGCAGAGGGTAAGTTTAATCAAGAGAATGTAGCTGACTTACATAAAGCAATGGTTGGTTATGCTAAACAACATACTGCTGAACTTAGCTTCTTTACTCCGGATAGTACAGTGAAGGACTTATCTCCAGTATTGTTAAGTGGTAGAGGTAACTCACCATATGTTGCAATGTTACCAACTAAGGACGGGGACTCTACTACATCACGTCCTACTGTGACTGTACTTGGTTAATTAATAGCAACTTTAAGCCCACTGTCAAGGTGGGCTTTCTTACGTTCTGGAATAACATAACAGGACTTATCAACAACTTAAGAAAGACATAAATAAGGGAAACTACTATGAACTTATCATCAACTAAACTACACCAACAGCATCAACAACAGCAGGCATTAACACCGTTTAATACACTCTACCTTGATGCATCATCATCAACTAAACCACATCATACTCACATTACCAAGGCTTATACTCATGGTGATGCCATGGTTTATGGGGCAAAGAAGAGTGTCAGTGGGGACTGGCTTAATTACGAGGTTACATATGACCTTATCAACAGTAACAAGCAGACATTACTCAGCCACTTCAGTCGGTTCTTTACTGACATCTGTCCTATTGAGGTGGACACTAACAAGTACCTAGCGTATCTTAAAGAGGTCGGTGGGAAGGATATAACGGCTAAGCTGTCTATACCGAACGATAGGCTTAAGCAGATGCTAGTACAGCCTCTTCTTAGTCAGACTGGGGGACAGTAACCGTGGCTGAGGATATTAAAGGTTATACCATACATAAGACGTCTAACAAAGATGCAAACATTCACACTACCAAGCGAGAGTCGTTTGATGGTAGTCATACCTTTGCAAGATGGAGGCATAATACACTGTGGCAACCATCTGATGAGTTGTATGTTGTGTATAGTTATGGTGAGCATCACCCTATGTATATTTATAGTACACTGCTTGGTGAGTGGTTTGAGAATGGTGACAAGTATGACTCGAACTCAACCAAGAGGCACTACTCACAGCTTAAGCCTAAGAACACTATCACTAGCCTCAAGAGTCATGAGTTTATGGTAAAGGTGGCAGAGCATGGGGTGATTGAAACGACTAGGCAGAGGGTAGCACCCAAGGTTACAAGAGCCTCAGCTTGGGTTAACGGAACATGGAGATGATATGAAACAACTTAAATTATTTTGCCTTAGATGGGGCAAAGGTGGACAGATGGTATGTGATATTCATGGGACACCGACATACTTCGGTGATAAAGCATTGGCGAAAATGCACAGAGATGGGATTATGGTGGTGTCGTATGGCATTGACCACAAGAAATATAACTACGTTAAAGGAGATGTAAGATGAGAGCAACATTGATGAAAGAAACAGTGAAGGCATTATTCCCACAGCAGAGGACGCTGTGTATAGAGGGTAGTCCAGGAGGTGGTAAGACCACGATAGTACACCAAGTAGCTAAAGAGCTGGGTATTGAGTGTAGGGAGTTGCATATGCCGACTATGCTGGTGGAGGACTTCGGGATACTTTATCCAGATAAGGAGGACAGTGACAACCTAACATACCGCTTACCAGAGTGGTTCCCGCAGGAGGGTAAAGCACCAGATGAAGGGATACTGTTGTTTGATGATAGGAACCAAGCAGGTGCAGACTTGCAGAAGGTACTGGCTAACATCTGTCAAGCGAGAACATTACATGGACATAAGTTGCCAGATGGTTGGCAGGTTATCTCGACAGGTAACAGGCAGAAGGATAGAGCAGGGGCTAACCGAGTCCTATCACACCTTAGGAATAGAGAGACAGTCATTGACCTTGATACACACCTTGAAGACTGGAGTGCTTGGGCAATAGAGCATGGGGTTAAGACTGAGGTGGTGTCGTTCATACGGTTTAGACCTAACTTACTGCATGACTTTGACCCACAGAGAGAGCAGAACGCTACGCCGAGAAGTTGGGTAGATGGTGTGAGTGATGTGCTTGGTACTGTGCCACCAGAGGCTGAGTATGAGTGCTTTAAAGGGGCAGTTGGAGAGGGTGCTGCAGCAGAGTTTGTAGGGTTCATAAGGATATATCGGAAACTACCTAACCCAGATGCAATCTTACTTAATCCAACAACAGCAGATGTACCGTCAGACCCTGCGACATTGTATGCACTGAGTGGTGCTATAGCAGAGAGGGCAACAGAGGACAACTTCAACAGGGTGTGTACTTATGCAGAGCGTATGCCACCAGAGTTCAGTGTGTTAAGCATCAGTTATGCGGCGAGGAAGAAGCCAGAGTTGGCGAGTACCAAGGCGTTTACAGACTGGGCAGTTAAGCATCAAGAAATCTTATTTTAAGGGGGAATGTATGGCAGTTTATAAAACATTGGTGTTATACCAAGATGATTTTTGTAATGATAAGACGTGGCGAGATGTATGTGATAGCCTTGAGGTTAGCCCAGATGAGGGTGATACTGTCAAGGTGCAGTATGCTAAGGCTACTATAGCAACAGGAGATGAGTGGCATGAAACTAACGGATAAAGCGTTACTGGTACAGCTTAACATCAGTCAGTGGTCAGCGAGGAAGTATGACCGCAAGGTTACTAAAGATATATTGACACAGCATGGTGCTTCAATGGGTGCAGGGAGGTTTAACAAGAGCCTACTGCCAATGAGTGGACACCTTGAAAGTGTGCATAAGAAAGCGACTGCGATTAGGCAGAAGTATTACACCAACACACTACCATGGGGCATGGAGGGAACTCAGATGTTACCTAGTGCGAACTACCTAGAGTTTATGACGGAGTTCCGCAAGGAGAAAGTAGAATGGGAAGCCCTAGTTGCAGAGTTCATAAGTAATTATAGTAGACTGAAGGAGGACGCCAAAAGGTTACTACCTAATGGACTATACAACGAAAGTGACTACCCATGTGATGACAGTATACACGAGAAGTTTCGCATGGATATGGCAGTATTCCCTGTACCTAGTGATGACTTTAGGGTTGAGGTAGGTGATGCTGAACTCAGTAGCATACAGCAAGATGTTGAGAGGAGGGTTACTGAAGCAGGTGAAATTGCCATGGCAGACATCTGGAAAAGACTGTATGATAGAGTGAAACATATGAGTGAAAAGTTAGCAGACCCTAAGGCAGTCTTTAGAGACACAATGGTTGAGAACACACGAGAGTTGTGTGCTTTGTTACCACGCCTTAACTTTGCTGATGACCCTAACCTTGAGAACTTACGACAACAAGTTGAAGGTTCATTGTTGCTACACCCTGAAGCACTGAGGCACAACCCAGTTGTAAGGCAGGAAAAGGCACAAGAGGCTAAGGATATCATGGATAAAATGAGTGCATTTATGGGGTAATCCCTTACAGTGAGTACATCACTGCTACACTATCTACCCCCATAATTCATACGAGGTAGTGTAGGTTATAAACGGTACGGTTGCTACTGTATGTACTGCAACCCCCTATTTAATATTATATCGAGGAGATTATGATGGCACTACTGCCACGGATAAGAGCATACACCCCAAGACCTTGGGAATACGAAGACTACCTTGGTGCAACAAGGCGTAAGGATAATGCAGACAGTCAGAAAAGATGGCTTGGGGTTGTTGCATTGTTAAACACTAAGTACAAAGATGAACTAGATGACGCTGTGTACTCAATCATTAAAGAGATAGATGTGGAGGTGTTATGAGTGATGTGCCACAGTTTAGATACTATGTTATTGATTCGACAACAGGTCTAACATTCCACAACTTCTGTAGTGAAGAGTCAGCAAGAGAGTCATGTGCAAGAATGGGAGGTGATTACCATATAGGTAGAGAGCCTGTCAATGATAAGAACTTACCAATACCATTTAAGGAGGGAGAATATCATGGTAGATAAAGTTGGATACCATACGTTTGATGAATGTAAGTGCAAGGTGGCAGGGATTAAGTCCTTGCTCGAACAGATAGTTCGTATGTCTGAGGGCAACGATACTGTAAGGGCTGTATCAGAGAGTGCGGTGCAGATGTGTGATGAACTACTCGTGGAGGGTAATAGTGATAATGGGAATAGATGTAATTGAAGTGTTGTTAGGTGTAGGGATACTTGTGTATGGGTGGATGCTGGTATACATGGTTGACTTTAATAAAGAGGTGATTAATGAAAGACATAGAACTAAAAAAACTAAAGGCTGAGTTCCCTACTGCACTGTTGGTGTGGTATGACCAGATGCATGAGTTGCCAACAGGTATGCTCATTGAAACGCTACTTGTCCATATGCCGAAGTCCGTGTTAGGGGTTTCACTTATGAATATAGATAGCACCATTAATAAAATCCGTGAAGAGGAGAAGGAAGATGGAGATTGAAAAACGACTGAGTAAAGCGAAGACATCTCTAGTGTTAGAACACCCATTCATTGGGAACATAGCACTGAACATGCCGTTCACTATATCAGAGGACGTACCGACTGCCGCAACTAACGGTAAGTGGGTTAAGTTTAACCCCAACTTCTGTGAAAGTCTGAGTGATGAAGAACTCAAGTTCCTTGTTGCCCATGAATGTATGCACCCTATGTTAGAACACCCATTCAGACGAAACGAGAGGGACATACGCAAGTGGAACCAAGCAGGTGATTTTGTTATCAACCAACTACTTGTTGATGAAGGCATTGGTAAGATGCCAGAGGGTGGACTGTATGACAACAACATATGGACACAGGGTAGTGGAACTACTGATGGTATATACAAGGTACTACCTACTGAAGATGAGGGTAATAACGGGATAGGTTCTGTTGGTGGGCAAGGCGACCCACTTGATGAGTGCCTTGATGCTGACGGTTCACCTGCTGAACAGGAACAGAACGCCGCAGAGTGGAAAGTTAAAGTAGCCCAAGCAGCCCAAGCTGCAAAGATGATGGGTAAGATGAGTGCAGGAGTGGAACGCTTTGTTGGTAGCGTACTGCAACCCAAGGTGGATTGGCGTGAAGTATTGCAACGGTTTGTAGAGAAGTGTAAAGATGACACTCGCTCTTGGGCTAGACCTAACAGACGCTTTCTTTCACAAGGTATGTACCTACCAAGTTGCAGTGGTGAGGCAATGGGTGAACTTGTAGTAGCAGTGGATTGTTCTGGCTCTATTACTGATGATGACATAAACCAGTTCTCTGCAGAGGTGACAACTATTAAAGAGGACAGTAACCCTAGTGCTATCCATGTTGTATACTTCGACAGTACAGTATCACACTACGATAAGTTTACAAGAGATGATGAGATACATATCACACCTCATGGTGGTGGCGGTACAGCGTTCAGCCCTGTGTTTAAGTACCTCGAGGAACACAACATAGAACCAGTAGCCTGTGTATTCCTCACCGACCTATGGTGTAATGATTTCGGTGATGAACCAGCGTATCCTACACTATGGATAACTACTGATAGTGACAGTACAAAAGCACCGTTTGGTGAAGTTGTGGTGATGAATGATTAAGATAACACCAGAACTACTTGATGAACACCGAGAGATAAATGTCTACGACCAGTGGTACGAGTTTGTACACTCAGACTTCATTGATGACATGAAGAAGAAAGGCACAGTAGTGGAGAACATACTGTTCAGTGGGTTCTGGAGTCAAGGTGATGGTGCTTGTTTTGAAGGGTATGTTGATGATGTATCCAAGCTGTTAGACATGAGTGATTATCCAGAGGCTACGAAGTTTCTTAAGGCAGGTGGGCAGATAGAGTTCAAGGTAGTGCATGAGGGACACTACTACCATGAGATGTGTGCAGACATACACCTGTACAACGATACCTACTACGACCTACGATTTATGGAAGCATCTACCGAGTTCCATCAAGAGGTAATCAATGCACTTGATGGGATACTACAACCAGAGATAGATATGATGTATAGCGACGCTGTTGATGAGCTTAGAGGACACATGAGACAGTTGTATAAAAAGTTACAAGCAGAGTATGAATATTTAACCAGTGACAGGCTCGTGGAAGAGTCAATTAAAGCAAACGACATAGGAGAGTAATATGGCAACAGTAAGATTTAGCGAGAAGCTAAGAGAAGATGTAGTGCGTAATGCAAAGAAGATATTTAACAAGGAACTCACTGATGCTAGGGCTGATACCCCAGCAAACTGGACTGGTGAGTACATATACAACACAGTATTCTCTAAGGCTACTAGAGATACAATGAACGCACTACCCACAAAGTTCATGGAGGAAAGTAAGGTACTAAACTTTGGTGGATTTAAACAAGTACCAGAGGGTGAGTCTAAGGATTACTGGGGTTTAAGCAGTGACTTACAGTTCACCTATGTAGTACCCATGCGTATGCCCTATGGTACAGACCATGCCACATTCTATAAGAATTGGAGGGGACTCACATTAGTATATGGCGTACCAGAATTTGCAACACTACAAGCAGAGTTTAAGCAGTGGCGTGATAAGCAGTGGTCAGTGGTAGCTAAACAGGCGAAGTTCGTTGCTGGAGTCAAACAAATTATGGACACCTATTCAACGCTATCACCTGCACTCAAGGTATTCCCTGCACTATGGGACTTGATACCAGAGGAGTATAGAGAACGGCATTTAAAAATTGTTAACCGTAAGCGAGGTGATGCCAAGGAGTTAGGCGACCTTGATGTTAGCAACCTAACAGCAGTAGTAGCACTTAACAAACTAACACGATAGGAGAGAACATGGCAATAAATACACATCCAAGCATAGATTTAAACCATCATTGGTTAAGAGATGCAACAGTAACAGACTATAGAAGTGTTAAGGCATACTTTGAACGAGCGAGATTTCCCGATAAAGGTAAGCCGTTACGTTCTTGGGCTAGGATATTTAAAGATGGTACTGACTATATTGTTAAAGGTTGGCAAGGTGAATTGTGTAGGTTCAAGCCTAACAACACAGTGGTATTCACTGCCACAACTGAGGAAATTTGGCGTAGTTCTTGTACCCTAACAGGCTCACTGCATAGAGCAATACCCTTTACAATAATTAGAATTGCTAAGGGTAGGTATCGTGTTGCACACATAGAAGAAGTAATCAGTAGTGCTGAGTATACAGATACAGGTAAAGGTGCGTATCAATACATAGACTGGTGGAAGTGGTTAAAGAAAGATGCACCCGAATACTTCCAAGGGATTGCCTTCAACTTAGAGACTGGTGAGTGCCTTAATCGTAGGGCAGATGACAAACTTATATCTATCCCAGAGAAACGCAAAGAGTGGCTAAGAGCATTGCGAGAGTTTAAGAAGGGTATCAAAGTCAGAGCGAAGATGAATGTGTTTGAGGGTATCGCTGACATAGTAGCAACGGAAGGTAAGACAGGGTACTATGACAGACCAGACTGGTCGCATGGTGAACATAAAGAACTACTGTTCACAAGTATTAGAGATGCACAGTACCCACAAGAACTACTCATAGGTATTACTAAAACACATAGACCAGACTACTCATGGACTTGGGCTAAGCCATCACCCGCTGAGGTTGTAGTTGCTACCGATAAGATATGTAATACATATAGTGTTGAACTGCGTAGACAGTTCGGAGTGTTTGAGAAATGAGTGTTGTAGTGTGGGACGGTATGACTCTTGCTACTGATAAGTCAGCGAGTAATGGGAACATACACCACTGTGTTAATAAGGCATGGGTGTACAAAGATGTACTGTTAACAGGTACAGGTTCACTTGGTTGTATACTTGCAATGCGAGAGTGGTATAAAGATGGTGCTAGACCAGCGAGTTTTCCAGAGATACAAAAGGGAAACAACTGGTGTCACTTTATAGTAATAGATGAACATGGGTTGATGCGGTATGAACAAACGCCGATACCTATTGAGCATGGGCGTAGAGCTTGTGCTTTTGGAAGTGGGCAAGATGTTGCCTATGGTGCATTAGCAATGGGTGCTACTGCAGAACAAGCAGTGGGTATAGTAAATCAATATGTCGCAGACTGTGGACATGGTGTAGATGTATTCACTTTAACAGGAGAGTAATATGAACGGAACTTCAAAGAAAGAAAAGATATTAGTATATCTAAAAGCAAACCCTAATATGTCTACGATACAAGTAGCGAAAGCGTTAGGCGTTAGGAAAGAATATGTGTACAACATAAAGTCTGCTGAGGGTATGACTAAACCTAGACCAATCAATGGTGCAATGAAAGATGCAATCACTAATGCCTTAGCTGACACAAAGCCTGCAGCAACGAAGGTAACCAAACCTAAAGTTGTTGGTGTAAAGGATATGGTTGTGAACCTACAAATAGAGATGACACATGGCACACTCATCATGAATATGAACGAAGCCAAAGAGTTGTATGGTGTACTCAAACCACTGCTAGGTAAGTGATGGATATAGTAACCCTCGACTTTGAAACCTACTGGGATAAGAAGTTCTCACTATCCAAGATGACAACAGAAGCATATGTACGCAGTGCAGACTTCGAAGTCATAGGTGTAGGTATTAAAGTAAACGACAACCCCACTGATTGGTACAGTGGTGAAGATGTTGGTGGGTTTTTGAATAGTCTTGACTATACAGACAAGGCTATCTTATGCCACAACACATACTTTGATGGTGCAATTCTATCGTGGCTGTATGGTATCAAGCCTAAGTTCTGGTTCGATACCATGTGCATGGCTAAACCTAAGCACCAGATGACGGAGGGTAGTTCCTTGAAAGCCTTAGCAAATCACTATGGTATAGGTGAGAAAGGTGCGGAGGTAGAGAACACAGTAGGTAAACGACGTGAGGATTTCAGTGAGTCAGAGATGCAAGACTTTGCAGACTACTGTATCCAAGATGTTGAACTAACCTATAAGCTATTCAACAAACTAAAGCAGGGCTTCCCGCCACATGAGTTACTTATCATTGACCAGACGCTACGTATGTATACCGAACCAACAGTGGTACTTGACACTGATGTATTAGAGAAACATATTGTGAGTGTTAGACAAGCTAAGACGGACTTGATAGATAGCCTAGGTATGGGTCAGTTCAGCGAGGCACAGATAAAGAAAGTGCTGATGAGTAATGCTATGTTTGCTAAGTTACTTGAGTCATTAGGGGTAGAAGTACCTGTTAAGACTAGCCTACGTACAGGCAAGGTAGCATATGCATTCGCTAAGACTGATAAACCTTTCTTAAACTTGTTGGGGCATGACAACCCCCAAGTTGGTAGCCTCGTTAAGGCAAGACTTGGCATCAAGTCTACCATAGAGGAGACCAGAACACAACGGCTAATCGAAACAGCCAAGCGTGGTTACTTACCCATCATGATTAAATACTATGGTGCTCACACTGGTAGGTTCTCTGGTGGCGACAAGTTAAACCTACAAAACCTACCACGTAACGGTGCTATCCGTGAGTCGCTGGCTGTACCACTAGGTTATAAGATGGTCGCTTGTGACTCATCACAGATTGAAGCTCGCATGACAGCGTATGTTGCAGGGCAAGAGGATTTACTTGACGCCTTTAGAGAAGGGCGAGATGTGTATAGTGAGTTTGCTTCTGATGTGTATGGATACGAAGTGAAAAAGACTGATAAAGTTAAAAGGTTCGTAGGTAAAACATGTATACTAGGTCTTGGTTATGGCATGGGTCATGCTAAGTTTAAAGATACCTTAGCACTAGGTATGGGTGGATTGTCCGTTGATGTTGATGAGTTTGAAGCACAACGAATAGTAAACTTATACAGACAGAAGAACCACAGGATTGTTGCACTTTGGAATAGGTGTGGCACGGTTCTTACAGGCATGCTAGCAGGTGGTAGCGGACAGATTAACGACATTCTGTCCTACGACCATGAAGGTATATTGATGCCGAATGGTTTGCGTATTCACTACCCTGCATTGAAGGCAGGTTCGGGTGGGTTCTCTTATCTTGCTGACTCTCGTGTGTATAGAAAGCACTCGAGTGGTGAGCGTGTTGCAGGTAACAACTGGACACGTATCTACGGAGGCAAGGTGGTGGAGAATGTAGTCCAAGCACTTGCAAGGAACGTAGTTGCAGAGCAGATGGTACGAATAGGTCAGCGATACCATGTATCTTTCCAAGTACATGACGAGATTATCGTAGTAGTTAAGGAAGAAGAAGCACAGGAGGCAATGGCATTTATGATTGACGAGATGTCTAGACCTCCAAGTTGGGCAAAGGATTTACCAGTGGCTTGTGAAGCAGACCTTGGAGATAATTACAGCGAAGCGAAGTAGGAGAATGTAAATGGGTCAACTTAACGAACTCCCTAAAGACTACTGGGAGAGACAAGCTAGATTTAGAGAAGCACTAAAGAAACTAAATAAAAAACGAGCGGGAGAGAGATAATGTTACAAGCAATAGTAAGTTGGTTAGGTGTGGCAATGGTATTTACTTTAGGTTATGTCGTAGGCGTAATACATATGGTCACCATAGGTAAGTGCGACAAAATATTTGGGGGTAACAAATGAAGTTAGCACATTCATTCTCAGCATTAAAGATGTATGAGAACTGCCCAAAGAGATACATGCATCAGCGTATTAACAAGGAAGTACAAGACGAGGGTGGTGAAGCAAGTAGGTATGGTGAGCGTATTCATGAGGCATTGGAGTTAAGGCTTAGAGATAAGACACCACTGACTGATGAGTCCAAGGCGTATGAGTCATTATGTTTATCCATGGAGAAGGCAGCGATTGGAGGTGAGTTATTAGCCGAGCAGAAGCTGACACTTGATGAGAACCTAGTACCAACAGACTGGTTTGCACCAGACGCATGGCTTAGGTCGATACTTGATGTACTGATTATCCATGAAGATAGTGCCTATGTACTGGACTGGAAGACGGGTAAGCGTAGACCAGACTTCACACAGATGGAGATGTTTGCACTACAAGTATTCAAACACTACCCCGAAGTGAACACAGTTAAGTCGTCATTGATATGGCTAAAGACTAAGGCTATGGACACAGAAGTTTACAAGCGTGAACAGTCTAACGAGATGTGGACTCGTTTGATGACACGTATCAATAGAATATATGAGTCAGCAGAGCATGACAACTGGCCGCCAAAACCAAGTGGGCTATGCCCTTGGTGTCCAGCGAAACATATGTGTGACTATGCAAAATTATAGTTGACACAGCTGTAAAGATAGGTATATAATACAAGCGAAGAGGAGGAACAATGGCAACAACACCAGAAGGTAAGATTAAAAGTCGACTGGACAAGGTATTAAAGAAGCATAAGATATGGTACTTTAGTCCACAGTCTGGCCCGTTTGGAAGGGCAGGTATACCAGATAGACTAGCAGTAGTTGAAGGTAGACTACTAGGTATTGAAGCGAAGTCTGATAAGACTAAGAAACCAACAGCCCTGCAGATTAAGTGTATGAAAGACATCGAGAAGGCAGGTGGTAAATGCTTCCTAGTCTATGACGACGACACTATTAGAGAAGTTGAGGACTACATTATTAGTGCCAAGGTGGTACAGTGGTAGTCATTGAGCAAGCCAAAGCTATTGCCCTCAAGCTAACGAACCCTAACCGTGTGCTTGACTGCATACCGTCTGCAAAGTTAATGACAGTTAAGGGTACTAACATAGTAGTAACACCACATAAGATTGATGAGGTGAAGGTGCTACGTAACCTCGGTATCAAAGTACCATCACCTATCCTACATTACTACGATTGGGTAGGTGGGTTCACACCATACAAGCACCAACGCTTGACTGCTGCGTTCTTAACTATGCACAAGAAAGCACTGGTACTTAATGACATTGGTACTGGTAAGACACAGTCAGCACTATGGGCTGCTGACTACTTGATGAGTGTAGGTGAGGTGGAGAAGTGCCTAATCATATCACCACTGTCAACTTTGGAGAGGGTGTGGGGCGACAGTATATTCACAGGGTTTATACACCGCACTGCTGTGACATTACACGGTACTGCAATACGTAGGAAGAAGTTGCTACATACTAAGGCTGACTTCTACATCATTAACCATGATGGATTTAACATCATAGCAGAGGAAGCGAAGGGTATGTTCGACCTTATAATTGTTGATGAAGCTGCAGTGTTACGCAACCCATCTACTAACCGCTTTAAGATATTCCGTAAGTGGATGGAAAGTAATAAGAATACAAGGCTGTGGTTGATGACAGGTACACCAACACCTAATGACCCAACAGATGCTTGGGCGTTAGCGAAGTTAGTCAACAGCCCGTTCTGTTCCAGCACATACACTGCGTTCCGTGACCAAGTGATGATGAAGATAGGACAATGGAAGTGGTTGCCTAGACCAGAGTCAGTGGACATTGTGAAAGATGTATTACAACCATCGGTTAGGTACACTCGAGATGAGTGCTTTGATTTACCCGATACTATAATACAGACACGCAAAGTCCCACTAACTAAGGAACAAGAGAAACGCTATAAAGAAATGCTTAGGCATTTTGTAATTGAATTGGAAGAGGAAGGCTCTATCACTGCTGTTAACGAGGCTGTTAAGTTACAGAAGCTTGTACAGATAGCATGTGGTGTGGTCTATGGAGATGACGGACAGAACATTGAGTTGGACTGTTCGCCTAGAGTGAAAGCCGTGGAGGAGGTGATTGAAGAGGCAGGTGAGAAAGTTATATTGTTCGTTCCATTAACTGGAGCATTACATATGTTGAAAGAAAAGCTGGAGAAGAAGTGGAGTGTCGCAGTTGTTAACGGTGCAGTGAGTGCAACGAAACGCAATCAGATATTTAATGACTTCCAAAATAGTAGAGACCCTAGAGTATTGATTGCACATCCTGCAACTATGGCTCATGGGTTAACACTAACATCAGCGTCGACCATCATATGGTATGGGCCAATAACAAGTAACGAGCAGTACGTTCAAGCGAATGGTCGTATTGAACGAATAGGTAAGAAGCATGTATCAAATGTTGTACACATTGAGTCCATCGCAGTGGAGGCTAAGATGTATGACAGGCTACGTAACAAACAAAAGTTACAAGGGTTGCTTCTTGATTTAATACAACAAGAAACGAGGTGACATATGAGTCTAACAGTAGACCAAGTAATTGAAACATACATGAAGTTTCGTAGTAAGAAAGATATCATTGAGGCTGAAACGAAAGCGAAGGTCAAAGGTATCAAAGAGAACATGACGAAACTTGAGTCGTGGTTAAAGGAGAAAGCAGATGCGGACGGAGTAACATCCTTCAAGACCAATCATGGTACAGCATTTCTAACTACCAATGACTATGCTCGAGTTGAAGACTGGGACGCTATGCTAGGATTTATCCGAGAACATGAAGCATACGACTTGTTTGAAAAGCGTGTAAGTAAAACAGCAGTTCGTGGATACATCGACATGAACAAGGCTGTTCCCGCAGGAGTTACATACGGCACAAAGATTGACGTCAATGTCCGTAAGCCTGCACCAAAAGTTGATGTTTAATAATAACAAATAGGAGAGTACAATGTCAAATATTGTTCCCAGTAATATCCAAGTTCCTGCACATCTTGCAGGTAGAGTAGGCGCGCCATCAGCATTGGCGCAATCGTTAACAGGTGGACTAGCAACGGGTGGCGATGGCTTCCCACGTATATCCATCAAAGGTAGTCGCTTCCGTATTGTAGATGGTGGTGATGAGACTGTTCTTGACTCAACCAAGATTGATGTAATCATTGTGGGTGCTAACCCTAGATTATCTAAGACTTGGTATGCTAAAGCATGGACTCCAGACGCAGAGCCTTCAGCACCAGACTGTTTCTCATTGACTGGTGTCGGTCCACACGCTGACAGCACCAATCCACAGAACGACTTGTGTGCTTCGTGTCCTCAAAATGCTTGGGGTTCTAAGCTAACACCACAAGGTCAGCAGATTAAAGCATGTGCAGACCAGAAGCGACTAGCAGTTGTTGCCGCAGATGATGCAGCAGGGTCAGTGTACTTACTACAAGTAACGCCAGGTGCATTGAAAGGTTTGAATGCTTATCAGAAAGAACTATCTACAAGAGGTATTCCACCAGAGATTGTTAAGACTACATTGTCTTTCGATACTGATGCGTCGTACCCTAAGTTAGCG
>ERZ890953.1034-NODE-1034-length-14660-cov-5.341595_pt1 | contig 14660 bp, 9 predicted proteins | sample MGYA00521264_ERZ890953 | MGnify/ENA primary metagenome ERZ890953 (study PRJEB32303, sample SAMEA104408629) | aquatic metagenome | biome: Brackish water; feature: Chemocline; material: water | place: Baltic Sea | collected 2014-10-26T21:54:00 | depth 200 m ...
CAGTTTGTTTGGGTGGATGATGCAACACTCACCTTTACGCCCAGTACTCCTCTGGAAGCGGGAGCAAGTCTGAATGTCAGGTTCGAGACGGGGGCAAAATCTGCTAAAGGAGTCGCCCTCCCTGAATCCGTTCAATCTCTTTTTAATGCAGCAGATGCTATCCATCCCGTTCAGTTTTTGCCTGAAAATGGAAGTTCTGACCTAAGCGTCGATTCCGCTGTGGTCGTCACTTTCGACCAGCCCATTGTGCCCCTCGGCGCGGATGCGGCGACATTACCCATTGCGTTTACTTTGGAACCTGCTGCACAAGGACGCGGAGAATGGATCAATACGAGCACTTATGTTTTTTACTCTGAGCCTGCTTTGGTTGGAGGCCAAGCTTATAAAGCAGTTTTGAATCCTGATTTACGGAGCGTTGCGGGGACAGTCTTGGCGGATGTGGGGAGTTGGTCTTTTAGTACGGCATTGCCGCGTTTGCTGAAAATTGACCCTTCAACAGAAATTCCTTTGCCGCTTGATCTGGAAATGACACTGACATTTAACCAACCAATGGATGCGGCAAGTGTAGAATCGAATTTCTCTTTGCTTGGCGATGAAGGCGGCCTATCGGGCACTTATGAATGGGCAGAAGATTTTCGCTCAGTGACTTTTATTGCCGATAATTTGTTAGCACGCAATAGCTCTTATCGATTTGCTTTGAGCGAATTCACTTTAGCACAAGGCGGAACCGCGATAGAAAATGGCTGGGATGTAGAGATGATCTCCTCGCCAGATTTTGCAGTCCTTTCTACAGACCCGGAAGATGGCGGTGTAACGAACGAGTATTTTTCGGGACATGTCTATTTTACAGCCGATGTTGCGCGGGATAATATTGATGACTTTCTAACGATTTCCCCAGAAGTACCTAGTTTTAGTGCAGGTGTTTATGATAATTCGATCAATTTTGGCGGGGGTTTTGATTTTGAAACGCGCTATACGGTTACAGTTTCTTCTGCACTCAAAGACCGTTGGGGGCAAGAGCTAGGAGATGATTTTAGCTATAGTTTCTCAACACCTGCACCAGAGCCAAAAATTTCTTTACCTTATATTGGCTCTCCTTTTTACTTCTCTTCGGCAAACGAACCTACTTTTTATATCCAATCGACCAATATCTCCAGAGTTGACCTGACTCTCGGTGAAGTCGCTCTTGCTGATTTCTTCCGCCTTTTTGGGTCGGATGGCTATGATGAACGCCAATCTTATCAGGCAGAAAATGAAGCTTCCTGGCGGCAGGATCTGGATATTGAGAAAAATAAAAGTCAGAGCTTCGCGCTGGACCTAACCCCTAATGCCGACGCACTCACCCCCGGTATATACTCTCTCCGCGTATGGGAGGGAGGTGCAGAAGGCGGCTCATCACCAAGCTATTTTATTGCCAGCAATGTCAATACACTTTTCAAATTTGGCACAACCGATGCACTTGTTTGGGCAACTGACTTGGAGACAAATGCTCCCGTTGCGGGACAAACCGTCTCCGTATACGACGAAACTGGCACGCTCATTGCGACAGGAACCACCGATGCACAGGGTATCTGGTATGGGGAAATTCCCCCGCAAGAAGATTTCTACCAAAATTACTATGTCGTACTAGGACAAATTGGCGAAGAAAATTTCGGATTTGGTTCCTCCGTTTGGGGCGAGGATATTTCCCCGTGGCGCTTTGGTCTCTCAATGGATCGCCGTCCACCGCATACAGAAGTCTATCTTTACACAGATCGCCCCATCTATCGACCCGGGCAGACCGTTTACTTCCGCGCGATCGTACGCGAGGCTTTCGACGGGCGTTATGGCGCGGCTGCACTCACATCTTTGCCGCTGACCGTTTCCAATAGCTGGGGCGACAATATCCACACCCTTAACCCTGCTCTCTCTAAGTACGGCGCAGCACAAGGTTCTTTTGTCATCCCCAAAGATTCTCCCTCTGGTTATTTCTCTTTCTTCAACAAAGACCTCCAATTTTCTGCTAATTTTGAAGTCGCAGACTATAGAAAGCCAGAAATTAATCTCAGCATGGAGATGACTCCATCCGAAATCAAAAATGGCGCATCTCTTAACGCAGAAATCTCCGCCCAATACTATTTTGACGCCCCTGTCAGCGACCTCCCCGTACGCTGGACAATTTACGAAGACAATGGCTATTTTTATCTCCCCGGCTACAGAGTTGGCAATCTTGATCTTAGTTGGCTGCGCTATGGCGAAGACTACGGTTATTATGGCGATTTTCTCGCCGAAGGCGAAGGAAAAACAAATGCCGAGGGTATTCTTGCACTCGACCTCAACGACCTCGATATCTCCGATGGAACGCGCGAACTGACCCTCGAGATCACCGCGCAAGATGAAAGTAATCAACAGATCAGCACACGCAGCACAGCCCTTGTTCACCCCGAAGATTTTTATATTGGATTAAGATCCGATACCTGGGTCGGACGCGAAGAAACCGAAATGGGATTTGATATCCTGACCGTGGATTGGGATTCCGCACCGCTCTCAGCCCAGGGCTTGCACGCCGATTTTCAACAGGTCACGTGGGAAAGGCAGGAACCCGTTAATTCCTACGAATCCCCCACATTTACGCCTGTCTACACCCCCGTCAGCGACGTGGATTTTGCCACCGGAAACGATGGTGGGGCACGGCTCTCTTTTACACCCCCATCCCCCGGCACCTATGTCCTCGAAGTCAGTGGAGAGAATGCCTCAACACAAATTATGCTCTGGGTACGCGGCGCAGAAAAAGCGATCTGGCCCCGTTTGCCCCATAACCATATCCAACTAACTGCTGATAAAGATACCTATAATCCCGGCGATACCGCTGAGATTTTCATCCCTAATCCTCTCGATGCACCTACCCAGGCACTTGTTACCGTTGAGCGCGGCACCATCCACAAATCAGAGATCATCAATATTGATGCGGGCGGCTTAACCTACAGCCTGCCCCTCACAGAAGCGGATGCCCCAAATGTCTATCTCTCTGTCACACTCCTCGGCAGGCGCGATTTTCGTGTTGGTTACGCAGAGATCGAAGTTTCTGCCGCCGCGCAAATTTTGGATGTGACGCTGACCTCTGAACCGACGCGTTCAGAGCCGGGCGGTCAGGTTGATTTTGGAATTCAAGTTAAAGATTCTGCAGGAAATCCTGTACAGGGAGAATTCTCTCTTGCAGTGGTTGATCTAGCAGTTCTCGCTTTAGCAGACCCAAATTCTAAACCGATCGAAGAAGCCTTTTACGAGAAAGCCCATCTTGGCGTGCGAACGACTCTCTCAATGGCTGGCGACAGCATTTATGGAGTCTTTCTCGATGGCGGCGCAGGCGGAATGGGCGGTGGTGGTGGCGAAGGAATCGCCGTTGTGCGCGAGAATTTCCCCGATACTGCCTATTGGAATGGAAATATTATCACTGACGCAAATGGGCAAGCCCAAGTCAGTGTTCTTTTGCCCGATAATTTGACCACCTGGTATGTCGATCTGCGTGGCATCACAAAAGAATCGCTCGTGGGCAGCGCAGAAATGGAAATAGTCAGCACCAAAGATGTTTTGCTGCGCCCTGTCACACCACGCTTCCTCGTTGTTGGCGACCATCTGGAGATGGCGGCTATCGTCCACAATAACACCAATATTGAACAACGTGGAAAAGTCAGCTTACAGGCAATCGGCTTTTTGCTCGATGACCCGAACGCGATTGAGCAGGAGATCGTTATCCCCGCAGAGGGGCGCGTAAAAGTGTCCTGGTGGGGCACGGCACAAGATGCCGAGGCTGCTGAGTTGCTTTTCAATGCCAATTTTGGCGAAAATAAGGATATTACCCGACCCAATTGGGGCGCGCTGCCCATTTTGCGCTATACCGCGCCGCAATCTTTCGTGACGGCCGGAACGCTTGATACGGCCAGAACTTTAACGGAATCCATTTCTTTGCCGCGTAGTTTTATCCCCAACGGTGGCAAGCTGGAGGTTACGCTTGACCCGTCGCTGGCAGCAGCGATCCTTCAAAGCTTGGAGGCAATTCCCGTCTCTAAATCCACATCCAGTAATGAAGCGATTCTGTCTTATCTATTGCCAAATATCGCCGCTTATAAAGCCTTGCAAGCAGCGGGCTTGAGCGAACCAGAGCTAGAAGCGCGTCTCGAAGAGACACTGGAAATAGGCGTGGCACAATTGCTCGCTAACCAAAATAATAATTTTGGCTGGGATTTGTACGCGAAAAACGAGCATCTAATAAGCGGCAGCGGCGTTTATGGCAAGCCAAGCATTGGGGGCGGTGGCATCGAAAGCGATCCTTATATTTCGGCCTATATTCTCTTTGGGCTGTGGCAAGGGCGTGACGCGGGCGTATATATTGACGAAAGTGTTTTCTCGAATGCGCGCGATTATTTGCATTCTGCTTCGCTGCCCTATCTCTCGGACGCCGACCCCGCAACCTGGCAAAAAGATCGTTTGGCTTTCATTCAGTATGTGCTACAAATGACTGGCGGCGCAGATGCGATCGCTGTGGACCAATTGGATCTGTGGCGGGAGACTCTTAGCCCTTGGGCGCAGGCTTTGCTGGCATTGACTTTTGAATCTCGACAAGTCGGGGACGAACGTGCATCCAGCTTGTTTGCCAATCTCGAAAGTTCTGCCCGACGAAGTGCGAGCGGCGCCCACTGGAAAAGTGATGCCCATTCGTGGAGAAATCCCGGCACCCCGAATTACACGACCGCAACAGTCATTTACGCGCTCGCGCAACGTGATAGCGCGAATCCGCTCCTGAACGACGCTGTCCGTTATTTGGCAGCACACCGAAATATCCATGGTTATTGGAGCTCAACTTATGAAAACGCCTGGTCACTTTTGGCATTGACCGAAGTGGCAAAAAACGCGCAGGAATTTAATGCTTCTTATGCTTTCTCCTCGCATCTGAATGGATCAATGATCTCCGAAGGCCAAGCCAATGCACTGGTTCCTGTGACAACAACCACTTTATTAGATTCTCTGCAACTCTCTCTCCCGAATGCGCTGAATATCAGCCGTGGTGAGGGGATTGGCAGACTCTATTATCGTGCCGCCCTCTTTGTAGACCGCGCCGCCGATACAGCCCCTGCGCTGAATCGCGGCATGGAAGTTTCCCGCAGCTATTACGATGCCGATTGCGAAGAAGATTGTGTGCTGCTGACTGCTGCGCAATTATCCGCTGGCGCAAAAGTAAAAGTGCAGGTATCCGTAAATCTTTCAAACGACAGCTATTATGTGCAGGTTGAAGACTTTATCCCTGCCGGAGCAGAAATCCTTAACCAGCAACTCAACACATCCCAACTAGGCGAAGACGCAGACAGTGTAGATGTCTACGACCCTGATAAACCCTTCTCTAATGGCTGGGGCTGGTGGTTCTTCTCTGCGCCCCAAATTGGTGATGAAAATATCACATGGTCAGCCGATTATCTCCCTGCCGGAACTTATGTGCTCAGCTACACCATCATCCCCTTGCAAGCAGGAGAATATCGGGTTTTGCCCGCTCACGCCTGGCAAAGCTTCTTCCCCGATGTGCAGGGCGCAAGCGCAGGCGAGGTCTTTGTCGTTAGGGAGTAAGAGGGTTTTGACGTCCAGAGCCATTTAGGTGGAAGTTTTCGCTGTATAATGTTAAGAAAAAAGCGTTTCGATTCGTTTTTTGACGCATAATGTTCAAAACACAGTATTAGGCGGAGGTTTTCTCCGCCTATCACCTAGTTGTGCGGTCGAAAAAATAATAACTTTGGAATGATGGTTATTGGTGAGTAGTGCATTCTATGGATTCAGGAGAACATGACAACATATAAACTATCATCAGAATTTGAAACCTTTCAAGGTGAATTGAAATCTTATATTTTAAGGATGACGGCGAGCGTTCAAGATACCGAAGATATTGTTCAAGAAGCTTATCTCAAGGCTCACTCAAAAATCGACACCTATAGAGGGGAGGCTTCTCTAAAGACATGGGTTTTTGCTATTGCCTCGAATCTTGTCAAAGACATGCTGAGAGCCAAGAAAAGATGGCCAGAGAATGTGACTGACATCTGTAAAGAAGCCAGCTTGAACAACCCGCATTTTTTTGAGGAAGCTCTGCAAATTCGGGAGACTTCGCCGCAAGGTAAATTTGAAATTAAGGAACATATAGCATTTTGTTTTACGTGTGTCTCCAAATCACTTCCACTTGAACAGCATCTAGCATTATTACTAAAGGAAGTCTATGGTTTCAAAGTTAAAGAAATTGCCCAGATCATTGACCAAACTGATCCTATGGTTAAATACTATCTGCATAAGGGCCGTAGTAAGATGATAGACATTTTTGATCATCGGTGTTCGTTGATCAACAAACAAGGAATTTGTTATCAGTGCACAGAATTGAATGGTATCTTTAATCCTAAGCAAAAAGAACAAGAGGAATTAGTAAAAAATGCTATGGTTAAAGAAGCTAATAACAAAAATAAGGAGGAGTTGTTTGAGTTGCGAATGGAAATTTTGCGGGAACTCGATCCTTTTGAGTCAGGGGCGGCTGAATTGCAGCTTCATCATTTAGAGCATAATAGGGAGGTAATGAAGACTTATTTAGAAAAGAAATCCTGAAAAGACTATCATTTTTTGACTCCCATTCGTCTAAATAAAAGAAGCTTCACAATGAAGCATTTATCAATCAATAGTATAAAGGAGTCTCAAAATGAATGATGTACCTTCAAAAAAGATGAATGGCAAGGCCATTACAATTAAAAAAGTGTTTAGCCGAGAAACGTTTGTAAGTATCACGATTCAAGCGCCCCCGGCTATTGTATGGGGCTTGCTAACCAATGTCTCAGACTTTTCCAGGTGGAATTCCACAGTTATTTCAATAGAAGGGGAAATCAAAAAGGGAAATAGAATACGACTTAAATCAACACTTGACGAAAAAAGGATCTTCCAATTGAAGGTGAAGGAATTTGAGCCTGAAACGCGGCTTGTTTGGGGCGATAATATGGGAAATCGAATTTATACTCTTCAAAGAGATGTTGGAGATATGATGAAATTGACGATGACAGAAAAGATTGGTGGGCCATTGTTTCCCTTGTTCGCTAAGCAAATCCCCTCTTTTGATGAGTCATTTGAACAATTTGCCGTGGACATAAAGAAAGAGGCAGAAGCTATTCAAAACTCTAAGAGCTAACCCACAATAACAACACAATCAAATAGGTGTCTCTGATAGAGGTCGTTTGTAAAAAAGTGTCAGAGGCTCCTGAAATGGAACATTAGATGATGAAATGACGAATAAATCCCAAAAACCGCACAACCCCGCATGGAGCTGATCTCACTGCGTTCGGATGGTAAGCGGCGCGATTTGGTAAATCTGGTTCGAGTTACAATATCTTCTGGAGCAAAAACATTCGGCAGCACACGCCATTGTTAGGCGAGACGCCCGCTGCGCTCGTTATCCCAAGAAGCCACCGAAAAACCAACTCGGCGGCTTCTTTTTTTATATCAGCCCTAGCTTGCTCATTTTTGCATTATGCTATACTTGTTTGTCGTCTGCATAATACAACTTTTCGTGAATAAACTCGTAAACAGGATAGAAAATAAGCAGGGAAAAAATATCGTCGTGTTTATGATTGCTATACCTTAGAAAAATCGGGAGTAAAAGATGTACGGTTTATCTTGGATTGAAATAATCTACTGGGGATCTACCATTATTGGTGGAACTCTCTTTATTTTACGCACAATAATGATGTTGGTAGGGGGAGGTCTCGATCTGGGAGATGGTGATTTCGACGCAGATATAGATATGGATGGTGACCTTCATGTGGACGGTGACCATCTTGATACGGATGCTGATTCCGACTTTAGCTTTAAATTATTGTCGATGCAGGGATTGACCGCCTTCTTTATGATGTTTGGTCTTGTTGGCTTGGCATTATTAAAAGCGAATGTACCTGTCTTACTAACCATTTTAGGCGGCGGCATTGCTGGCACTCTTGCTGTGTGGGTGATCAGCTTGCTCTTCTCTCAAATGAAACGTTTGCAATCTGATGGCACGCTACAGATTGAAAATGCTGTTGGGGTGAGTGGCTCTGTCTATTTAAATATCCCTGCCAAAGGAACAGGTCAGGTACAGATTACTGTACAAGGGGCATTGAAGATATTTGACGCCATCTCTATAGATGGCAAAAAAATTGCAACAGGGGAGAAAATTAGCGTAACAGGAACTGTTGATAACAATACACTAATTGTAAAAAGAATATAGAAACTCTAATAAAAATTTTCGGAGGATAAAATGAACGCTGCAGGTTTTGGAGTATTAGCTCTAATTGCTTTTGTGGTCTTAGCTTTCTTTACTATTATTTTCTTGGCAAGCCGCTATAAGCGCTGCCCATCAGATAAAGTCTTGGTCATATTTGGTCGAGTAGAAAAGGGGCGCTCAAGTAAGGCAATGCATGGTGGAGGGGCGTTTATCTGGCCTTTGGTACAGGATTATGCCTACCTGAGTTTGACTCCTATAACAATTAATATCCCACTTCAAAATGCACTCTCATTGCAGAATATCCGCATTCATGTGCCAAGCACCTTTACAGTTGGTGTGAGTACTACCCCTGAGATCATGAGTAATGCGGCAGAACGTATCCTTCATTTGCAACAAAAAGCGATTGAAGAGATGGCCCAAGAAATTATTTTCGGTCAGTTGCGTCTGACAGTTGCCTCATTGACGATTGAACAGATCAATCAGGACCGCGAGAGATTCTTAGAAGCCATTCGCCATAATGTTCAGCCAGAATTAAACAAGATTGGTCTTGTTCTGATCAATGTCAATATAACGGACATCACAGATGAATCCGATTATATTGAAAGCATCGGCAAGAAGGCTGCATCAGAAGCTATTAACCAGGCAAAGGTAGATGTTGCCCAACAGACCATGCATGGTTCTATTGGTGAAGCAGAAGCTATTCAGGAACAAGAAATTAAAGTTGCAGAAGCATTAGCTAAAGCTGAGATCGGTCGAAAAACAGCGGAAGCAAACCAACGTAAGCGCGTTCAGGAACAAGAAGCGGATGCAGTACAGGGTGAAAATCTTGCAGATGCCAATATCGCTGACTACAACGCCAAACTGGAAGTAAAACGTGCTGCGGCATTGCAACAAGCAGAAGTCGCGAAATTTGATGCTCAGGTGGCTATCCAAAAAGCGTTTTATAAAGCCGAACAGGAACGCCTAAGAGCAGAGGAAATTGTTCGCGAAGAGATTGATAAGAATAAAGTTGAGATCGCAGCCGAAGCCGAAGCGGAACGTGTTCGACGAGAAGCCAAAGGTATTGCAGATGGTATCCTTCTCAAATATGAAGCCGAAGCCGCCGGTATGCGAAAACTGCTCACCGCAAAATCAGATGGATATAAGAAGTTGGTTGAAAGTGTTAATGGTGATTCTCAAGCAGCTGCAAGTTTATTGATGATCGAGCAATTAGAACAAATCGTAGCACTGCAAGTTGAAGCGATCAGCAATCTCCAGATCGACAAGATCACCGTCTGGGACTCAGGCGGCAATGGCGATGGTTCATCAACATCGAATTTCATCTCAAATCTTTTCAAGAGCTTGCCCCCACTGCAAGATATTTCAGAGATGGCAGGATTTGAATTACCAGAGTATTTAGGAAAAATGAAAGGCAAAGATGTTTTGGTCAAAGAAGTAGAAACTGAGCCAATCTCCACTGAAGAAGAGGTAGATACAGAAGAATAACCTTCATCACAGAAGAACAAAAAACGCCGAGATTTATGATCTCGGCGTTTTGCTTAAATTACTCTCGGCATCCCAAAACTATTCAATTTGACGTTGCTTGGCTCATCCGCCCACACGCCCGCGACTGCTGTCCCGCAGTGGGGACAGTTTCCTTCTCCCGTTATTTTATAGTCACAGATAGTAAATCCACGCCGCGTGATCAGTACTTGATTGCAACTTGGGCAACGCGTGGATTCATATTCTCCCGTCAGCCCGTGCGCATTCCCCGCGTAAACGTAATTGAGTCCAGCTTCACGCCCAATATCGGCGGCGCGGATGAGTGTGTCCACAGCAGTATTCTCTCCGCTTTGCCTTTTATAATCTCGATGATAAGCGGTCACATGCCAAGGGATATTTGGGGAAATCTCCGCTAAAAAGCGGGCAGCCTCCCACAATTCCGCGTTTGAATCGTTAAAATCAAGGACGACCAGCGTGACGACTTCGACCCATAATCCCAATTTGTGAGCGCGGATGATACTATCGAGTACGCTTTGCAAGACTCCGCCCAAATGACGGTAATTTTTCTCCTGCATGGATTTCAGGTCAATTTTGTAGCCATCCAAATGGGGAGCTAAATAATCGAGAGCTTCGGGGGTGGCGTGTCCGTTCGAGATCATGGCAGTTTTCAGCCCCGCTTTTTTTGCTTTTTTGAAGATCTCTACCGCCCATTCGCTGGTGATGAGTGGCTCATTATAAGTGGATGCAATAATTTTAGAATCGGTCTGCTGCGCCAAAGCAATGAGCTGCTCTGCGCTCACTTCGCGGACAATCCTCCCCGCCTCATCGGATGCAGGGTCACGCAGAGCTTGAGATGTGAACCAATTTTGGCAATAATCGCAATGCAGGTCGCAGCCCAGCATCCCAAAAGAGAGGGCGTTTTCGCCAGAGAGAAAATGATAAAAAGGTTTCTTCTCAATCGGGTCAGCTTGCAGCGCGGCGACATAGCCAAAAGGCACGCGCAACTCGCCCCCTTTGTTGAAACGCACTTTGCAGATGCCGCGTTTTCCTTCTCGAATTAAACAACGATGTCCGCAAGCGAAACAGCGCAAAGCGTTGTCGTCCAGTTTTTCGTAGAGTGTGCCGGGGGCAGTGAGGGAGTCGAGTTTTTTTGATAGAGTCATTTTTTCTTCCTGACTTTGCGAGGAGGGCGATAGCCCGACGCGGCAATCTCACGGCTAATGAGACCGCTTCGTCGCAACAGCGTGCTTCTCGCGGAATCATAATAATCTTCTAATTTTCAAACCTGAACCTTCCAACTATAATCTATTTATGATAACTCTCGCTATCCAAGCTGGCGGCAAATCGAGCCGCATGGGACAGGATAAAGCCCTGATGCCTTTTCACGGCGTTCCCCTTATCCAATATGTAATGGAGAGACTCGCCAAAATCGCAGATGAAATTATTATCACCACTAATGCTCCAGGCAAATATCGTTTTTTAGATGTGCCACTCTACCCTGATATTCGTCCTGATCGCGGGGCATTGGGCGGGCTCTACACCGCATTATCCTCCGCTAAGGGCGATCTCGTTGCGGTGGTTGCGTGCGATATGCCTTTTGCCAGCAAGCAATTCTTTTTAATGGCAAGCAAGCTGATCTCCGAGTCCGATACGGATGTGGTCATCCCACAAACAGAATATGGATATGAACCCCTCCACGCCCTTTATCGCCGAGATGCTTGCATTCCTCCTATTGAAGCCGCGCTAGATGCCGATAAGTGGAAGGTCATTTCGTGGTTCGATCAGATCAAAATCCATGCGCTTTCGCCCACAGAAACGACTCTTTTCAATCCCGATGGTCTCACGTTTTGGAATCTAAATACGCCAGAAGATTTTACCAAAGCTGAAAAATTCTCTATCTAACGACCAAAACCGGGCAAGGCGCGTGCTGCAAAACCTTTTGCGACTGACTGCCAAGCAAAAGTCCGCGCAATTTTCCATGCCCGCGCGAACCCAGAACGATCAGATCGCTGTGGCGCACATCGGCAACATTCAAAACCACTTCGGCGGCAGAGCCTTCGAGAATTTCGGTATGAACGCCGCCCGGAATTTCGCCAACGACTTTTAACGCATCCTCCATGATTTTTTTAGATTCTTGCAATCGCGCCACGATCGCATCTTGAAAGTTAGGTTCGCCCAAATACGAGGGGACAGTAGGGTGAGCGACGACAATTCGCAATTCTGCTTCCATGCAAGTTGCCAAAGCTGCCGCTTTTTCTGCCGCACGAAACGAATGTTCTGAACCGTCAATACCCACAAGGATTTTCTTAAACATAATAGCTCTCCTTTTCTCGGTTACAATTTCAGTATACAAACTTCACCCCCCCTCTTCAAGCTAAAGGAGAAAAAATGACCCTCGATCTTCCCAAAATCCGCGCTCAATTTCCTGCCCTTGCTCGCCCAGCCCTCTTTTTTGATGGACCTGGCGGTACGCAAATTTGCCAACAAAGCCTTGACCGCATCAACCAATATCTCATCGAAAGCAACGCCAACTTTCATGGAACCTTTGCCACCAGTGCAGCATCCGACATGGTTCTGGACGAGGCGCATCAGGCGATGGCAGATTTCTACAACGCTGCCAGCCCCGAAGAAATTATCTTTGGCAATAATATGACCACGCTGACTTTACATATCAGCCGCTCGATCTCTCGGATGTGGAATCCCGGCGACGAGATCGTGGTTACGCGTCTCGACCACGATGCGAACGTGACCCCCTGGTTGCTTGCCGCCGAAGATCGTGGTGTCGAAGTCAACTGGGTCGGCTTCGACGTGGAAGACGGAACCCTGAATTTGGATGAACTTGAAAAAGCCCTCGCGAGAAAACCCAAATTCCTCGCGGTCGGCTACGCCTCCAACTCTTTGGGGACGATTAACCCAATCAAGAAGATCATTAAGATGGCACACGAAGTTGGCACCATGGTCTATGTAGATGCTGTGCAGTATGCCCCACACGGCTCTATTGATGTCCAAAAAATTGATGCCGATTTCCTCGTCTCTTCCCCATATAAATATTTTGGCCCACATGCAGGCGTTCTCTATGGCAAAAAAGCATTACTCGAAGAACTGAAAGCCTATAAAGTCCGCCCTGCAAGCAATGCCATCCCCTCCAAATACGAAACGGGCACCCAAAATCACGAAGGCATCGCAGGTGTTCTCGGCGCCATAGAATATTTTGAGTGGATCGGTGAAGAGTTTGGTGGTGAATATGAACAAAACTTTGTTGAAGATGGTTATTCAGGACGTGTACTGACGCTAAAAAAAGCGATGGCAGCCATTGGTGCCTACGAGCAGGAACTTAACCAAGCGTTGCTCTCAACGCTCGAATTTGTCCCCGGGCTGACTCTTTATGGCCCCAGCGATCCGCGCAAAACGGATGAGCGTGTGGCAACTTTCTCCTTCCGCTTGGATGGAATTCATCCCCACAAAGTAGCGGAAGAATTAGGAAAACGTGAAATATACTCTTGGAGTGGACACTATTACGCCATCAACGTCACCGAAAGGCTTGGCCTCGAAGAAAGCGGCGGGATGGTGCGCATAGGCGCGACCCATTACAACACGATCGAAGAGATCAGGAAGTTAGGGGAGGCGTTGATGGAGATTGCCACGGGGAAGTAAGTTGTTCGCAACGCAAATTTTAACGAAAATAAAAACACCTGCGAAGAAATTTCTTTGCAGGTGTTTTTTCTTAACATTCCTCAGCTAGGACTTGAACCAAGAACCTAGCGGTTTAAGGGTTAGTTCCTATAAACACGCCAAACTTTGCTATACTTGCCTAATGATAAAAGGAATCACGTTATTAGTTACCAAACGATGCGATTTAAAGTGTGAGCACTGCTTACGCGGTCATCCACAAGATAAAGTGGATTTTCCATTATCTTTGTTGGATAAATTACTTAATGAAGCCATGCAATTTGGGGCAGGGCATGTTGGCTTGACAGGTGGCGAACCACATTTACATCGTGAATTTGATCAAATTGTCGAGAAGATCGTCAATTATGGATTCTCTTGGGGGTTTACAAGTCATGGACAACGAACAAAACCATATTTGCCATTAATGGAAAAATACCGCGAGGATTTCAAGTATGCACGCTTGAGTCTTGACGGGGCAACCCCGGCCCTACATGATGAAATACGGGGAAGAAAGGGGGCATTCGAGTATGTCATTCAGGCCGCAAAGATCTATAAGAAAGAGGGTTTTCCAGTAAGTTTTGTGACCAGTTTGAATCAAAAAAACAAAGGCGAAGTGCAAGCCCTGATCGATCTTGCGGAAAGTGTGGGCGTAAAAGGAATTACTTTCTCGGGAACTATTCCCGCTCAATGGAATCAACATTTGATCCTGCAAGACAGCGAGGCAATTGAATTATTTAACCAAGTTAACGAAGCCTGCAAAGACAGTGACCTTGATATCCGAACAGCCAGCGCATTATATACAAAAGGCGGGATTAATTTTTGCAATATTCTGAATATAAAGAGTATTGCGGTAAACACTGCGGGTGAATTGATCTTTTGTTGCGACACCATCGAAAACGGTGCGGTTATAGGCTCTCTGCATGAACAATCGCTTATCACACTGCTTCAACGAAAAATTGAATATTCAGCCAAATTGCAAGCGCAGCGTGCCAGTCGAATTGCAAGCGGGAAACTGGGGGAAGGTTTTGATACCTGTGCTTTTTGTAATCATTACTTTGATAAAGATATCCACAAGCCGAGGCAAGTGTAGAATTATCCCATTTCCTAAAGTTATTCTTGACTATCTGTGGCCGTAGAATCGGAGGTCACTGTATTTCCACCATTATTCCCTGAGTTTCCACCGTGAGAAGGTGCGGGCACTTTTTCTTTCTCAAATCTAAATGGCTCGGTAGTGCAAATCACATTTCCAGCAGAGTCA
>ERZ890953.1037-NODE-1037-length-14643-cov-5.907321_pt1 | contig 14643 bp, 14 predicted proteins | sample MGYA00521264_ERZ890953 | MGnify/ENA primary metagenome ERZ890953 (study PRJEB32303, sample SAMEA104408629) | aquatic metagenome | biome: Brackish water; feature: Chemocline; material: water | place: Baltic Sea | collected 2014-10-26T21:54:00 | depth 200 m ...
TCCCGGCGTATGAACTTCAATGCCAATATAACCGGATGAATCATCCAGCTTCGCAATTTGCACCAGTGACTCGCCATTACCAAAACCAATTTCCAGCTTAACCACCGATAAATCCGGGAAAAGCTGTGAAAAATCGAGCAGGGCGTTTGAATATTCAATCCCGTACTCAGGCCAGTATTGCTGCAGCGCCTGTTTTTGCCTGTCAGACTGGCGACCTTTGCGCTTGACAAAGCTGCGAATAGCCCGTTTATGGACAGGCACAATATCTTTTACAGGAAAATCAGTGCTCAATGAAAATTCTCATGATTTTTTTACGGTAATTTAATTTTACACTATAAGCGTTAGAGTTTGATTATTGATTTAACAGCTTTAGGCAATTGTTTTGCATACAACCGTACCTTAATTTCAGTGTATATTACATAAACTGCTGCTATTCAAAACCTCCATTCCAGATCTGTTTGGCATAGGCTCCGCAGGTTTGAAAATCGCACGTAGAAGATCAACGAAAAAATAAAAAGTCTGCTTACCTTTAACTTTTCGTATAATCCTCATGCACTCAGCATCGCGACCTAATTCAAGTTCAAGATGGTTAAAATTTGCGCTCAACTTGAAAATTACTCGCATTTAAAACCTTACATGAATTATTGATTAAATTAAGTACTAACATTCAGTGACAATGCAATAATCAACTATAATTTCGCTAATTGTTTTTGTCATCCAGATACAAAGCGACCTAACCCATGTGACGCAAATCACAATAATAACCAGGCAAATACCGTTTATCAGTACAAATTACAATTCCATCTACAGGCAGGTGCATTTCTCTAAATAAACCCTAGGATTCATACTATGAATATAAATCAACATCAAGGCTTCACTTTACTGGAACTGATAATCACAATCGGCATAGTTGGAATAACAATGGCCTTCGCCATTCCCGGCATGGGTATATTTGTTAAAAATGAACGCCTTACTTCATCAACCAATAGCCTGCTCACAGATTTAATGCTCGCTCGCAGCAAAGCAGTCGAACGTAATCAACCTGTCATCATTTGTGCTAGCAGTGATCAAGCCAGCTGTACAGGTGGAAGTTTTGAGGATGGCTGGATAGTCACCGTGGACACTGACAGTGACGGTACTGGAGATCAGATTATTAAAGTGCAGCAGGCAATAACCGGAAATATTTCTTACAAACAGGCCGGGCTGTCTTCGGTCACCTTCGACAACCGGGGCTTTTTACCAACGGATGCAAACACTGGAACTATTTCTATCTGTGATGACAGAGGCAATGATCACGCCAAAACAATTTCATTATCCCCTACCGGGCGCGCAAGCCGGGGAGCAGACCCATCATGTTAGTTAAAATGACTAAAAAACAAACCGGCATGGGGTTGATCGAATCATTGATTGCGCTGCTTGTCATATCGATTGGGTTACTGGGTATTGCTGCCCTGCAAATAACATCTCTTAAATTAAATTCCAGTGCCCAGTGGCACAGTCAGGCAGTCTGGTTTAGTTATGAAATGACAGACCGGATTATGGCCAACCGGCTAAATTTTGACTCATACAATAACATAGATACTGATGATGATCCCAGCATGGATTGTAAAGCTAACCCCTGTACCGGCGCTCAAATGGTAACTGCTGATGCACAAGACTGGAAAGAAATGCTGGCCACTCTACCAGGTGGGCGAGGCATAATTTCATCAACTGGAGACAATACATTAGTAGTTTCAGTGATGTGGGATGATAATTCTGATGTAAGTAACTGTATCAATGGAGAGCCTGACTCCGATGGCAAAACATGTTACTCAATAACCACGGTAAACACCCCATGAAAATGCTATTTCACAAGCAATACGGATTATCCCTGGTTGAAATACTGGTGGCACTAGTCATCAGCTTGTTTCTGCTAGGTGGAATAATACAGGTTTACACAGGAAACAAAACTGCCTATCGATTTACAGATGCTTCTTCCCGTATCCAGGAAAATGGCCGATTTGCTCTGGATACCATTACAACCGATATTCGCATGGCTGGATTCTGGGGTTGTCTCCCCTTTCAGCAGGATGTTAACAATGATGGAATACTAACGGATGAAAATAAAACAATTCAAAACCACCTGGACACGGCTTCAGCTAGTTACAAAGTTGAGCTACATGACTTCATTAACAACCCGCCCATTACCGCTACCGTAAATGATGGGCTGAATGATTCTGACAGCCTAACTCTGCGTGGAGCAAAGGCTGGATCGACTCCATTGACCGCCGACCTTTCAACACCAGGTGATGATGTAATTTCAGTACAAGCCAATAGTACGTTTAATACCAATGATATCATTCTTATCACTAACTGCTATGCAGCTGATATTTTCGAAGCGACTGCCGTGTCCGCTGACGGCACCACCATCACACATAGCCCAGGTGGTACTGCCACCACACCGGGCAACGCAAATATAAATGGCTGTGGTGGTGGCACACACTGCCTGATTGCCAAGGATGTCGCCAATATTACCAAGTATAATAATAAACCCTACGAAACTAAAAACTCAGCTGCATTTACATTGCAAGCAGTTACCTATTCCATTAAACCGTCCGCCAGTGGTGGCGATAACCCTGAACCTGCCCTCTGGAGATCCGTAAACGATAACGATCAGGAACTGATCGAAGGAGTAGAACAAATGCAAGTATTATTCGGTGAAGACACCGATACACCACCTGATGGTTATCCAAATCAATATCGGACCAGTGATCTGGTTGGCAACTTAAACAACGTAACAGCTATTCGGATATGGCTGGTAGTCAGATCTGATAAGGTCGGTATTCTCGATTCCAGTCAAACTTACACCATCAATAGTGTTAATGAAAACAAGGGTGATACACGTTTACGCCACGTATTTTCTTCAACTATCGCTCTTAGAAACAGGATAAGATAATGACACCTACATCCCAATTACGTAATCAGCAAGGTGTTGCTTTAATCGTCAGCCTTGTCATTTTAATTGCCATGACCATGCTTGGCATCACATCCATGAAAGGATCTTCTACTGAATTAACCATGGCAGGCAATCTACGTGAATCAGGTTTAACTTTTCAGGCCGCTGAGGCAGGATTACGTAGTGCTGAAAAAATTATTAAGGAAAGCTCATCAGCAGCTATATTTGATGGCAGCACTGACAGCATGCTAGCCGAAAACAGCCAGGATCCAGATTACCTCGACACAGCAAGCTGGGATTCTGCCAACTATGCTGATGTCACTCTGACAGGCATAAGCACTAATCCCAAATACATTATTAAATTCCTCGGGGTCTGGGCTCAAAACCCACTGGCTCTGGTGAATATTGGTAGTGGTTACGACGATGAACCACCGGGACGCATTATTTCCAATTATCGCGCAACATCGCGTGGAACCGGGCAAACAGGAAACACTTTCCGCACCGTTCAATCCTATTACGGTATTGAATATTAATAAAATGGTGAAAATTATGACTTTTCAACTCAAAAAACTTGGCACAATCACTGCTGTAAGCCTGCTCACTATATGTAGCTGTTTTAACGCCTACGCAGCCCCTGGCACTTTAGAGACAACCCCCTTATTTGTCAGCACAGCGGTAGAACCTAATGTGTTTTTTACACTGGATGACTCCGGTAGCATGGACTGGGAAGCAATGATTCCAGATACCGGCGATTTTTCATACAACAATGGAGTTACGCAATACAACGGATACTGGCAAGCCTACTTACATCCTGGCTGGTCAAGTTACCAGTATTCTCCTTACTCTGACTATGATAAATATGATCGAAACATTATTCCACCCGCTGCTTATTCAAACTCTTCATCCAGTACATTGATTAAAAGCTTTTGGGTTATGCAAAACCATAATTACAATACAACTTATTACAACCCATCTACAACTTATACGCCCTGGGCAGGAATAGACTCGGATACCGGTCAACCCTATCAAGATGCCATACCAACTGCAGTTTTAAGAGACCCCACAAGAAAAACTTATGATAAGACTGACTTAACCGCCAACTTTGATTTTTATGACAACATAGTCACAAAAAGCAAACACTCAAATATCGCATATTTGCCAAGTTATTACACATGGACAGATGATAATAATAATGGAGAACTCGAAGTATCTGAAACTCATTCTCTAATTGAAATAAGAGAGGGAAATACATTTCCATCTGGCAGAACTTATGAAAAAGAGCTGCAGAATTTTGCCAACTGGTTTCAATATTATAGAAAACGTGAATTTTCCACCAAGGCCTCTGTTGGCCGCGCTATCAACAAATCTGATACCACTCGAATGGGCCTCAGGCTCATTAATGGAGGCCATAAAAAAGACTTGAAGACTATGACCTCTTCCACTAATAAACAGGAATTGCTAAATACTTTTTACGAAATCAATTCAAACTCAGGCACCCCTCTGAGGAGGGCTCTTGAAAATACTGGTAAAATGTACCTGGACCCCAACTCTAATGCAATCTTACCCGAAAGTGGTGGCGGTGCATGCCAACAGAACTTCACTCTATTAATGACAGATGGTTTCTGGAACGGGAACGACCCTGATGTTGGTCATGCTGATAGAAGCACAGACAACGTTGGTTTCGATGGAGATGAAACGGAGTCTAACGACGGTGGTAATTACGAGGACGATAATTCCAACACACTTGCCGATGTTGCCATGTATTATTATGAAAACGACCTGAGCAACCTCGAGAATAAAGTACCAACTACCCCTGGCACAGATTTGGCCGATCATCAACACATGGTCACCTATACGGTTTCATTTGGTGTAACAGGGACTATAGACCCGGACAACTTCGACCCTCTTGCAACTGAATTCTCCTGGCCACCCCCTAATAATGATCCTAGAAAAGTTGATGATCTGCTACATGCAGCCTACAACGGTCGTGGTTTATACCTGAGTGCACAGGATCCTGTTCAATTAGAAAAAGCACTGACTGAAGCCATTGCAAATATTGCAGAACGTACTGCAACTGCGGCGGCCGCATCGGTAACATCAGCAAAACTGACCACGGATACCATTGTTTACCTGGCTGAATTTAATACTAATCGCTGGCAAGGTACTATTTACGCTTACAAGATAGCCAACTTCAATACTGGTGAACTGGAAGCCACCCCTACATGGAGCGCAGCTCAGGTTCTCAATGCAAGAGATATTACAGCCGACCCAAGAACCATACTTTCTTATGGAAATGACGGCATAGCCTTTCAATGGGCCAATCTGACTTCCGACATGAAAGCTGATCTTCAAACCAATGAAGCCGGTGAAGTTGATTCACCTGCCATAGCTGAGGCTCGCCTGAACTATATACGTGGTGATCGCTCAGACGAAGGTCAGGGTAACTTCTTCCGTGAACGTGCTAGCTTATTAGGCGACATTGTAAACTCTGGACCTGTCTACGTTGGTAAACCAGACCTGAGATGGCCTGAGACTTTCCCTGTCAATAACCCCTCAACTCCTTACTCAAGCTTCAAAACTGATAAGGAAAATCGCTCTGGAGTCATCTATGTGGGGGCTAACGATGGCATGCTCCATGGATTTGACGAATCTACTGGTAAAGAGCTAATCGCCTATATTCCCAGCAATCTTTTTTCTACTGAATCAGACAAAGGACTGCATTATCTGACCGAACAAAATTATAAACACCAGTTTTATAATGATCTCACACCCAGCATATCGGATATACACATAAATTCTAACTGGCATACTGTATTGATCTCTGGCCAACGCTCTGGTGGACGAGGCTACTATGCTCTGGATATTACTGATCCCAGCAATTTCTCAGAAAGCAATGCGGCCAGCATCGCAATGTGGGAGTTCACCAGCGATGATGATGCCAACCTGGGTTACACTTACAGCAAACCTCAGATAGCTATGACTAACGACGGAAAATGGGTCGCTATCTTTGGAAATGGCTATAACAGCACGGGAGATAATGAAGCTAAATTATTTATTGTTGATATAGCAGCCGGGGCTGATGGGTCCTGGGATGCAGGTGATTACAAGGTAATCTCTACCGGCACAATCCACAATGGCGGTGCAAACGGCCTGGCAACACCGGCACTGGCTGATTTAGATAATAACGGAACCATTGATCGAGTCTATGCAGGAGATCTGAACGGTGACATGTGGGCATTTGACTTATCTGGTAGCACAAAAGATTCCTGGGTTACAGCCTATGGAGAGAAAAATCCTTTATTTACCACTGAAGGAAACCGCCCTATCACATCCAAGCCTATACTGTCATTTCACCCATCCGAGCCGAGCGATGATTCTAATGCTCCAAATATTATGGTGTTTTTTGGCTCGGGGCAATATTTAGTAGAATCGGATAAAGATTTAACTAAAGATATATCTACTGGGCATTACTTTTACGGAGTCTGGGATAAAGGAACTTCAGGACTAAAACGCAGTAATCTGGTTGAGCAGACATTTCGCGATGGCTTTTCATCTTACAGAGTGCTGACTAGAAATAATGTTGATTACAGCGGCGGTGATTATGGCTGGAATATTTCTCTGGATGTTGAGGGAGAAAGGTCTGTCACTAATCCAGCTGTTCGTGGAGACGTAGTATTTTTCAACACTTCAGTTCCAACCAGTGATCCCTGTTCAACCGGTGGATACGGCTATCGTTTTGCAGTAGATTTAGAGACTGGCGGCTCACCCAATGAACCGGTTCTGGTAGATCTTGATAATGATGGCATTGTAGACAGCGAAGATACGCTGGATAAAGACAATAATATTCCAGTAGCGGAAAAACTGGAAGGTGGTTCGCCTCCCAAAAGCGCATTTACTGATAAAAATCAATACATAGGTAAAGACCCGTTTTCTATCGGAGCACTGGACGAACCTAATTTTGGCCGCTTTTCCTGGCAGGAGTTATTAAAATGAGCACTATATTAAAATTTCCATCAAAGTTTCTGATAATATTTTTATTGTTAACTCCTTTTCCTTTATGGTCACAGGAAACGTTGTTAGCAATCGGTCAAATAGATGATATAGGGTCAAATTATATTACTATCACTGACAGCAGATTTGAAATCTTATCTACAGTTAAAGTTTTTCTTCTGGACAATAAATCAGGGGAACTAGCTGACCTGAAGATAGGAGACTTTGTCAAATTATCTCTTCTCAAAATGGATAATATTAAGTACGTCGATACGATTAATATTTTGTCAGAGCCATAACCAGTTTAAGATTATCCCATCACTAGAGACAGACTATGAATAGAGCAAAAAAGCAAGGCTTCACATTAATAGAACTGATGATTACTGTGGCCATCATCGGAATACTTTCCAGTGTTGCTATGAACTATTACGGTGATAATGTTACAAAATCAAAGTGTACCGAAGGCCGCTCAGCTTTACTCGCAAGATCTACTTCACTTGATAAATGTAAAGCTATTTACGGCGTATTCAATAAAAACTGTAATATTACTTTAGGATCAACCGAAAAAAATAATTTTGTACTGAGCATGGCTAGAGATGCAACAACCTATACGCTCACAGCTACGGCTTCTGGTGCAATTAGCGGTAACTCTTTTTGCAGTACCATCACGCTTAATCAATTGGGTATACAGGGTGGAACAGGATCCGCCCCCTGGTAAAACTCACAAATACCTTTCTCACATTTTACAAAGGGCTCTGATATAATCAGCGGCCCTTTTTTATAGTTTCAAATCATGACTCGAAAAGCTGTAGCCTTAATTTCAGGCGGCCTGGACTCTTTGCTTGCTGCAAAAGTCATTCAACAACAGGGCGTCCACGTTGAAGGCATCAATTTTTTCACCGGCTTTTGCGTTGAAGGGCATACTCATGCGATCCGCAAAAAAGACAAGGCCAAACCTAAACGTAACAATGCACTGTGGGTTGCCGAACAGCTGGGCATAAAACTGCATATAGTTGATATTGTTGAAGAATACAAAGATGTAGTTATCAACCCTAAACACGGATATGGTGCCAATTTAAACCCCTGCCTGGACTGTAAAATTTTTATGGTACAAAAGGCTCATGAATGGTTACAACAGAAAGGTTTCGATTTTATCATTACCGGCGAAGTGATCGGACAAAGGCCAATGTCACAAAGAAAGGAAACTATGCCTATCATTTCTAACGAATCGGGGGCTGACGATATTTTACTGCGCCCCTTATGCGCACAGAACTTACCAGCGACCAAACCCGAACTGGAAGGCTGGGTAAAGCGCGAAGAGCTACATGGATTTTCAGGTCGCTCACGTAAACCCCAGATGGCGCTGGCAAAACAGTTTGGATTTGAAGATTATGCCCAACCGGCGGGTGGTTGCTGCTTCCTCACTGATGAAAATTATTCTGTCAAATTACAGGACCTGTGGTCCAACCGGGGCGAGAAAAAGTACGACCTGGATGACATCATGCTGCTTAAAGTCGGCCGCCATATCCGCCCGGATAAGGCTTATAAAATCATTATTGCCCGTGAAGAAGGTGAAAACCGCTTCATGAGTGGATACAAAAAACAGTTTCAATCCATTAAAACCATCAGTCATGCGGGACCTCTTGCGCTGATTGAAGGTGAAGAGCTAAATGCTGAACAGGTAAAATTAGCCTGTGCCATCGTTGCCCGTTTCAGCAAGGGCAAGAATGAAGAGCAGGTTGAATTAACCTACAGCAAGGCTGGCGGAGAACCTGAAACCATTCACGTAAAAGCACTGCAATCGAGTGAAATACCTCAAAACTGGTACCTGGTGTAATGAACATTGAAATCGATGCCAGTAGACTGCTTTGCCCGATGCCAGTCATTCGACTGCAGGATGCTATAAATGAGTCCAAAATTGGCGACATCGTAAAAATAACCTGTACTGACCCGGGAGTGAAAAATGATATACCTGCCTGGTGCAATATTAATAAACACATCATACTCAGCATAGAAGAGCAGGATTACCAAATAATTATCTGCGTACGCAAGGAAAACAATGACTGATCTACGCAAAAAAACCATCCAGAAAGTCACCTACACCGGCATTCTGGTTAATATATTACTGTCTCTTGCACAAATTATTGCGGGATTTCTGGCACACTCCCAGGCTCTATTGGCCGATGGTTTACACACACTCGCTGACCTGATCAGTGATTTCATCGTATTATTTACCGCCCACCATTCAGCCAAAGAAGCTGATGAAGATCATCCTTATGGACATGCACGAATAGAAACGCTGTCTTCTATTTTTCTGGGTGTCGCGTTAATTGCGGTTGCACTTGGCATGGGCTATAGAGGCATTCAGACATTCGCCTCTACCGAGCCAGTTCAAACCGAAGCTTACGCGCTGTTTTTTGCTTTTCTAGCTATTGTCAGTAAAGAGTTTCTGTATCAATACACCATTCGTGCCGCGCGTAAAATTAAATCTACCCTGCTGGAAAGCAATGCGCTGCACCATAGATCCGATGTATTTTCATCGGTCGTTGTAGTTATTGGTGTCGGCGCGCAGGTCGCTGGCGTGAGTAATATGGATGCCCTGGCTGCAATCATCATATCCGTCATGATTTCATTAATGGGTATTCATCTGATTAAAAAAGCTTTCCAGGAATTAATCGATACCAGCCTCGATCAACAACTGGTGGAAAAAATCAGGGCCAGCATTAATAACATAGACGGAGTTGTCGATGTACATAGCCTGCGCTCCCGCTCAATGGGTGGAATGGGCTATATTGACACTGAAATTCGAGTCAACCCTCGTCTAAGTGTTTCAGAAGCACATTTTATTTCACTCTACATTGAAAAATCCGTTAAAAAACAATTTTCGGAAATATCTGACATTACCGTTCATATAGATCCTGTCGCGGAAACCGAGCATAAATTTATTTTACAGTTACCGAAACGTTCAGAACTGTTATTTAACCTTTACTCAGCCTGGGAAAGCGTGGAAAATTCTGAGCAAATTCATAATATTCACTTACATTATCTAACCCGTCAAATCGAAATCGATATTATATTGCCGCTAAAATTTGGTTGTGATAACGAACTAAAACTGGCGCAACAACTTTACGAAAAAGCTCAAAAAATTCCTTTTGTTGGAAAAATAAACATTTATTATGCACCCTGATTGAGCTACAGGTCTGAGCAAATTGCACCATTTTAGTGCGTTACACGACTAGCAATATTTCTTTTGCAATAATTGTCCAAACAGAAATAATCTGTACAATTAGCCGGCAATTTTATGCAACAACATCACCCACTATCTATTGGAGAATAGCGAAATGACAGCAGCTGACGTTTTAAGCATGATCGATGATCATGGTGTTAAATTTGTAGATTTACGCTTTACCGATACCATAGGTAAAGAGCAACATGTATCGATTCCGGCCAGCACTCTGGACGAAGATGTCTTCACCGAAGGTAAAATGTTTGACGGTTCTTCTATATCCGGCTGGAAAGGCATCAACGAATCAGACATGATCATGATGCTCGACCCTGAAACCGCCGTACTCGATCCATTTACCGACGAGCCCACCGTCAATATTCGATGCGATATCATCGAACCGAATTCCGGCGAAGGTTATGAACGCGACCCCCGCTCTATAGCCAAACGGGCAGAAGCCTATTTAAACTCTACAGGCATCGCTGATATCGCTTATTTTGGCCCTGAAAATGAATTTTTCGTTTTTGATGATGTTAAATGGGGTAACACGATGGGGCATTCGTTCTATCAAATTGACTCTGAAGAGTCAGAGTGGAATTCAGCCAAAAATTACGAAGGCGGCAATATGGGCCATCGTCCGGGCGTCAAAGGCGGTTATTTCCCGGTACCTCCTGTCGACTCCCTGCATGATTTACGTGGTGCAATGTGCCTCGCTATTGAAGAAATGGGACAGAAGGTTGAAGTACATCATCATGAAGTTGCAACAGCAGGACAATGTGAAATCGGCGTAGCTTTTAACACACTGGTGAAGAAGGCCGATGAAGTGCAAACATTAAAATACTGCATTCACAATGTTGCCCACAGCTATGGAAAAACAGCGACTTTTATGCCAAAACCAATGGTTGGCGACAATGGTAATGGTATGCATGTTCACCAGTCCCTGGTAAAAGATGGCGTAAATCTTTTTTCCGGCGATGGATATGGCGGGTTATCAGAGACCGCACTTTTCTACATTGGTGGAATCATCAAACACGCCAAAGCCCTTAATGCTTTCACCAATGCTTCGACTAACAGCTACAAACGTTTAGTACCCGGTTTCGAAGCACCTGTGATGCTGGCCTACTCCGCCCGTAATCGATCCGCTTCAATTCGTATTCCGTACGTCACAAATCCGAAGGCTCGCCGCGTTGAGATTCGATTTCCTGACTCCACGGCCAACCCCTACCTGGCATTTTCGGCCATGCTGATGGCTGGTATCGATGGTATCAAAAATAGAATTCACCCGGGTGAAGCCATGGACAAGGATTTATACGACCTTCCGGCAGAAGAAGAAGCCGCCATTCCACAGGTTGCCTTTTCATTAGACGAAGCCCTGACCGCACTCGATGCAGACCGCGACTTTCTGAAAGAAGGTGGAGTATTTACTGATGACGTGATCAATGCTTTCCTCAAACTTAAAGATACGGAAGTCCAACGTTTACGCCTGGCCACCAATCCTGTTGAATTTGACATGTATTACAGCCTGTAAACCGGTAATCACACACCTTAATTTAGCACTTCGAACTAGCCCCTGAATTCAGGGGCTTTTTTTTGCACTAATATTGTGCACCGATAGCAATTAAAGGCTTATAATACTCCCTGGAAAACCTCATATCACTGATATAAAACCCGTTCCGAAGCTTGGCACTTTTATTGCTATAAAACTATCATGCCCAATATTGAATCCAGTAAAATTCTTGACTACCTGAACAGCAGCATCATCTGTCTGAGCGAAGACCTGAAGATCAACCAGGTGAATGCAACAGCAGAAGTTTTCTTTGATACCAGTGAAAAGGTTTTGCTCAACAAACCATTCGCTTCTCTATTTGCCCCAAATGAAGAAAACTCGATTTTATCATCTTTGCAATTCAGCCTGACCTATAACCATCAGATTACCGAGCACGAAGCCTGTTTAACACTGGCCAACCGTAAAAGCATTATTACCGACTATTCAATACACCCGATTATTGAAGTTAACCGGCTTAATCTATTAATAGAACTACTGCCACTGGACAGACACCTGGAAATAGCCAGAGATGGCCATAGAATCAGCCAGCAAACAGCCAGCCAACAGCTTGCGCGAGGCATGGCTCATGAAATTAAAAACCCGTTAGGTGGAATTCGAGGGGCCGCACAGTTACTCGAAGGGGAAATATCAAATCCTGAATTAAAAGAATACACAGACGTAATTATTCGCGAAGTAGACCGTTTACAACGATTATTAAACAGTATGCTGGGGCCCAATAGAAAAATTGAAAAAGAAAAAATAAACATCCTGGAAGTTCTGGAGCATGTGCGTAGCCTGATACAGGCAGAATTTCCAAAGCTGACCATTGATCGAGATTATGACCCCAGTATTCCGGAGCTGATGGCCGACAAAAACCAGTTAATCCAGGCCTTTTTAAACATCGCCAGAAACTCTGCTCAATCAGTCAATGAAAACCAGCATAAAAAAGGCGAAATCACTTTCAGAACACGCATTAACCGACAACACACAGTGGGTAACAAACGTTATAAACATGTCATGCAAATTGACATAATAGATAATGGCCCCGGTATTGCCGATGAAGTACTGGAAAATTTATTCTTACCGATGGTAACTAACAAAGCCGATGGAACCGGACTTGGGCTACCAATAGCGCAACAGATTATCGTTGGGCATGACGGCATCATTCAATGCCAGAGCGACCCTGCGCAAACTACTTTTACTACTTTACTACCACTTGAGACAGTTTTATGAACGACAAAAAGGAAACCACGTCATGTATCTGGATTATCGATGATGACCAGTCAATAAGATGGGTACTCGAAAAAGCTTTAAAAAAAGCTAATTTCAAGACAAAAACTTTCGATTCCGCTTCTGTTGCCCTGACTCGTCTGAAACGTCAAAACGGCGAACAACCGGATACCATTATTACCGATGTTCGCATGCCCGGCATTGACGGCTTTGAATTCATGAACCAGGTGCATAATTTTGATGCGGATATGCCGATTATTATCATGACCGCGTATTCGGACCTGGATACAACCGTACAGGCTTACCAGGAAGGCGCGTTTGAATACCTGTCAAAACCATTCGACATTCAGGAAGCAACCAGCCTGGTAAAACGGGCTGTGCAAAAACGTTTCGAAACCAGCCCAAAATCGTCTGGAAAGGATATTTCCAGCGAAATAATCGGTGAATCACCGGCAATGCAGGAAATTTTCAGGGTGATCGGGCGACTCTCACGTTCGAACATAAGTGTGTTATTGAACGGGGAATCGGGTACCGGTAAGGAAAGAGTCGCCCAGGCACTGCACAAACACAGCCCAAGGGCAGATAAACCTTTCATTGCTATCAATACTGCCGCCGTTCCCAGCGAGTTATTAGAATCTGAATTATTTGGACATGAAAAGGGGGCCTTTACCGGTGCCCAAAGCCAGCACAAGGGTCGTTTTGAGCAGGCCAATACTGGCACCCTGTTTCTGGATGAAATTGGCGACATGCCAATGGCTTTACAAACCCGGCTGCTAAGAGTGCTGGCCGAAGGCGAGTTTTTCAGAGTGGGCGGCATCACATCCATAAAAGCCGATGTCAGGATCATTGCTGCAACTCACCAGAACCTGAAAGAACTGGTCAGTCAGGGGCGATTTCGAGAAGACCTCTATCATCGACTGAACGTCATAAAAGTACACTTGCCGGCAATACGCGAAAGACGCGAAGACATCCCCCTGTTACTCAACCACTTTATGCAGCAGTCAGCCATAGAACTGAATGAAAACACCAAAACACTGAACAAAGAAGTACTCGACTACCTTTGCACCCTGCCGTGGAGTGGAAATGTTCGTCAAATAGAAAATACCTGTCGCTGGTTCAGTGTTATGGCCACCGGAAACATCATACAAATGAGCGACCTGCCGGATGAGCTGAAAAGCAATAGCAGCGGTTCTACAGAACCAACAACATCCAGCAACGAAGTCGAACCCCAACACTCAGACTGGACCAGTCAACTTCAACAATGGACTTTAAACCAGCTAAATGCCGGTCAGCAGGATATATTATCCCAGGCACTGCCCATGTTTGAAAAAACCTTGCTGGAATGCGCTCTGAATAAAACCGGGGGACGTAAGATAGAAGCCGCCAAACTACTCGGCTGGGGCCGGAATACATTAACGCGTAAATTGAAAGAGCTTTACAGCAACCCATAATGACCCGACCTGTGGTGATTGCTGGAACAGACTCAGGATGACGTAAATTTGTGCTATCCCCACCTACCTTCATACCGGCGAAGGCCGGTATCCATCGCAAACACACGCAACACCCCGAATAGAAAGCCTCACCTGGTCTGTCAATGCCAGTCAGCACTATAGATCCCGAGTCAGGCCCGGGATGACGAAAATCTATGCCATACCCGCCTGCCGTCATACCGGCGAAGGCCGGTATCCATCGCAAACACACGCAACACCCCGAATAGAA
>ERZ890953.1040-NODE-1040-length-14561-cov-8.628499_pt1 | contig 14561 bp, 12 predicted proteins | sample MGYA00521264_ERZ890953 | MGnify/ENA primary metagenome ERZ890953 (study PRJEB32303, sample SAMEA104408629) | aquatic metagenome | biome: Brackish water; feature: Chemocline; material: water | place: Baltic Sea | collected 2014-10-26T21:54:00 | depth 200 m ...
GTACTAACATCATTGATGTAAATACTGTTGCAGGTTCTATTGCAAGTGTTAATGCAACTGGTACTGACATTGCTAATGTAAATACTGTGGCAGGTTCTATTGCAAATATTAATACAACTAGTACTAATATTGCTAATGTAAACACTGTTGCAGGCTCTATTGCAAATGTTAATGCAACTGGTACTGACATTCTTAATGTAAACACTGTTGCAGGTTCTATTGCAAATGTTAATACAACTAGTACTAACATCATTGATGTAAATACTGTTGCAAATAATATGACAGGTTTAGTGGATGTTATAAACAATCTACCAGAGGTACTATTAGCAGATGACAATGCGGCTGTTGCTACAACTCAAGCGGGCATCGCAACAGCACAAGCAGTCATTGCAACTGAAGCAGCAGCAGCAGCAGCATTGTACACTCCCACAGGTAACACAACTGCAATCCCACTATCATCAATGTTAGCGGGTGACTTATCGCTATCTAATACAATCAAGACTTTAGAGTTTGACGCTATCACCTACACGGGTAATGGTACTTCCCAAGATATTGTAACTGGTATGAGTACAATCGACTTTACAGCTGCTAGTAACGGTACAGGTTTCTACCATGACCGAGTAGCAGGTGATTGTATTGTTAAGAATGATGCAGGTACTATTGTTGCAAGTGGGAGTATAGCTTTCATGGACGTTGCAGGTGTTGATGGTGTTTGTCAGGTGCAGGTTAAGAATAGGACATCTATAATCTCAATGTATATCACCGATGGTATACGTGGTGTAACCAAGTATATCTTACCTTCATCAGCAGGTGCAGAATCTACTGCTGTGACTATATTAACTGCATTCACATCTACTGGTTTCAGTACAGGAGCATCTACAGCTTGTAACGCAAACCTAGCTACCTACGTAGCATACCAAACGCTATACACTCACATCAAATGGGGATTAACTAACCAAGGTAAACGCTACATCGAAGCCTATAACCCAGTGACTAATGATACGATGATTATGTATCAAGGTTCAGGTGTTGCAGGGCATGAGATACCACATAGTGTTGGGGTTGCTTTGGATTTTATAGCGATTAAAGGCCTTACGGCGGCAGTAAACTGGATAGGCCAAGCCAGTGTTGGTATGAATTGTTCGGCGGGTGACTACCTGAATATAAACACTACTGTCGCTGTGTCAAATTCGGTAGCAGGGAAAGTGGACTTAACTACTGATAATATTACACTACAAAACGTAGGGGCTAACCATAATAGTAATAATGAAGCACACATCCTCTACGGCAAAGCTAACTCTAAAACCTGGGGTATCTACCCATATACAGGTACAGGAGTGGTAGGTAACTTTGTAGAGACGTTAGATACTGATGGTATTGGTAGACGACCTGCTAGGGTTATTATTAAGGCTGTTAGTGCGGTTGGTAACTGGGTGTATTTTGGGAACAGCGTTGATGATGAAAGGCTATATCTTAACCTATCAAATGCTGGTTCAGTAGCAGATACTCAGAATATCTTAGCAAATGGCTTCGACACTGGTAATGCTACTCAGTCGCCAGACAGTAATGCCACAGGAGTCCAATACATCGCCCTAGTAGAGTTCGACACAGACTCAACAGGAACTACAGGTGCTTACTTCGATAACCCATCAGCAACTACACAGCTACAACTAACAGACGGTATCTATTCGGTATCAGATGGTTATGATGCTAACGGGGCTAAGAACAAGGTAAGTTCTTTATCAACAACAGTTACACCGACAGGAGGGTGGTTATAATGAGTTTAAATTACGTAAAAGTCTTTGAAGACGGAACAACAGAAGCCACTCTGGTTCAACCTGCCTACGGGCTGTATGACAAGGTGAATGCTGACGATAATCGTGATGTGTACAGTAATGGTAAGTGGTATCCTACAAGTGGTGGAGAGTTAGTTACTAATGGTACGTTTGATGTTGACCTTGTAGGGTGGGCTACAACCGCACATTGGGTATGGTTATCTGGTATGGCTCACCACCCAAGTTCATCTTCCTTCCTACCCCTAGAGCAATCAGGAAACTTTACAGTGGGGGAAAAGTATACAGTAAGACTAGATGTAATATCAGTTACCTTACTTCCAAAGTTAATAATTAGGGATAGCTTTGGTACAGACATCTACGTATTTGCAAGCGTAGTAACTGGCTCTTATGAGTTCATAGCCACTACCAGTGTGATGTCAGTAATTATTTCTAGAACTCTTGGTACTTCTGAGTTCTATGTTGACAACATCTCAGTCTTCAAATCACAACCAACACTAGGTACTCCATACGTACCTCAGTTCACCTACTTATCTAAAGACGGTAAGTTAGCAGAGGTTGAGGTAGCAGATGGTGTACCAGTTGATGTTCACTATGACAAGTTAGCACCTGATTTAGTTAGAGATAGTATTCAGACTAAGAATCTTGTTGTTAGTGAGGAAGCAACGGTTAGTGGGCTAACGGTTACTGATAGTTTTGATTTAGGCCAGAGTTGGGTTGATGTGACTGCTAATAGGGCGGTTAGTGTTACTTACACTAACAGCACAGGCAGACCAATAGAAGTGGTATTTACAACATCCCAAACTGATACGTTCTACTACGCTGTAGTGGATTCACTTATAATAGCCTCAGCAAATAGCCAAGCAGGTCTTTACCTACAACTAACATTTACTGTACCAGCTGGAAGCACGTACGAAGTAAGAACAAGTGGTGGGTGGATTAAATGGAGTGAGCTACGATGAAATACTATACAGACATAAACAACAACCTGCACGCAGACCCTATCAACCTAACTGGACTAACAGAAGTTACAAATCCAGTTAGAGAAGATGGAACTCTGCTACCTTTACACTCTAACCTATCAACGGTAGAAGTAGACACCAACGGTCAACACTATAAGTATTATAATCAAGATGGTACTGCTGACTTAGTTAAAGAGCAAGCAGAAGCAGATAGCGATACACTGCAAGCTTGGAAGGCTTCACGTACACTAGCAGTTTCCCAGATAGTTGTGACTACTGCGAGTGGTAAGAAGTTTGATGGGGATGAAACCTCACAGACTAGAATGAGTAGAGCAATCGCAGTGTTAGACCCTGGGGAAACACAGCCCTGGATTTTAGCAGAGAACCTACCAGGTGAACTACCAGTAGATGTTACTAGAGAAGAGTTGGTAGAAGCACTTAGACTAGCGGGTCAAGCACAGACAGCTGTGTGGACTTACTGATGAAAGAGCAGCTTATAGCATTTGACCAGTTGTTAAATACAATGGTGTGGTTGAAGTCTGAAGGGTTTGGGAAGTGCAATGAAACATTATCCTCAAGAGCATGGCGATTACGTTATGACTCTAAGGGGTATAAAGTAATTAACTTTCTATTCTTCTGGGAGACTGACCACTGTATGAAATCATATGAGAATGAAATAAGACGAAATCAGGAGTACATGAAGCCCACAACACTATAATCTTATATCAACGTAAAGGGTTGGTTGAGAGAGTAGCAGGAAGGGGCACTCATGGACGTATAAACAGTATAATAGGAGTATGAATATGATTACAATTCTATTCACAATGTTAAAAGAGATATTCTTGTCACTTGTGGCACAGATTGCATTTAAGGTAGTACTAGAGAGATTCTCAACTAGATTAGTAATATATGGATTAAACCAACTTAAGGATTATTCAACTAATGAAGTAGTTGATGAAACAGTCCAGGACATTATCAGTCAATTACGAAATAAGAAACTAAAGGTAGTAGACGATTTAGTCTAAAGGTCTACAATGAGCAGTGAAAATGAAGTAAGGGATGCCGTTATTAAGCTAGAGGCAAAGATGGAGCAGATAGTTGATATGATGTCTACTATGACTACATCGGTTGCTAAGATAGCTGATATGGGGTATGAAGTAAGAGAGATAAAAAAAGACGTGAAACGTCTAGCTGACGCGTTGAGGGACGTAACAGCGAGGTTAGATTGTGTTGAGACATATACTAATAAGAATACATTTGTCAACAAGGGGTTATTACACGGTCTTTGGTTGATTGGTGCGGCTATTATTGGGTATATCTCATATCATCTTTAAATAACACTACTATCAAAGGAGATAGAGATGGCAGTAGATATAGTAAAGAGTACAAAAGAAGTTACCGCAAGTCCAGAGATAGTTATAACGAATCAAGACACTTTGTTTCCAGTAGCTAATCAGTTCAGTGGTGACATCTACGCCAGAACTATCTTCATGCCCAAAGGGGCTGTGGTAGTAGGAAAGAAACATCTAAAGCGCCACTTTAATTTCATCATGACTGGCAAGGCTATGTTGTGGATGAATGGTGTACTAAGCTATGTTGAAGCACCTTGCTTGCTTGAGAGTTTAGAAGGAGTTCGTAAGGTACTTTATATAGAAGAAGATATGCATTGGACAACAGTGCATTCTACAGACACGTATGATATAGAAGAAATAGAAGCAAAAGTTGTTGCTACTCAGTCTATAGAAGAAGTGATAGAAGAGTTAAATAAATACAACATAAGAATTGGAGAGTAATATGTCATATTTCGTAATGGGTGGAATGGCAATAGCTTCTATCTATTCTGCCAGTGAGAGCAACAAGGCAATATCTAGTGCGGCATCAGACCAGATGGCATCCAATAGGCTCTATGCTGAGAGGGACAGAAAGTTAGGTAATAACCAACAGCTTTTATTAGGTAGAGATGTCAATACAGAACTTGGAGCACAGCTAAGTAACCTTGTCATGGAATCAGCCCAGACGAAAGGGCAGTTGATTACACAGGCCGCAGAGTCAAATATCTATGGTAACCTAGCTTCTAGGAAACAAGCGGTTCTTGGGGTACAGGTGGCCATGTCAGCAGACAATCTACAACAACAAGCAGAAGCTAAGATGCAAGATATTCAAACAGGATTATCTGATATTGCTTATGGTAATGATGCTAAGAATGCTCAGATTACTAGTGAGTATAATAACTCTATGTCTCAAATGCAGTCTACAACAGAAATTGGAATGGGGGCTATCAGTGCAGGTGCATCAGGATACTCCATGGGGTCTAGTATAAGTGCATCTAATAAAACAATTAGTACTAATAAAGTAGGAGGTACATCATAATGGCAGGTTCATTTTCATACCAATCTCCACAAAGAGCACTGGCATCTACTTCAACTAAGCTTCAAGTAGCACCTAATATGCAGTCAGCAAGAGCGGCAGCAAGTCTTGGTAGCTTACTTGGCTCTGTCGCAAAAGTATACAGCACTAGCTTAGAAGAAGAAGCTAAAACTTCAGAGACAGAAGCCTATGTAGAAGCTAGTAATACCTTCACAGCAATCAGTGAACAGTATAGTAAAGACTCGATGGAAGCAGGTGCAAACGTAGGTAAACAAGATGTTGCTTATCAACGCTTAGTTGCTATGTCAGAAGAAACTATGCAGGGACTCTCTGTTGACAATCAATCACGATTAGTTGGGCATAAAAACGCCAACGAGAGAAATGCTAATAATAACTTTCTAAACATTAAACTCACAGTAGATAGAGAAGCGTACTCTAGCGGTATGTCATCCACTATTCAATCCTATGTTACACAAGACCCTGCTACTCAGAAAGAAACTTACTTAGCTATGCAAGCAGAAGGAGAAGCACTTGGATTATCTAAAACTGAAATCGGGACTCATTTTACCGATGTTCACTCTAACTTCATCTTCAGTCAAATGGATATGGAAAAGATTAAAGGTGACTTCGCTTATGAAGAACTTGGAAAGACCCGTAAAGCACTCCAAAGTTTAGCGGTTGTTGACCCAAAGAATAAGAAAGCAGTTGATGCTAATATCGCTAAGTTGGATAAACTTAAAGACCAAGTGGACTCTAATTTAACTAAGAACTTGAACCTAGCTTCCACTGTTAGTAATTATCCGTTGTTTGAAAAACTATTAACCACTGGTTATGATAATGGTGTATTTGGTAAAGAAGAGGCTTACTTAAGGTTTCAACAGTTTCAGCAAACATTGAAAGGTACATCAGGTGTATTCAACGACCAGATGGAAGCATGGTATGCTAAAAATGGAACTCCAAACTTATCTAACTTCTCAGGTAAAGAAGCAACTTGGCTGAATAAGAAACAGAAGGGTGTATTGATTGCCGCAATGTCAGGTAAGGGATTCAATCCAGATGTTCTATCTAAGAATGCCGCAATTAACCCTGAATTATACAAGACAACTTTCTCTTACCACATGAATGATTTGAATGGTGAATTACGAAGAGTTATGCAAACTCAACCTAAGACAGAAGAAGGTATTCGTCAGAAAGAGATTGACACTCAAGCTTTGTTGAAAGGTATCGACCAGACTAGAAGTGTAGCTTACGGACACCTAGAGCCTAAAGAAGACATGGAGATTAAGTTCAACAAGTTACTTGCTACAGGACGTGTAGGTAATGTGTCAGAAGCTATCCAAAGATATAACGATAAAGGCGCTATCCCACTAGCATCAACCCAAGACAACAATATTGTCAAATTGAAAGGTAAGGTTGGAGAAGACGGTTTCGCAGAAGCTAGAATGGAATACTCTGCTCTTGTATTTGCAGGCGTAGATAAGGATGTTGCCTATGATGAAGTAGAAGGAACTTACTCTTACAGTGATGTAGAAGGAAGTAAACTCTCTGTATCTAAGCAGTTCAAGACAGCACTAAGTCAAGCAGGTATCCCAGTTGGTTACGAAGGAAAAGCACTTGCTGTATTAGCAGAGAGTGATGACTTATCAGATGCTACTAAGGCTAGTCTACAACAAGTAAGTGAAGGGGAAAATCCTACAGCAACATTCAGTAATGGTATATTAACTGTTAAGAATGATAATGACGATTTCTTTCAACTCCCACTATCTCCTAAGGTACTCGAAGGGATGGCTAATGTGACACGGGAACAGAACCGTAAAGATGGTAGCTTCACAGGTGTTACTAAAGTTGTTGATGATGCTATGGGATTTGCTAGTAATGAGGTCTCTCGTTTCTGGGAGGATATGACAGATATTGGTAAGATTATCTCTGCTCCTATTACAGAGCCTCTTAATGGTATCTCCAAGATGGCAGGAATGCACATAGATGGTATCAAGAAGAGTGCTGAGAACTTTAACACTTTTGTTGAAGATGTATATTCTGGTAAGATGACAGCAGAACAAGCTAGAAGTAAGTGGCTACAAAGTTCAGTTGACTTGGCCGCATCAGCAGTAACAAGAGAGGTAGGGAATATGAAACTAGATGGTTCAAAATTCACTGGGGCTATGAAAAGAAGTATAGCTAAGACTAAGTCCCTTATTGACAGTGGTGTTGGAGCGTATGAAGCTTTCAATGCATTTACAAGATGGGCAATGGGGATTACCAAGGGAGGTGAAATATCTGAACTTGGTGCATCACAACAACTAAAGACCCAGGAGGACAGCATGAAGACTGGTAACACAGCAGGGAGTGTGGGAAAGCCTTATAAGAACATCGCAGAGATGAGGTCTTCTGGTAGCCTACTAACTGGACAGTCTGCTATTGCAAGGGTTGAAGAACTTGAGCAACGTAGGTTATCTTACTCAGAGAGACGAGTAGTAGAAGAGGAAGGTTTTGTCGATGGGTATTACCTTGACAGCAAGAAGGTATTAACTTACGGTGTTGGACAAACGAAAGGATACATTGAGAAAGGATTCCATGAGTCATTCAAAGCACACCAGGATGATACTAAACGGATGATACCTAAGTTTGAGAAACTACCTGAGTACTTACGTGCTGAATTGGTACAAGCTACTTATAGAGGTGACCTACAGGGTTCAGACAAGGCACGTACACTATTCAATAGTGGTAAGTACGATGAAGCTGCTACTGAGTTCCTTGACAATCAAGACTACAGAGATAGTAAAAAATCTGGTAGTGGAATAGCTAAACGAATGGAAAAAGTAGCCAATGCTATAAGAAAGTATGGATACGCAAACTACACCTAATAAGGAGATTACATGGCAACATTAGGGTTTACAGAGAACGATAGATTACTTTCGGAGATGAGAACATCCACTCCAAAGAGAGAAGAATACCAACAGAGTGATATGTCAGCCCTATTCCAAACCCTCAATACTGGGGGAGCAATGTGGAATAGAGGAAACTTTGAACGCTCTGCTGTTGACATGGCTCAATACGAAGGCAAAGAGTTTACACAAGACAACTTAAAGAAAGACCTAGAGACTAAAGGGTATGCCCCTGAAGTTATCGACCAAACACTTATGTCCAACCAAGGAGATTGGGCTTCTGCTGAGAGACGAGCAAATTATGTTAGAGATGTACAGACAAAAGAACGTCAAGTACAAGAGAACTTCTCAACAGCAGGTATGATTGCGGCAGGTATACCTATGGCATTGATTGACATAGACTCTATCGCAATTTCTCCAATGTTAGCAGGTGCTAATAAACTCAAGAAAGCTATGAACCTGTCGAGTAGGATGGCTAAGGTTGCTCATCACTCAGCTACAGGTGCGGCTATCTCAGCTACCTCTATGTTGGCGTATGAAGCTACTACAGGTATGTATAAGGATGATTCCTTAATCAACAGTGCTATGATAGGTGCGGCATTAGGTGGTTCACTTGGTTATCTTGTTGAAAGAGCAGTACATGCTCCAAGTCTAAACCAAACCTTAGATGGTGAAGGTAAACTCTTAACTAAAGAAGAGAGTAAGGTTGAGCAGTTAACTGCGGCTAATACTGAACATGCTAAGATTACAACTCTAATAGATGAAGTAAAGGCAACTAAACTTGACCAACAAACTGCTACTAAAGATTTAGCTGATTCACAACAACGTGACGTAGGTAGAGAAAGAGTAGACAACCGTATAGGTAAAGAGCAACGTAAACAGGCAAGAGATGCGTCTAGACGAGAGTGGGAAGATACTAAACGTCCTAGAGATGAAGCTAGTTCTGAGTTATCTGGGATTACTAAGACACTTAGAGAACTAGAGAGAGGAGTGACCTCTACAACTAAGTCTATTAAAGCCTTGGCTGATGAAGCTATTGTTAGAAAGACCTTGACTAAAGAAGCTTCCCCTCTTAAAGGGCAGATTACTAAGTTATCTAACCAACTTAAAGCCTTAGGTAATAGTAGAAGCAAAGCTTCAATAGCTACCAGAGAGACTATTGGTAAGAAGTTAGATGTGCTTAATAAAAAGTTACGTACAATTGAAGCTAAGGTAACTCGCTCTGAAACTAGAGCAAATAAACACCCTGCTAATCCATCTGAGCAACTTAAGAGGTTGTTGGTAGACCGTGACGTAACGAAGGTTCAGGCCAGTTCAGCTTCAAAGGTTTTCAAGAACGCTCAAAAGGTACGTGATGAAAAGAAGACTGCTCATAAGAAAGCTTCAAAAGAGCACGATGACTTTCAACTAGCTGTTAAAAAAGAAGAAGCATCAGCTTCCTTTGAAACACTTAGTTTACAGGATAAGTTAGCTAGGTATGATGCTGACCTCTCACCAGAGGGGCTTAAGAAGCTGCTAGAGCAACGTGACTTACTTTCTACTGACATCGCTAAGATGTCTAACGATGACTTCAACCTGAAGACCTTACGGGGCATACAGAAGAACAAGCAGAACTATGTCGATAAGCTTTCAAAAGAACTTGATGAAATAGGTAAGCTAAATGACTTCAGACAATCAGATACATTTAAGAAGTTACCTGAATGGGCACGTAAGTTAGTCATATCTCCTATTGAGAAACTGCTTAACTCTGACAATGCTGTAGTCTCTGGGCTAGCAAGTCAACTACACTCTGGTACAGTGCATCATGGTAAGATTAACGCTATGACTGCTTGGGTATTACGAGGGATGTTAGATAATAGACTCAACCGTATGCACAAGAACCTTATCTATTCACACAGCCAAGCTAAGAAAGAAGGTTATACTGGTAGTATGGGGGACTTTGAATCAGATGTTGCGGCAAATGCTTATAAAGTAGTTGGACAGATGCAACGTGATTTATACACTGGAATCTCAGGAGACATTGTTGGTCTAGCCCGTATGGAAGCGGCTAAAGCGAAGGCAGGTTCAGTTCAACGAGTACATGATACTGACAACGAGTGGATTAAGAAAGCTACAGACAACTACTTAGACTACTACGAAGGAATCCATCAGAAAGGCTCTGAACTAGGTATGGATGCTTTCAAAGGTTCATTAGGTAAGGCTTATATTAAACGTACCTACAGTAAAGCTAAGATTAATGGGATGGGTGCTGAGGTAGCTATTCAACGTATTACAGATGCTCAGGAAGCTTTTGCACGGTCTGTTAACTCAGAGATAACCCCTGAGACTATGGCAATATTTAGAGCAAAGGCTGAAAAAGCTGTTAACGGTACTCTTGATAATTCTCTACGTAAGGAACAGATTACACGTTCACTTGGGATGGCTAAACAGTCTACCACTTCATCTCTGAAGCAACGCGGTATTGATGCATTTGATGATGACCTTATGGATATGCTAGAAGATGATATTCATGGGACATCTCAACTGTACGCATTGAGTGTACATGGTCGAATGGCTCTTAAAGAGAAGCTAGGTGTAGATAATGACGAGCAAATTGAAAGTCTTATTACACAATCAGGTGCTACCCCTAAAGAGGTAGATAACTTACGTGTTCTTGTTGAAACAATCAAGGGTACAAGAGAAGTTTCTAAGAACCCATTTGACCCGTTCACTAGGGCTGTTAAGATGGCAAGTACTTACACAAGTGCTATGCACACTATGGCCTTCGCCTTACCAACAATCACTGAGGTAGCTTCTATTGCTAAAGAGTTTGGTTGGACTAAGACGATGGACAAGTTGGTAGGTAACCCTAAAGACATCTATCAGATATATAAGAATGGTACTGACAGTGAGAAGAATACTATTGAATTGATGGTATCTTATGGTGATGCTCACTTTGGTGTTAAAGCTAACAGAGCAGATGTAGAGACTTCTTATGATTCTGTAGGAAGACCTCAAGAGTTCCTAGACAACCTTGTTCATAAAGAAGCTGTGTTTGGTGGATTACTTCCGCTGACTGATATGCTCAGAATGGCTACTACTTCATTGTCTGTAGACTTCATGGCAGGTCTATCTGTTGCTAGTAAGATTAGTCCAGTAGATGAGATGAGACTTCAGGACATGGGCTTCAGCAAGGAAGACTTACCTCTGATTAAAGAGAGACTACAAGTAAACTCTGCAGGTAGAATTGGGAACACTGACCGTAAGACTTGGGGTAAACTTGATGATAAGATTACTGCAGGTGTTATGACAATGGTTGAAAGAACTATTCTACATCCTAACGGTGCTACCTTACCTAAATTCATGACTAATATGAATGAAGGTCAATTCCTCCCACGCGTTATGTTTAAGTTCATGAGATTCCCAGTTGAGTCTTATGAGCGTATGCTTATGCGTGGTGTTCAGGAAGCTGATTCTAAGCAGTTGATGGGTCTAGCAGGTAACATTGGTATGTGGACTATGATTCTTGCCGCTAAGGATGCTATACGTCCTGAAGATAAACAACACTATGGAGAAGACGATGGGTACAATCAGCTAATGCTTGATTCACTATTGTATAACTCCTTCACAGCGTTACCTGTTGCGGCATCAGATACAGTATCAGGTCTATTGACTGGTAAGAACCTCACTAATGATTATAGATATAGTATCGGTGGGGCTGTCTCTAGTGATTACCAGAAACTAATTGGTGGCAGACCTACCTTCTCCTTACCTGGATATAATGTTAATATAGGTGAGGCTGTAGCCCCTGCAATGAATGTACTAAAAGGTTTAGAAGAAGTAAACCAGGAGTAATAACGATGAGTAACAATAAAGCTACTCTACATGAGATGAATACTTTACATGGTATGGTTGCCAAGCAACTAGCCATTGGTATTGAAGACCCTAAAACATTAGCACTAGCTATCAAGTTCCTCAAGGACAACGATGTTACTGCTGATATTATGGAATCTGATACTATGATGACATTGACGGAATCTATTAAAAGGATTGCTAAAGATGCCAAAGGTAAGGATTCATTCAGTGTTGATGATATGTTGGAAACAGCAAGTGCACTTGCACACTAGGACTCCGTAAAGGGGTCTACAAGAAGTCTTTACCAGTCCACCCTCCCTACCATATACCTAAACAGTGTATGAGGGCGTGTGGGCTATCTAAAGCTTTCTTAAACAATCTAAAGGAGATTACAATTGGAAGAATTTGATAAGACAGCAGTAGCTAAGGCTATTGAACAAGATAGAAGAAAGAAAGAAATACACTTAGCTATCACAGACTTCAAAGTATTCTTGAAACTAACCTGGGAACATCTACGGTTACCTTCTCCTACGCGTATGCAGTACTACATTGCTGATTATCTACAAGAAGGGAATAAGCGTAGTCAGCTTGAAGCCTTACGTGGTATTGGTAAGACTTGGGAAACAGGTGCATTCGTAGCATGGAGACTCTTACGTGACCCTAATGAGAAGATTCTGATTGTATCTCAGTCTGGTGGACACGCAGAGAACATTGCAATCTTCATCCGTAAGCTAATTGATACAATGCCTCTGTTAGAACACCTACAACCTAGACCTGACCAACGTGGTTCTGTTATATCCTTCGATGTTAATGGAGCAGGTGTATCTGTACAGCCTTCTGTTAAAGCTTTAGGTATCACTTCACAGCTACAAGGTAACCGTGCTAGTCTATTAATCTCAGATGACGTTGAGGGTAAGCAGAACTCAGCCACAGAGAAGCGTAGACAAGGGTTGTTAGACCAGGTTGCTGAGTATGAAGCTATCCTACAGACTACTGATGATGCTCAGATACTTGTACTAGGTACTCCACAGAGTTCAGAGTCAATCTACAACCGTATGAGAGACAAAGGATACTTAACAAGAATCTTCCCCGCTAGATACCCAGAAGATGTAGACAGCTACGGTGGATGTTTGGCTGAATATCTGATAGAGGATATGGCCAGAGACCCATCATTGATTGGTAAGTCTACTGATAGTCGATTCAGTGAAGAAGATTTGATAGCCCGTGAGTTATCCTATGGTCGTAGTGGGTTTAAACTACAGTTCATGTTAGATACCACTATGAGTGATGCTGAGAAGTACCCTTTAAAGAGCCGTGACCTTATCGTTACGGACTTAAATGCTACACAAGCACCAACACAACTACTATGGAGTTCACAAGGCTCACAGACCATTGAGGAGCTTCCTAACGTAGGCTTCACAGGTGACAGTCTACAACGTCCTTCTATGCAAGATGTATTTGCTAACTATGAAGGTTCTGTCCTAGCTATTGACCCTAGTGGTCGTGGTAAGGATGAGATGGGTTGGGCTGTTGTTAATCACCTCCATGGTAAAGTATTCATCCCTGATTTTGGGGGTATACATGGTGGGTACAATGAAGATAACTTAATCAAACTAGCTGAGATTGCTAGAGACTATGGTGTTAACAAAGTAGTAACAGAGAGTAACTTTGGTGACGGTATGTTTAATAGCCTACTAGCACCTGTACTTAATGCTATCTACCCTGTTCAGATTGAAGAGATACGTAACAGCCAACAAAAAGAGATGAGGATTATTGATAGTCTTGAACCTTTGATGAATCAACATAGACTTGTTATTGATTATAGTGCTATTAAGAGAGACTTAGATAACGGTTTGTCTGGTGGTTCTAATATCTACTACTCAATGTTACACCAACTAACCCATCTAACGTCCGATAGAGGGTCTCTAGTCCACGATGATAGAATAGATGTAATAACACTAGGGGTACAGTATTGGAACGAGTACGGTATCCTTAAACAAGACTCCTCACAAGCTATGGAACAATACAAGAAGAAGCAAATCTTGGATGAACTTAAGCGTAGAGGGAACATATTCAGAAGCCAAACCCTTGGAAAGAGTAAGGGGAGTAGCAGTTTGAAGAGGTTAAAAGCCTTTGGCTAAGTTATTGTTATCATTACGTTTATATCTACTTCAAAAGAACGGACACTCTTAGGCAAAGAAGAAAGAAAACATTCTAACTATATCCTATTGTAATAGAACCTTTACAACATTACCTTAGGGTATAGTTTGGATTAGAATCCATCACCTATACCTGTTCGGATTAACGTCTGGATTACTGTACAGGATATTGGAAGGTTAGGCTTAACGTCTATCTGCCAACCTCCACCTACCACCTATTACCTTAACACTCTATTGTTACATGGTATCCCCTCAGCTTACACCCCGTATACCCTTCTGAATTTTGTAAATAAAATCTACGTAGGTATCATATACACAATTCCCCCAGCATCCCCCCATGCCCCTCGCGCACACACCCGCACACACACCCGCCCGCGCTACCACGCCCACCCACACCTGCGCGTACACCCGCACACACGTACGCACACACACCCGCACACACACCTGCGCGTACACCTGCACACCCACCCACACACCCGCCCGCATACTATACGAGAATCCTGCAATGAATACCCTACTGAATTACTGGGTTACTATTTGCATGATTCTCTTTATCGCAAA
>ERZ890953.1042-NODE-1042-length-14552-cov-4.822515_pt1 | contig 14552 bp, 12 predicted proteins | sample MGYA00521264_ERZ890953 | MGnify/ENA primary metagenome ERZ890953 (study PRJEB32303, sample SAMEA104408629) | aquatic metagenome | biome: Brackish water; feature: Chemocline; material: water | place: Baltic Sea | collected 2014-10-26T21:54:00 | depth 200 m ...
TGTGGCAGAGAGGGCGAAATCGCTTGCGTCCACACCGTAAACTGCTTCGGTGAAACCGACTATGAAGGTGATTTTATCGGCAGTAGTCGGATTGGAATTCGCACGCAAGCTTCCGGTCACGATCGGTACAGTTTTGTCAATTATATAAGTTTCTCCTGTATTGAAATTGCCGTTGCCCACGCCCATCCCGCCCAATGGGTACTCTGTAATATTTGTGATACTGTCATTGTCCAGAATGTCCAGACGAAGCGTGCCATTTCCGCTACCTGTAAAAATGGAAACGATGTACTCGTTCCCAGAACCGCTGATATTTGTTAGGACTGCGCCATTGATATTGTCTGTGGTAGTCAAGAAAAAATCAGCCAAATCTATGCCAGTTACAGCTTCGGAGAAGATTACAGAAAAGGTTACGCTGTCGGCAGAAGTCGGATTGGAATCAATACGTAGGCTTCCGATCACTTTTGGGGCAGCTGGTGCAATTCTTTCAATCGTATAATTTTCACCTGTGTTGAAATTTCCATCGCTGATATTTGTTCCTCCGAGCGGGTTCCCTGTTGCACTCAGAATGGAGTTATCGTCTACAAGATCCAGCCGGATACTGCCGCTGCCAGAACCAGTGTCCACATTAACTGTATAGGTTGTCCCCGAGATGGGGGTCACGCTTGTGATGAACGCACCGATAATACCCGCGCTAGTTGTGAGCGTAAGGTTATTGAATGGTGGGGAAATGCTCACGCCTGTTACAGGCTCTGAAAACGTAATCGTAAAATTTACGCTGGTTACATCAGTAGGATTTGGGTCAGTACGTAAAATGGATGAAACCATAGGCGAGAGAGTGACCGTGGATATGGTTTCGTACGCGCCAATATCGGGCGCAGAGCCGCTATAGTCGTCATTGATTCCGGGAATAGCAGCACCCCGATCTATGTTTGGGCTTGACGAAGTTAGCGTGAAGTCGCCTATGTTTGGATTTTTCAATCCGGGATAACCTTCATGGCTGTTACATGCGAGGCCGGTTGCTGCGCACAATCTTGTAACAGTAGCAAAATCTACATTTTCCCACTTGAAATGAGGGCTGTGTGCGGGATACCAGTTGTTATTGTCCCAGTCGTGGCTGGTGGAGCCGGTGTGGACTTCGTAGATGGCGTATCCATTGTTTTGGAAGATATTGTTGCGTAGTATTGCGTTATGTGCAGGAGTAATAAAGTCCATCGCGGCGATATCCTGCGCCATTGTCCAGAATGTGTTGTGATAAATCAGCACGACACCATCAGAGTTATTAGCCCATTTGATTCCCCGCCCCGTGTAGTTCGCGAAGGTGGAACGCAGTACCCATGTGGGGCCCATTGTGACTGGAGCCAAGGATACTCCAATGAAGGTTGAATCGAAGGTGTTATTTCTAAAACGGTGATTGATGCAAGCGCCCTCTGGCTCTAACGCATCGTCGCTTATGTGGTGAATGTAATTATTGTAGACATCGATATCGAATGCCAGTTCAGGATTTTCTAACGCCCCAGAAGATCCAGTATAGATGCCGTTAAAGAAATGATGTAGTTCGTTCCCTCGCACAATCGCTCCGATATGCCCCCTCAGAACGATGGCAGTACCTTCCATTGAAGAACCTTTAACATCAACCCAACGCCATTCATTTACAGGGGGATCATAGATTTCATTGTATTCAATGCGTGTATTATTGCCCTGTTCCTCACCACCAGTCCAATTGATGTAGATGCCCAGTTGCATGTTATGAATTTTATTTTTGCGGATGACGACATGCGAGGCATTTTTTGCGCAGACGCCACAGCCATCAAGTTGCGTGCCATAAAATTGCATCTCGAAGCCCTCGATCCAGAGCCAGTCCTGACCATCCACATCAAAGGCATGGTTGAGATGAGGTATTTGCCATGTGTGGTTGGATGGATTGTCCTGACTGCGCACATATAATTTCAAGGTGCTGTGTTCAAGGTACCAGCCTTCTCCCGTTGGGTCATTCAGAAGATTTCGAAGGGTGCCATAATTGTAAAAGCGTTGTTGGTCACGCGCCAAATACTCGAAGAGACCTTCGACTTTCATGAACCAAACCTTTGCTTTCTTGTGAGGCTTCCAAATATCCCCTGAAAAGGTTTTGGATCCATCCAGGATCGCGCCGCTGCCTTCAGCTTTGACTTGAATCCAATTGCCTGCGTTGCCTGAAGTCGGGAATGTGATCTCTTCGTGATAAACGCCATTCGCAACCAGCACTTGTGTTCCTGGATGGGCATGGTTTACGCCATCCTGTATGTTCTGGAAAGGAGTTGATGCAGAGCCGTCACCGCCGGGGGCTGCATCGTCGTCTACGTGTAAGATTGTTGAGGGAGTAAACTGAAGTTCTTCCAGCTGAGTAGAGATCGAAGCACTGATTTCCGTCGTCCCATCAACAACCTTGATGCTATAAGCTGTTGCGGGGGATAGTTCAAACAAGCTTCCGACAAGACGTCCATCGTCAATGCGTATGAGCGGATGCCCGGTACGCCAGATAGTTTCATTGCTCTGGCGATACATCAGCCCCGCTGTCTTTGGCAGGTCAATACCGCTGACGACAATGCCAACAGTCTTGATATTGGGATATAAATCCAGTTGTGTGAAGGTAGAGTAGTTATTAGTTTGTATCCCGCTCGAATCAACAGAAACACGCGTAATATTGCCTGTAGCGGCAAATACTTCAGCTGGCAGAATACTAACCAACAAGACTATTAACCAAAGTAAAGTGGCGCCACGCGAAAAAATATTCAGATGTTTGGTTCCCATCGTTCTCTCCTTTTCAAAGATGGAATTGATAGCAAGGTGTGATGTTCGAAATGTTTTGTCCCCCCGAATAGATATCCCCCAGTACTTCCTGTGCATGGCTACTTATATTATCCAAACAAAAAAGAATAATATAAGTACTTTATAGCACTTTTAATGTGACAAATTTAGAATAAATTCATTGCAGTTTCTAAATTTTGGGCGTAGAGTTTTCTTTCTTAAAACTGCAGAAAATCTGCTCAATCTGTGTAATTCGCATTCAATCCTTCAATGATAGAATCTGGTACATAAAAAGAAAACAGAACAAATTACCCCCCTAATCGGTGATGTCACTAAAAGCAGATGCTATTAAATGAAAATTGAATCCTTTGACCACATACATATCTATAGTAAAGACCCCGAGGATGCCGCTAAATTCTATATGCACTTTTTTGATGGTGAAGAGTTGTATAGAAAAGGGGAAGCAAAGAAATTAAGAATATTTTTATCGCTGGGTGGTCAAGTAGTTGTGATCGGCCCGCTTCCCGCTGATAGAGTCATCTCCAGTTCTGTTGATCTGGATGAGAGCTCGCATCAGCATAAAACAGGGCTTGATCATTTTGGGATTCGCGTAAAGGATTTGGATGCCGCTGTTGAAGAGCTGAGAGAACAAGGCGTAGAAATTTTGGCAGAGCCGGTCAAGGGGGCGTCGGGAATCAGCTATGCCTTTATCGCCGCACCAGATGGCATAATCATTGAATTGACGCAGTATGGTGTGTTACCGAAAATGTTCTTGAAATATAAGAAGATCATCTAATTGACCTAAGAAACACCTTTTCCTGCAAGCAGTCGCATAATTCATAAGTGGGTCAGGTTAGTTCAGAAGAACTCTTTAATAGACCTAATATTCTCCTATAACTCCCATACATGATATATTTATTTTTGGTTTTCTAACCTATCACCGACAAAAAAATGAAATTCCTAGAGTAAATACATGACCATTTCAAAAATTCAACCAGAGAAAAAGAGTACCTCACCCTCAGTCCGCACCCCGGATTGGCCCCTGATTATCTTTTTCGGGATCGCCTTTCTTATCCCCTGGAGCATGATTCCAGTTTTGAGTAGCATCGCCCGTCAATCAGGAGTATCTGATTGGACAGTTTTGAGTCAGATGGGAGAAGCACTGGATTTTTCAGGAGCTGATTTGGTAGTGCCCGGCTGGGTAGTCTATTTCATCACGCGCTTACAAGATTTTGCTTTCAGTATTGCTGGTGTGATCATGATCGCCTATCTATACAGACGTGATGGATTAGCTAAATTATGGCAACGATTGACACATTGGCAGGTAGGATGGCGTTGGTATTTAGCTGCCTTTATTCCCTTTGGCTTATATGGTTTAGCAACAGTCTTATCTGGAAGCCTCAGCAGCTTCAACCTCACAATCGCCACTATTGGCAAAATTCTTTTCAGTGCTGAAGCGGGTTTCCTCGTCTACTTTTTTCTGCGCGGAGCGATGGGAGAAGAATTGGGCTTGCGTGGTTTTGCCCTGCCTCGACTACAAGAATCTATGTCGCCTTTTCGGGCTAGTGCTGTGATTGGAGCCTTATGGGCAGCCTGGCATCTTCCAGTCCTGCTTGGGCGAGACCTCATCTCTGTCATCGCCTTTTTGCTCCTGGCTTTTATGCTCAGCTTCATCTTCACCTGGCTATTCAACGGGAGTAAAGGCTCACTTCTTCCGGTTATGATCTTTCATGCCGCTCAAAATGCAGAGGAAATTTTCGAGATTGTTTTTCCGAAATTATTAGAAGGTGATTGGGAGCTCATATCAAGCCTGGCTCTCCTATTAATCGGTCTCATTATTGGCATTTTCCTTTGGAGAAAACAAAAGAACCAACAACCATCACTTCAGGAGAACGCATGAAAAAAATAAGCAATCGTCAACTGATCCAGTTTTTCGTTATTACTTTCGCTTTTTCGTGGCTATTGTGGCTTCCCCAAGTGCTGAAATTTAACGGATTTTCCGATCTCCCGGATATCGTGGGATTGCCCGGGATGTTTGCCCCATTTGGCCCGGCGGTCGCGGCTTTCTGGTTAACATGGAAAGAATCAGGAAAAACAGGAATTAAAGAATTATGGGCGCGTGGTTGGAAAATTAATTTCAAGAAGAAATGGCTCATTCCCACATTACTCTTGGGTCCAATAACCGCCCTCCTGGCAGCCGCCTTTATCTATCTAGGGAAAGGAACTTTTTCCTGGGAGTATGGGATTCCAGCCGTGATGATCGCCCCCATCTTTCTGCTCATCTATTTCACCAACGCCCTGCCTGAAGAATATGGCTGGCGAGGCTATGCGCTTGATCCACTCCAGAAGCGATTCAGCGCACTCAAAGCGAGTCTTGTTTTGGGCTTGCTCTGGGCGCTTTGGCATTTGCCGCTCTTTTTCATCGAAGGCACAACACAAGCAGCGATCCCTCTCTACCAATTTGTTTTACAAACGATGGTGCTTGCAATCTTTTATACCTGGCTGCACAATAACACAAATGGCAGCGTGTTGATCGCAGCACTTTTCCACGCAGTTTCCAATACGGCTGCAGCAGCGATCCCATTTTGGACAACCGACTTTGGCCGCTGGATTGATTTTGGAATATTATTGGTAATGGCAGGAATTATTCTCTGGCGTTGGGGTTGGCAGCGTTTGTCATTAGATTAACGACTCAACTTCGGTTGTGGTACGGGGTTTCTCCCCATTTGAACTGAATATACAAAGAGGGTTGCTATCACAGGCAACCTTCTTTTCTTAATCTTCGTTCTACCCTTTGCCATGTAGGAGAATAGTGAATCTATCCCTTCTCCTGAGCGAGAGCTCAAGAAGATAATCTAAAAAGACAAAATCGCCAACCTTCAGTGATAAAATCCAACATCTTAAATCAATCTATTAGAGGTTTTGTCCCGATATGACTCTTCAACTCACAGAGAAAGATCGCGCAATGTTGCGTGGCGATGAGGGTGCTGCGAAAAAAATGGCTATGTCCATTATCGTTCGCATGGCAGAGATTTCCAATGCAGAGAAGCTTTTGGATATCGTAGGTGCGCATATAGATAGCACCGTTTATATTGGTGATGCTGGGCTTGAATTTGCAGAAAAGCTGGCAAGTTTGGGTGCAAAAGTTGCCGTACCAACCACCTTGAACGTAAGCGGAATTGATGAGCATCATTGGCAAGAATGGTCTGTATCTTCTGAATGGGCGCAGCCGGCGCACCGTCAGATGATCGCCTATCAAAGTATGGGCACGATCCCAACCTGGACATGCGCCCCTTATCAAGCTGTGACGAAACCTGCATTTGGAGAACAAATTGCCTGGGGTGAATCAAATGCGATTGTATTTGCCAACTCCGTGATTGGTGCGCGCACCGAGCGTTATCCCGATCTCTTTGATATTTGCTGCGCGATCACAGGCCGCGCTCCTGCAATGGGCTTGCATCTGACCAAAAATCGTGCCGGTCAAATACTCTTTCGTCTGCGCAACATTTCCACAGATTTACAAAAAAGTGACGAGTTCTATCCCGTACTGGGTCATTTGATCGGGAAACTGGCTCTGGATAAGATACCCGTGATTGATGGCATGACCGTTACTCCCACGGATGACCAATTCAAAGCTTTTGGTGCAGGTGCTGCATCTTCAGGAGGGGTTGCCTTGTTTCATGTTGTTGGCATCACCCCCGAAGCCTCTAGCCTGGAAGATGCTTTTCATGGCAATGAGCCAGCCCAAATCATGGATGTAACGATGGATATGTTAAGAGAATCGCGCCAAGCACTTAATCACACAGATTCCGGCAAATTGGATATGGTTGCGGTGGGATGCCCCCATCTTTCTTTGGCAGAGTACAAGAAGCTGGCCTCTTTGATCAAAGGCAAAAACAAACATCCCGACGTAAAATTTCTCATTACCTCTAATCGAGCGATGACACTACTCGCACAAGAAGCGGGCATTCTCCCAATACTCAAAGATTTTGGCGTGCAGATCACCGTAGACACCTGTTCTCTAACCTCCCCCATGCTTCCTCCCGAAATCAAACAGATGATGACCAATTCTGCGAAACATTCTTATTATGCTCCTGGCTTATTGGGCAAAGACGTTGCCTATGGCAGTTTGGAAGACTGCGTAAACTCGGCGATTGCAGGCTATATTATTCAGGATGAATCATTATGGAAAAAATAATTTTAAACGGAAAAGTTGTCGTCCCTGGCGAAGCGCAGGGTGTAGCGCTGGTTGCCAACGAACCACTCTCCTTTTGGGGTGGGTATGACCAGAAAACAGGCGAGATCATTGATCGACGGCATATATTATCGGGGAAGATGGCAAAAGACAAAATTCTTGCGATTCCATTTTCGCGCGGATCATCTACCACCACAGCCGTATTACTGGATGCCATCCGAGCAAAAACTGCGCCCGCAGCGATTATCACCACCGATACCGATTTCTTCTTTGCGCTTGCCTCCGTTGTGGCAGACGAATTGTTTTCATCCCCGCTTTCTCTCGTCACGCTTAACGAAGATGATTTCGCTAAACTCAAAACTAATGATGAGATTCAAATCACGGATGATGGAAAAGTCATTATTTCCAGATAGATACTCATTCTTTACTTTAGCCACATGATACTTTCTTATTTGGGGTGGTTTCGATACGGCGAAAAGCGTCGCCTACTCAACCAGCGAAAAGCTTTTTTAAAACTATCTTGTGGCTTATCTCTATTCAAAAATTGCTAGAAATTTGTTTCAAAATATTCTTTTTGGGTAGTGGTAAATTTTGACTGATAAGCATGTCGTGCTACACTTTTTACGGAGGTGTCACATGATAATAGAAATTCGTTATAGAAAATGCAGGAAATGTGGCAGCAAAAACATCGTGAAGAATGGACACGATTATAAAGGCTCTCAAAAATATCTCTGCCTAAATTGCAAATCCTACGGTACCTTGGATAAAACGCGAGAACCTGATCCAAAAACACGCCAAGAAGCATTAGATTCTTATTTCGAGCGCGTCAGTATGCGAGGTGTAAAACGCATATTTGGTGTCTCTCGTTATTATTTAGCCCAGTGGTTACTTTCTTTATTCAAAAAGCAGCCGCCTTTAGCAACAACATTGCGCAAATGGAAACCTGAAGATGTGCTCGAACTAGACGAACTATGGTCTTTCGTCCTGAAAAAGAGCCAAAAACGTTGGGTTTGGATTGCTTTATGTCGTCGTACTCGCCAGGTAGTAGCTTTTGTGATTGGTGATCGTAGCGAAGATACTTGCCGCCGCCTTTGGGAACAAATTCCTGAGCCTTACAGGTTGTGTGCAACGTTTAGTGACTTCTGGGACGCCTATAAAAAAGTGTTTCCTGAAGAAACTCATCAAAGTATCGGAAAGGAAACAGGTTTGACCGCACATGTTGAGCGTTGGAACCTCACTCTGCGACAAAGACTTGCTCGTTTCGTGAGAAAGACTTTATCCTTTTCAAAATCTGATGTCTACCACAAAGCTGCTTTATCCTTATTCATTCACCGCTATAACCAAAATCTAAAACAGGCTACCAGTCAATTTTAGCCACTACCTCTTTTTGATGTGTTGATGATAGAATTTAGGACTTAGAAAACCACCTTCATTTATAGATGAAGAAAAGGAGCGTGAAGTATGAAAATCTGTTTTCCGGTTGAAGCAGACCAAGGTTTAGAAAGTAAAGTGTACGGCCATTTTGGTTCCGCCCCAACTTTTGTTCTTTTTGATACCGAAACAAGACCAGTTGGCACGATCAACAATCAAGACTTGGGTCATGAGCATGGTCAATGCAATCCTGTCAAAGCGCTGGATGGCAAAATGGTCGATGCCATTATCGTTGACGGGATCGGTGCGGGCGCGATCAATAAATTGAATGCGATGAATATCAAGGTTTATTCCGCTGCCAAGAATACTGTTCAGGAAAATATCGGCTTATTTGAAAATAACCAGATCATTGAGCTGACAAAAAAGGATGCTTGTGGCGGTCACTCTCATGGCGGCGACTGCAACCACTAAATCATTATTTGACTAACTAGAAATAGAAATAGAAAGAGCAAAGCTATCTAAACAGCTTTGCTCTTTTTTGATATAGATCATTCACTTTTTGCCTTCCACTCAAATAAAATATCAGGTTCGGATTCGGGTGGGTGGGGGGCTGATGCTAAATTTTGTCGCTATAAATCCCTTCTTTGCGTAAAAGGCGCGTCGGTTAAGGCGTGCTACTTAGCAATGCTCGAGCAATTTTCTCTGCCAATACAGGATTATCTTCTTCGAGAAGAATGGCTAATGCCAGTGGTGTCCCGCTCCAATTAGATGGCGTTCCCGCAAGGAGCCAAGTCAGATTTTCCTCATCTTCTTGAGTAGATAGGATTTGCCAATAAGCTTCCTCATCACTAGAAAAAGTGGTCATAAGTTGCTGTGCTTCTGCCGGACTAAAAAGGGTTGTAGGCTCGCCCAACGCAGGCAATATCACCCATCCGCTTTGGGAGATGTTTACCGCAAGAGTAAGACGTGGAGCAGGGGCAATTCCCTCATTGCTCAGGGCTGCGGCCACCATCGCCATTTCTAAGGGGCTGGCAAATCCTTCTCTTGCCTCTGCTCGGGGAAGACGGATCTGAACAGATGGCGTCTCAAAAAGAGTATCCAATGTTTGATGTAAAGGATAACTTCCTTGCGTAGCACGATTCAATAGCGGAGAATCTTCTTCATCTAGGAGGGATTCGTCGAATTGATTTGCATCAAAAGTTGGATGGGATGCCATTCCCAGAATCTCTCCACTTTCAGCATTGACGAGAACGAGCGCGCCCTTATGCTTGTTGAGGAGCTCGTCAACTTCTCCCTGAAGATCAATATCGAGGCTTAAACGCAAATCCAGACCATTGGGCGGTTGTCCGTAGAGGAGCTGATTCCACCAAACGAGCATAGCGGGATTCCCGTCCAAGCCACGCAGATAATCATCGAGGGAGGCTTCGATGCCCGCCTGCCCATAAACAGAGTTCGTATAACCAACAATAGAAGCAAGGTCAGGATAAAGATATTCACGAAGATAATTCCCCGATTCTCCTGTCGTGATATTTATTTCGGTATTGTTCCTGTCCAGAATATCGCCACGCGGTACGTAAAAATCGGCTTGGGCGCGGCGGGGATTATCGGAGCGAGTCAAGAGATCGGGTCCGCGCACGACAGCCCACCAACCATTAATGAGGGCAGAAGTGACAAGTCCTAGCATGAGAAGCGCGCTCAAAAAATGATAAGGTTGCGGCGACCAAAGGAAGGGTGGGGGTGTGACTCCTTCGCTTTCGTCGCTGATCTTTAGTAAAAGTAATAAGGCAAGATAAGAAGTCAACAGCGATGAGCCACCGTAAGAGATGAAGGGCAGCGTTACGCCCGTGAGCGGCAATAGACGCAAATTCCCGCCGATGATGAGGAGACTTTGGATGCCGAGATACGCCGTTAGTCCGGCGGCGAGGAGGCGTTGAAAACGATTGGGAGCGCGGAGTGCAATGATCATGCCACGAGAAAGGAAGATGCCCAAAAGTGTGAGCAAGCCTAGGGTCCCGGCAAGTCCCGTTTCTTCCGCTATCGCTGTAAAAATAAAATCGGAATGGGCAACAGGTACGAAGAGGGGAGAACCGATCCCCGCGCCGCGTCCCCATAGACCGCCGTTCGCGACCGCCATTAATGACTGGATGATCTGGTAGCCAAATCCGCTGGGATCATCCCACGGGGAGAACCAGATGGCGAGGCGAGTGTGGATCGTTTGGCTAAAATGGTAGCCGAAAAATCCTATGGCAAGCAAAATGATCGCATTGCCGAGTAAAACTCGTTTTCTCCCCGTCGCGACGTAGAGAATGCTGGCGTAGAGCATGACGAGAATGGATGCAGTGCCAAGATCGCGCTGAACGATGAGCACGAGCAAAGCAAGCCCACCAAGAAAGAGTGTTGGAAAAATGAGCGGAAAGATTTTGTTGCGAAGAGGGACACGATCAGCCAGATAGGCAGAAAGGTAAATGACAAGCAGCAGTTTTAGTAGTTCGGAAGGTTGCAGGTAGATCCCGCCAAAATTGAACCAAAGATAGGGTTCTATATTGAGGGGATTTGCGCCAAAAACGAGGGTCAGGGCTGTTAATAGTAATCCGCTGCTGAGAAGGATATATTTATAACGACGGAGGGTAAGGAATATATTGCGCCAGCGTAGTCCAAGGAGCATTACAGCAATGCTGAAAGCAAGCCAGAGGCTTTGGCGTAAACCAAAATTAGGGAGCAGCCGCCAAATGGTCAGGAGGCCCCAACCGCTTAGGAGGGATGCGAGCGGAAAGAGATAGGGATCTCTGTCTGGAACTTTTGCGTCGAGGTGTTTTTCTGCGAGCCAGTTTAGGAAAAGCCAGGTGAAAAATCCGAGCCAATGGGCGTAGAGATAGTCCACATCCCAACTGCGAGCACGCAAGGCAGGGGAGAGACTCAGGATGAGACTGTATAAGCCCAGAAAAAGGGCGGAGTAGGAATTTAGAACTTTGAATTTAGAATGCAAAATATTTGTCTCGTTTTGGGAAGGTATTCATAGAATTTTTAAACGCACATTGTACAAATGATGGGGGGGTAAAGGGGAGAGGAATGCCCCATTTGGAGCACAGATAAATTGATTGTACTGGTTTTACGAAGCTCGCTATCTTAAAGAGTACTTTGCGAAAGCGGACTTATTGCTCTAGCTCTTTGCACAAAATACGCATCAAGAACAAAGCCGAGAGAGATCAATTGTTGTACCATCAAAAAAGGGTAGTTTTGAATGCCCATAAGTACAGCGGTGGAAATATTCATGCCCATAAACCAAAAATAACCTTGTGCTTTTTCTTTGGCGAGCATATAAGTGCCAACAAGGAAACCTACAGCGATGCCTAGTTCCAAGACCTGATTAAGTGTGGTGATGCCGCCAAAATCATAAAGACTTAAGGTCAAGCCAATACCGATCATGATTTTTGCGAGGGTATCAAGCCAGCGCAGTTCATGCCCTTGTCCGCGAATGGCGATGCTCAGCCCAATGATCATCGCTGGTGCGCCGCCCGCTTCGATTGCGGCGGCGATCCAATTGCGTTCCAGCACAAAAATCGTGACCCAGGCAGGTAAGCCAAGAAGATAGACAATCCATGCGCGAATGCGCCAGTTTTTCTTTTTAAACTCATTACTTGAACGTTCACTTCTCGAGAAAAAGACCTTGTTGAGAAGATAGAACATCCCTCCCCAGATTTGTAAAGCGAAAATCGCCATTTATGTTTTCCGGTTTATTTTAGATATTTCTTTACCAATAAATCTAACCGCTCCCTTGTCTCAGAAGGAACAACACGCGGCTGTGTAATAAGTGCTTCGGCGAGAGCGTTTTCGCAGTCGCAATCTCGTGCAGATGTAAAACTCCGTGCCAAACTGCGGATCGCCTCTTGTGCGATCTCAGTATTTTTCATCAGCGTTTTAATGACCATTTCCACAGTCACAGGCTCTTCGCTGAGATGCCAAACATCATAATCCGTCACATGGCCCATCACGCCGTAGCAGATTTCCGCTTCGCGCGCGAGAAAAGCTTCGGGGGAGGTTGTCATCCCGATAATGGACATGCCCCATGAGCGAAATATATTTGACTCCGCACGTGTTGAGAAGCGTGGCCCTTCGATAGTGATAAAAGATCCGCCCTCATGGACAGTGGCTCTCGTTTTCTGAACGGATGCCAGAATTTTGGCAGAAAGATCGGGGCAAAAAGGGTCCGCCACGCTGATATGTGAAACCATCCCGCCCTCGAAGAAAGTCCGTTTGCGGTCTTTTGTCATATCAAAAAGCTGGTTGGGGATGACGATATCACCGGGAGCATAATCTTCACGCAAAGAACCACAGGCACTGACGCTAACGATTCTCTCCACACCCAGCGATTTCAGCGCATAGATATTTGCCCGATAATTTACTTCGCTGGGGTTAAGATGATGCCCGATCCCATGTCGTGCCAAAAAAGCGATAGGTTGCTCTTCCAAGGTGCCTGTCACAATAGGAGCACTTGGTTCCCCAAAAGGTGTTGAGATGCTATGTTCTTCTGTTTTTTCGAGTCCTGGCATGGCGTATAAGCCAGAGCCGCCGATAATCGCGAGTGAAATCTTTGATGTCATCGTTTGTTCCAGTTTCTTTTCGATATTCCCGTCAAAACAGCTAAAGAGCTTGCGTATTTGGTGAGAGATCAGTTGTCGATAAATATACAGTAAGTGGCATTTTCCCGCATCGAATTTCATCATTTCCGAGAATAATGGTAGGTGTTTCTACATCTTCACCGTTGAGTGTAGTCCCGTTCTTTGAGTTCAGATCCTCCAGCCACCATTGTCCGTGATGATAGCTTAGGCGGGCATGGTGAGCAGAGACAGTTTCGTTTTCAAGGTAAACCTCGCTATGCGGATCACGTCCCAGCGCAATTTCGGGCGTTCTGAAATGTTTTGTTTTTTGTTTTTTATTCAGGTCTAAATATGAAAGCGTTAAAGGAGGTGTTTTACGGGAGGTCAGTAATTCGCTTTCGGTCTTAAAATTGCGCCATAAAAGCAAAAACGCCCAGCCCATGAAAACATATAGGCTGAGAGTCATGCCGATTCGCAAGATTAGCAAAAAGGGTGCGCTCATTTGTCAGATTTATCTTTTAGTTGTGCTGTGTCTCGTAAAATGGCGGTTTGTCTGTCTGACGAAGCGGATGAACCCAAGGGAGAAGTTTCTTTAAGATCTACACGCTGTGGCGGGTTATCCTGCCCATAAATGAGCGGAACACCGGCTAAAGAAATCACATCTCCGGGGTACAACACAGATTGATGTGAACGTTGGCTATTAACATAGGTGCCACCCGTAGAGTTTAAGTCGGAAATAACAAATCGTCCATTTTTAACGCGTAGTTGAGCATGATCGCGCGAAACACGCGGGTCGTCAATCACCAAATCATTTTCCATGCGTCGCCCAATACCTATAACAGATTTGTTAAGTGGGAAAACCTTCGTGCCATGGATAATTAAAAAAGCATTGGTGGGTACGTTTTCGGTCTTTTCCGTTTTTTGTGATTCCATATCCGTTGTCTCGGCAATCTTTTTTACTTCTTGTGAAACGAGAATTTTTATCTCGTCTTTAGCAAGCCTGGGGTCAGCAGCAAATGAAAAGGAGAGCGGAGCGTCAAGCTCCACGTTAGCTTCAGCAGCAACTCTTTTAAGCGTTTGCTTAACATTATCAATCAAATCTAAATCTTTCTGCCAATTCACAATTATATCAGGGTGCGCGGTGATGGTATAAGTTTGAGGGGCAATCTTCCCTTTTAAGTTGTTTCGCATTGCCGCAGCTAACTCTTGTGCAACCTTGTTGGGTAAGTATTGAAACAAACGCCCTTCAATGAGAGTTTGCAGTTTTTCTTCTAGTTTATCTAACTGATCATTCATGAATTCGCCCTTTATAATATTCCCTATATTATAGATTTGGCGACCCTTTAAAGCAAGTCTGACCTTTAGGGGAAAATATGCTATTATGCAACGATAAAATAAGCAAAGCGTATCGATAAGAAGATGGAAGTCTTCGTTCGTGATTTGAGCTTGCTTTGGGTTATCAGCAAAGCACCTGAAATCAATGTTTTTGTGGTCTATCTCCCCTCGATGGGGAGGTTTTCCCAGTTTTCTCTCACTAGGAAAAAGGATAATGTCAAAACCCCTCGTGCTAAGTACTCGAGCAAAAGTTTTTCAGTAAAAGAAGT
>ERZ890953.1044-NODE-1044-length-14520-cov-5.895679_pt1 | contig 14520 bp, 16 predicted proteins | sample MGYA00521264_ERZ890953 | MGnify/ENA primary metagenome ERZ890953 (study PRJEB32303, sample SAMEA104408629) | aquatic metagenome | biome: Brackish water; feature: Chemocline; material: water | place: Baltic Sea | collected 2014-10-26T21:54:00 | depth 200 m ...
AGCTATTAAGTGCCTGGTCTCTATTGATATGTAGAACTACATGATAATGATTCGACATGATCGCATAAGCGGCAATATCGATGTAAAACATAGTGGCTAAATCAAGCAGTCTGTCTTCAATCCATTGTCGTCGATGTTCGAAGTCTTTACCGGTGAATTGATCGTTTCCACATAAAAACGCTCGTCGAACACAACGGGAAACACAGTGGTAATAGGGAGTGGCTTCGAGTGAAACCAGTGCTTTCCTTGGTTGAGGCATAACTTGCTCCATGCAGTTAGGTTGATATTTTACAGTACAAAAAAGAAAGGTTACTGTCAATTTTTAATTTGTGGGTGTCCATAATATTTTTGTGTCCCCACATCGGAATAAACTCAAATCGACGTTCTGGTGTTCGGTCATAACCCGGTCTTTTATGGCCGCAACCACTGCATATTGGGCGACTGTTTGAGCGAGGGTGCAGCTCAATTTCAAGGGTCGGTATAGTCGTATTATCAACTAATCGAACCGACCCATACACAAATGAGTTGAACTTCTGAATCCGATTTAGGATAGTCTTAATCTGCATCCTGTTTCTTTGCCTCTGTCTGATGATTAGTTCGCACTTTCATCTTCTCAGAGTCGAGGCAGGATGCAACTACCCCCTCCTTGCTAAACCTGTCTTTCTATCCGTATATCAGGTATATTTTTACCCACTAATTTTCCTGAAGAGCCATAAAGAATACCGTTGCCCAAAATGCGGTGATGTTCCTATGACTGTATTTAAAGGTATCGGTACATCTGGTCTCGTAATATCAAGTAGAGTAAGTCTAAACCCCACTGTTTGTTCGAATTGCGGAGCAAATTTGAAATGAGATATTTTGTGCAAAAATGCATAACAAGGCATTTTCAGTCGGAAATTTTGCTCTGCTTCGCGCCGCAAAATCCCGCTGAAATGCGACGTTAGGCAATTGATATGGATGAATCTTTGAGCCATACAGATAAATTAGTTTCGTTGATATTTCCAGATGCTAATTGCTCATATATTAAAACTGCTTCGGGTTCAGGTGCATTTAATGAATATCCATTTAGCTCAAGAAATACAGCTGCAACGGCAAGAGCAATACGTTTATTACCATCAATAAAAGGATGATTTTTAGCTAAACCAAAACTATATGAAGCAGCAAGATCAAAAATCGAAATATCATCTTCATACGCAAGTAGTTGTTTTGGGCGTGTTAATGCAGAATCCAATAAGGAATGATCACGAATACCCGATAAACCACCATGTTCAGAAAGAAGCATTTGGTGAATTGAAAGAACTGCTTCAGGTAATACCCATATGGGGGTCATTTAGCCAATTCATGAAGGGCATTTCGGTATTTCTTCATCACCTTTTCAGCAGCTTGCATTTGGGTATCAATATCTTGTTGGTACGGGGTCAGGGTCAGACCTTCTGGAGAATCGATAAGATAAAGAACATCACCTTTTTCTGCATGCAGTTTAGTAAGAGCTTCTTTGGGCAAAACAATACCCATAGAATTCCCAATGGCCATAATTTTAACTTTGAGCATACCTATACACCATGTTATTACATAAGTTATTACGCAGTATAGTCGTGCCTAACAAGTTGCTCAAGCCGGATTTGGGCGAGCTGTCTTCTTTTGTGCAAAAAAACGCAAAAAAGCAGCCACCTCACCCAAACCGCTTAGCAAAGCGTTAGCCACTTAAAGACAATAGGCACACGTTGTGCTATTCTTGGCACATGAAGCCAATAACTTGGAATTACAAAAAGAATGATCTGTTAAAAGCTCAAAGGAGTATATCGTTTGAAGACGTAGTGTTTCACATTTTGTCTGGTGACATCCTTGAAACTATTGATCACCCGAATAAGGAGCGCTATCCAGGACAACAGGTTCACGTAATTTCCATTGAAAATTATGTTTACCTTGTTCCTTTTGTTGAATCGGAAGAAGAAGTTTTTCTAAAGACAATTATCCCGAGTCGAAAAGCCACAAAACAATACTTAGGTGTCAAAAATGATTAAATTAGATCAAGAAGAGAACGAGATTCTTGAAGCGTTTGAGTCAGGAAATATCAAACAAGCCAGGAATGCAGATGAAACTCAGAAGAGGCACAAAGAATACGCTAAAGCGATGCTTCAGAAAGATGCAAGAATTAATATTAGACTTCCTTCCAAAGATCTTCGCGGATTGCAGAAAAGAGCACTCTCTGAGGGTATACCGTATCAAACACTGGTAGCCAGCATTTTGCATAAATATGTAGAAGGCAGGCTACATGAAAATGGCAGCTAACAATTAAAATACACTCGGAAAAACACAGCTACGTTCGTACCACACTACGCTGTGTTTAACCGGTGATTTCAGCGTTATTTGCGACACGAAGTCGCATAAATATATGTTGTAATCATAAAAACTTATGGTCAATAACAGTTAACGGTAACTGGCGAATTACTTTTGAGTTTTCAGAGAGCAATGTTTATATAGTTAATTATGAGGATTACCACTAATGCCTATGCACAATCCGCCACACCCAGGTGAGTTTATTCAGGCTACATATCTAGAGCCATTTAATATCAGCGGTCGGTTTTTAGCTGAAAAATTAAATGTGGCAGCATCTACTTTAAGTGAGTTTTAAAAATGCAAAGTGGTATTAGCCCTGAAATGGCATTACGTCTTTCAAAAGCTATAGGCCGTAGCCCAGAAAGTTGGCTTGCAATGCAAGATGCTTATGACCTGTGGGTCGCTAAAAAACGCGTTAAGCTGTCAGAAGTACATAAAGTCAAATTAAATGCAGCATAACAATTCATATTCACACGGACACAGCAAAATTGGCACGCTATTTTTGCTGTCGCAAAAGCCTCGACCAATTTCGCTGTTCCGGTGATTTGGCCTTTCTGGCCGTAGAAAAACTGATATTTAGTCTAAGGTCTGGTAGGAAAGCTCTTTCTATTATCGTAAATGGTAAAGCTGGTATAAGCCCTGAAATGGCTGTTCGTCTTTCAATTGCATTTAACATATCTTCTGAAAGTTGGATAAATCAACAATCACAGTATGATCTTTGGCCAGCTGAACAACATAGAAGTGAACTTCATGTTTCAAAGCTATTTGCAGCATAAAACACATAATAAAAAGGGTAGGTCGTTCGCAGCCGCGGCTTGGCTATAATTCATCCTTTACGACACTAATAAAAGCGCTGGCCAGTGATAGCGTACCTCATTAAAAAACGATTGCCGGTTTTGTAAGGAGCAGACTTGCTGAAATAGAAAAACTTTTTGAATAGACATTATTAAACAGTCAGGAGAAAGGGTTGCTGAGTATTGAATTATTTGCCTTGATGACTGCAAAATACCATCTAAAATTGCGAAATACAAAATCATCAGGAATGATACGAATATTGAGCGAGTCGAAAGTCCGGAAGGAAAGGTTATATAAAGTCATCGACTGAAAATGGACAATAAAAAGATAAAGTTGAAAATATTAGAAATATCGGCAACGTGAACACTATTATAAATAAATGGTTGCAGGGAGAGCATAATCTAATGTGGCTTTTTCTGCAGCCTTGTTAGCTGTAAACAAATGGAGAATTGAACGTGTCAGAAGATAATAAAGGCTTCAAAAACCCCCAGAAACTTACGAGTTGGGTTAAATATTTCCTCTATATGCAGATTATAATTTCCCTGGTTGCACTGGGGTCCGGGTATATGGAATACCAGTTGCTTTCAGATTATTCAAATGGCGTTTATACATCTCAGGAGCAAGCGGTAGCAGATGGCGAGGCTAGTGATGCCAGGCAAGGAATTGTAGGTATTATGCAGATGATTATCTTTATAATTTCCGGCATTTTGATCCTCAAATGGATATATAGGGCTAATTATAACTCCAGGCAATTGGGCGCAGAAGAGATGCAGTTTACGCCAGGATGGTCAGTCGGATGGTGCTTTATCCCAATTGCTTCATTATGGAAGCCGTATCAGGCAATGAAGGAAATCTGGAAGGCAAGTCATGATGCAGATAACTGGAAGGAGTCCAATGTCCCTGCATTGCTTCCATGGTGGTGGTTTTTGTTTATCATCTCCTCGCTTTTAGGTAATGTATCTTTGAGAGTCACTCTGCGAGCAGAGGAGTTAGAAGAGCTACTGAATGCTAACATTATTACGCAAATTTCTGATATATCATCTATACCGCTCGCGTTGGTAACAATGGCAGTTATTATGAATATACATAAGGCTCAAATGAGTAGAGCTATAAATCACAGCTAACAGGCAAATTGAGCGGATGCGCTAAAATTGCATGCCACTGATTTGCGAAGTTACTAGCCTTAAAGGGAGCTAAACGTGCGAAAAACCTGGTCGTCACTCTATCTAACGGTTGTACTTTTAGTATCAATAAATTTACAAGCTGATTCGCTTAAGCAAATTGTTGGTGCCACCGAAGTCATTTTTATTGAAGAGGCGAATCTACGCTTTAAGGCCCGGGTCGACACTGGAGCGAAGACTTCCAGCATTCATGCTGAAGGTATTGAAGTAGATTCTTCGGGCGATCAGCGAGGTAAACCTATTTCATTTTACCTGGTAACAAAGGCTGGGCAGTCCACAAAGATCGAGACCAGAGTGGCCTCAGTGGTAAGAGTAAAAACTTCGGAACAGTCAGAATATAGGTACGTAGTTCCTTTGATCATGAAATGGAATGACTCCAGGAAAACGGTTCTTGTAACGCTGAATGATCGCAACAAGATGAAGTATCGTCTTTTATTGGGCAGGAACTGGTTGCGCGGAGACTTTATTGTTGATGTTGATAAAAATAATGAAGACTAAATGTTATATGTTTACATGCTCCTAGCCCGACATAAAAGCATGCACTATAGAAATTTGGAGGTCACCTTAGCTAAACACGGATTGACGTCTTTTCAGTTACTATTTAAAAAATGGAATATCTAAAAGGTGCTAAAAGTGTAGAGATTTAACGGTTTATTGTTGTTGCAATCTATAGGTTATTTGTTTTCTTGCGTACTTCGCGCTTTTGCGGGAGGAAAACTTTATAGTCATAATGACAGGCCAGGCAGTATCAGGGGAAGTCGGTTTATTAAATGGGGCCAGTTATCAGGTTACTGCCGACAACTTTTGTGCAATTGCATTCACCGCTTTAAAAGAAGTGGCAATAGCAAGACCTGCTCCACAGCGCTGCCTGATCCAGTCCTGATGAGCGAGCACGATTCCGCTAGCATAGAGTCTATTATCAATAATTTTTGCAGACTGGTCCATGACCTGAAACTGATCATTTACCTCAAGGCCTGATCGGTTAACTGCATGACCGTTCGCATCAAAATAAGATTCGCTAAACCAGTTTTCACGACCCTGTGGTTGATAAATGGGCAGGTCTATCAGGGCTTCTCTAATTTCATACTGATCCGATTTCAATCCGCCGGACAGGAAGCGTCCGCTAGCTAAAATAACATTGTTTGCTTCAACTTCTACCTGGCCATAAATATCATGTAGAAACAGGCGAATAACATCTTCATCAAATGAAACTCGCTTTACTTTTTGCTGGGTGACAATAGTTGCACCCTGCACAGATAATTGTTGCTCCAGTATTTCACGTAGACGGATTCCGGGAACTGCCGGTGGAATGGTCGGAATTTCAAAAATGGGTAAACCTAGAAGTTTTTCCATTTCTGCATGGATGAAATCCGCTTTGTGAATGCCCAGCATAGCGGGCATAGCAATATATTCTGCATCACCGGCTATGGCTTTTAGACGCCTGGCAAATTCTTCACGGGTGGTAGCGACTTCCATCGCACGAGCCATCACTTCCGGGAATACCTGTGCACCTGTTTCCATCTCGGGGAAAGATAAGCGTTTGGCACGTAACCGGGGCCACTGTGATTTTAAATTAGCGACTATTTCTTTTGCGCTAAAACCCTGAAGACCAACAAAATCTATAATTAAAACACTGGCTTTGGAGGACATTGCCTGAGTTGCCTTTTGCATTGTGGCTGGTAAGCAGAAAGTGGGTTTACAGGCACCTGCCGGTAACATGGCCAGATGATTGTTTTGTCCGGGACTACTATAGTGTAAACCCATCTTATCAAGTGCTGTTATAAATTCATTAAATGCACTGCGGATTTCTTCGTCACTAACTTTCGCATAAGGATGTTCGGGTTGCTGCTTGCGTAACTGTTGTAACCCCTGCCATGGATCTTGCAGGTATTTTGCCTGATGTGCCCCTAGTAAATCAAAATAACCGGTTGTATAAGCCAGCGCGCCGGTATTACCAATCTGGGTGGTTTTGATGCCTCGCGAAAGAGCGAAAATTGTCGCTGCACAACCGGCGATTCCTGCTCCAATAACGGCCAGTTCAGATTTATATTGACGAGTTTTTTTAATCATTCTTTATCCTGGAGTCTTTCTCCTGCTCGTTACTGTCATCTAATAAATCAAGTCCCATTAATCCGCAATGCATGGTTTCAGCTAACTCCATCTGCGGCATCTGTTCACCCCATAGAATGGGTTTGATACCTTTGAAGCGGCCGCTGACAAAGTCTCGCATATGTCTCAGCCCATCGCGGTTGTTATAGAAGTCATTATCATACAGATGGGATGTTACACGCATACTGCAAAAAGCACCCTGGCAGGTTCCTTTTCCAATTCGGCTACGTAATCCAATCGCCTGCACGGTCATTTCTGCTTCGGCTCCGGGTGATTGCTGAATTATGTCATCCACTACAGACTCTGGAACCATTTCGCATTCACAGAGAATTAAATCACTGGCATCACTGTGTTTGAACCAGTGGCGAGCAGAGTAACCGGGTTCTGTCCAGCGTACAGCCTGCTGGTAAGGTAATGCTTCATCAGCAGATCTGCAGGGGTTATTATTTCCCAGTCGCCTTGCTACCAGGTCTCCTGTCTTTTCTGCCATCAGGCGGAAGGTGGTTAATTTCCCCCCTGCGATGGTGGCAAAATTCGACAGTCCCTGCTGTTCATGATCATACAGGGTAAACCCCCTGCTTGCCTTACGCCCATCCTGTTCGGCCCCTGAGGACATCAGTAGCGGACGGACACCTGAGAAGGCACGGATAAAGCGGGTGGATTGTAGAGCAGGGATCATTGCTGAGCCTTCTTTTAAAATCCGGTCAACTTCGTTTACCGTCGGCCTGATATTATCCAGATTATTCACGCTGTCTGAAGTCGTACCGAGTAATGAAACTGTGCCTCCTGGAACCAGGATATCGCCATCTCCGGGCGGGCGTAGACGATTTACTACTGAATTCGTGAGGCGGGTGTTACTGATGATTAATGTTCCTTTGGAATATAACAGCTTGACGTCATGGCAACCGGCTAATTCGGCGACCAGTTTTGACCAGGCACCACTGGCGTTGACAAACTGTTGAGCGCGTATTTTTACATTAACGCCGGCACGTTGATCGCGACAGATGGCTGCGGCAATGACACCATCGACAATGTCAAAGCCTGTGACCTGCATATGTGGCAGAAAATCACTGTCATTGAGTTGCCTGGCATGCTCTACATTAGCGAAGGTTAAACGAAAGGGGTCAATGCTGGAATCGGGAACCTGGTAGGCGGCTATTATGTTATCGCTTAATTTTGGTTCCAGATTTTTTGCCTGTGCTGCTGTTAACTCACTGCACACGATACCGGCGCGTGCACAGTGTTGGGGGAATTGTTGTGCAAATTCAGCATCATCACCTTCCACTGCAACGAACATACCTCCGCAAGGGTCGATGGCTTCGGCAGCTATTCTTTTTAGAATTTCACCTTCTATCCTGCATTCAGCTGCTGTTTCCGAATCAGCAGCAGCATATCGACCACCGCTGTGTAAAAGTCCGTGATTACCACCGGAAGCTCCGGCGTTTAAATCCCGACGGTCTATCAGCAGGCAGGAAATTCCACGCAATGCCAGATCGCGCATTACCCCGGTGCCGGTCACTCCTCCGCCAATAATCAGTACTTCTGTTTCAAGCTCGCGCATAACTTTTTTACGGGTTGTCATTTATCTGCACTCTCTGGTAAGCCAATATTTACCAGATCCGGCCCCAGGTACTTGCGTTCATTTTCTCCTAAAATACCCAGTGACAGACAAATCAGTGTCCATAAATGTACGACATGATATTGTCCTCCGTAGTGCTCTCCCAGGTCTTCCATTTGTGAATGGCAGTTATGGCAGGGGGTGAGCACGTACGCTGCCTGTGTTGTCATGATTTGATCAAATTTGCGTTTTCCATAGGCTCTACGCTGTTCATTCATACCCGCCTGCAGGAATCCACCGCCTCCGCCACAGCAGTAATTAGCGCTGCGACAGGGTTGCATATCGATGAAATTATCTTCCCCAACCAGCATTTTTGCGACGAATCGTAAATCATCGGCGGCCGGGTCACCAATTGATTTGCGGATAAGTTGACAGGGATCCTGCAGGGTAAATTTAATGTTGTTGGTGTTCCAGTCAGAGTTGACCGGCAGTTTTCCCTCTCTGATCCACTGTGCGTAGTAAGTAACCAGGCTTTCGGCTTCAAAGTTAGCCTGCAGGTTAAAGCGTTCTATGCCTTTCCATAAGGTATAGAAAGAGTGGCCGCATTCTGTATTGACCCACACATCACAACCCAGGTCATTTACCGCATCGACGCGCTGTTTAACCATATTGCGCCATTGATCTTCATCTCCGGTAAACATGCAGAAATTTTCAGCTGCCCAGCCTTTTGAGGCGTAGGTCCAGTCAGCCCCGACGTAATCAAAAATTTTCCACAAAGGTCCCATTTCTTCGGGTTCTGCAGCGGGTTCACGGGAATTTTGATTGATGAAAAAGTGAGCGCCTTTTTTATCTATAGGGGCTTTTAATTCTTTGAAGCGAGGTGATTCCTGGCGTATCTCTTCAGCGGTTTCTTCAACAGCTTCAATAAAGTCTTCTGTTTGTAAGCCCATTGCACTGGTGCCTTCAAAGCGCATCTGGGCTTCACAGGAACGTACTATGCCTTTAGGTTTTTTGTCCATTGGCCAGGCACCGCGTGCCACTCCAACTAGCACCGAGACATCGATATTCATCGGGCATACATGGGCGCAACGCTGGCATTGGGTGCAGGTCCAGACCCAGGGGGTGGTGCTGAGCTCTTCATTCATGCCGAGCATGGCCATGCGTATGAAACGCCGGGGGTCCATACCATCAAACCCTGAAGCCGGACAGCCGGAAGCACAAAGGCCACAGGCCAGGCAGGCATCATAATTCGCACCTTCCGGTAACAGTTCTTCAGCTTTGGCCCTGAAATCTATTGTTTGCATGAATGAAGTATTTAGTCAGTAAACAGTTTATGGGTGATTATGTTTGAAATTCAGGCTGTCAGTATATTCTATTTTTGATTTAAATATGTTCGTTTATTAGTATTAATGTTTGATTTAGGTCAAATATGATGTTCGGATGAACAAATATATTCTTGCAAGTGAAAATTAAAAGAGTAGTATTTTCGCGTCATCAAATTATTCTAATAGGAGGAAAACGTGATGAATCGACGAATTACACTCGCAATAAGCGTCGCATTGCTGGCATTTCAAACCGCTTCCAATGCTGATATGTCAAAAGCAAATAAGTGGATAGATTCTGAGTTTCAACCATCAACATTATCAAAATCAGATCAACAGAAAGAAATGGACTGGTTCATTAATGCAGCCAAACCATTTAAAGGAATGGAAATTAATGTGTTGTCAGAGACCATTCCTACTCACGAATATGAATCCAAAACTCTCACCAAAGCCTTCGAAGAAATTACCGGTATCAAAGTTAATCATCAGTTGTTAGGTGAAGGTGAAGTGGTGCAGGCCGTACAAACCCAAATGCAAACCAAGCGCAATTTGTATGATGCATATATCAATGACTCTGACCTGATCGGTACTCACTCCAGGCTACAACTGGCAGTCAACCTGACTGACTGGATGGCAGGAGAAGGAAAAGATGTTACTAACCCTATGCTGGATCTGGATGATTTTATGGGTATTTCTTTTACCACCGGTCCCGACGGTAAAATTTATCAGCTTCCTGATCAGCAATTTGCGAATTTATACTGGTTTCGTTATGACTGGTTCCAACGCCCCGAATTAAAGAAAAAGTTCAAGCAGATGTATGGTTATGAACTGGGTGTGCCGGTTAACTGGTCTGCCTACGAAGATATCGCTGAATTTTTCACAGATCATGTGAAGGAAATTGACGGTGTTAAAATCTATGGTCACATGGACTATGGTAAACGCGCCCCTGATCTGGGCTGGCGTATGACAGATGCCTGGCTATCTATGGCAGGTGCAGGCAGTAAAGGTTTGCCAAATGGTGTTCCTGTCGATGAATGGGGTATCCGTATGGAAGCAGGAACCTGTAACCCGGTCGGTGCTTCGGTATCCCGTGGCGGTGCCACCAATTCTCCGGCTGCCGTGTATGCCATCCGTAAGTGGGATGAGTGGTTACGTAAATATGCGCCTCCTGGAGCTGCAAGCTACGACTTTTACCAGTCTTTACCTGCTTTATCACAGGGTAATGTCGCTCAGCAAATTTTCTGGTACACCGCTTTTACCTCTTCCATGGTTGAGTCTCAGGAAAAAGGTAATAACACCGTTGATAAGGCTGGTAAGCCACTCTGGCGTATGGCTCCATCACCTCATGGACCTTACTGGGAAGAAGGTCAAAAGCTGGGATATCAGGATACCGGTTCATGGACATTGTTCAAGTCTACTCCAGTTGAGAGACGCAAGGCAGCCTGGTTATATGCACAGTTTGTGGTTTCCAAAACTGTTTCTCTGAAGAAGACTCACGTAGGTCTGACTCCTATTCGTGATAGTGATATTAACCATGAATCTTTCACTAAACGCGCACCTGAACTGGGTGGTCTGGTTGAATTCTATCGGTCACCTGATCGTGTGCGCTGGTCACCTACCGGTATCAATGTACCTGATTATCCAAAACTGGCTCAAATCTGGTGGCAACAGATTGGTGACGTTAACTCAGGCGTTTTCACTCCACAGCAAGCTATGGATCGTCTCGCTTCTGAAATGGACCAGGTTATGGCACGTATGCAGGCAGCCGATGAAAAGGCCAATGTTTACGGTGGTTGTGGTCCTCGACTGAATGAACCTAAAGAAGATTCTTACTGGTTAAGTAAAGAGGGTTCTCCAAAAGCCAAACTGGCTAATGAAAAACCTCAGGGAGAAACCATCGACTATGATGAACTGGTTAAGCGCTGGAGTAAAAAGTAATCCGGTTTAGTCTTTTCCTGCACAGGAGGCACAGGATGTGTCTCCTTTGTTTAAAATTTATTCTGATATAGCAGCCATACAGTATAAATAAGATGAAAGAATTTCCTAAACATCCAAATTTAACAGACCGTCAACAGGTTATTCTGGAGTTAGCCAGGCTTGAAGGGCGCGTCCTTGTGGAACCACTGGCAGAAGAGCTCAAGGTGACTCCACAAACAATACGAAGAGATTTAACTGAATTATGCCGGATTCGCCTGTTGCATCGGGTGCATGGCGGTGCTATCGCTTCAGATGGTATTGAAAATATGGGCTATGAAGCACGTAAGCATATGTCAATAGACAGCAAAGTGTCTATTGGTCAATGTGCTGCAGAATTAATCCCTAACGATTCATCACTGTTTATCAATATTGGTACCACCACTGAGCAGGTTGCAGAGCATCTTATTGAGCATTTCGGATTACTGGTTATTACTAATAATTTAAATGTTGTGAATATTTTACGCCGTGTTGAAAGTGTACAGGTAATGACTGCCGGCGGCGTAGTACGCGGTGAAGATGGTGGAATTGTTGGAGAATCCGCATCAAAATTTATTGATCAGTTCAAGCTGGATTTTGCAGTGATCGGCGTATCGGCTATCGAAGAAGATGGAGCAATACTGGATTTTGATAACCGCGAAGTTTGCGTTACCCAGGCTATTATCCGCAATTCACGTACCGTAATTCTGGTTGCAGATGAAGTAAAGTTTAGTCGTAAGGCACCTGTTCGAGTCTGTAATATCGCAGATATCGATTATTTTATTACCGATAACCCTCCGCCCGAAAAGTTTATGAAAGTTTGTAAACATAATGATGTGGTGGTTAAAACTACGGCATCCCTGTGAGAATTAACAATGAGTATTGAGTTAAAAGGGCTGGTCAAAAGGAAAGATGCTGAAACGCATATCTATGAGACCAATTTGAAGTTATCCAAAGGTGGTTTCAACGTGTTACTTGGAACTACCCTGTCAGGTAAAACTACGTTGATGCGCCTGATGGCTGGACTGGAAAAACCCACAAAGGGTGAAGTCTGGTTTAACGATGAAAATGTTACCGGCATAGCGGTGCAGAAGCGTAGCGTAGCCATGGTGTATCAGGCGTTTGTGAATTACCCCAGTCATTCGGTGTATGACAATATTGCATCACCGTTAAAAGTTGCCGGTGTCTCAAAAGCAGAAATTAAATCGAGAGTCGAATCGATTGCTGAATTGCTCAAACTGGGGCCAATGCTAAAACGTATGCCTGCCGAATTATCGGGTGGCCAGCAACAGCGAACTGCTCTCGCACGTGCACTGGTTAAAAATGCAGAACTGGTGTTGCTGGATGAACCGTTGGCGAACCTTGATTACAAGTTACGCGAAGAATTGCGTGATGAATTGCCGAAATTATTTGCCGGTTCAGGAGCAACTGTCGTGTATGCCACCAGTGAACCGATGGAAGCTCTTTTACTTGGCGGACATACCGCAACCTTACATGAAGGCAGGGTCATCCAATATGGTGTAACCGCGGATATATACCGTGAACCTAATAATCTGACCAGTGCTACCGTTTTTTCTCATCCTCCAATCAATACTACTTTTGTTGATAAAAAGGGTGCGGAGTTATTTATCCGGGGTGTGGCCTGTTGCACAGTTGATGAACGCTTTAAAGGCCTGGCTGACGGTAAATATATATTAGGAGTCCGACCTCATCATTTAACACCTTTCAGTACCGATCAGCATTCGATAAAAATTGAAGGTGAAGTGAAGGTGACAGAAATAAGTGGTTCTGACTCTGTTATTCATATCAGATTTGGTGATGGTAACTGGGTTTCCGAGTCTCATGGTATTCATCCTTATAAAGTGGGTGAATTAATAGATCTATACATCAATATCAAACAATGCCTGCTATTTGATGAGCAGGGTGAGCTGGTAAAGGTGTGACCAGTTATATAATATAATTTAGGTACTGTATTGCTATGGCCCGGATAAATTTAGAAAAAATAAAGCACAGTTACAGTTCAGCTGCTGAGGGTGTGCAGGAATATGCATTAAAAGAAATTAATGCAGTCTGGAAAGATGGTGGTTCGTATGCCCTGCTTGGTCCTTCAGGTTGTGGAAAAACAACTCTGCTTAATATAATTTCCGGGTTACTTGCTCCATCGGAAGGAAAAATATTATTTGATGATAAGGATGTCACGCATATGTCAACCAGTGATAGAAATATTGCCCAGGTTTTCCAGTTTCCAGTGGTGTATGACACCATGACCGTGTTTGATAACCTGGCATTTCCGCTGCGTAACAGAGGGTTCTCTGAGGCTGAAATTTTACCCAGGGTAAATGAAATTGCAAAAATGCTTGAGCTGGAAGATTCACTTAAAAAGAGAGCTGCGCGTTTAACCGCTGATGGTAAACAGAAGATTTCTCTGGGCAGAGGGCTGGTGCGAAAAGATGTCAGTGCCATCATGTTTGATGAACCTTTGACCGTTATCGATCCACATCTGAAATGGAAGTTGAGATCTAAACTAAAGGAATTACATCAACGTCTTGGCATTACCATGATTTATGTAACTCATGATCAGACAGAAGCCTTGACATTCGCCGAACAGGTGGTGGTTATGCATGATGGACTGGTAGTGCAAACGGGTACTCCAGTTGAGTTATTTGAACATCCGAAACATACTTTCGTTGGTCATTTTATCGGTTCTCCCGGGATGAATATTTTACCGGCAGAAAATGTGAATGGAGAAATAGGGTTTGCCGGGAACTCGATAAAAATTGCTTCAGTTAAAGCGCCGAAAAATATTGAGGGGAAACTTGAAATAGGTGTCCGACCCGAGTTTATCCGTTTTGATAATGACAACGATCCAAACTCTATACCGGTTGAAATAACTAAAGTAAGCGACCTGGGCAGGTTTCGAATTGTAGAAGTAAAACATGAAAAACAGCTCATTAAGCTGATATCGCCCGAACAGGATATTATCCCATCAGAAAGTCCGCGAATAATTTTTGATGCTGATAAAACCAGGTTGTATGCCGATAGCTGGGTAGTGAATTGAGGAAAAAACCATGATAAATAAAACCACAAATCAAAAAGCCTGGTTGTTTGTTCTCCCTGTAGTTGTGCTGGTGGCTTTCAATGCGCTCATACCGTTGATGACGGTGGTGAATTACTCGGTGCAGGATACGTTTGGTAACAACCTGTTTTTCTGGGAAGGTACCAAGTGGTTCGAGGAGGTTTTAAACTCAGAGCGCTTTCATGC
>ERZ890953.1046-NODE-1046-length-14508-cov-7.555456_pt1 | contig 14508 bp, 12 predicted proteins | sample MGYA00521264_ERZ890953 | MGnify/ENA primary metagenome ERZ890953 (study PRJEB32303, sample SAMEA104408629) | aquatic metagenome | biome: Brackish water; feature: Chemocline; material: water | place: Baltic Sea | collected 2014-10-26T21:54:00 | depth 200 m ...
ACACGCTAAAACCCTGTCAAGATGTTTTTCCTATAATTTACGCTGAATAGTTACTTAAAGTATTGGTATATCCAACCTATGGTTTCATCCTCGCCCCATAGTAATTCAAGCTCTGCATGATTAATGAGATCTAGCAATTCAAGTAATACGGTTTTACGAGGAAACAAACGACCTTGTGATGAGTAACGATCAAACAATACGGCCAGGTCTAAGCTCAGTTCATCAAACATACTAAAGAGATATACCTGATAAGCTTGCCCTGTTTCACCCAATGCGCTGCCCGCTATGCGCTGATAAAGCTGAAAGCCTTTAGATTGATACCCCTGGCTAATGGATTCCATCACAAAGTGACGAGCTTCTGCCATACGCAGCGCTGCTAGACGGTTTAATATGGTAAAAGCCTGTTCACGCACAATTCTATCCAGTGCCGCTGTGACTATAGTTTTATCGGCATAAGGATCTGCTTTATGACTGGCAGCCAAATAATGTTCCAGGGTATCGCGTAATAGTCTGGCGGTTTGCTGCTCACTCGGGCTTAAGCTGGGCAGGTCGCTTAATGCTGCTATAGAGCCTGTTATTGGATCAAGCCCATAAGTGTTTTGAAGCTGCTGGGTAAATTCTTCGCTGAGCAGTTTACGCGCATCGCTTACAAACCTTTGCAGGCGATTACGGGTTGCTTGATCAAATGCCATTTTGCTTTCCTTCCCTATTGACCGCTTTGGTTATTATCTGAATCCGTGGGGTTATCGGATAGCTCTAAGGTAATATCTATCTCATCGTAATCATCCTGTTCCTGTTTGAATTGTTGTAACAGTTGGATTAATGATTCAATACTTACCAGTGAATTAATTCTGCTGGGTATGGCTAATTTTCGTTGATAGAGTGTTGGCTTGTAGGTTCCTGCCGCTTTTTCCTGTAGCAGTCGATCGTTCTTTTCTTTCTCTCGTTGTAACCGACGTTGTTCAGCTGTTTCTTTAACCGATTTTTGCAAACTGCGTAAAGTGCTGGTGACTTCATAATCACGATTAAGCAACTCGTGAATACCTAATAATGATTGCTCAACCTTTCCACCAAACTGCTCTAACTGCCCTAAAAGGTTGTTACGTTCATCCGCAGTTATCTCTTCCCAACCAGGACTTCTTGGCAGTTCTTCCTGTGCATCTTTCAGGCTTTGCTCTACGTCTTGAGTCATTTTATTGGCCGCATCTACCACTCGTATTTTCATGTCACTTAACGTGGTAGATAGATCGGCCTGGTGTTGATAAAAGTCTTCCTGATTTAGACGTTGTTTTAGCTGTGACAGGGTTTCGGCCAATTCGGTTTTCAAATCACCTGGAATGCCTGAGCCTGGCAAACGCTCGATACCCCTGGACTGACTGTCTAACTCCTGGAGTGTTGACTCTAGACCTTGATCCAAACTGAGTTTAACCTCTGCTGCCCATTTTAGATTACTGTACAGGTTAGAGTCTTCCGCACCCATACGCTGTGTGGCATCTGAACAATCGTTAAACAAAACATCGGCTAATGCTTGTTGTAACTCTTCTACCCGCTGTTGGCCCGGTACATTTAAGCGATTGAGTTTTTCACCCAATGGGGCAAATTGCTTCTGGAATACCGGGAAGTTTTTTTGTGCTGATTTACTGATTTCATCTTCCAGGGGGAGGACTAAGTTTCCATCAGCTATCACTTCTCCCAGGCGTTCGGCGGCACTGGCACAGATTTTGGTTGAGGGTTTGTCATCTCGCAGAGATACACCGGCGTTAGCAAAACTTCTGTTGGTTTTAAAAGCATCAATCGCTTGCTGACCAACACTGGTTAGCTCTCGACCTGCAACTTTGAGTTTGATTTCACCTGAGATAAGCATGGCTGCTAACATATATCTGGTTGTGTCCTGTGCCCAACCAAATTTAGGGCGGCTGAAGTCCTCAAGGATCTTTTTACCATCTACCGTACCGCTGCGTTCTATGTAGTCGCGTATACTCACCAGGCCTTTGTGATTCTCATCAATCGTAAAGCTACCTGTGCTATCTTTTATGACCAGGCTCAGTGGATCAGTCACACTGGTGGCTCCGCTTAAACCTGCCTTTAGTAGCTTCTCTGCAAGTACGCTATCTGCACGAATTGGAGCTTCGTTATATCTCTCATAAACGCGGTTACCCACCTCTTTCAGGTGTTTTTTATTAGCATCTAGCAAGTCCTGGGCAAAGGTATCGACAGCTGTTTGAGTACCACGAAATACGAAAGAACCTGCTTGTAAAGCTCGTTTTAAGATACGTTGCAACTCTGGCACCAACTTACCCTGTGCACGATCTAGCTCGTTGTTGCAGTATTCTTTTACTTCCTTATCCGCATCGTTACGGTGTCGCCGGGCGATCTCTTCGCAGCGATAGATGTTAGCGAGTAGATCATCGACCTCTGGAGATTTACGTCCTAGCAGGTAGATTGTGCTTTGATTAGCTCTTTCACGAGAGCCTGTGACTAAATCGGCTAAGGTTTTGTCATATTCAACGGGATCAACAAAATCAACCAGGGTTTGCACTGCATTTCTGTCACCATCTAAACTACTAGGTAATCCATTAATATTCTGTAGTTTGAGGCCTGTTATTACCACTAAGGAACCCTCTACTTGCACCTTGGGCAAGGGAGAAAAACTGTTTTTAAGGGTTTCACTCAAGATTTTGCGCAATTCAACCGTTTTTAGGGCAATCTCATTACGCGCACGCTGTATCTCGGTAAGCTTTTCACTGATAAAACCCAGGTAACCATCTTGTTCACTGAAGGGAATGTTGGCTTCATTGATGAGGTCATCGACAGCGGCATTAAACGCCTTTTCATCCTGTGTTTGGCTAATATCTGAATGCATTAATGCCAGTGTATTTTGACGTGTTACCGGCAAATTGGTGAGAATTTCTAACACGGCAACGGTTTTGGCAATATTGATATGTAATGTGCTGTCGTAATAGTTAGAGCTTTGTACCTTACCTACTGCTTGATGCTTGGTAGGGAATGCGCTTTTAATGTCTTTTCCGAGCGCGTCATATAAGGTGACGGTATTAGCAAGCCAACCGACTTTCTGATTGGCGGTTGCCTGGCCGTTAACGCCTTCAATCAGTATATCCTGGATAACTTTTATGGCGGAACGTAAACCGATGCCACCAGTTGATTTGGCTAATTGGCCTAGTAGTGTGAGTAAGATTTCAAAATGCGCGGGTAAAAATGGATAAAGATTTGTAAAACCTTCTTTATCGAAATCAGCTTCATAGACCCTGGCATCTTCTAATTTTGTTGCATGTCGTAGTCCCTGTCCATGCTGGTCAAACAGCTTACCGAGCTGTTCTGCTCCATCAGGAGATTTGCCTAATAAACGACGATAACAAATTTCTTTTATATCGCTAGATTCTAAATTGATTTGAATCGGGAATCGATCTTTTAATTTGTAGAGCTGCGCTGAATTAAGAGCTGCTTTTTCGCTGTCTTCAGTGAGTGTTTGCTGTGCAGTTCCAATCATCCACACCTTGCCATCACCAATATTTTTAAGGTTTTTGGCAAGACCATCGAGATTTAGAATCAGGTTGTCGCGTGAACCTACATATTGACCCACCTCATCCACGATAAAAATAATGTACTCTTTACCAGAATGCTGTCGAACAATATCTATCATCTCGGCAACACGGTCATTTTCAAAACGGATAATTTCGCTGGATTCTGTTGTAAATGCCGAATCGGTTTTAAAAAACTGTGGATACATTTCGTGGGCAATGGATGGAATCAAACCATCTACTACTAATTCATCATTTTGTAGGGTCTTCCACTCCTCACCTTCTGTATAATTTTTAAATAGTTCGAGAAACTCACCATAACGACCATCTATTTGTAATTTACGCTCTAAGGCCGCAACTTTAAGGTTTCGAGAGTAACCTGCCCATTGCAGAACCTTGTAGTAAAGCACGGTAGCCACGTCTTCCATGGTTGCACCTGCAACTTGTTCTGATGCAAGATCTAACATGATGACTGCTGCCGGAAAACGCTTCGCCACGGTGTTTAATAATGATTTGGTCTGGCTTTTGGTTAGGCGATCTTTTAGGTGATCGATAAATGGACGTCCATCGACCACAACAGAATCATCAAAAGCTAAACCCAGATATTTAGTAAATGAGCTTTTACCTGAGCCATAGAAACCAGAGACCCAGACGCCTATTTCATTTTCTCCTCCTTGCTCCATGGCCAATTGCATTTTAGTGAGAAGATCTCCAAAGTGCTCTTCGATACTGTCCGTGGCGACATATTCTGATATTTCTATCTTTAACCGTTTTTCGGCATCGGCTCCGTAGCTGATTACCTTTTCAATAGCCCGATCTATACCCTTGCTTGGGTCAAATAACTGCTTTATTTGCATGATTCTTCCTGTTTATTATTAGCCACCGACGTGCATAGAACGGTAGTTACCATCTTCCGGGTAAAAGCCTAAAAACTTTAACCCGGTTTGCCCCGTTCGAACCCCTGGGTATAAAAATACTGTGGGCACATGAAAATGCCCCTGTAACTGACTTTCAATAGATCCTATACGCATATAAGGATGAAGGGCTTCAAGGTCTGTTACCAGTAACAACGCCTTATCGTCACCTTCAAGTTCATTTAGTTTTTGTTCCAGTTTTGACTGTAAACCTTTTTCAGAATCAATCAGGGTATTTGCCAGAGATTTATTTGTTTTGTCCCAGTCCATTGGTGCTGCAGCATCTTGTTTAAGCCATAATTTACGACGAAACGCTGGAACCGATTTAAGTATCTTATTGATATGTTCGGTGATGGAAAACTGGTGAACATTCCAACCTTGCTTATGTAACATTTGTATCCAGGGTTTAGTTTGGCGCTTAACATCAATAATCTGCCTGGGTGAAAACACCAGGTAGTAAATGGGCTCAAAACTCGCATGTTGAAAGTCTCTGCCCTGTTTTATGCGTACCACCAGTTCATCAAAGTCCTGTTTCAATGATGACATCTATGACCTCCTCCATATTTTTATAAGTCCAGCTAATAGATATAACATCACCTACACTTTGCATGATCCAAAACTTGTGCACACTCAATCTTTTTAACTCCTCTCTAACATCATCCTGCTGCAGGCCAAACAGCCGCCAATCGGGATGATTGATTAGATTGTTATCTGCTACACCTTGAAGATGTAATTCGTAGGCAAGCAGTATAATAACGGCTGTTTCCGGCCGAAACGAAGTTATTTGCCGTGATAACCGTGTTGCGGGGCGAAGCAGACCGTAATCTACACAAATACTTAGTAAATAGGATGAGTTTCGTTTAATGGTTGTATCAGACCAAAGTTTTTTTGTTTTACCATCTCGGGTAGCGCGATCAACAAACTCGTGTGAATCTTCATTAGTGAGTTCGGTATAGCCTGATGCATAACGATCCCAATAAAGCTGTGTGACAAAATCCCGAAGAATTTGGTTTGCTCTAGCGGTGTAAATAAAGAAAAGTTGATTGAGCGACCTTGCGTTTATTCGATGATTAAGTTGTTGCAACCAGATAGCAGGTTGAGGTTGTGGTTTTAAATAGCGTGGAGCAAAACATTCAGTAACAATATTACGCAATCTACGAGCAGTCACATTGGGAAACTCACCAGAATCCAGGGCAACTTGATAGAGTTCTTGTACAGTCATGCCTGGTTGCCATAAATTTAGTAAAGCCTGAGTTTCTTCAATTAAACCTAATCCTGCACCTAGTTGAGCTGTGTATAAAACCTGCCCCGTCACAGCGTACCCCTATAATAGGGATAAACGGCTTCGTTATTATGAAAACCTGCCAGATAAGCTGAAGCCATTTTTTTGATAACTGTTTTATTTATATCGTTCTGATCGAGCAATAAGGGACCAACAGCTTGAATGTTTTCTTCATCAGCCAGGCTTTTCAGTTGAGAAATAGCCTCGTCATCCGAGTCTATGCATCCATCTATCGAATAATCCTTAGATAGAAGCTGTGTGATTTGGTGTTCTATAGTCTCAGACAACCGAAATAGATGATGTACATCACCAATACCAATATGTTCATCGTGAACAAGTTGAGCTGCTGCACTCGCACCATTAATACGAGCCAGAATACTTGTTTTTGGGAAAACAGGATTTAAAAAAGCTTCTCCAGTTTTCGACAGAAAAGAACTCGACCACCAGTTGTGCTGTTCTTTTTCGCCGAGAAAGGCTACGCAGGTTCTTAGTTTTGCGATGTTTGTTATTAATTCTTGGTTCATTTATCCCCTTAAATACTACTTTTCATAGAAACCATTATTAAGAAAATTTCTACTTAAATTCTATTTTCAACTAAATCTTTAAGCTCTTATGGCGGATACGAACATCGATTTCTATTCCAAGAATTAAAACGTTCACTTTGAAAAATATCACTTAATCCCTATAGTTAGCGGCAATATAACCCTAACAATAATAGTAACCAACTTAATTAGATTATTATCTTGGACTGAAGAGCTATGATAATCTAGCGCCCAATGAATGTGAAAATCCAAAATCTGACTTCACATCATTCAACTAACTCCTTGTACTTTATCACGGTACCCTAGTACATTAATAATACGAAGTTAATAAAAAAAGACACCGGGTTTAAAGAAAATAATATGAATATAGAAAAAATTCCCATTCAGATTCAAGGTTCTTCTAAACCTAAAAATGGTGACTCTGGGCTTCGTGAGCATATCGCCACTTTTACAAGTCAAGAAATCGTAATTGGAGTAGTAGGTTATGCAGGCTCTGGAACTAGCTATGTAGCTGACCTTCTTAGTAAAATCCTTTCAGATGAAGGTTTCTCTACTTATATTATTAAAGCACGAGAAATACTTGAAACATGGGCAAAACAGCAGGGGAGGCTAGACCCAACGTCTATTGATGATGCAAAGAAAAAAGTAGAAGAATATCAAAATATTGGAGACGACCTTCGTGAAATGAGTGGTGAATTTGGTGCTGTAGCTGGCCTAATGGCTATGAATGTACACCACCATAGAACCAATAAAGAAGAAGATGAAAAACAAATCTTTCTTCTAGACTCATTAAAGCATCCAGCAGAAATAGAATTATTACGTCAAATATATGGTGATGGCTTTCGCCTTATTGGAATTGGCTGCCGACCAGATAAACGTGAAAAACGTTTAGAAATGAAGTTTCATTCAATTGGCAACGATGAAAATATTCGTGTATTGATTAATCGCGATGCTGAAGATTCATCAAAAAAGAATGGTCAAAAAGTAAATAAAACATTCCATCTAGCTGACTACTTCATAGATAACACAGTGCATCAAGAGGATACTAAAGACTTTCGTCTTCCAGATGACTTAAAGCAGGTATTTGAAAAGCTGTTTACCCAAAAGACTTACAACCCTGAAAAAGATGAACAAGGCCTTTACTATGCTGATGCAGCTGCTACCAGTTCAGCATGCCTATCTAGACAGGTTGGAGCAGCCATAATGGATAATAAAGGTAATATACTTGCTGTAGGTAAAAATGATGTGCCTAAAGCTGGCGGAGGCCTTTATGATAATGGAGATAATGAAAACAAATTGGGGAGATGTCACCTCCGTGGCCATTGCAGTAATAAAGTCTACCAAAACAACATAGCTGACGATATTGTAAAGATATTTAATCGAGAGGATATGCCCAATTTAGATGGATTTGAGGAAGATTTCCGAAAAGCTCTTTCTTCAACACGAATGGGGTCCCTTATTGAATTCTCTCGTTCAGTACATGCCGAAATGGATGCTCTTATTTCACTAAGCAGAACAGGGACACAACTGCCACCAGGATCAACACTATATACGACAACCTATCCTTGCCATAATTGTGCACGACATATTGTTGCCGCCGGGATAGATCGAGTAGTCTATCTTGAGCCTTATAAGAAAAGCTTAGCAATAGACCTTCATAGTGATGCTATCGCAGATAACCTCCCCAAAGAAGATTCTGTAGGACTTGTAAAATTTGAACCATATATTGGGGTGGCCCCAAGGTTATATCAAACTATTTATCGACAAGCCGGAGAAAGAAAAAATGATTCTGGAATGGCATTGCCAGAAGAAACCGGACACACTTTGCGATCGCTACTATTTACTCGTACATTTAGTGACTTAGAAACTGAGTGTGAAACATTTTTTCAGGGCAGTGACGATAGTAATGCAAGCTAATAATAAAATCAAAAAATCAACTTTTTTGCGCCTTGTAGTTAAAGATAGCGACAGGGTTAATTATGCAGAAAATGAACATATTGAATTAGATGATTCAGCTCAATTTGAAATGTTTGGACAACCTAACTCTATATATTTTGTCACCGCCAGAGATCTAGATTTAGATAATATAAAGAACTTGATTGACCTTCACCACTTCCATCATATTATCGACCTTCGTGAAGTTCCTTATCTAAATTTTGGCACTTCATCTCGAGACATATTTTTTAATTTAATTGCCAAATATTCAGTTGATTATTTAAGCTTATTTTCTCTAGCTTCGTCACATAAGCAAACATCTGTCTATGACCTTCTTAATAAAGCAATTTCTAATTCACATGATATTAGTCACGAACTGTCTAAATGGTTAGAGAATGGACCGACATTAGCACTAATTACTAAAGAACGAAAAGTTGATACAGTTGCTAAAAGTTTTTCAAAATTTTTAGTTGCATCTAAAATCACACTCTCAGAAATTGCTAAGTAAATATAATCTTTTATTAACGGCAGTAAAAAACAATATTAGCAATTGATCAGACTTTTATCATGATGGCAGTAATTTTATAAGTCTCATCTGTCATACCAGTTCTTTCACTCTGTCCATAATGATATTAGCTAAAGAGAGACCAGACCTTGCTTCATTCCAATGACCCACCATCCTTGTGTCGTCATGGTCATCGAGATAGCACGCTCATACTGATACTCTATAGACATGCCCTGCACGTTTCTGAATTAATTACATTGCCCAGGCCAACGAAGAATTTCACACTGGGAGAATCAGGATAGCATTGATCGCATGCATGAGTTAAGGTCAATTGGTCAGCCATTAGCAGTTTCCCGTCAATAGGCAACAGTATATTTTTACAACTTTTTTAGTTATAAAATCGTTGCCGTTGATCATTTTGTAAATAATAAATATGCATCTAATATTTCCAGCAAGATGTCAGAATCAATCTGCACCAGTCAGCCATGTGGATCTAGGCAACATTAAATGTTCCAATGTTGCCCCAGACAATATTATTGTCCCAGAAAATAGTTAGTACCGAGTAAATATCCAGACATGCTGTACCTTCTGCTACAGGTACATAACAGGACTGTGGCTACTGATCGCTCAGTTCCAGACCCCAATTGGCTTATCTCTCAGGCACATAGATTGTTTTACTACTTTGCTCAACAGTTATTAAAGGTCGGATGAGTCCTAATCAGGTCTGATGGTTTTTAGCCAACCCTTTGTCCAGTTTTCTCACCCAACCTTGTTCGTTAAATCAGATAAACGCTTTGTTTACATCGAATGGCACCTGATCTTTCATGATGTGATAACACGCTCTTGCCAGTTTGTTGGCTACGGCTTTAGTGGCTATTATGGTACTGTCAAGTTAACCAAAATAGATTAAATGGATACGCGTTCATAAATGCATTCCCGTTCAGCAGGCGCACGTCACCTGCTGCCACGTTTCAAATGATCGATTTCTCAGCAACCGATAGTTCGCTGCTCGAAGTAAATGTCGACCCACACGAAACAGGTTATGAACCTGACTGTGAACAGCTAGAAATCGCTGCGCCTGCCCTGGTGATTTGAACCGTCGCATCTTTCGCTCATGAGCTCGTGTATGTTCATGCGATACTTCTGCACGATTATTCGCATAGCGCTCATCGCAATGCATTGATGTGGACATGACCGTTTTCTTCGCTGCTCTGTAGCTGGGGAGTTTATCCGTGACAATTTCTCTGGCAGAGCGCCCCTGCCCCTTCATTAACTTCTTGACAAAGTGCACCGCTGCCCGCTTGTCCTTGCGCTTTTGCACCAGGATATCGAGAACATCTCCGTCCTGGTCTACTGCACGCCACAGGTAATGCTGTTTTCCACCAATGCTGATGAAAATCTCATCCATGTACCATGTGTCGCCAAGTGAACCTCGGCGCTTCTTTATAGATTAGCGTAGACTGGGCCGATTTTTTTGCACCAACTGCGAATAGTTTCATAGGAAACAACAACCCCTCGCTCAGCTAGAAGATCCTCAACATCACGAAAGCTGAGACAAAACCTATGATATAACCAGACTGCATGGCTGATGATCTCGGGAGGAAAACGGTAACCGTGGTAAACAATGTTTGTCTGATTCATTCCATCAGTCTGACCGATTAGCCCTTAACTTGACAGTACCAGGCTGCATCCTGATCTCTCAAGGCCTGGCTATAAACGGTTGTCGATGTGTCTTTCAACCAACTGTAAGACTCCAGCTTTTTAAGTTCAGTCAGCTCCCGGCTAAAATCGATGCCAGTGACTGATTCGGAAAATTCTTTATAGATATTTGATCGCCAGGCCAGGCAGGTATTCCAGATAAAACGCTTTGACCCAAAAAAACGGTTCAGTAATTGAATCTGTGTTTTGTTTGGGTAAATTCGATATTTATAGGAACGACGCTTCATGAGTCTCATTATAAGGCATAGAGAACATATTGAGAACCATTAAAGCGGAAGTTATTTGATTCGTGAAATCTATTTGTCCTGCGTTCCTCTGGCTACTCCAACCGTCTCAGCGGGGTCATCGACTCCTTGCCTCCTTCAAGGTAACGGCATAAAAAACCACAACAGTTTGATTCAATAAAGATACTCTAGCCGGTATACAGTTCAACAGAACACCTGAAAAATAATAAAATTAGAAACTCAGTCATTTATAAAAATGCTCTGGTTCACACTTTCCTCTATATAAGCATTTCATTATGTTCTAATATTTGTATAATACCCGCCTTTTGACTTCTGAAGGGAGGCATTGTGGATATTAAAAAGGCTATTTATCTTTTACTTCTAATAAACACACCTGTCGATTCTGCAAATCATGATCCCCTTGACCCCCTTGATAGTTCATCAAATGTTCCTATGATTTTGACCGCCACCAGGCTTCAACAATCTAAACTTGAAGCCCCACTGGCATCAACCATTATCGATAAGGAATTTATCGAAAAATCCCACGCCAGAACAATTACAGAATTATTTAAAATTGTACCAGGCTTTCTTTCCGGTTCTCGTGATGGACGCTCTACACTGGTAACAAATATTGGTTTTGCCGATGAACTCGCCAGGAATTTTCAGGTTCTTATTGATGGAAGATCTGTCTGGTCTGTCTCTGTTGGCGGGGTTCCATGGCATGACCTTGGTATTGAGATCGAAGAGATTGAGCGAATTGAAATAATCCGTGGACCTAATGCCGCATCATTTGGTTCTAATTCCTTTTTGGGAACTATTAATATTATTACCAAGCATACTGATACAACTCCTGGTAATTACGCCTCTGTAAAAGCAGGTAGTTTTGACTATAAAAGAGCTTATTTCCGGCATGGAGGTAAATATGAAAATATTGGCTACCGCTTCTCCATTTCTGATATGGAAGACAACGGGTTTGAAAGAGAAGGTGAGTCAGAGATAAATGATATCGATGGTCAGTCGAATACATCTATAAAAGCACGATTCGATTTACGCATATCAGAGCAGGATACGATTGACCTCGATATAGGTCGAGTTGAAGGGACTAGAAATGATGGCAACATACCTGAGGCCACTTTCGACCCTCTCAGAGAAAAAACCCTGGTATTTAACTACAACAAAATCAGCTGGAATCGAACCTGGGATACCGATGATGGCCTAAAAGTAACCTACTACAATGAATATCACAAACAAACGGACTTATTTACAACAGGTGATATTACTGTTGCTTTTCCCCCAGGCTCAATAACTCTTGATATAGACGCCACTGCTCAATGGAAAAGAGAAAGTCTTGAGCTGGAATATAGAAAACAGCTTACTGATAACTTTAGATCCATATTGGGAATAGAAAAGCGCAAGGACTCTCAGGAAGGGAAGATTTATGACCAAATAGACGGGTGGGATCATAATGACGTAGACCGGTATTTTGCACGAGCTGAATGGAAACCGACGAACCGGGTCATAATAAATATGGGGTTAATGCATGAAGACATAACAGTAGGTGGGAGTAAAAATTCACCGATGTTATCTGCAACCTACTTACTTGATGAAAACTCATCTATCCGCACATCTTTAACACGCTCTTATCGATATCCGGTCATGTATGAAGATCATGGATATACCGAAATACTAAACGGCGAAGTAATTTTACTTGATACAACCGGTAATTTAAAACCGTCTAAAGCCGATGCATTTGATATTGGTTATTTCAAAAATGATTTAGGTGGGCGGTTGCAGTATGAATTCCGAGCTTTTCGTATGGAATTAGAAGATTTAATACTCACCACTACAAATGATGGAATTAGTGATTTTTTGAACACTGACGATGCATCCGTATATGGAATTCAATCTGAAGTTGATTATCGAACTGAAAGTAAAAACACAAGGGTTTTAGGAAATATCTCATTGCAAAGAGCGGATGCGACTGACAATGCTGATAATGTCTCTTTTAGTGTTCCAAAAACAAATTTTGGTGTGACGGTATTGCATGACTTTTATGGAGGTTATGAAGCCTCTATCGCTTATCACTATTTAAGTGAAATGAGTTATTTAAATAGCGCTGATTTACCAAGCTATAATCGTTTAGATATAGGGCTTGGTAAAAATATAAAAACAAGCGGTAACAATGATATAAATATTAGGTTTCATGCGCTAAACCTACTGGATGATCATAAAGATGTCCGGCCAGATAATGACCTGGGTAGACTCTACTATTTAACTGCCGATATATCATTTTAATTAGTACGCTACTAAAAATAATAAAATGCAGTTTCTAAAAATATTTCAAAGCGCAATTCTTTTATTTGTAACAACTATTATTCCGTCGATTGGCCTTTCTATTGAAAGGCCAATAATCTTAAGCACCCTCAATAAAACCAGCACCCTTAATCAAGAATTACTGGAAAAAACTAACCAGTTTCTAAATACAAAATTTTCACATAAACACATAAAATTCAGTGGAAATGGATTGGTCAATCGTCAGACATATCAGCTTATTGTTGGAAAAAAAGAATTAGATAAAATCTCTGAAAAAGCAGCTCTAAACATAATCAGTTATATTACCAAACTAGAATGTGAAGAATACATAAGCTCGCACCCGCTCATAAATAACATCATTTGCATTCAGTTTGAACAGCCGCTTAAGCATTACATAAATCTATCTAAATCTATTTATCCAGAAAGAAAGGATATTATTACATTACTCTCAGAGACCCATATAAGCACGAAAGAAACGGATCTTTATTGCTATCTCGATGAAATTAAATTTATATATGTTAATGAAAAAGGTGCCCTGAATTTAAAAGAACTCAGAAGAGTATTGGGTCAAAATTCAGTCTTTATCATGTTGCCGTTACCGGGTCTTTATAATCAAAATAATATTCAAGAAATACTCATCAATTCATACCACAAAAAAACGCCGGTAATAGCTTTCTCAACTTCACTAACAAGAGCTGGAGCGTCTATTAGTTTACACTCATCGACTGAGCAAATCGCAAAACAAATAGCAAATATAATTCATAAACACTACACACTTAAAGACACTTTTAAAGACAAAAAAATACTGGAGCCTGATAATTTTGAAATAAGTACAAATGAGAGAGTCATAAAATCTATTGGGGCAATCCCCCCTGATAAAAAAGATATCGTTCGTATCAAGGAGTTGATTCGATGAATAATTTAACTTTAAAAACCAAGCTGTTTATTTCTAATATCATACCTGTACTTATATCAGGCATCACCCTTATAGGAATTTTATTATATTCGATCTATAACTCAACAACTTTCCTTATGGATCAATCTGGGGATCTAGCTTTAGAACAATTTGTGACTGAAACAAGACAGCATCTATTACTCGGTGATATCAAGTCACTGGAAAAAACAATAAATAAATTAGCTGATAAAGAATATATTGCATCTGTTTTATTAACAGATTTAGAGGATAGGAAGGTTTATGCCCAGGAAAACCCTATTCACGAAAATAGGCAGTACTCTGCACCTTTCTTTTTCCGTTCTATTGAGACTGAAAAATACGCTGAAGTCAGAACGCAACCCTTACAATTAGATGATAGTAGCCCATTGATATCATCAACTGTTAACGGCATACCAGATACTGGTCGCAAACTTGCCGCCATCAAAATTGATTTAAACCTAAAGCCATTTATAGAGCACACATCAAAGGAATTAAAATGGATTATTTTAATCATAGTAATAACTATTATTACTATCAGCATCATAACGCCCGAATTCAACTCATAAGTGCAACTTAACCTAGCTGCACTGTTAAGGAAAGA
>ERZ890953.1053-NODE-1053-length-14416-cov-5.409373_pt1 | contig 14416 bp, 10 predicted proteins | sample MGYA00521264_ERZ890953 | MGnify/ENA primary metagenome ERZ890953 (study PRJEB32303, sample SAMEA104408629) | aquatic metagenome | biome: Brackish water; feature: Chemocline; material: water | place: Baltic Sea | collected 2014-10-26T21:54:00 | depth 200 m ...
CTCCAGGGTCATGCCAGCCTGAAGGTAGCGAAGTTTGGAAAAGCGTGGTCCTAAGCGCCACGACTCTGGACCAAATGCGTGCGACCAGCCATAAAGTTCCCCATCTTCAAAGGCCAAAGGCGAAATCGTCTTGTAGCCAAAGAACACCTTGAGGTCGCGCCCGACAGGACCGTGAAAAATATCTTCACGCCAAGAGTCCTCAGCCCAACTGCCGGTAAAGACTTGCTCGGCGGTTAGCCCAACTGCCAAGTGCTGTAGGCATGACGGATGTTCGCATGGTGCATGCTCGCTTACGGAGCTGCAAGCCATCAACGCAACAAGCACTAGGGTGGTCAATAGAGGCCTCACGCCGACAGTTTAGCAGCCAGTGGCAGCGCTCATGCGAGTGAGCACTCAAGCCTCTTCGGGCTGGCCAAACAAGAAGCCTTGTACACGGCGCACGCCAAGATCGCGCAACACATCCAACTCTGCTTGACGCTCTACCCCCTCCGCGATGATTTCGCCGCCCCAAGTGCCCACTACCTTAACCAGGTTTTGAAAAGCACGGTAGTGATCTCCGCCTTTACTTAGCCCACGCACCATCATGCGATCCACTTTGACAACTTCTGGCTCCAGCAGCAGCAAGGCTTCCAAACTAGAGTGCCCATAGCCGACATCATCGAGTGCCACACGCACACCTGCGGCGCGTAAACCTTCTACATTTTTGAGCAAGCGCTGTGGCGAACGCACCGATTCCTTTTCATTGATTTCGATGCAGAAGGAACCAAAATCACGGTTGCTGGGCAGATGCGGCAACCAATCTTCCACCTTGCCGTTTTCCAGCGTGGATGGCAACAAGTTTAGATGGCAGCGCAAACCGCGCGGCACGCTGCGGGTTGCGGCAGCGCAGGTGGCAAAGGCGTGCGCATCGACCGCACTCGCAATCCCCGCATCCATCGCAAAACGCAGGAAGTCCTCAGGACTGCGCAGGGCGTCGCAATGGCTACGCGTCAGAAACTCATAGCCAAAAACTTCAAGGTTGTCTGCATACACCAGTGGCTGACGCAGTGCGTAGTAAGTCTCGGGATTGTGCAAATCTGCGAGGATCTCGGTAAAGCTGAGTGGGCGTTCCTGAGTACTGGTGAACAACGAACTCTCATGGAAAATCTGCCCTTTGCCAAGGCGTTTCGCCGCATGCAGCGCACGTTCCGTTCGCACTAACAAGTCCTGCAACATTTCATCCTCGCGTGCCGCAGAAACCATGCCTACACTCGCGCCAACGCGCAGGTGCGGAAACTTGCTGCTAATCAACATCTCCTGAATCGTGCGACTGATTTTTTGCGCAATCGGCAGGGCGTCGGTACGCGTCGTGTTCGGTAGGATGACCAAAAATTCATCCCCACCGATGCGCGCGATGTAATCCGAACGGCGCACGGATGCGCGCAACAGATTGGAAACCTTTTGCAAAGTGATATCGCCAATCGAGTGACCATATACATCGTTGATGCGTTTGAAGTCATCGAGGTCGATGAACAAAGCCTGCATCTCGCTGCCCGAGCGTTTGCGACGCTCCACCTCACTCTCTAAGGAACAAGATAAACCGCGACGATTGAGAACTCCAGTCAAGGGATCGCAGCGCGACTGCTTCTCCAACTCCAAATTCACGCGGCAGTTTTCGGTGATGTCGAGGCACACGCCAAAAATCCGCTCCCCAACCCCATCTTCATTGCGCACCAAACTCGCACGTAAATGGATATGAGTACAGCTCCCATCCGGATGCAACACGCGATAATCAACCGACAGCGGTTGGTCATGAACCATCAAGCCTAATGTGGCTTTGGTCACCCGCTCGACGTCGGCAGGGTGGATCCGCCGCAGTTGCTCCTCACGCGTGGTGACAGCGCCATAAAATTCCAATCCGTGCAAACACTGGAAACGCGAATCAGCGCGAAATTCTCGAGTGTTTAAATCCCAAGCCCAAGTTCCGATACCAGCAGCATCAACGAGCAACTCAAGCTGCTCGCGAGATTCAATCCCCAGCGTGTGCCGCCAATCCTCCTGCAAGACGTCGGCGAAGGAGAGCAAAGTACGCACTTGAAAGAGCAGGCATTCGCGCTCCAACGAAGCTGCCAATCCACCACCTTGTTCGTGACGCAATTGCGCTACGGCAATCTCATGCAGCTGCTCCAGCGTTGCGGTGGTGGCTCCGCTCGCAGCGAGGCGCTTGCCAAATTCCGCGCAAATATCGACCTCGCCACCGCCACATAGGGTGGCGCGTAAAGAATCCAGATAATCCTGGTGAGTTTGGGTGGTGAGTTTCAAAAAATAGGTTGCTGGCCTGCGTCTATCCCTTTATCGGCTGACCCCTCTTTAGCCTTGAGTTGGTCTGCAGCCACGAGTACCCCCAAAACCACTCATTTGGTAACTTGCTGCTAAACTCTGCCCCATGAAAATCGCCGCGCGCCGCTCATTACCCTTGGCACTACTCGCCCTCGCGGCATGTGCCTCCCCGCCGAATCCGTTTACCCCCTACGTTGAGCCGTCTGCTCTGGGCGAAGATTTCTACTCCTATGTGAATCAGGATTGGCTCGATCACAATCCCATTCCTGAGGCTTACAGTTCTTATGGGGTGTTCCATCAAATTAATGATGGCAACAAGGATATTTTGCATGGCATCCTGCTCGAAGCCGCCGCGCGGCGCGAAGATCCAAGCACCTCGCATATGGACCGCCAGCTTGGTCGCATGTGGGCTACTGGCATGAACACGGATGCCATCGAACAGCAAGGACTCACGGCGATTCAGCCACTGCTGGAAAGCATTGCGAAGATTCAGGATTCTGCCAGCTTCGCGCGCGTGGTTGGGCAGCTGCACTTGGTCAATGTCAACGTGCTGTTTGGCTTAGGCGCCGAGGCCGATTTTAGTGACAGCACCATGAACATGATTTTTATGGCACCGGATGGACTCGGCTTGCCAGAGAAGGATTACTACTTCCGTGAGGATGCCGGATCGGTGGAACTGCGTATCCAATATGTCACGCACATGTCCAACATGTTTACGCTATTGGGGTATGCCCCCGCCGATGCCGCCCAAGCCGCTGCAACGGTGATGGCACTGGAACTGAAAATTGCCGAACACTCCTTGGCCGCAGTGGAGTATCGCGATCCCAGTGTGTTGGCCAATAAAATTAAAGCTACGGAAATGAGCGTGGACATCATTCCAGGCTTTGACTGGGCTACTTACTTTACTGCTATTGGTTTGGAGCAGCAGGAGTACGTCAACATGGTTGGCCCTGGTTATTTCCGCGCTTTGAATGGCCTACTCTCTGAGGCTCCCATGGCGGATTGGACCACTTACATGAAATGGCACCTACTCTCTTCGAGTGCGCCTTTTTTGGCCAGCGCTTTTGTGGCAGAGGATTTCGATTTTTACAGCCGTAAGCTTTCGGGTACGCCAATCAATCGCGAGCGCTGGGAGCTCGTGTTGGGATCAGTCAACGGGGCGATGGGCGAAGGCCTAGGCCAAGCGTTTGTTGCAAAAACTTTCAGCCCAGAAGCCAAGGTTCTGGCCGAAACTATGGTGCAAGATTTGCTTGCTGCGTACCGCGTTGGCATTGCCAATCTCGATTGGATGACCGAAGCCACCAAGGCCAATGCATTAGAGAAACTCAATGCCTTTACAATCAAAATTGGCTACCCAGACCAATGGCGCGATTTTTCCGACCTCGAACTATCGGGTGATTCCTGGCTGCAAAATGTATTGATTGCGCGCGCGTTCAACAATCGCTTTAACCTGGCCAAAATCGGCAAGCCGGTCGACAAAATGGAATGGGGCATGTCGCCGCAAACGGTGAATGCCTATTACAATCCACTCGGCAATGAAATCGTGTTCCCGGCCGCAATTTTGCAACCGCCCTTCTTCGGCTTGCAACAAACCCTAGCTGAAAACTATGGTTCTATGGGTGCCATTATCGGCCACGAAATCACCCACGGCTTTGATGACATGGGTAGCCAGTTTGATGCACAAGGCAATATGGTGAACTGGTGGACCGAGGCCGACCGTACTGAATTTGAGGCGCGCGCTGACGTATTAGTCGAACAGTTCAACAACTACTTGGTGGTCGATGACCTGTTTGTAAATGGCGAACTCACGCTTGGCGAGAACATCGCCGATCTCGGTGGTTTGAAGATGGCTTACTTGGCTTTCCAAATGCGCTCCAAAATGAACGGCGTGCAGGCAGTCGTCGATGGCCTTACCCCCAACCAACAATTCTTCACCGCCTGGGCTCGTTCTTGGCGTCAGAATTCGCGTGCAGAGGCATTGAAGCTGCAAGTAAATACGGATCCCCACTCCCCAGAAAAGTTTCGCGCCAATGGTCCGCTTGGCAACTTGCCAGAGTTCGCAGAAGCCTTCGGCCTGACCACCGATGCTGCGATGGTTCGCGAAGCTGCACAGCGCGCATCCATCTGGTAAACTCGCCAGCGATTATGGACAACAATCGCTTTTTACGCATTGGGGTATTCGTCGATGGCGGGTACCTCAACCATATCAGCAACTACTACCGTTTTGGCCATGCCCGGCAAGCGCGTATTTCGATGACCGGCTTGAAGGCTTTCATCCGCCAGCAAGTTGCCCGCGTTGAAAATGCCGAAATGCGGCTGTGTCAAATTGTTGATGCTCACTATTACCGCGGGCGCTTATCGGCCGCAGAATCGGAGGCGCGTAACCAGCTATTGACAGACCGCCGATTTGACGAAGTCCTGGCTTTCGCCGGCTTCGAATCTCATTACCAACCCGTTGCTGGCGGCAAAGAAAAAGGTGTGGATGTGCATTTGGCTCTCGACGCTTTCCAGCATTGCACTTCGCGTAACCTCGATGTGTGTGTGCTGGTGACTGGAGATAGTGATTTCGTGCCTCTGGTGCGCAATCTGCACTCCTATGGCACCCGCGTGATGGTGCTCGGCTGGAACGTATCCATGACCGATGAGCTTGGTGTCGAGCAAGAAACCCGTTGCTCATTTTATTTATTGCAGGAATCCACGCACCCTATTCACGTGCACGACATCGTCGACCAAACTCCCGAAGGGGAAGACAGCATTTTGGAAAATTTGTTCTTCAAGTCTGCGGCCCAACAAGTCGCCAGTGATTTAAAGCCTGCTGAGGTTGTTCACAGGGAACCAGCTCCCCCAGCGGCGCCAACCTCCACCGCCGTGCGATCTTCTGGCATCATTTCTCACTTGCAAGACAACTTTGGCTTCATCCTGCGCAGTAGCGATAGTGAGCAGTTTTTCTTTCATGCCTCGGATCTGGTGGCATGTCGCTACTTTGAAATCGGCGTTGATGACAATGTGTCTTTCGAGGCTTCGTCGAATGAGCGGGGAGCTTGTGCGCGTTCAGTCCAGCGCAGCTGAACGCGCCACCACCATACCGGTGAAATATTCAACAATGCGGTTTTCGGCCCACCAGCGATCCGCATCGCGCCAGTGCTCGGTGGTCGCAGCAGTAGCTGCAAAAAATCCATTGTGGCCACCATACTTCGTCATCAACAAACGCATGTTTGGGCTCTCTTCAATCGCCTTCATCGAAGCTTCATTATAAGGAACAAATGGATCATCTTCGGCGTGGATCAGTAAACCAGGGACGGCGATTTTGTGCAAAATATGGCAAGCACTGGCCTTTTCGTAATACTCATTGGCGTCTTTAAAACCAAACGCGGGTGCCGTCCACTGCGAATCGAAGGTGTAAAAATCGCGATAGCCACGGCTGGCATCATAGGGATAAAGCTCCGGGTACTCTTTCGACTTGGTGCGCATCGAACGCACAAATCCATCGAGAAAAAGTTTCATGTAAAAGCGATTCATCACGCCACTGTGCAACTCGGCGGTGCTCGCCACTAAATTGAGCGGAGTCGAGCAGGTGGCCACAGCCACTAATTGGTCAGGTGGGGTTTCGCCATATTCGGCTAAGGTATGCAGGACTATCGAACCTCCAAGAGAAAATCCAGCTACACAAATCGAACTCGCCGAATGGGTTCGTAAAACCCAATCAAGCACCGTACGAAGATCTTCCGTAAGGTGGGCGCTATACAGCGTTGGTGTTTCCTTTTCGGTACCGCCGCAGTTACGAATATTCAAGCGAAGCACCGTCCATCCAGCATCAAACGCCTTCTGCGCAGTGCCTATCATATACGGCGAAGCCGATGACCCAGACAAGCCATGAACCAAAATCATCACCGGTGCGTCATAACGTGGCTGCCAATGGGCTTCACAACGAATCCGCGTTTCTGCGTTTACGTTGAGCCAAAAATCTTCGCCCAGCTCGACAAACAATTTCATTGGACGCGGCAACTTAGCCCCCGCGATCGTCATGACATGACGATCGCGTAGCAAAGGATGTGGGTAAAAGGGCGCAAAACTGCGCCTTTCCATGTCCCTACTAGCTCTTATTCTTTGTTCCACCCGCCACCAAGTGCCGTGCTGAGATATTCCTCTTCGGTGAAAGAGTCTACCTGAATGGTTTCGTTACGCAGCGCTTCGGCGTGCTCCACGAGCACCACTTCAGCAGCGGTAATGATGCCAGCGGTTTGCGCTTCGGCGAGCAAGGTGTGCACTGCTTGACGCGGCAGCTGGTGTTTGCGGATCGCGGCTTTGATTTTTTTGGCCACCTCGTTGGCCGCAACGCTGGCGACGAAGGCTTGCTCTAAACGACCCAGTGCATCGCGAGTATCCGTTGGCACAAAAATCCCACCGGTGAGGTTCTCGCGCTGCACGCCTGGGGTTTGCATAATCCGCGCCACGCGCTGGCAATCTTTATCGGTTGGGCCGGAACCAATCGGGTTCAAGCGTACCCACAAAGACAAAGGCCCACGTAACAATGCCCCGATTCCTGGGGCATCAAAGTTCCGATAGATCTCTTCGAAAGCCTTTTGGATGTGGCCGAATGCATTATCCATTGACCAGCGGAACAGCGGGTAATCCTCACGCTTGCGGCCCTCCCCTTCAAAGCGGCGCAAAGTAGCGGAAGCGAGATACATCCACGAGAACACATCGCTGAAACGCCCCGTCAAAATTTCTTTGCGCTTCAAATCGCCGCCGTAAGAACCCATTGCTATATCCGCAAGAATTGCGAAACGCGCCGAGGCCCACGACAGTTTCTTGTAGTCACGGCGGGTGATGCCTTCTAGCGGAATACTTGCCGCATGACCGCGCGTCAGCGAAAGAACCATCGAGCGCGAAAAGTTACGCACAACATGGCCAATATGCCCGAAGAACGCGAAATCAAAGCCTTTCACGTCACCTTTTTCCAACGCCGAGATTTCGTTTTCAGCAAAAGGATGGCAACGAATCGCTCCTTGGCCAAAAATCATCAAAGTACGCGTGAGAATATTGGCACCTTCCACGGTAATCGAAATCGGCGCCGCAAAGTATGCGTGGGCAAGCAAGTTGCGTGGACCACGCGAGATTCCAGCGCCACCGCAAATATCCATGGCATCGTTAATCACATCGCGCATGGTTTCGGTGAAGTAATACTTGGCAATCGCCGAAACCACCGCAGGCTTGGCGCCGCCATCTAAACCACCGCAAGTAAAACGACGTGCGGCCTCGAGCGTGTACGCCATCCCGCCAATGCGCGCCATCGGCTCCTCAATACCTTCAAACTTGCCAATCGACATACCGAACTGTTGGCGCACGGTGGCGTAAGCACCGGTAACGCGAGCAGCCATCTTGGTGCCGGCAGTAGCTTGCGATGGCAACATAATCCCGCGCCCAGCGGCCAGTTGTTCCATCAGCATGCGCCAACCTTGGCCGACGCGCTCAGGGCCGCCAATCAACGCATCGAGTGGCAACAGCACATCGGTGCCCGTGAAGGGACAATTAAAGAATGGCACATTGAGTGGATCATGCTGCTTGCCAAGCTCCAAGCCTGGCGTATCGGCCGGCACGAGCGCACAGCAAATACCCAGATCTGCCCCCCGCCCAAGCAAATTATCCGGATCCTTCAATTTGAAGGCAACGCCTAATAAAGTGGCACGGGAAGCCAAGGTGATGTAGCGCTTTTCCATATTCAAGCGCATCATCAAACTGCCATCCTCGGCCTTGAAAACCACGCCGTTGGCACGAATGCCACCAGCGTCCGAACCGGCATGCGGTTCGGTCAATGCGAAACATGGAATCTCTTTTCCTGCGGCCAAACGTGGCAGTAAGGCTTGCTTTTGCTTTTCGGTGCCATAGTGAACCAACAGTTCCGCGGGGCCTAAAGAGTTAGGCAACATGGCAGTAATGCCGAGCGGAATACAGCGCGAACTGAGCTTCGCAATCACCGCACTTACAGCCGTGGGCGAAAATGCTAAACCGCCATATTCCTTGGGGATAATCATGCCAAAGAAACCTTTGTCACGCAGGAATTGCCACGACTCCGGCGATAGGTCGCGGCGCTGGAAGACTTCCCAATCATTCGTCATGCGACAAACCTCTGCCACGGGTCCGTCGAGAAAAGCCTGCTCTTCATCGGTCAGCTCGGGGTAAGCCTCGTTTTGCAAGCGTGCGAAATCGGGTTTCCCCGAAAACAACTCCCCTTCAAACCAAACTGACCCGGCGTCGAGAGCTTCGCGTTCGGTTTTTGAAATCACCGGCAAGATCCCAGCACTTTTAAGGAACCGCATCAGTGGCGTGGTCACGATCCGTAAGCGCATGGCCGGCCAGTTCAAGATCACAGCAGGCACCGCCAAGACCACCAGTAGCCACAGCGGCCACAGCGGCCAGCCCCACCAAACTAGGAAGGCGGCCGTCCAAATGGTCCAAGCAATGAGCTTGCCCCCGAAGAAACCAAGGGCAAGTAAGCCGGCGAGAAAAAGTAAAAAGGTCATGATGATGTGGGAAAAAGCATGGCAGATGCATGCGCAACGACTTGGTCAAGGAAGACTGCCGTTGGGATGCCGACATCCACGCGCTGTGCCAAGAGCAGCGAAATGGATCCATGTAGCAAACTCCACAGCACGGTGGCGCTCAGCATGGGGTCGAAAGAACAATCGGTACGGGCTTCGCGCAGAGTGTCTGCGAAAAGCTCAAGGTTGCGCCGCGCGCGTCGGTATTTATCGGTCGGATAACGCTTCATCTTCTCTGGGTGGAGAAGGAACATAATTTCATAATAGGCGGGATTCTGAATTCCAAACTGTAAAAAGGCCAAGCAGATTCCGGCAAATCGTTGCCTCGGATCCACATGCTCCTGCACCGCTGCGACCAAGGCGCCATGCAGTTTTTCCATACCTTCTTCAATTAATGCGTGAATCAAAGCATCTTTGTTGTCGAAATAGATGTAGATGCTGGTTGGGGTACAGCCCACTGCTTTGGCAATTTTCCGCATAGACACGGCTGAATATCCCTCTTTCAGCAGCAAAATGCGCGCTTGCTCAAGGATGCGACTGCGAAGTTCTCCGTTTTGGGACATGCTTTTTCTCTGGACTCCCCCTACTTTACGCCGTAAAGTTAACGTTGTTAACCTCAATTCCAACAAATGATTTCCTACGCCGCCTCTGACGACCACCCTCGGCTCGTAATCGCAGCCGGTCTCCGCACACCGATGGCCCGTGCTGGCGGGGTTTTTGCGCAAGAAGATGCTGGCCACCTGGGCTCGATGCTGGCACGGGAACTTCTAACCCGCGCCGATTTGGATCCGGCCGAGATCGATGAAGTCGTTGTGGGCTGCGTGGGACCACCCCACGATCAAGCCAATATCGCTCGCGTGATTGCCCTGCGTGCTGGTGTGCCCGAATCCATCCCTGCCCGCACCGTCGCACGCAACTGCGCAAGTGGCATCGAATCCGTGACCTCGGCGGCCACCAATATTCTCTCGGGTTTAGGCGATACCTATCTCTGCATGGGTGTGGAAGTGATGAGTGCCTACCCATTGATCTACGGCGACAAAATGACCAACTTCTTCGCCAAACTGATGAAGGCCCGCAGCCTTGCGCAACGTTTAGGCGCGCTGGCCAAATTTCGGCCGTCGTTTTTGAAGCCACGGGTGGCCTTGTTGGAGGGCTTAACCGATCCGGTCACCGGCATGATCATGGGGAAAACCGCCGAGCTCTTGGCGCGCGATTGGAGCCTCACCCGCGCCGAGTGTGACGCCTTCGCGGTGCAGTCTCACCGCCGTGCGCGGGGCGCCCGTGACCGTGGCCGCTTCGCACTTGAAATCGTGCCTACGGTACCTTTAGGCGCCCGCAAAGGCAGTTCCTCGGTACGTCATGATGATGGTATTCGCGATGACCAAAGCATTGAAAACCTCGCCAAGCTGCGGCCCTATTTTGAAAAACCAGACGGTCTGGTAACCGTGGGCAACGCCTGTGGCATCACCGATTCCGCCGCCGGGGTAATTCTCACCACCGAAAAACGTGCCAAAGAACTTGGGCTCAAACCACTCGCTGCCATCCGCAGTTTCGCTTGGGCTGGCCTGGATCCCAAACGGATGGGCCTAGGCCCGGTCTACAGTTCCGCGATGGCACTCAAAGCTGCAGGCATGGAACTTGCCGACATGGGCATCGTGGAACTCAACGAAGCATTCGCTGCGCAAGTACTCGCCTGTAGCCGCGCCTGCGCTTCCGATGCCTTCGCCAAAGAACATCTCCAGCGTGATCGCGCACTCGGTGAACTCGACCCAGCCAAACTCAACGTCAACGGCGGTGCGATCGCCCTTGGCCACCCCGTCGGCGCAACGGGCACCCGTTTGCTCTTAACGCTGGCCCACGAACTGCAAGTCTCTGACCGTGAGGTTGGGCTTGCCACTTTATGCATCGGCGGCGGCCAAGGCGGCGCCGTAATCCTCGAACGCCTTTCCTAAATCAAACGATGGACTTACAAGGATTCCCGTTTCCTCCCAACAGCCCCGAAGCAGGTGCTTGCATCCGCGTTGAGCGCCCCGAGGCCGGCTTGGCGGTCGTTTACCTCGACCCACCACACCGTAGTTTGGCCGTTTTGGATGCACCGATGCTGCGCGATTTGGATGAAATCGTGCGCGAACTGCATCAAGATTCCACTTTAAAAGGAGTGGTCTTTGCGGGCGCTGAGCCACTGAAGTTTGCCGCCGGCGCCGATATCGAAGGCATCGGAGGCATCACGGATCCGAGCGACGCCTTCCGCATTGTGCAGTTTGTGCATGCCATCTTCACCAGTATTGAAAAACTCAAGCCCATCACAGTTGCAGCAATCGGAGGTGCGGTTCCCGGCGGCGCGTATGAGTTATCGCTGGCGTGCAATTACATCATCGCCGCCGATGACCCGAAAACCCGTATTGGCCTCCCTGAAACCCAACTCGGCATCATTCCTGGTTGGGGTGGTTCGCACCGTTTGCCCGAGCGTATCGGCGTGCCACTCGCGCTCGACGCCATCCTCAGTGGCCGCTTGATGGATGCGAAAACCGCCTTGAAGCGTGGCATGATCGATCGTATCACCTACCCGCACTTACTGGTCGAACTGGCTTGCGCGCTGGCGATGGGCCGCATGAAGGTGAAACAGAAGAAGCGCGGCTTGGCCAAGTGGATGGTCGATCGTAACCCGTTGATGAAGGCCGTCATCAGCAGCAAGGTCCGCAAGCAGGTGGAAGCAAAAACGCATGGTCAATATCCTGCGCCGCTGCGTGCTCTGGATTTAGTGCTCGGCTCTGGCGGCAAATCCCGCCAGGATGCCGCTCGCCTCGAAGCCGATGCGGTTGCCGAGCTCGCCACTGGCTCCATCTGCAAAAGCCTCGTTGGCATTTTCTTCGCCGCGGAAGCTGCGAAGAAATTTGCCCGTGGCACGGCGGATTTTCGACCACGTAACTTTCAGCGTGGTGCGGTCATTGGTGGCGGCGTCATGGGCGGGGCTATCGCTAGCCTGGGCGCTGAAAAGGGCCTCGAAATGCGCTTGATTGATCTTTCGCGTGATGCACTGGATGCAGCTCTGATTGACCACCTCGCGACGATTGCTAAAAAACGTCAACGCCGCCGCCTGGCACCGCACCTGGCCAATGGCGCGGTGGATCGCCTGACCGTTTCCGAAAAGATGGATGGCCTGAAACGTGCGGATATTGTCATCGAGGCGGTTGCGGAACGGATGGATATCAAGAAATCCGTGCTCCAGCAGCTGGCCGCCGTCGTGCCGGCTGATTGCCTGCTGGCCACCAATACTTCCTCTTTATCGGTCACAGCCATGGCCGAGGGCCTTCCAAACCCCGAGCGTGTGGTGGGCATGCACTTTTTCAACCCGGTGCGCTTGATGCCATTGGTGGAAGTTGTCAAAGGACAACGGACTAGTGATGCAGCAGCCATCGAGGTGGCAGCACTCGCAACGCGGCTGGGCAAAACGCCGGTGGTGGTCAAAGATGTCGCTGGCTTCCTGGTCAACCGCCTGCTTGGCCCCTACCTGGATGAGGCCGTGCGTTTATTTGTGGCGGGTGCCGATCCGGAAGCACTCGATAAACTCATGCTTGATTTCGGCATGCCGATGGGACCGTTGCGCCTACTCGATGAAGTGGGCTTGGATATCGCCGCGCACGCTGCTAGCTCACTGCATGAAGCTTATGGAGAGCGCATGACTCCTACCGCCGGGATTCAAGCGCTGGCCAACGACAAACGCCTCGGCGCCAAAACTAGCAAGGGCTTTTACGACCACCCGAAAGATCGCAAAAAGCAGCCTGTGCTATGCGCGGACCTCAGCAAGTTCCAACAGGAGGATGGCGCCAAGAGCCTCACGAAGGAACAGATGACCGATCGCCTGATCCTGAGTATGGTCAATGAAGCGGCGCGCTGCATGGCAGAACAAGTGACTACCAACGCCACAGACTTGGATCTTGCCACCGTTTTCGGCATGGGCTTCGCACCCTTCCATGGCGGCCTTCTACATTACGCCGATAGCCTTGGGGTGAAGGAAGTGGTGCGCCGCCTCGAAGCGATTGCGGCGGCACCAGATATCATCGCGCGGCCAGGGGGGGCTTCCAAGTTCACTCCCGCGCCATGGCTGAAGGATCTGGCTGACCGCGGCGAGCGTATCTTCGACTAGGTTGGGCCAATAGCCCGGCACTAGTCTTAGAAGCGCTTGCGATTGAAAAAGTCACTGACCAGGAAGGCCAGTCCGAGAAAAAGGCCGATCAGGCCAAAAACTCCGGCCGCACCGGAAGAGTGTGCGCCAAAAAAGCCCAACTCTCGCGACATCAGCAAAGCTGCACCAAGCGAAATCAGGATTAGTCCTTTGCGGAAAGGCATTTTCCGTGCAGCTTTCGACGCCGACTCCGTCTCGGCATACAACTCTTTGACATCCTCCAGGGGTGCGCCGGACTCCAACGCTTTGCTGATGGCCTGATCACGGCTGGCTTTGTTGCGGCTGTCAAAGTAGAACCAAAAAATTGGAATCGACATGCTGCCAACAATGGCAACTAAGGGAATGATTTGTTCGATGGAACCGGACATGATGCTCGTGTGACCCAGACTCAGGTTGGGCGGTTGCAGTAAAAGTGAAAATAAAAAAGCGACGATCGGAACCCTAATTCCCAATCGTCGCCAAACCTCCCGGGCGGCCAAAGCCAACCTAGGAATGTCCCCTTGTTATTTCTGAGTGCTCACGAAATCGTGAACCATCATTGCGAGGCCAAATAGGCCTACGAGCGCAAAGGAGAGGACCATTGCCAAAACTGGAGCAAGGATCATGGGGTCTGTACCTTCGATGAATGGGAAGGCGAGAGAGACGACGTTGTTGATGAGAGACATGAGATTGGGGGGTGGCCATGTGTGGCCGGTTGATAAAGAGACCTACGCGCCAAGCTTTCCGTTGCAGCAAAAATTAGAATAAAAAAAAGCGACGACTGGAACCCTAACCCACAGTCGTCGCCAAACCTCCCGGGCGGCCGGAGCCAACCTAGGAATGTCCCCTTGTTATTTCTGAGTGCTCACGAAATCGTGAACCATCATTGCGAGGCCAAATAGGCCTACGAGCGCAAAGGAGAGGACCATTGCCAAAACTGGAGCAAGGATCATGGGGTCTGTACCTTCGATGAATGGGAAGGCGAGAGAGACGACGTTGTTGATGAGAGACATGAGATTGGGGGGAGCCACTAGTGGCTTGCTGTTGCCTAGGCTTACGCGCCGCTAGCGCAAAAGTAGGAAATATTTTCCTGCAACCTCGGCGCTAGTATGGAGGTCAGAAGAGTGAAGTTGGAAACCACGACATCTCAGACAGCCGCGGATTTCCTGCCGCTGACAGCATCGAACGCACAACGATTCGTGGAGACCTTTACTACACAGATTGCCGGGCAAACCGCCCGCTTCCGCCTACCTTCTGATATCACCCAAGATGTAGTGCAGGAAACGCTAATTCGAGCACTACGCGGACTACCGAAGTTCCGTGGAGACGCCAAGTTAAGCACTTGGATCTATCAAATTTCTTACCGCGAAGGCCTCCGTGCCGTCGAACG